>WBZU01003500.1_pt1 | contig 10256 bp, 5 predicted proteins | sample 5204311 | NCBI WGS metagenome assembly WBZU01 (sample SAMN12344359, study PRJNA552823) | activated sludge metagenome | biome: Activated sludge suspended growth; feature: Nitrification reactor; material: Wastewater; isolation source: activated sludge from nitrification reactor of wastewater treatment... | reverse complement strand
CAGAAGGCGAACGCAAAGCCCTTCTGCGCCAGGTCGAAGGTGCGCAGATCATCGTGCACGAGTGTGGCGCGGTCGGCCAGTTTGTGCTGCGCGAGCTTGTACGCGGCTGCATTCATCAACAGGCGGCTGATGTCCACGCCGGTGATGGTGTGGCCGGCCGCAGCCAGCGGGACGAGCACGCGCCCGGTGCCGCAGCCCAGTTCGAGCAACGGGTCGCCACAATCCGCAGCCAGCACAGCGATGGTCTCAATATCGTCCTGGTAGTCGCGGTAATCGTCGTCGTAAAAGCGGGCAAAGCGGTCAAAGATTGGTTGAATTTCAGAATGTGCATCCATGAGATCAAATCATACTGACTTTCGGAGCGCAGCGAAAATGTGATTTTACAGGAAAGCGGAGCTACGGTATACTTTGCCTATACGAGGGCCGACCTTTCAGGTCGGCACTCCCTTTGATTGACGAAGCACTGTAACGGCGCCGCCTCAGCCAGGCGGTGTTTTTCATAGCGCATAACCCGCGCCCCGGTGAAACACTCTGTGCGTGTTTGACGTTATGAATACGAACTACCGCCTCAACCGTCGCAATTGGTGAGTGACATCCCGTTGCGAAAGTCGCCGGTACAACTGAGGATGAGGCGCACTGCGCCGGATTGCTGTGTCCGCTCTGGTATGGCGAGAGCTTGATGGGCACATGCTGGCTTTGTTGGAAGGAAATCCCTCAGCCCGTGGCAACGATGCCCGGTTGCTGGCATTTTGAAGAGGAACGCAGTTCCGAGAGACTGGATTATGAGTAACAATCAGCCTGTGTACTTGACTCCCGAAGGCCTCCAGAAGGTCAAGGACGAACTGGAATACTTGACGACCACGCGCCGCCGCGAGGTTGCGCAGATGATCGCCGAAGCCAAGGCTGAAGGCGACATCAGTGAGAATGCCGGCTACGACGAGGCCAAGACCGCCCAGGGTTTCCTGGAAGGACGCATCCGCGAGCTTGAGATTATCCTCAAGAATGCCAAGGTCATCAACGATGCCGACGTAGCGCCGGATGTCGTCGTGATCGGACGCACTGTCGTCGTGCGCGAGCAGGGCACGGAGATGGAAGAGGAATACACCATCGTCGGGCCGCCCGAAGCCAACCCGGCCCAGGGTCGTATCAGCAACGAAAGCCCCATGGGGCGGGCGCTGCTCAACAAGCGCTCGGGCGACCAGGCAGTCGTCGTGTCGCCCGGCGGCGAGATTGTCTTTGAAATCGTGAAGGTGAAGTAGCGGCAGCCAGGGCCGCCGGCCCTGTTGTCGGCAATGCCAAACCCCTTCGTGCCCGGCCAGATCAGCGCCGGGCACGATTGTGCTCACGACCAGAAATGCGAGAGTTTGCCCGTGAGTGAACCAATCCACCCCATCTTTGATCCGGCCAACCTGACCGACCAGGAAGTATCGCGCCTGCGCAACCTGGAGGCGCTCGCCGCGGCGGGGATCGACCCCTACCCGGCGCGCGTCAAGCGCACCCACACTGTCGCTGACGCACGCGCCCTCTTTGACCGCGGCGAAGCGGGCGACGCCCCCGTCACCGTCACCGGGCGCATCAAGCGCATGCGCATCATGGGCAAGATGAGCTTTGCCGATCTCGAGGACGGCACGGGCTCGATCCAGATGGTGCTGCGCAAGGACTCGCTGCCGGCCAACTTCTACGACGACGTGTGGAAGAAGCTCATCGACCTGGGCGACTTTGTCGGCGCGACCGGCCCGCTGGTGGTGACCAAGACCGGCGAACTCAGCGTCGACGTGCGCGAGGTGCAGTTCCTCTCCAAGGCGCTCAAGCCCATGCCCGACAAGTGGCACGGCGTGCGCGACCAGGAGAAGCGCTACCGCCGCCGCTACGTCGATCTGCTGGCCAACCCGCCGGTGCGCGACATCTTTCGCACGCGTGCGGCCATCGTACGCGCGCTGCGCGACTTTCTCGACGCCGAGGGCTTCCTGGAAGTCGAGACGCCGATCCTGCAGCCGCTCTATGGCGGTGCGGCGGCGCGGCCCTTTGTCACGCATCACAACCAGTTGCACCAGGATCTCTACCTGCGCATCAGCTTCGAGCTCTATCTCAAGCGGCTCATCGTGGGCGGCTACGACCGCGTCTACGAGATCGGCCGTGACTTCCGCAACGAAGGTGTCAGCTTCAAGCACAACCCGGAGTTCACGCAGCTCGAGTTTTACGAAGCCTACGCCGATTACCAGGACGTCATGCGCCGCACCGAGGAGATGGTCGCCTATGTCGCGCGCCAGGTCACCGGCGGTACCACCATCACGTGGCAGGGGCACACTGTCGACCTGACGCCGCCCTGGCGCCGGCTGCCGCTGCGCGAAGCCATCCTCGACGCCACCGACATCGACTACGAGGCCTATCCCGACGCCGAGTCGCTGGCCGCAGAGATGCGCCGCCTGGGCCACGACCCCGATCCGCGCAGCAACTGGGGCAAGCTGGTCGACAGCCTCATGGCCAAGCATGTCGAGCCGCACCTGATCCAGCCGACCTTCCTCACCGACTATCCGCTCGACGTCAGCCCGCTGGCCAAGGGTTCGCCCGACGACCCGCGCCTGGTAGAGCGCTTCGAGGGCTTCATGGTAGGCATGGAGGTCTGCAACGCGTTCAGCGAGTTGAACGACCCCATCGACCAGTTGCGCCGCTTCATCGACGAGGCCTACCGCGCACGCCACGGCGACGAAGAGGCCCATCCCGTCGACGAGGATTACATCGAGGCGCTGAGCTACGGCATGCCGCCGACCGGGGGCTTTGGCATGGGCGTCGACCGCCTGACCATGATCCTCACCGACACTGACACCATCCGCGAGGTCATTCTTTTCCCGCACCTGCGCACGATTCGCGAAGGCGGCGAGGAGGATGAGGGCGCCGGCGACGAAGTGCCATCCGCACAGTAACAAGTGACAACGCTGGAAATCTGAAGTGAGAGCGGGGCGCCTGCGGGCGCCTCGTTTTTTGTTTGTGACCAGTTGGCGTGGCTGCGCGGGTCAATCGCCGGGCGGCGCAGCCACGGTCACATCGAGCAGCGGCACGGCATCGTCGGGCAGTGAGGCGCCGTGGCGGTCGCGTGCGGGCAGGCGCGTGCCGTCGGCCGCGTCGTAGAAGCCGAGCAGCAGCCGGTAAGCGCCGGGCGCGGCGTCGGCCGCAATCGGCAGCGCCACCGTCTCGACGATGACCTCGCCCTTGCGCCACGTGGACGTCGGGTTGGCGCCATTTTGCGGCTGGGCGTCGGACTGTGCGGCCATGCCCAGCGCCGGGCTGTGCAGTTGCAGGAAGCGCGTGTAGTCGGCCGTGATCGCATCGCCCGTCCGGTAGAAGAGCGTCACCGTCAGCGTTTCGCCGGGCTGCACCGTCGCCGGCCCGGCCAGCGTGAAGCCGGTCAGCTCGATGGCGTCGCCAAAGGTTGCCGGCCGCCTGGTGACCGGGCGCTGACCCGCATCCCCCAGCACTTTGAAGGTCGTTACGGCATGGCTGTCACCCAGTGCATTGCCTGCCTCGTCGGCGATGGGCAGGCGCTCGTCGGTGCGGCGGTCGCGCACGGCCACGCGCAGCGTGTACAGCCCGCCGGCGAGATCGGCGGGCAGGCGTAACGTTGCCTGTTCGTGCGGCGTCAGGTAGTCGTGCCACAGGTTCAGCACGTCGCTGCGCCAGCCCAACTGCAAGTCGAGGGCAGCGACCTTCTGCTGCGCATGATCGACGATCTCGACCACGCTCTGGAAGGGATAGACCTCCGGCGTGATGTCCTGCCAAAGAAGCTCGACGGTCATGCTCTGACCTGGTGTGACGGTGCTCGTTTCCTCCAGCGGCATGCCGTCAACCGTCGCCCGCACGCCGCCCAAGGTGGCAACAGGCGGCGCGTCGGGCGGACCGAAGACGACGGCGGGCACGTGTGTCGTGGCGACCGCGGGCTGCTCCGGCAGGTCAATGCGCAGGATTTCGCGCGCCGACAGCAGTACGTCGCCCGTCGCCGCATCGGTCAGTTCGAGCGACAGCGCGTAGGCGCCGGCGGGCAGGCCGCGCGGCAGGCACAACGCGGCGGCATCCTGCATGAGCGCGCCGGGCCGCCATGCAGCCGACGACCAGGTGCCGAAGCGCGGGGCGCTGTGCAGCGCGCTGACCGTGTTGCCGGCGGAATCGGCCAGGCGCCATTCGGCCAGCAGCGCCGGCTGGTTGGCGCGCACGAACCAGAGCGGGCGAATGGTGAGCTGCCCGCGGTCGGCGCTGGCGTCGATCCCGGCGAGGTCGAGACCGGGCGCGGCCGCAAAGGGAAGGTCGACGCCGATCTGGCTGTCCGAGGGCGGCACAGGCTGCGCACCAATAATCCACACAAGGGCGATGGCCAGCGTCACCGCGCCGGCCAGAAGCAGCGCCCGACGAGCGGCGAGGAAGAGCGCGAGCACCAGCACGGCCAGCCCCACGATGGCGATGAGCGCGCCGGCCTGTGCGGGTGCGGTCAGCGTGCGCCGGATCTGCAAGGTGTGCTGTCCGGCCGGGATACCGGCACTCAGCAGCCCGGTCGCGGCGTCGGGCTGAGCAGCCTGTTGCGGGTTGCCATCGATCGCAATCTGCCAGCCGGGAAAGTAGAATTGGCTCAGCGTGAGGGGCAGCGGCGCGGCACCATCACTCATCACGTCGAACCCGGTGCGGCCAGGCATGGCGCCGGTAGCGCGCACGCTTCCCTCGACCTCCGGCAGCGGCGGCGCCGGATTTTGGAGCGCCACAAGGTTGGCCCAGCGCGGCAGGAATTCGTCGTCATAACCGGCACCGTAGGCCGGCTCGGCCTGCTCGAAGCGGTTGACGGCGGCCAGCGACAGGGTGATGTCGCCGGGTGCGGTCAGGAAGGGCGTCTCGCCCGGTCGCGGCGCCTGGGTGATGACGATGAAGGCGACCAGCAGCCCCGTGCCAATGGCGCGTGCGGCGCCCGTCGGGAACGCAGTGGCAGTCCCAGCACCGACGATCGCCACCGCCAGCCCCATGATGCTCAGCAGCCGCCACGGAAACTGGATCACGGCCAGCGCGTTGACATTCGCCCACAGCGGCGCGCTCAGTGGTGACACCAGCACGCCACACACGGCCAAGATCGCCACCCACAGCCACCATTCTGCGCTGCGGCGCCGCGTGAAGACGAGGCCGACGAGCAACAAGATCGCCTGGATCGCGCTCAACTGGTAGGGCGTCTGGCCGCCGTCCACGGCACGGAAGCGCAGGTCGAGTTCGACAAAATCGTGCCAGCGCCACAGGTTGTCCAGCAGCAGTTGCGTCGACCACGCGCTCGCCGACAGGGATCCGCGTTCGAGGAGTTGCGGCAGCCAGACGACTGCGCTGAGCAGCGCCGCCAGCACGGCCGCTGCCGCCGGCGCGCCGAGTGATTTCCAGGCCGGCCGGCCCGTATCGCGCAAGGCCAGCGTCAGCACGATGGCATAGCCTGCCAGCCACGGCAGTGTTAGCAGGAAGGTGATCGTGTGCGTCATGGCGAGCAGGGCCAGCAACACGGCGCCCAGCGCAACGGCTGGCACGCGGCGGGGTGCCAGCATCATGCGCCGCAATGCCCAGAAGATCCACGGCAACAGCGCCTGCGCGCCGATCTCGCCGAACGCACCGCGCACGAAGACGTTGGCCAGCAGATAGGTGGCATAGGTGTACGCCGCTGCCGCCAGCAGGCCGGGCCAGAAGGCGGGGAGGGGCGAGGGGCGGGGGGCGAGGGACGCGTCATCCGCTCCGCTATTCTGTACCGCCGGCGCGTACAGGTCACTGCCCAGGAATGCCGCACCCACCGCGCCGAAGAGGACGGCCAGCACATAGCTCCAGCCGTAGGCCGCGGCCTGGCCCAGCCCACCCAGGTGCAGCGTCTCCGCCACGTAGTACATGGCCGGCGCGTAGAAGTTGAAGAGCGGGTAGCCGTAGCCGGTGTAAAGGTCGGCGATCCAGCGCGGCAGCCAATCGCCCTGGCGCACCTGCTGGTCGAAGACAAAGAGGCGCATGAGATGCACCGGCGTGTCGTCGGCGATGGTGGGCAAGCCGCGCGTGATGAGCAGCCAAACCGCGGGCAGCGCAACCAGCACGGCGGCGAACGCAAGCGTTGCCCGCGACTGCGCCAGGCGCGCCCAGCGGCCGGCAGGCGGCTCGACGGCGGGTGCAGGCGGAGGCGTCAGAGTTGTCATGGCTGGCGGTTGCACAGGGGCAATGTCACGCGGCCGAGGCTGTAGCCGATCGCACCATTGGCCAGCGGGATCGGCTGCGTGGATTCGGTTTCGTAGGGAATGGCCCACAGTTCGTACTCGCCAGGCGGCAGCGGATCGGCGGCGAACTCGAAGAACTGCGTGCCGCTGTCGGGGCTTTCCCATTGGCGCGCGGTGCGGCCGTTGCTGTTTTGCAGCCAGCTATCGACCTGCGCCGCCGTGCTGCCGTCGGCGAGGCGAACCAGGCGCACCGAGGCCGACAGATCGACGGGATAGGGGCCATCACTCTGCCAGCTAAGGTCGGCCGCCAGTTGTTCGCTCTCGGTTCCCTCCGGTAGGAAGCAGTAGAGTACCGCACCGGTGAGGCACAGCCCGCCTTCGGCAACGACCGGCCCGCCGCTGAGCGACACGCTCGCACTCTGCGCGGCGATGGGGGTGAAGTATTCGATCTCGTAGGTATTGCCCTGCTCGGCGCCGGCGGGCGCGTAGCCGGCCAGGCGAAGCTGCGCGTCGAGCCGGCGCTGCGGGTCGGCGTCGGCGTGCATGCCCGCCAGCCAGCGCACCAGTCCGATGCGCCCAGCCACCGGCACGTCGATGACAAAGGGGCGCTCGACGACGGCGTAGTTCGTGTTGAAATTGGTGAGGAAGTCGATGGACCAGTAGTTGCTGCGCGGCCAGCCCCACGAGAGCGGGATCACGAAAAACGTATCCGGGTTGGTCTCGACAGCGCGGGCAATGGCGGTCATGTCGGCGTCGTACTGCTCGAAGCTCTCGCGTGAGTTCTGCCAGCGCAGATAGTCGCGGAAACTGAGCGCACCATCGGCCGTGATGAGCAGCAGGCCGGCCAGCAGCGCCAGCGTGGCACGCCGCGCCCGGTTCGTGTCCGTGGCGCCGATGGCGAAGAGGCGCATGAGCCCGTAGCCGGCGAGCAGGAAGACGGCCGGCGCGATGACGAGCACGCGCAGGTGGTTGGGCGGCAGCGGCGTCCCCGACACGGCGAGGATCCCGGGCCAGATCATCACGGCAATCGTCCAGGCCAGCGCACGGGGCGCGGCCTTGCCCCATGCCAGCACGAAGCCGGCGAGAAAGAAGGGCGCCACGAACCACGCGATCGGCGGCCGGCCAGGGATGTTGTGCAGCCAGATCGGGTCGCCGGCGATGCCGGCCATTTTCAGGTGCTCGACCAGTTGGAACCAGAAGATCGACCACGGCTCGGGGCGGGAAAAGAGCCAGACCTGTTGCGAGCGCTGAAAGCCGGCGGCCGGGTTGAGATAGATCGCCACTCCCAGCGGCAGCGCGACGAGGCCGGCAGTCGCCAGCAGCACGATTACGCCGCGCCAGCGCACCACGCGCCGCCAGTCGATGAGCAACACGACGGCCAGGATCGGCACAAAGCGCGCGGCCACGTAGGTGTACTGCATGAGGCCGAGCAGCGCGCCGGCGGCAATGTACGGGCGCAGATCACTGCGATCGCGGCAGCGCCACAGCAGCAGCAGAAAGATGGGGGAGAGCGCCAGGAACAGGTTGGCCCGGTAGGAGATGCGGCTGAGCGATACCGTCCAGAAGGTCACGGCCACGAAGCCGGCGCCAATCAGCGCGGCGCGATCGTCGAGCAGGCGGCGGCCGAGGGCGAAGGTGCTGGCGACGGCGACCGTGCCAGCCATGGCGGCGGGCAGGCGCAGGGCAAAGGCGTTGTTGCCGAGCACGTTGACAAAGAGGCTGAGCAGGTAGATGTAGAGCGGCTCGCGGCCGTTGTTGGCCGGAAAGAATAGCGGCGTTACGCCCTGCCAGATGCGCAGCGCGTCGACGCCATTGGCGCCTTCATCAAAGTGCAGGCCGGGCGGGGCGATGTCCAGCCGGTAGACGCGCAGGAAGAAAGCAGCTAAAAAAAAAGCAGCAGTGCGATCCGGATGAGGTTGGCAGGGCGGCGTGACTCAGCGACTGGCGGCATAGACCTCACTCGGGAATCCCAGAGCTTGCGCAGCGAAAGCCGACGCGGAAACTGCGGAAGAGCGGCTTGTCATTCGAGCCTTCGAGCACCGTGTCGCCCCAGTGACCGCCCTTGCGATGGAAGATGCGGCTGTACCACCAGTTGTCGTGGTAGCTGCCGCCGCGGATCGAGAAGTAGACGACATTCGGGTCCTGGAGCTGCTCGGTGTTGACCGGGTTGGCGTAGGGCGAGATGGTGTAATAGTAGTCGTAGTAATGATCCTGCACCCACTCGAAGACATTACCGGAGAGATTGACGGCGCCATACGGGCTCTGATTGCCGCGGAAGTCGTCGACGCGCTCGGGATGAAAGTCACCGCAGCGGTTGAGGGTGTCGCACGTGTAGTGCTCGCTGCCCCACGGCCACGGGCGCGTATCGATCGACCCGCGTGCGGCCTTCTCCCACTCGGCCTCGGTCGGCAGGCGCTTGCCCACCCACGAGCAGTAATCCTCGGCGTCCCAATGCGAGACGTACATAACCGGGAAGTAGTCGTAGTCCGAATTGTAGAAGTAAGGTTCGTCGATGTTCGAGATGAACTTGCGCGGCAGGTTGCACGCCCCGGCATCGGTGCAGGCGCGGTACTCCTTATTCGTCACCTCGAACTTGTCGATCTGGAACGCATCCAGGTAGACCTCGTGCAGCGGAACATCAACGTACGAGCACGGATACGCTCCGGAGTTGTTCGGGTCGCAGCCCATCAGGAAAGGGCCGGCTGGCACATCGACCATCGTGCCGATTTCGGGCGGATCCAGGAAATAGTCGGTCTTGAAAGTCCAGACCTCACTCTCCACATGATGGCCGGCGGGGTCGTCGGCGACGATCTGCCAATAGTACTGGGTGTTCTCGACAAGGGTGGGTGGGTCGAACGCCATGCCGCCGTAGTTGGTTGCGGCTACATCGTCCGGCGTCGGGTCGTCCGACTCCAGGTAAATGGTGAAGGTCGCGCCTTGAAAGCGCGGATCGATCAGATTCCAGACAAGGTAGGTGTTGAGACTGCGGCGGATGCTTTCATCGGGCGGGTACGGATTGGCAAATGGGGGCGCTTTGTAGACGGCAGGGATGAACGCGCTGCCGGTCGGCTCGACGGTTGGCGTGTCGGTCGGACCGTCGCCGGGCAGGGTTCCCTGGCTCGACACGGTGCGGTCGCCATGCATGGTCGCAGCGATCGCCACAATCGCAAAGGCGACCGTCGTCACGATCACGCGTTGTCTCCTGTTCATCGTTCAGTCTCCTTCCATCGATCCGCCCGTGTGGCAGTGGTCGAGACGCCATGCCATGCATGCGGATAGCCGATCACGAAGGGCAGCAAAGCTCATCTGCATCGATCTCGTCCCGCCAGTATACTCGGAAGGCGGAAGCGCCATCAAATCACCTGCCTGCGCTGACCTGGACAGGCAACTCCACGACGTCATCGGGGAGCGGTGCGCCGGCGCCATCCACGGCCGCAAGGCGAACCTGCGTCTCCGCGTCGTACCAACCGCTGATGAGCCGGTAGTCGCCGGCCGCCAGCGTATCCGGCATAAGCAGCGTCACTTCGTCGACCAGGTACTCGCCGGCCAGCCACGACGATGCCGGGCACTCACCCGCACAGGGAACCGAATCCTGTTGTGCGACGAGCGCACCGCCGGCATCCAGCAGTTGGGCAAAGCGGATAAGCTGTCGTGTCTCTCCGCGCTGCGGCTGCCAGATAACCGTGACTGACACGGTTGCGCCAGGCTCGAGCATGAGGGTCGCTGGCGCGTCGACGCCCAGCAAGCGCACGCTGTCGCCAAAGGTGGCCATGACGGGCAACGGGATGGGCGGCAACGTCATCAATCGCGGCCGCCCGCTGACCTCGATGGCAGCCAGATCGACGCGTATCGGCGCGCGCGCTTCGGCCAGTATTGATGCCGTCACGGTGTACATGCCGCTGGCAAGGCTTGGGTCGGTTGCCAGCGGCGTCGGAATTCGGAAGCGCTCGCCAGCCCGCCAAGTTGATGACGGGAATGCCGGCGCGCCCGGCGTGATGAGTGTACTGGCGGCCGGCGTGCCATCGGCGCCCAGAAGATCGACCTGCACGG
>WBZU01003498.1_pt1 | contig 10259 bp, 7 predicted proteins | sample 5204311 | NCBI WGS metagenome assembly WBZU01 (sample SAMN12344359, study PRJNA552823) | activated sludge metagenome | biome: Activated sludge suspended growth; feature: Nitrification reactor; material: Wastewater; isolation source: activated sludge from nitrification reactor of wastewater treatment... | reverse complement strand
CCAGCGCCCGGGGTTGTCGGCGACCAGATCGACTTCGGCCCGGGTCATGGGGGGCAGGAGCAGGGTGTCTTTGCGGGGACCTGTGCCTCCGGCCGGCCCCACCTGGAACGTGTGGCCGTGCAGGTGCACGGGGTGGGTCATCATCGACATGTTCGACATGCGCAGCCGAACGGCTTGGCCCGTCTCCACCGTCAGCGGTTGTGCCCTGTCGTACGTGGCACCGTTGATTGTCCAGATGTACGGCGCCATGGTCCCGGAGAGAACGAGGTCGTAGTTCTGTTGGGGATCGCTGCGCGGCAGCCGCACGCTTTCGACGGATTGCAGCATGTCAGCGCCGGCGGGGTAGGCGGAGAGCTCGGCAGGAATGGGATCGGTGGGCAGGCGGCCCGCGGCACTGCGCAGAACCGCCATGCCGTAACCACTCTTGCCCGCCGGCTGTGCGACCACCGGGAAGACGCCGTCGCCGGCCTGTACGAGGACGTCGTACCGCTCGCCCATCCCGATCCGCAGTGACTGGGCGTCGACGGGCTGGACCGGGTAGCCGTCGGTGTGGGTGATGGTCATGCGGTGCCCGCCCACTGCCACGGTGAAGATCGTGTCCGCGGCGGCGTTGATGATCCGAACGCGGATCCGGTCACCGGGCCTGACGCGCAGGACGTCAGGGTCTGTGGCAGCCCTGCCGTTGATCACATAGAGGGGGTAGATGACGTCGCCGCCGTCGGAACCCATGCCCATCCCGCCCATGTGCATCATCCCGCCCTGGTCGCTGCGCTGACCAGCGGCGACCAGATCGTCGAAGATCTGTTGCGGGTCCTGGCCCACGCCCTGTGTCCAGTCGTCCAGCATGAGCACCCAGTCGTGGTCGTACCGAGCGGGCCCGCCAGGGTCCTCCACGATGAAGGGGGCGTACAAACCGGTGTCGAGTTGCAGGCCGGTGTGGGGGTGGAACCAGTGTGTGCCCGCGTCCGGGACCACGAAGTCGTACGTGAAAGAGTCACCGGAGGCGATGGCCGGCGTGGTCACTGCGGGGACCCCGTCCATCGGATTGGGGATCGCGAGGCCGTGCCAGTGCACGCTGGTCTCCTCGGGAAGGTCATTTGCGACGGTGATGCGCACCCGTTCCCCGGCCTTCGCCCGGATAGCCGGACCCGGGACGCGGTCGCCGAACGTCCACGCGGTCGCTTCCCGGCCACCCAGGTCGATCTGTGCCTGCCGGGCGCGCAAAGTGATCTCCTGGGCGACGGGTCCGGTGGCGGAGGCCGTCGGCGCGACCGCGGTCGTGCTCTTCACCGATGTGCACGACGCCAGGGCCGCAGCGCCGGTGGCGCCGAGCGACACGGCCAGAAAGCGGCGCCGCGACATCGGTGAACTCACGACTCGACCGTGACAAAGGTTCTTGGAGGTGCTGCCCAGGTTCGATGAAGTTTCGATGAAGGGGGAACTTCATGGAGTCTTCATGGAAACCCAAGTCCGATCGCCATCGGCGGCCCGGATGCTGGAGGTGAAATCGATGCACGGAGGTGGCTGACCATGATGAACCACTACGGCTCCTACGGCTGGAACGGCTGGATGCTGATGGCGATGGTTCTTTGGCCGGTGCTGATCGCGGCAGGGATCTGGGCCGTGGTCGCCGTGACCCGGGACCGCCGGGCCACACCGGAGCGGAAGCCGGAGGGCTCACCGTCGGACATCCTCAAGGAACGCTTGGCCCGTGGGGAGATCAGCCAGCAGGAGTACGTTGAAACGGCCGCGATCCTGGACAATGACACCAGTCGCGCCGCCCATGGGTGATCGTCACGCGGCGGAATGGAGAGTGTGTGTCGGCACAACTTCGGGTCCTGGTGGTCGAGGACGAACCCGATCTGGCTTCGGTGATCGCGGCTTACCTGCGGGGTGAGACCTTCGACGTCGACATTGCCGGGACCGGTCCGCAGGCGGTCACAATGGCCAAGGACCTGCGCCCCGATCTCGTCGTGCTCGACATCATGTTGCCCGGTTTCGACGGCCTCGAGGTGTGCCGGCAACTGCGCACATTCACGGACTGCTACGTGATCATGCTGACCGCGCGGGACGACGAGATCGACAAGGTGATCGGCCTGTCCGTCGGGGCCGACGACTATCTCGTCAAGCCCTTCTCGCCGCGAGAGCTCACCGCGCGCATCCGGGCCATGCTGCGCCGGCCTCGTACGATCGGGCAGGACTCGACAGGTCAGCATGCCAGGCTGTTCGGCCCGATGCGGCTCGACCCGGATGCCCGGAAGGTCTGGCTCGACGACGTCGAACTGGAACTGACCCGCACCGAGTTCGACCTGCTCGAGAGCCTCACCAGCGCACCGAAGCGCGCCTTCACACGCAGGCAACTCATCGATGCGGTGTGGGGCAGCGACTGGTACGGCGACGAACACATCGTGGACGTCCACGTCGGGCACCTGCGCAAGAAGCTCGAGGACGACGCCGCCGCGCCCCGTTTCATCAGGACGGTCCGCGGCGTCGGTTACGGGATGGTGTCGTGAAACCGCGCAGTCTCGCCGCACGGCTGTTCACCGCGCAGTTGCTCGTCATCGCCATCACGTTCGCTGCGTTGCTCATCACCGTCGTACTCATCGCGCCGGGCCTCTTCCTGCATCACCTGCGGATGACGGGGGAGGACTCGCCGGTGGTGCAGTCGCACGCGCAGCAGGCCTTCGAAACATCGGTCGGCCTGGCTCTGCTGGCCGCGGCGGCGGTGGCCATCGTCGCAGCCATCCTGCTGTCGTGGTTCCTGGCCCGCAGGGTAAGCCGCCCAATCACGGACCTGGCATCTTCCGCGGAGGCCGTGGCGCACGGCAACTACGACGTGGTCGTGCAGAAGACCGGGTTCGGCGCGGAACTGAACACCTTGTCGCAGTCGTTCCAAGACATGGCCGACAGCCTGGCGACCACCGACGAGGCGCGCACGCAGATGCTCTCCGATCTGTCGCATGAGATCCGCACCCCGCTAGCCACTCTCGAGGCGCACATCGACGGCCTCGAAGATGGGGTGATCCTGACGACCACGGCGACGTACGAGGTGATGCGGGGACAGGTCCACCGCCTGCGCCGCCTGGCCAGTGACGTCCGCCTGGCAGCACAGGCTCAGGAGCACGCGCTCGACCTGCACCCGATCCCCACAACGGTCGGCGACCTCGTCGAATCCGCATGCGCGCTGTACGCGCCGCGCTATCGGGAGAAGGACGTGCTGCTCGACGACCGCTCACGTCGTGATCGAGAGATGGTCGTCCTTGTGGACCGGGACCGGATGCAGCAGGTCCTCGGCAACCTGCTGGACAACGCTCTGCGGCACACACCGCATGGGGGCACCGTCCGCGTCGAATGCCGCCAGAACGGGAATGCGGTCGAGATCTCGGTGACAGACACCGGCGAGGGCATCGACCCCGACGACGTGGACCGCGTGTTCCAGCGGTTCCAGCGACTGGACACCTCGCGGGATTCGGATTCCGGCGGCAGCGGCCTGGGATTGACCATCGCGCGCGCCCTTGTGCAGAGTCACGGCGGCGATCTGACCGCGCGCAGCGACGGCCCCGGGACCGGCAGCACGTTCACGATCAAGCTGCCCCAGCAGGTGTGAGGGCCACTGACGCCGGTCCGCGGGTCTCAGGTGTGGTGGGTGATCGCATTCATGTCGGACCTGACGTCCACCTCTTCGACAGGGCCGGGGGCGGTCGCCTGCGGCAGTCGCAGTCGCTTCAACATCAGGGCATTGACGGCCACGATGATCGAGGAACCGGACATGGTGAGTGCAGCGATCTCCGGTCGCAGCATCAGACCGAAGGCCGGCATGAACACACCCGCCGCGATGGGCAGCGCGAGGGCGTTGTAGCCGATGGCCCAGCCCAGGCTCTGCCGCATCTTTCGCAGAGTGCCACGGCCGATGGTCACCGCTGTGGCCACGTCCAACGGGTCGGAGCGGACCAGCACCAGATCCGCGGTCTCGATGGCGACGTCGGTGCCTGCACCGATCGCGACGCCGAGGTCAGCCTGCGCCAAGGCAGGGGCGTCGTTGACCCCATCGCCGACCATCGCCACCCGCTTGCCCTGTTCCTGCAGGCCGGTGACGACGGCGGCCTTACCCTCGGGCGGGACACCCGAGATGACGGTGTCGATGCCTAAGCCGGCGGCGACCCGGCCTGCAGTGGCCTGGTTGTCCCCGGTGAGCATGACCACATCGATGCCGAGATCACGCAGCGCTGCGACTGCGGCGGGGGCGGTATCGCGGGGAGCATCGGCCAGGGCGATGACGCCCACGGCCCGGTCGTCGACGCCCACGAGCACCGCGGTGCGTCCCTGCCCAGCGAGGCGGTCAAGGTCGTCGGCGACCGTCGCCGGGACGGCCATGCCCTCAGTCGCGAGAAGATCCGGCGTGCCGACCGCGACCCGGTGCCCGTCGACGTCGGCTGCAGCGCCGCGGCCGGGGACACTGACGAACTCGGCCACGGTCCAGTTGCCCGCCGTGGAGGGGGTGGCGTGTCGGACGATGGCTGCTGCCAGTGGATGCTCGGACTCCCGTTCGACCGATGCCGCATAGGCCAGCACGGTGTCGGGGTCGACGCCTGGGGCGGTGACAACGTCGGTGACGTCGGGTCGCCCGCGGGTCAACGTGCCGGTCTTGTCCATCACGACGGTGTCTATGCGGGCGGAGGCCTCCAGGGCCGTGGCGGACTTGAACAGGATCCCGCGCCGGGCGCCCAGGCCCGTGCCGACCATGATCGCGGTCGGTGTGGCAAGGCCGAGAGCGTCGGGGCAGGCGATGACAACAACGGTGATCGCGAACAGCAGCGCCACCTGGACCGATTCACCCGCCAGCAGCCACGCAGTGAACGTGACCGCGCCACCGACCAGGGCGACCAGCACCAGCCATGCCGCGGCGCGGTCTGCCAGCCGCTGACCGGGTGCCTTGCTGTTCTGGGCCTGCTGGACGAGGGTGACGATCTGCGCGAGCGCGGTGTCCGCGCCCACGGCGGTGGCGCGCACGCGAAGCGACCCGGTGGTGTTCACCGACGCGCCGATCACGGCCGCGCCGGCACCCTTGGCCACGGGCAGGCTCTCCCCTGTGACCATGGACTCGTCGACCTCCGACGCTCCATCTACTACGACCCCATCGACCGGGATCCGGGCGCCCGGGCGGACCAGCAGGAGGTCCCCGACCATCACGTCACTGGTGGGGACCTCGACCGGCTCCCCGTCACGCAGGACGACCGCCTTCGGCGGGGCAAGTTCCAGCAGGGCCCGCACCGCATCGTTCGCGCCGCCGCGGGCGCGCATCTCCAGCCAGTGCCCCAGCAGCACGAAGGTGGCCAGCACCGATGCCGCCTCGTAGAAGACCTCCCCACCGCCGGTCAGCGTGACGTAGAGGCTGTACGCCCAGCCCGCACCGATGCCGACTGCGACGAGGACCATCATGTCCAGGGTTCGGGCACGCAGCGCCCGCCAGGCGCCGTCGAAGAAGATCCAGGCCGCGTAGAACACCACCGGCAGGCTCAGCAGCAGCGACCACACGTCGTCGCGCAGCCCGAACGGCGCCGGCACGGTGAAGCCGAGGACCTCCCGCCCGATCGGGGACCACAGCAGGATCGGCACGGACAAGATGGCAGCCAGAAGGAACCGTCGGCGCATGTCGGCGACCATTTCCGCTATCGCCATGGCCCCGTGCCCGCCGTGGCCCATCGCCTCGTGCGCGGATGCACCCGGGGTCTCCGCACGCGGGCCGCGCGCCGCCTCCTCAGTGTCAGGTGCGGGCGGGCAGAGATGCTCGGGCAGGGACTGCCCGGCACAGTGGTAGCCGCACTCGCGGATCCAGTCGGTCAGGTCCGCCACGTCTGCCTGGTCAGGGTCGTACTCCACCGTGGCGGTCTGGGATACCGCGTTGGCCTCCACCGCCACCACGCCTGGCCGCTCGGCCAGGATGTGCTCTGCCACCGCCTGCGAGGTCGCCCACTGAAGGCCCCCCAACTGCAGCACGACCGATCGTGTGCTCTCGCTCATCTGTCCTCCTCGGTCACATCGGTTGGTGCTAATCCATTGCGGCGCGGCCGCGGAAGCGGCGCGGCCGCGGAAGCGGCGCAGCCGCAAGCTGTTGGTGACCACGAACACCGACGAGAACGCCATCGCAGCGCCGGCAACGATCGGGTTCAGCAGGCCCAGCATCGCCAGCGGGATGGCGGCAACGTTGTACGCGAATGCCCAGAACAGGTTCCCCTTGATGGTGCGCAGTGTCCGCCTCGATAGCGCGATGGCGTCTGCGGCAGCGCGCAGGTCGCCGGTGACGAGGGTCAGATCGCTCGCCTCGATCGCCACATCGGTGCCGGTGCCCATCGCGATACCGAGGTCGGCCTGCGCGAGGGCGGCGGCATCGTTGACCCCGTCGCCGACCATTGCCACCACCCGTCCTCGCTCCTGTAGGCGGCGAACCACGTCGACCTTGTCCCATGGCAGTACCTCGGCGATCACCTCGTCGATGCCGATCTCCGCCGCGACGGTGCGGGCGGCCCGCTCGTTGTCTCCCGTCAGCAGTACCGGGGACAGGCCCAGCGCGCGCAGTTCAGCGATGGCTCGGGCGCTGGAGGGTTTCACCGTGTCGGCCACAACGAGCATGCCGCGGACCCGGCCGTCCCAGGCAACCGCTATCGGGGTGTGGCCGGCGGCCTGGGCGTCCGACTGTGCAGTCTCCAGGTCTTTCGGCAGCTCCGCAGACCACTCCTGCGCCAGCCACCCGGATCGGCCTGCCGCAACTGCGTGCCCATCGACAACGCCCATCACGCCGCGACCCGGGACGTTCCGGAACGACTCCACCCCCGGCAGGGAACCGACCCGTTCGCGGGCTCCGCCGGCGATCGCGGCCGCGACCGGGTGCTCGGAGGCGTGCTCCAACGCGCCGGCCAGCCGCAGTAGCACGTCCGGGTCGACGCCGTCACCTGGGACCACGTCCACAAGGGTCATCCGGCCGGTGGTCACCGTGCCGGTCTTATCCACCACCACGGTGTCTACCCGTCGGGTCGACTCCAACACCTGCGGACCCTTGACCAAGATCCCCAGTTGGGCGGCTCTGCCGGTGCCCACGAGAAGGGCGGTTGGCGTGGCCAGGCCCAATGCGCAGGGGCAGGCGATGATCAACACGGAGACCGCCGCGGTGAACGCGAACGCCGCCCCCGCGCCCGCCAGCAGCCATCCGACCAGGGTCAGCAACGCCAGAGCCACAACGATGGGGACGAACACCGCGGACACCCGATCCGCCAGGCGTTGCACCGGGGCCTTGCCCGCCTGCGCGTCAGCGACCAGGCGCGCCATCTGGGCGAGTTGGGTGTCGGACCCGATCCGGGTGGCCCGCACCACTAGTCGGCCGCCTGCGTTGACGGTGGCGCCTACGACGTCGTCGCCGGGACCGACCTCCACCGGAACGGGTTCGCCGGTGAGCATGCTGGTGTCCACCGCGGACGCGCCGTCCTCAACCACACCGTCAGTGGCGATCTTCTCCCCTGGGCGGACCACGAACAGGTCACCCACTGCCAGGTCGCTGATCGGGAGGCGCACCTCCACCCCTTCGCGCAGGATCGCCACGTCTTTGGCCCCCATGCCCAGCAGTGCCCGCAACGCGGCACCGGAGCGGGACTTGACGCGGGCCTCCAGGTAACGGCCGGCGAGGATGAACACCGTGACCGCCGCGGCGACCTCCAGGTAGATGTGGGATGTCGCCGACTGCTGGCCAGCAGCTCGAAGCCCATCGTCATCCCAGCCATGCCCGCGTCGCCGAAGAAGAGCGCATACAGCGACCAGATGAACGCCGCCGACACGCCCAGGGAGATGAGGGTGTCCATCGTGGCCGCGCCATGGCGAAGGTTGGTCCACGCGGCACGGTGGAAAGGCCAGGCACCCCAGACCACGACCGGGGCGGTCAGGGTCAGCGACAGCCACTGCCAGTTGGGGAATTGCAGTGCCGGGATCATCGCCATCAGCACGACCGGGATGGTCAGGACAGTGGAGATGACCAGCCGCTGCCGCAGGGACGCCAGCTCCGGGGATTCCGGTTCACCGTCGGCGGTGTCCTCGTCGGCAGCAGCCGGCGGTTCGGGCAGGGCGGCGGTGTAGCCGGTTGCCTCGACGGTCGCGATCAGGTCCTCGGCGGTGGTCGGGGCCCCGCTCACGTCCGGGTTGACATGTACTCGGGCGGTCTCCAGCGCGTAGTTGACCTCGGCGGTCACACCAGGCATCCGGTTCAGCTTCTTCTCCACCCGGGCCGCACAGGACGCGCATGTCATTCCCCCGATGGAGAGGTTCACCACCTGGTCATGGATCGGCATGTCGGCGGTCACAGGTCATCCTTCGTCGTCTGCGACAGGTCCACCAAGCGGACCCAGCAGTGGTTCAGCAGGGGCTCCGGGAAGTCCGGCGCGAGGCGGTAGAACACGGTCCGACCCTGCTTGCGGGAGGTCACCAATCCGGCCGTGCGCAGCAGCCTCAGCGCGTACGACGCGGCGTCCTCACCGCAGCCAAGGGCCAGCGCAAGGTCGCCCACGCACATCTCGTCGACCTGGTCCAGGGCGTAGAGGATGCGTAGGCGGGTGGGCTCGGCCAGAAGGCTCAAGGTGCCGGACAGCGCCGTCGCGTGGTCCGCCTTCAAGCCGGACTTGCGCACCTGTTCCACTCGGGCCGGGTCGACTGGGGTGATCTCACGAACACTTGTTGTCATGTCCGTACGAACGCACGGATATACGGATATATTCCGTGCAGGCCTCATTGAGGCCCAGACTCACGTGCAGAAGACACAAGACGGGAGCGCCGACCCCATGGCCCGCGCTCCCGCCTACTTGCAAGAGACCACCCGCTACATGTTCATACCCGGCATCGATTCCCCGCCCGGCATCGATTCCCCGCCCGGCATCGTGTGCGTCGGAACCCAGCCCAACAGCGTCGGGTCCAGCATCCCGAAGATCATCGCGACGTGGGCGGCGACCAGGAACACGCCGACGAAGATCGCGTGCAACTTCATCCGCGCCCGGTCACCACCGCGACCCAGAACGCCCAGCTCGATGAGTGTGATGCCTACCAAGGGCACAACCCCGGCCAGGTACGCGAAGACGGCCACCAGGTCCGCCGGCCCGTGCCAGCCCATCCCCGTTGTCAGCGGCACCACCGCGTTCTTCAGCAGGTAGACGGTGATTCCCAGGAACCATGGCCCGGCAATGAGCCCGGCCCATCGGTTCAGGGCATGCACCCACGGCTTGACCGCGCCCTGAGTGAACAGGACCGCCAACTCCGTGATCGCCAACGTCTCCGCGAGTATCACCGGGATCGCCATGAACAGCAGCAGGTTCCATGGCTGGTTTGACGCCAGCAGCCCCATGTAGTGCGTCATCGATCCGACGACGCCGCCCGCGACGTTCGGCAGTGACCAGGCGATCACGACAGTCAGGACGCCGACACCGCCGGCGATTACGAGCCCGCGGCGATTGACCGGCGTCTGCCGGGTCTCGGGGGCGGCGTACTGAGGATGGCTGGTGACAGTCACGATGTCCTCCTTCTTGCCGGCGCATCGGGCGCTGGACAGCAACGTATCGGCGTAGCACGAAGGAACTCCGGCGAAACCATGAAGGTTTGATCAACGATGCGGTGGGGCGGGATACGGCCCGTAGGCACAAGGGGCGCCCACGCGTGGATCGGAGCCCGACCCAGCCCCCTTTCCGTCCGCTCAGGCCATGGACATCCGTGCATCAAGGCGACTACCAGGCATCCTCGTGGCTCGTCGCAGCGGTAACGGTCCCACCCTCGCCGCTGTCCACCGATGTAGACACCGCGTACGACGATGTCGTGCCTCATGGATACCGCTGTCACGCAAACACGGGCGTGCCGCTGCCGCTGTGATTCTTCGCAGTTACCGGAGTTGCCTGAGCGTGCGTCCCCGGCCGACCACTCCTTGCCGCCGGAAGTTGATCATCGTAGAGTGCTCAATCACATGAAGTGAGGAGCAGGTGATGGGTCGCAGGGATCTGGGGGTTGCGGTAGCGGGGGCATTCGCCCTCGTGGGGTTGCAGGCGGGGCCGTCGGCGGCCGATCCGGTGGTGACCGACACCATCGGCGTCGGCGACGGCCCCTTCAGTGTGGCGGTGTCCCCGGACGGCACCCGCGCCTACATCGCCAACGTCGGCAGCGACACGGTGTCGGTGATCGACACCACCACGAACCCGCCAGCCGTGCAGGGAACCCCCATCGCCGTCGGCGACGGCCCC
>WBZU01003283.1_pt1 | contig 10259 bp, 7 predicted proteins | sample 5204311 | NCBI WGS metagenome assembly WBZU01 (sample SAMN12344359, study PRJNA552823) | activated sludge metagenome | biome: Activated sludge suspended growth; feature: Nitrification reactor; material: Wastewater; isolation source: activated sludge from nitrification reactor of wastewater treatment... | reverse complement strand
CCCCGCCCCGCGATTTTTCCAAAGAAAACGCGCGGGCGTCGGCCGACTGGGTTAAAGACGCGGTGATCTATCAGATCTTCGAGCGCCAATTTTCCCAAAAAGGCGATTTCCAAAAGTTCATGACTAATTTGGCCACCCGCCTCCATGTCCTGTTTCAGCATAACGAGGCCACGTTGGCGAGCACGAGCTATTTTCTTGCGCGTCTCCGCACGGAATCGCTAGTCCGATTCACTCTTAGGCACGGTGAGACTGAAGCAAACAGCGTATACTACTACTTTGCCCCCGAAACGATCTCGAATGAAGCCAAAGACCGAACTTCAAAAGACCCACAATATGAAAAACATAAAGGCTCGTTTGCAAACAGGCGTAATGTCGACGTGTACAAGAAGGAACTAGCCATCCAAGCGGAAGCATACTCCAAAAGGTACGTCGTCCACTGGCGAGATCTTATTGCCGAACGCCTAGAAGTGTTACAGTCGATTTTTATCCTTTTATTACAGCAGGGCAGGAATCCCAACGCATTAAAGTCCTTGGTTCGGGATATCCGAAGATCGGCGGCGGAATCTAGCGTGTTACTCGATGTCAAAGGAAAACCACCTACTCTAGTACCACTTGAAGAGCCTCTGTTACAGAAAGAAGTACTAGACAGGCTATTGCCTCGTCTCGAAGTAAGGTTTCCAGCACGGGCGGCAGACTTGCTTAGGGCATACCACGATCTACTCAAGGGTGAGGATACCAACACTATATTTGGAAATGCTTTTAAGGCTCTTGAACAAGTGGCTCGTGATCTTAGCGGCGCCACACAATTGCAGCTAAGTGATCGCGGTGCCCTTGAAAGGGCATTCCCACACATCCATGGAACGATTCGGGAATCCATTACCAAACTCGCTGCCCATCGAGGTGATGAAGCAGGTCATGGCCGCAAGGGGCCTGATGAGTATGAAATTCGATACCTACTACTTAGCATCTGCAATGTGGCTCTCCTCCTTCTCGAATACAAAGAACACTGTGGCTAAACTGTGGCAGAACTATCGTGACCGACGTGGTTTCATCGGGTCTTGGCCTGCCTCTGCTCCCTCTGTAAGTGATTGAGATTGAAATGATGACGCACTATCAGTGCGCTATAGTCTCTGGCTGTGAGGAGGCTTCAACTCTCGCAGACTCTGCCTACTGAACGGCAAGCCCTCGCGCGCTCTATTCTCCCTGGATCGGAACATACATCACGTTCCCCTGGCGATTCACGAGCAAGAGAGCAAGATCGGTTGGTTTGATAGGCTCGGCGAGACGTTGGAGATTCGCAAAACTGTTGATGTGTTGTCGGTTTAGTTCTAACACCACGTCACCTGGCTGCAGACCGGAGGCTTCGGCCAAGCTGCCTTCTTCAATATCCGTGACAACCACGCCGTTGTTCACCGGCAAATCCATCTGACGCGCCAAGGGAGGCGTCACATCATCGAAAACCACCCCCGCGAGCGGGTGCACGGTCGAGGCTGTTGAGGAGGCCGTCTGACTTTTCTTCGGCCGTTCACGCGGCGCTTCCTGAATAACCAGATCGGCCTGGTATTGCTTGCCGTCTCGAATGAGGTCGACCCGATGTTTGCTCCCGATCGATGCTTGCGCCACCAGGTTCCGTAACTGGCCGCTATCCATAATCTCCCGCCCATCGAATCGTACCACGACATCGCCCCGTTTCAAGCCGGCTCGTTCGGCAGATCCCTTGGCATGCACATCCGTCACGATCGCCCCCTTGACGTCCGGGAGGCGAAAGATTTTCCCTAAGGAAGAGCTGACATCCTGTGTGGATGCGCCCAGAAATCCTCGTACCACGCGACCCGTCTTAATGAGACTCTGCATGGCGGCACGGGCCATATTGCTGGGAATGGCAAACCCGACGCCGACACTGCCGCCGGTAGGACTCGCAATCGCCGTATTGATGCCGATCAGCTCGCCCTGGATGTTGACAAGGGCCCCACCTGAATTCCCCGGGTTGATCGGCGCATCTGTCTGGATGAAATCTTCAAAATCCGCCACGCCGACGTCGGCCCGCCCGACCGCACTCACAATGCCGAACGTGACGGTCCGGCTCAATCCCAAGGGATTCCCGATTGCGAGCACAAAGTCGCCGACGGCCAGTTGGCTCGAATCCCCCCAGGCCGCGGTCGGGAGATTCGCCCCATGGATCTTCACCACCGCCACATCGGTCTTGGGATCCGTCGCAACCACCTTCCCTTTGTATTGGCGACGATCCGCTAAAATCACTTCGACATCGACGGCATCGGCTACCACATGGTTGTTCGTCACGATGTAGCCGTCCGGCGTCACGATCACTCCCGACCCTTGTCCGTACTGTCGGCGTGCCGGCGGCTCTTTGAACAGACCGAACGGTAACGCTTCGTCGCTGAACGACTGATCACGCACCATGACGGTGGACGCAATGCTGACCACTGCGGAAATGACTTTATTGGCGGTTGCCTTGACTTGCCCCTGCAAATCGTGACCGGTCGTTGCAGGGATCTGTTGCGTCCCTGCCCATCCAAAACCGGGAACCACCAGACCCACAAGAATTCCACAGACCACAGCTTGCATGACACGCTCCGGGCTTCGTTGCACCGATATGCCTTCTATTCAATTGAAATATTGAGGGCCAGCTTATCACGCAGGATAAGCACAAGCATTCACAATTCGCTATGACGTTAACGAAGCCTTGGATGATGTCATTTTATTGAACCTTCCTCCAGACTTTCGAACAGTCATGTCCTAGGGGCATACATGATGACAACCATGCCAGCTAGACAGAGCAGGGCACCCATTGCATCATAGCGATCTGGTCGAACACCGTCGATTCCCCAGCCCCAGAGTAAGGACAGCACGATAAACATGCCGCCGTATGCTGCATAGACACGGCTGAAGTCAGCTGGCTGCAATGTTGGGAGGATGCCGTAGAGAACAAGAATGATTGCTCCCACGATTCCGTAAGCAGGTGACCGCCCCTCGCGGAGCCAGAGCCACACCAGATACCCGCCACCAATCTCACACAAACCGGCGAGGATAAAAAGCCCGAGTGAACTAGGAAGCGACATCGCTACCTCCTTCGCCAACAATATTTGTGTCCCACGGGCGAACCCTATCAATTATCATGAAAGGGCGACGCCTCAGGCTTTCTTCTCAACACGTTTTTCCATCCACCGATACAACACCGGCAACACGATCAACGTCAATAGGGTGGATGACATCAGTCCGCCGATTACCACCGTTGCCAACGGCCGCTGGATTTCCGAGCCAGGCCCGCTTGCCAACAACAGCGGCGTGAGTCCAAGGGCTGCCACCAATGCTGTCATCAAGATCGGGCGAAGCCGTAAGACCATGCCGGTCACGACCGCCTCATCCAGGGACAGCCCCTGTTGTCGCAATTGGTTGATATAGGCGATCTTCACCACCCCGTTGAGCACCGCGACACCGAACAACGCGATGAAACCGACGGAGGCTGGAACCGACAGATAGAGCCCTCCAATGAGCAGTGCGACAAGACCACCGACCATTGCAAAGGGGATCGCCAGGAGAATCAGCGCCGCCTGCCTGACATTCCCGAATGTCAGGAACAAGAGCAGGAAAATCAGACCGACGACCGCCGGGACCACAACTGTCAGACGGGCCATCGCCCGTTGCTGATTTGCGAATTGCCCTCCCCAAGTCACATAGTAGCCAGACGGCAATTGCACTTGAGCAGTCACGGCCCTCTGAGCCTCCTCCACGGCCCCGACCAGATCTCTCCCAACCACGTTCGCCTCAATCACCACTCGTCGGCTGGCCTGCTCACGACTGATCTGCGCCGGGCCTTCCACGATTTGAATGTCGGCCAGTTCCCGAAGAGGAATCCGAGCGCCGTCCTGTGCCGTCACCCAGAGGGACTTGATTGATTCAATGTCGCCCCGTCGGTCATCTGGAAAGCGCACCAGGATTGGAAATCGCCGTTGCCCTTCATAGACGTCTCCGGCACGGATGCCGGCACCGACGGCCTCAATCACTTCCGTGATATTGGCTACATTGATTCCATGACGCGCCACCTTGGATCGATCGACGTCAATTTTTAAGTAATACAACCCTGAAACTTGCTCGACTCGAAGATCGGAGATCCCCTTCACTTGTCGCAGCAGGCGAGCGATCTCCTCTGCCTTCACCCGCAAGATATCGATGTCGTCTCCGAACAGCTTGACCGCCACTTGAGAACGGACGCCGGACACCAGTTCATCCACGCGCATGGCGATCGGCTGAGACAACCCAAACGCAATACCAGGCACCTGCCCCAATCGCTGACGTATCAGTTGTTCAATCTCATGTTTGTTGCGTGCCTTCCACTCGGATTCCGGCTTGAGCAGGACATACATGTCGCTGAGCTCCATCCCCATCGGATCCGTCCCTAATTCATTGGCGCCGGTGCGGGTCACCACTGAACGTACATCCGGAAGCTCCAACAACAGCCGCTCGACCTGTCCGGATATTTTCAGTGATTCGGTGAGACCGATGCTCGGCAGACGCACCAAATTCACTACGATCGATCCTTCATCCATGATCGGCATGAACTCCCGTCCGATCAAGGGAATGAGCCCGATGCCTCCGACCAACACTATTGCAGCTGCCGCCACAATCACGGAGGTTCGACGGATGGCCGCCTCTAAGAGTCGCCGATACAGCCTCCGCCCTGCTGCCAACGCTGTCCCTTCCTCTCCCACAGATCGAGGCCGCATGAGTACGACCGCCAGCACCGGGATGACCGTCATCGAGAGCGCCAGTGAACTCAGAAGAACGATCACCACCGTCAGGGCCAGTGGGATAAACATCTTGCCCTCGATCCCTTGGAGGGTGAGCAAGGGCACGAAAGTGAGCGCGATGATCAATTCTCCAAATAGGCTCGGCCGTCTCACCTCCAGCACCGCACGAAGGACCAAGGGAAGCCGTTCCGATACGGTGGCGAACGAGGTTCGCGTGTTAGAACCTTCGCTCAAATGCCGCTCAATATTTTCCACCTGCACAATCGCGGCGTCGACGATCATCCCGAGGGAAATGGCCAATCCGCCCAAGGACATCAGATTCGCCGAGAGCCCGATCCGTTGCATAATCAAGAACGTGGTCAGCGTGGCAAGCGGTAAGGTCAGGGCGACGACCAGCGCACCTCGCAGATTTCTCAAAAATAGATAGAGGACGAGGACCACAACAACGGCGCCCTCCAGCAAAGCCCGCTCGACCGTTTCGAGTGCCCGAGTCACGAGTTCAAGACGGTCATAGAACGACGTGATACTGACACCATCCGGCAACAGCCGATTGATCACTCCCACCTTCTCCTTCACGGCGGAAACAACTTGTCGACTATTTCCCCCGCGCAGCATGACGGCGATGCCTTGCATCACTTCGCCGGTTCCGTCTCGTGTGACACCTCCCAAGCGAACCGCATGTCCCTGACGAATTTCCGCCACATCCCGTAGGTAAATCGGCGTTCCCTGCCGGGCCGTCACGACAATGCGTTCTAGATCTTCAGCCGAACGTGCCAGCCCCTGACCATAGACCACCAACTTATCGCCGCCTCGCTCGATGTAACTGCCGCCGGCATTTTGGTTGTTCTCGGTCACCGCTGCCTGAACCTGTCGCAATGTCAGACCCAGGCTGGTCAAGCGATTGGGATCCACGAGCACATGGTACTGCTTCGATAAGCCACCCAGCGTATCGACATCCGCCAACCCTGGTACGGCCCGCAGCATCGGACGAATCATCCAGTCATGAAGCGTCCGTAATTCCTGAAGGCTCTGTGATGGCCCCTCCACAAGGTACATGAAGACTTCGCTGAGCCCGGTACTCACAGGCCCGAGGACGGGGTCAGCCCCCAGCGGCAACTGTGCACGGATCTGAACCAGCCGTTCCAAAACCAACTGCCTGGCAAAATAGCTATCGACCGACTCCTCAAACACCACCGTGATCACAGAAATCCCGAACCGTGAAACCGATCGGAGGTCTGTTTTCCCTGGTAAGTTAATCAATTCGATCTCAAGCGGAAATGTGACGAGTCGTTCGATTTCCGGAGGCGCCAGGGAAGGAGCGCGGGTAATGACTTGCACTTGGACCGGCGTCACATCAGGGAAGGCATCGATCGGCACAGAGCGGAATGCAACCGCTCCACCGATACTCACGCCGAACGCCGCCAGCAGGACGAGGGCCCGCTGTTCAAGCGCTGTGCGGATCAACCATTCGATCACAGCGGCCCACCCATCGACATCTGTCCGCGAAGCGCTTCGGACTTCAGCGCGTAACTGCCTTCCGTCACGACCTCATCACCTTCCTTCAGTCCGGTCTTGACCTCAACGTATTCATTCGACACCTCTCCGGTTTTCACGTCGAGCCATTCAAACCTCCGCGCGCCTCGGGTGACGAATACCATAGTGCGGTTGCCCACCTGCTGTAACGCGGTGCGCGGTATGGCCAACAGCGATTGTTCCTGTGCGCGTACCGTCACCTCGGCAAACATTTCCGGACGTAACCGCCGATCGGAGTTAGGAATCTGCAGCCGTGCCGTCACCGTCCTCGTGGCCGGATCGATCATGGCGCCGATATAGGTAATGGCGCCCTGAAATATTGTATCCGGATAGGCCGCGACACGAACCTCCACGGCAAGACCGGCTTTCAGCGCCCCAATCTGCTGTTCAGGGAAATCCGCCCTCACCCATACGGTGGAAAGATCCGCCACGGTGAAAAGCGTCTGACTCGAATCGACCACCTCGCCAATCGTCGCATTCCGCTCAATGATTTCGCCGGAGAAGGGAGCCCGCAGAAACACCTGGGCCACCTCAGCATGGGGCAGCTGTCCGGCAGACAGGCGTTCGATTTCCCGTTCGGCCATCCCCAGCAAGTGAAGTTTCTCTTCCGCTTCGTACAGCTCGGCACCGGCGTTTTCACGCTCGGCCTCACGCCGCTGATATTCGCTGATCCCGATCGCACCTTCAGCTGAGAGCGCCTTGGCTCGCTCGAAGGCCTTTTCCGCCACTCGCATCGCCGTCCGCCGCTTGCGATATTCCAGCTGTGCCTCGCCAAACGCCGGGCTATCGAGCAACAGAAGCCGCTCTCCCGATTGTACCCGGTCTCCAAGATTGGCATAGACAGCCACGATGCGTCCCGGCACTCGTGGGCCCAGATGGGCCAGACGATTCTCATTGGGCAAAATCTTTCCTCCCTGCGCCCTCAGCGACATTCGCATCGAGCGGTGCCCCACCCGCTCCATATGAATCTGTGTAAGCAGTGAACTTCCCTCAGGCAGCTCGATCACGCCGGCTTCAGTCGCGGGCTGTGTCGCGTGCTGAGGCCTTTTCTGTGTCTCGTCCTGTGTCGGCTGGCACGATGCAGATACGCCAGTAATCGCGACGGCTACAGCAAGCCGTACAATACATTCCGGCAAAAGAGCCTTCCAGGAAGCCATCTTGGCACCTCTCCTCCCGCCGTGGCTCTTCGTCCAAGGCGCGTTTTGAAGCCAGGCTAGATAGTATGAACGGACAGGAAATCTATGCAGGAAGAGCGGGCGGACCGCGGAAGGAAAGATCGTGAATCAACCGGGTAGGGGAACACGCAGCGAGAGCCTGTGGCACGTACGAAAAACTTGGCTCAGGATTCAACGTCACTGCGGGCATGAGAGCATGGGCGTGGCTCGAGAAGGGATTGAACGACTTACGATCCGCATCAGTCAGAAGTGAGAAACCGATCTCGATATGTCGATGTCCCGATCCGGCCACAGTGGTACCGGCGTCGTGTGAATCAGTCACAAACGTCGGATGGCTCTCCACCTCGCACTCGAGATCGGGCGACATAACCGTATGCACAGTTCCACCATGGAGATGGCCTGCTTGTCCATGAAGATGGTCCGCGTCCGGATGCACATGAAACAAGGGCACCGCCAGCATCCACAGGGAGACCCAGCTCAGGACAGCCATCCGAAAACAACCGAGCAATGTACATGTCAAATTCATTGCGTATTAAGACTAACACAGTAGCCAAAGACCATCAATTAAGGGGCTTTTACTTGTCCCTCGCATTCGCGGTAAGGTCTCATCAACTCATTCATGAGGAACCGTATGACTCCTCCTCTGCCGTCAGACCGACCCAGCCAACGCCTCCCGACCGGCATCTGGGTCCTCGGATTGGTCAGCCTCTTGATGGACGTTTCATCGGAGATGATCCACAGCCTCCTTCCGTTGTTCATGGTGACAGTGCTTGGAACGAGTGCTACCGCCGTAGGCTTCGTCGAAGGCTTGGCCGAGTCCCTGGCGCTGATGGTGAAGGTCTTTTCCGGCACGCTCAGCGATTATCTTGGGAGAAGAAAGGAACTCGCTGTTTTTGGCTATACCTTGGGAACACTCACCAAACCATTGTTTGCGCTGGCCTCCAGCCTCGGAGTCGTCCTAACCGCTCGCCTCCTGGACCGAATCGGTAAGGGAATCCGCGGTGCACCACGAGACGCGTTGGTCGCCGATATTGCGCCTCTTCACCTTCGCGGTGCGGCCTTCGGTCTGAGGCAGGCTCTGGATACGGTCGGGGCCTTCTTCGGCCCCCTACTGGCAACCCTGTTGATGGTCCTGTGGGCCAATGACTTCCGCGCGGTCTTTTGGGTCGCCGTCATTCCCGGCATCCTGTCGGTGGCGCTATTAGTTGTTGGAGTTCAGGAGCCGTCAACTCGACAGGATCGCAGCCGCGTGAACCCGATCCGATGGGAGAATCTCTCCCGCTTGGAACCTGCCTATTGGTGGGTGGTTGGGATTGGGGCCATCTTCACGCTTGCCCGATTCAGTGAAGCCTTTCTCGTACTTCGTGCCAACCAGGTAGGGGTTCCCCTCGCGCTCACCCCGCTCGTGATGGTTGCGATGAATCTCGTCTATGCCGGTTCAGCCTACCCTTTCGGCAAACTCTCGGACCGCATGAGCCACACAAAATTGCTCGTCCTTGGGCTGATGATCTTGATCGCGGCTGACCTGGTGTTGGCCGTGCACGGCCATTGGAGGATCGTGCTCCTGGGTGTGAGCCTGTGGGGACTGCACATGGGCATCACACAAGGTCTGCTGGCCACGATGGTGGCCGACACGGCTCCGGGTGATCTGCGCGGAACTGCCTATGGATTATTCAACCTGATAAGCGGGCTCGGCATGCTCGTCGCCAGTGTTCTCGCAGGCTTGCTGTGGGATGGACTGGGCGCGTCAGTCACATTCTACGCCGGTGCGATTTTCTCCGGGCTCGCGATATTCGGAGTGGTCCTGCGTTCGGCAGCCATTCGCACCGTCAGCGATCGCTGATCAACTCTCCCGAACAATTGTGGTGCTCCTTCCGTTCAGAACCACATCCTCACACCGACCACGAATCGAATCTGGCTCGGATCTCCGCCCTGCCGACGAACCAGTGTGGCAGTTTCGCCGAAGCTACGGTCCAACGACAGACCGATGTACGGAGCAAATTCCCGGCGAATCTCATAGCGTAGGCGACCGCCGAATTCCAGATTGTTGAGACCCGAGCCGGTCGTAAACTCTTCCACTCGCTGGATTGCCAGGTTGGTTTCGAATCGCCCTTGAAGGATCAGCCGTTGCGTGAGCAGGAAATCTTTCGTATAGGACAGTCGCGCCGAAACAGCACCACGCTGATCAATGAATAACGCCGATTCGAACTCGTAGTTGTATGGGACAATTCCCTGTAGCCCGATCACCCCCATCCCACGCGCCACATTCCCGCCACGAAACGACTGCGTTTCCGTTCGAGCACCGACTTGAATGTCGTAATATTTCCAGAGAAATCGACCATAGAGCAATTGGAAGTCCACATCATAGTCGGCCTTGAACGCGGTATCCCGCTGCCCTTCGCTTTTGAACCAGAGTCGATGGTGATCGCCGCCGTACCAGCCTTCGAGATCCCACCGGTAGTCACTGTTGCTTCCCCCTCCCCCAGTGCGGGGTCGATATTCCAACACATCCACCAATGTGAACAGACGGCGTTCCTGGTCGTTCACAGGACTGGGCCAATCCGGTTGCGAAACTCCATACATCTGAGACTTGTCCTGTGTCTGGCTCGGCTTGACCGTCATCGTGCTCTCGGAAACAGAAGACCCATGCTCATGCCTGTGCTCAGATTCCGCGGCAACAGTTCCCACGCCCACGCCAATACTCAGGGCACAGACGACGAACCTCCCCCAACATTGTTGGATCGTTCTACCCACTGATCCCATCTCTGGCTGGTTACGGATC
>WBZU01003493.1_pt1 | contig 10266 bp, 12 predicted proteins | sample 5204311 | NCBI WGS metagenome assembly WBZU01 (sample SAMN12344359, study PRJNA552823) | activated sludge metagenome | biome: Activated sludge suspended growth; feature: Nitrification reactor; material: Wastewater; isolation source: activated sludge from nitrification reactor of wastewater... | reverse complement strand
CCGTGGTACACGTGCAGTTGGCGGGTGAGGGTTCCGTTTCGCCATTTCTTCTATTTAGCTGTTCGCCACCACGGCTGGCCAGCAATTGGGACTAGGTTCTGTTGACCCATCACCGCAGCCAGATGAGGGTGGAGACGAAGCGCAGCATGCCCATGTAGTTGCGGGAGGTTTTTTCATGGCGTGAGAAAATCCTCCGGTAATGTTGGATTGGATTGAAGAAGCACTCGATCAGGTGGCGCTCCTTGGAAACGAACCCATCGACCTCGCGGAGTTTGGTGCGGTGGCTGCGGGGTGGGATGACCGCGTCCCTGTCGCGCGCCTCGATGGCCCGGACGAAGGCGTCGCTGTCGTAGCCCTTGTCGCCGATGAGCGCCTGAGCACCCTCTGGAGTCAGTGCCAGCAGGGCCTGGGTAACGTCATGGACTTGGCTGCCCGTCAGCACGAAGTCGAGGGGGTTGCCCAGACCGTCGGTGATGGTGGGAATCCTGGTGCCAAACCCACCCCACGAACGGCCCGGCGCCTCGGCCTGCGCGCTGCTTTCCGCTGCCCCGGCCGCGCAGGGATGGGCGCGGATGCCGGTGGAGTCGATCAGGATGCTCTGCCAATCAGGCAGATGGGAACACCCCTTAGGCAGCGCCTCCCAGACGCCATGGCGGCACCCGCGGGAGAAGCGCTTGAAAACCGGGTTCACTGGCCATAGGCGGCAGGCAGCAAGCGCCAGGGCGCCCCCGACCGCAGCACCCACAAGACCGCCACCAGGAAGACCCGGCAGGCGGGTTCCGAGGCCATGCGGACAGGCTTGTGGGCCACCAGTATCGGGTAGATCGCCCCCCATTCTTCGTCGCTGATTTCGAGCCGGTTCACCATCGCCCAAAGGCTCTAACCCTCGCAGTAGACGGGGCTTGTGTCAACAGAACCTAGAAGGTAGCAGCAATTTTTGTCAGCGGCAATAATTGCCGGAAAGCCGGCAAATACCGGTACCGCAAAGGTGTAGCCCCGAGTCGAAGCCATGGCCAGTGGTTGGTTCGCAAGATTGGCATCATTATTGCTTGAATGTTGCTCAGAAATTTTTAGAGGAGACCATTTTGGCTAGCAAGCTGGACGGCACGCTTTTCGCGGGGCAACAAGCGCTAACGCTGCGTGCCCATCGGCAGCAGGTGCTGGCGGGGAATATCGCCAATGCCGATACGCCGCACTACCAGGCCAGGGACTTTGATTTTGCGACAGCGCTGAGGGACGCGCTTGCTGGCCGCAGTGAAGGCAATCTCAACCTGGTCACCACCTCTGAGCGTCATTTCCAGGGTAGTGCGGACCCTGGCACGGTGCGCCTGATGTATCGCCAGGCCAGCCAGGCGAGTGCCGATGGCAATACGGTTGATATGGATGTCGAGCGGGCGCAGTTTGCCGAAAACGCCATTTACTACGAGGCTGGCATGAGTTTTCTCAGTGGCAAGGTCAAGACCCTGCTCGCGGCTCTGCAGCCCTAACAGTCACGGCTGTTGCAGGCTCCTTCGATCATGAACGCATTCGTTTCCCTCTTTCCCGACCCTTCTCATGCTTGCGGGCGAGAGAAGGTTTGTAAATCGCTGATGCGACTGTCACATTAATTGCCATGAGCCTGTTCAATACCTTTGCTGTGGCCGGCAGTGGAGTGACTGCACAGGCGATACGCCTCAACGCGGTCGCCAGTAACCTGGCGAACGTGGACAGCGTGATCGGTTCGGACGGCAAACCTTATCGGGCCAAACAAGTGGTGTTTGCTGCAACACCGATGGGCAGCCCTGCGGCGCAAGGGGTTCGGGTTAAACAGGTGGTTGAGGACAGCACTCCGGGGCGTATGGTTTATGACCCACGCAATCCCGCCGCTGACGAAAAAGGCTACGTCGCGATGCCCAATGTGAACGTGGTTGAAGAAATGACCAATATGATTTCGGCGTCGCGTGCCTACCAGAACAACGTCGAGGTGATGAACACCGCCAAGCAGTTGCTGCTTAAGACATTGACGCTTGGTCAGTAGTCATCGAACAGAAGACACAGGAGAAACTCATGAACGCCGTGCAATCAGCAGTCAATTCAAGTAGCGACATTTTTGCGGCGATCAATGCCCAGGCAAAGGCCGGCGCGACCGATGCGGGTTCGGGCAGTGAGGATGTCCAGAACCGCTTTCTCAAGCTGCTGGTAACGCAACTGAAGAATCAGGACCCGCTCAACCCGCTCGACAATGCTGCGGTGACCACGCAGATCTCGCAGATCAGTACGGTGGCCGGTATCGAAAATCTGAACGCGACGATGCAGACCTTGTTGAGCAATTTCAACGACAGCCAGTCGATGCAGGCGGCGGGTCTGATTGGCAAGAGCGTTCTCGTTCCTGGTTCCCGGCTTGTTCTGGGCGACGGCGAAACCAGCGGCGGTGCCAATCTTGCGGGCCCCGCCGACAAGGTGACGCTGACGATCCTCGATGCCGCCGGCAAGGTGGTGCAAAGTCAGAATCTGGGCGCGCGCGATGCCGGCAGCTTCAGCTTTACCTGGGACGGCAAGACTGACGCCGGAGCGACGGCGCCGCCAGGCAACTACAGTTTTACGATCGCTGCCGTGCGTGGCAGCGAAACAGTGGCTGCAGAAACGATGCAGTTGGGGACGGTTTCTGCCTTGGTCAGAGACAAGGGCGCCTTCCAGCTTGAACTCGCTGGGCAGGGCAGAGTGGATTTCAACAAGGTACAGCAGATTTTCTAGGAGCAGGGGTCAACCATGAGTTTTCAACAGGGTTTGAGCGGTCTGAATGCGTCGGCCGCGTCGCTGAATGTGATCGGCAACAACGTTGCCAACGTCGCCACCGTCGGCTTCAAGAGGGCAGATGCGCACTTCTCGGATCTCTACGCGGCTTCGCTGGGTATCGGGTCCGGTTCTCAGATCGGTATCGGGGTCACGGTTTCGGCAATCCAGCAACAGTTCACCCAGGGTAATCTGACGACGACCAGCAATCCCCTGGACCTGGCACTCAATGGTCCCGGCTATTTTCGCATGAGTCACGAAGGGGCAATCACCTATACACGCAACGGCCAGTTTCACCTCGACAAGGAAGGTTACGTCATCAACGACAAAAATCTTCGCCTGACCGGCTATCCGGTCGCTGAGAATGGTGACATCTCCCCGACCAACCCGGTCGAGATACAGTTGTCTGCCAGCCAGATTCCACCGCGAGCAACCAGTGATCCGCTGGCGGGAGACATCAGCGCAGTCATCAACCTCGACGCACTCGATCCGGTGCCCTTGGTGACCACCTTCGATCCGGCCAATACGCAATCGTACAATTTCTCGACCGCCCTGAACGTTTTCGACACCCTCGGGGTGATGCACAACTTGAGCACGTACTACGTTCGTACTGCCACTCCCGGAACGTGGGACGTGTATGCGACGCTTGATGGGGTGCTATCTGCGGATGCTGCTCCGGGGGGTCGGAGTCTGGTATTCGATACCACAGGGGTACTGACGAGCGTGGTGCCAGCACCGGCTGCAGGAGACCCCGTGTTCTCCATTCCGATGCCGGAATGGGATCTGACAGACGGAGCCACCACACCTTGGTCGCCGGGAAGCATCGATTACACCGACACCACCCAGTTCGGGAATGACTCGACCGTCGATCGCCTGATACAGGGAGGATATGCCGCTGGCAGTCTGGTGGGTGTGGGCGTTTCGAGAGATGGAATCCTGCAGGGTCGCTACAGCAACAGTCAGTCGCGCAACCTTGGGCAGGTCGTGCTTGCCAATTTCAGCGACCCCAATGGCCTGCTGAATCTGGGCAACAATGAATGGAGTGAGACTTCAACTTCCGGCCCGCCACTGCTCGGTGCGCCGGGGACAGGAACGCGCGCCGTGATCCAGTCGGCGACCGTGGAAGACTCGAACGTCGACCTCACCAAGGAGTTGGTCGACATGATTTCAGCACAGCGCAACTATCAGGCCAATGCACAAACGATCAAGACCCAGGATCAGGTCATGCAGACCTTGGTGAACCTGCGCTAACGATCATGATGTTTCCTGGCACTCCCGATCATGAAAGTCATGACCGTTTCCCTCTCCCTCGACCCCGCGAGTGGAAAGGGGAGGTTCGTGAGTCGCGGACGCGACTTTCACATTAAGCGCGGTAGCGAAAGAAAGCGACAATAACCGATGGATCGTCTGATCTACACCGCAATGAGTGGCGCCAAACAGGCTTTCCTGCAGCAGGCCGGTGTTGCGCAGAATTTGGCCAACGTCGCCACGATCGGTTATCGGGCCATGGAGCACCGCTTCCGCGCTGCACAGGTCCTTGGCGCGGGCGCGCCAACGCGGGCATTTGCAGTCGATGCTTCGCTGGCCAATGTCTTTGAGCAGGGGCCGTTGACGGTTACCGGGCGGCCACTCGACGTCGCGGTCAACGGCGCTGGCTGGATTGCCGTGCAGGGGGCAGATGGTCGCGAGGCGTATACCCGTGCCGGCAATCTCAGGACCGATGCCAATGGCGTGCTGCTGACCAGCTCCGGCTTCAACGTGCTCGGCGAGGGCGGGCCAATCTCGCTGCCGCCGGACAACAACATCACGATTGCTCCGGACGGCACGGTATCGAGCATCCCGCGGATCGGTGCGGGAGCGATCAACAACGCCAGCGCGGTCGGCCGCATCAAGCTGGTCAACCCGCCGGAGAACGATCTGGTGCGCGGTGATGACGGACTCTTTCGCACTCGCAACGGCGACGAGGCGGTTGCCGACGAGAACGTCAAGCTCATCCCGGAGGCGCTTGAGGGCAGCAACGTCAACTCGGTGGACGCGATGGTGCGAATGATCAGTCTGGCGCGCCAGTTCGAAATGCAGATCAAGATGTTGCAGACGGCGGACAGCAATGCACGTGCAGCGACCCAGATTCTCACGATCAACGCCTGACAGGAATACCGATGATCCGCTCGCTATGGACCGCCAGTACCGGCCTCAATGCCCAACAGGTGCAAATCGACATCATTGCCAACAACCTGGCAAACGTCAGCACCAACGGTTTCAAGCAGGCGCGCGGCATTTTCGCTGATCTCCTTTATCAGACCCTTCGTCAGCCAGGAGCCCAGTCGTCACAGACTACTCAGATTCCTGATGGCCTGCAGATCGGCCTCGGAACGACCCCGGTGTCCACGGGTCGCATTTTCACGCAGGGCTCGCTCCAGCAAACCGGCAACAGTCTTGATCTGGCGATCGACGGCGCCGGCTTCTTTCAGGTTCTGCTGCCTGATGGCACAACCGCCTATACGCGCGATGGTTCGTTCCAGAAAGACAATCAGGGGCAGATCGTGACGGCCAATGGCTATCCCTTGCAACCGGCGATCACGATTCCGCAGAATGCCCTGACGATCACCATCGGGACCGATGGCGTGGTCAGCATCACGCAGCCGAATTCGCCAGCAACCGTGCAGATCGGAACCATTCAGGTGGCAACTTTCATCAACAACGGAGGGTTGCAGAGCATCGGCGAAAATCTCTACCTGGAGACCGCATCGAGTGGTACTCCGACTCCCAATACGCCAGGAACCAATGGTTCCGGAGTCGTTCTGCAGAACTTCGTCGAGGCGTCAAACGTGAACGTGGCGCAGGAACTGGTGATGATGATTCAGACGCAGCGGGCCTACGAACTCAATTCCAAGGTGGTGTCAACTTCGGACGCGATGCTGGCGCGTCTGACCCAGTTGTAGAAGGATGCCCATGATGGGTAAGGAATGGCTTGTGACGAGGCTACTGCTGACGCTGACTGTGCTGCTGGGGGCATGTACGACGGTGCCGCCCACCAACGTCCATCAACCGATGAGCGCACGCCCCGCGCAGCGGCCCGACGCGCTCGCCGCCAGCCTCGCGGCGACTGGCAGCATTTACCAGGCCGGAACATCGCGAACGCTGTTTGAAGACCGGCGCGCTCGTTATGTCGGCGATACGATCACGGTGACGATCACCGAGAACACTTCGGCAGCGACCAAGTCGAACAGCAGTCTTTCCAAGACTGGCAGCATCAGCGCCTCGTCCGGACCAAACATCAATCTGCCCGGCAAGTCGCTGATTGAACTGAAAGGCAGTAGCAGCAACACGGCTGCCGGCAAGGGCGAGGCCGCCGCCAACAATGTGTTTACCGGTACCATCACGGTGACGGTCATCGAAGTGCTGGCGAACGGCAACCTGCTGGTCTCCGGCGAGAAGCAGGTGGCGATTGGTCATGGGCAGGAGTACATCCGCCTGTCAGGGATCATCAACCCTTATTTCGTGAATGCCGCCAATACCATTGCATCGTCACAGATTGCGGATGCACGCATCGAATACAAGGAAAGTGGCGCGATCAGTGAAGCTCAGGTCATGGGCTGGCTGGCACGCTTCTTCCTGAGCTTCATGCCTTTCTGAGGAAAACCGCTGATGGCACGGATCATGGGCAGGCAAGTCGGCAAGGGTCTGTGGCGCACCGTCATTCTGGTCACTCTGGCGGGTTTGTTGAGTGCCCCGGTCGTAGCCGAACGGATCAAGGATCTGGCTTCCGTACAGGGAGTGCGCAACAATCAGTTGATTGGCTATGGCCTGGTCGTGGGACTGGACGGGAGTGGTGACCAGACGACACAGACCCCCTTTACCACGCAAAGCATCATCAACATGCTGGCGCAACTCGGGACGACCTTGCCGACGACACAATCATTGCAGCTCAAGAACGTCGCTGCCGTGATGGTGACCGCCAACCTGCCTCCCTTTGCAAGGGTCGGGCAGCAGATCGACATTACCGTGTCGTCGATGGGCAACGCCAAGAGTCTGCGCGGCGGAACGTTGCTGATGACGCCGCTGAAAGGCGCAGACGGTCAGATCTACGCACAGGCACAAGGCAATTTGCTGGTGGCCGGTGCGGGAGCCGCAGCGGCCGGCAGCAAGGTGGTGGTCAATCATCTGCTTGCCGGGCGGGTAGTGGGTGGCGCCACCGTCGAACGTGAAGTGCCGACAGCACTCGGGCAAGGTCCATTCGTTCATTACGAAATGGCCACGACCGACTTCGGTACCACCCAGCGAGTGGTCGAAGTCATCAACCGCGAGATCGGTCCGGGTACGGCGCAGGCGGTGGATGGCCGCCTGATTCGCGTGCTCGCACCCGAGGAAGCGAATAGCCGGGTGGCCTTCCTGGGGCGAGTCGAGGCCCTTGAAGTGCGGCCGACCCAAACCGTTGCCAAGGTGATCATTAACCCCCGCACCGGTTCGGTGGTCATGAACCAGAAGGTCACCATCGATTCCTGCGCGGTGGCACATGGTAATCTGTCGGTGGTCGTCAATAGCGAACAGAAAGTCAGTCAGCCCAACGCATTGGCCGGCGGGCAGACAGTAACCACGACGCAGAGCGAGATCGAGATCAAACAAGGAGGCGGTTCGTTGATCCAGCTGAAAGCCGGCGTCAGCCTCGCCGAGGTGGTCAAGGCCATCAATGCGCTGGGCGCCGGTCCGCAGGATCTGTTGTCCATCCTGCAGTCGATGAAAGCTGCGGGCGCGCTGCGCGCAGACCTCGAAATCATCTGAAACCATGTCGAGCAGACCACCCAGGGAAGTCCTTCACTGATGAAATCCGTCAATTTGGGAGTCAATCGTCTAGCGATCGATCCTGCCCTGGGTGGCGATCTGCGCGCCAGACTCAAAGCGGACCCGCAAGCCGGCGTACGACAGGCCGCGCGACAGTTCGAAGGCATGCTGCTGCACCTGATGTTGAAAAGCATGCGCGATGCCAATGCCGCTGGCGGTTTGCTGGACAGCGATCAGAGCCGTTTTTTCACGGCTATTGGCGACCAGCAGATGGCGCAGGATCTCGCTTCGCAAGCGCCGCTCGGTTTCGCCGCCATGATCGAAAAACAGTTGGCGCGGCAGATGACCCCCGGCACAGCGGCCGCGGCCACCTCGCCCCTCGACCTGCTGCAACAGTCGCTATCTGCGCAGATCACCGCGAATACGGCGACCCTCCGATCCGTGACCGGTGCCCAGCGCAGCACTGCTGCGCCCCCCATGGTGAAGAGCGGCGCGGTGAGCACGGCCGGCACGTCACCCGATGCGCGCGCCTTTGTCGATCGCGTCTGGCCGCAGGCTGTCGAGGCGGCCGCGCTGACCGGCGTGCCGGCGCATTTTCTGGTTGCCCAGTCGGCACTGGAGAGTGGCTGGGGCAAACGTGAGATCAAGGCCGCCGATGGTTCGCCAAGCTTCAATCTGTTCGGAATCAAGGCCGGGCGGACCTGGTCGGGACCGACCGTCGAAGTGCAGACCACCGAGTTCGTCAATGGGAAAGCGCAATCGGTACGCGCCAGGTTCCGCGTCTATGGTTCGTATGCCGAAGCCTTTCGCGACTATGCAAAAGTTCTGAGCAGCAATCCCCGCTTTGCCGGGGTCATTGGGCAGCAGGATGGCGCGCAGTTTGCGCGTTCCCTGCAGCAAGCGGGCTACGCCACTGACCCGATGTACGCCGACAAACTGGCTCGCATCATCAGCGGACCCCTACTGCGGCAGGCGCTCAGCGCTTAAAAGAGGTGTTGGCGTAACTAGCAGCCTGTCGGACTTTCCGCTTGCTCCCGACCGGATATGCTAAAATCATGCCTGTTGAAGCAACCGAGGTCCGGCATGTCCCACTTCATCGTCACCGACCGCAAGACCGACTACCTGCTGCCGCCGTCACTGGACGATTGGCTGCACCAGGATCACTTGGCGCGATTCATCGTGGAGGTAGTCGACCAGCTGGACCTGTCGAAGCTGACGCGACAGTACGCTGGACGTGGATCGAAGGCGTACCATCCGGCGACCCTGCTGGCAATTCTGGTCTATGGCTACACGACGGGTATTTTCTCCAGCCGCAGGCTGGAGTGGGCGACCTACGATTCGGTGGCCTTCCGCTACATTACCGCCGGAAGCCATCCCGATCACGACAGCCTGGCGACGTTCCGCCGGCGTTTTCTGGACGATCTGAGCGACCTGTTTGTGCAGATCCTGGCGATGGCCCAGGAAATGAAGCTGCTCAAGCTGGGTAACGTCTGTCTTGACGGCACGAAGATCGAAGCCAACGCCTCCAGGCACAGCGCGCTCTCCCGCGGACCCAGCGAAAAGCGGGAAGCCCAGCTCAAGGCGGAGGTGCAGGAACTTTTCATGGAGATGGCCGAATCGAACGACCAGAGCGCGAAAGTGGACCGCCGCAAGACCCGCCAAGTGGGCTGGAAGGAAGTGCGATTGAGTCTGGCCCATCCGCCTGGCTCGGTCACCCCGGTGTTCGGCGCCACCGTGGGACCGCCCGATCAAGTCGGAGAGACGCTGTTTCGCACAGCGGTTCAGGCCGGACTGGGGCGGAAGACCCAGGTCCATGCGGTCAGCGACGGCGCCGCATGGATTGCCGCTCAAGTGAGTGAGCAGTTCGGACGCCACGGCCACTTCCTCGTCGATTTTTACCATGCCTGTGACTACCTGACGGCCGCAGGGAAGACAATCGCCAGCACGGCGGCGAGGGCTTGGCTGGAAACGCAGAAAGATCGGCTGAAACAGAACCGTCTCCAGGACGTCCTCGACGAACTGCAGCGATTCGTCGAGAACGACACCGTTCCCGATGACAATGTTCCAGTGCGCGCATCGCTATCTCACCAATCGCCCGTGGCAGTTCAACTATCGAGACGCGCTCAAGGCCGAGCTGCCAATAGGGTCGGGCGAAGTCGAAAGTGCACACCGTTACGTCATCCAGGATCGTCTCAAGCGGGCCGGCGCCTGGTGGAAACTGAAAAACGCCAAGCACATGCTGGCGCTACGCGTCTGCCGTGCCAACCAGAAGTAGGACAGCTATTAGCAGTCCAGACGACAACAGGCGGCCTGATACACAGTCGCACTTCCGATTGCACCCTGGACAATGCTTTACTTTGACAGGGCAATCGCATGAATGCCATCGTCGTTGACCCTCTAAAATAACGTCAGTTCGGGATAAGTTTTGGGGGGCTGGGAGAGCCGGCGGATGTCCTGTAGCGACAGTCTGGGCTTGTTGGGCATGAGGCAATAGGCGATGAGGCCGGCCAGCAAATTGACGGTGAAATGGATGGGCGAGCGATGGCGGGTGTGCTCGACCTGACAAAGATTTTTCAGTTCGTCGATGACGGTTTCCACGAGGGATCGCTGCCGTAGCATCGCCTCATCGAAGGAAGAGAGGGCGACGGGCTTCCTATTTTTCTTGACCTTGGTCACAAGATCAATGCCAAGGTCCTTCAGGAAGGCGGTGAG
>WBZU01003491.1_pt1 | contig 10268 bp, 5 predicted proteins | sample 5204311 | NCBI WGS metagenome assembly WBZU01 (sample SAMN12344359, study PRJNA552823) | activated sludge metagenome | biome: Activated sludge suspended growth; feature: Nitrification reactor; material: Wastewater; isolation source: activated sludge from nitrification reactor of wastewater treatment... | reverse complement strand
GGCGATATCCTGGCCATTCGCATGGAGGACTGGAAGGTCGTGCTCATGGAGCAGCGCGCCAAGCAACTGGCATGCTGGTTCGAGCCGTTCGTGGCGTTGCGCGCACCCAAAATGTTCAACCTGCGCCGCGACCCCTTCGAACGGGCCGACGAGAACTCGAACAGCTACTGGGATTGGGTCATCAACCACACGTACATCGTCTACCTGATGCAAGCCGTCGTGGCCGACCAGATTCAGGCATTCGTTGCGTTCCCACCGCGCCAGAAGCCGGCTTCCTTCAATCTGGATGCGGTGTTGCGGCAGTTGCAGGAAGCGACGAGCAGCAAGTCGCATTAAGCCCCGTCAACGAATCCGGTCCCGACCTCGACCTTCCAGCAAGCGATGAGCTTCCTGGAAGGTCGAGGCCAATCCAAGATTATGCGTGGCGACTGCTCTGCGAGCGCGATTGTGGGGCAGGCATTGGTCGTATCCCCGCCTGGGCTGTCTGCCGGCCGTGGCACTGCTTGAACTTGCGCCCGCTCCCGCACGGGCACGCATCGTTGCGATCTACCTGGGCAAATGTCTGCTGCAGAATCGGCATCACTTCCCTTGCCTCGCGCCCGCGCCGGATCAGCCCGGCCATGAGCTTCATGGCGAAGTCGGCATGGTGAAAGAAATGCTTGAAGCCGGCGCACAGGTAGTTCAGCCCCGGCTCGCCGTCGGGCGTCTCGATAAAGCGGTTCTTGGGGCACTCGCCGTGACAGGCAAAGCGCACGTCACATTCAAGGCAGTAGCGCGGCAGCGTATCCCGCTTGTCCTGGCCAAACTTCACCTGCTGTGGCGACGACACCAGTTCGATCATGTGCTGCTGCTGGATGTTGCCGAGGAAGTAGTTGGGCTCGACAAAGTGGTCGCACGCGTAGAGATCGCCGTTGTGCTCGATGGCCAGTCCCGTCCCGCACGTCTCGTTGAAGACGCACATCCCCGACGCACCCATGCCCAGCCAGTTGCGCAGCGACGCCTCGAAGGTCTGCACATAGACCCTGCCTACGTCGTTGCGAACCCACTCATCAAAGATTGTGCTCAAAAAGGTACCGAACTGCTCCGGCAGGACCGAACGCTCCGACACCGTCGCGCCTTCCTGGAAGAGCGTCAGCCCGTCGGCGTTGATGCGCTCCACGACCGGAATAAATTGAATCCAGTCCGTGTGCGCCTCGTCGCGCAGGAAGCGGTAGACCTCCAGTGGGTAGTCGGCATTCACCCGGTTGACGGTGGTGAGGATGTTGTATTCGACGCCGTGCTGCTGGAGCAGGCGCAGACCGCGCATCACCTTGTCGAAGGTCGGCTGGCCGCCTTTGTCGACGCGATAGATATCGTGCAGCGCGCGCGGCCCGTCGATGCTGATGCCGATGAGGAAATCGTGCTCCTTGAAGAAGCGGCACCACTCGTCATCCAGCAGCGTGCCGTTGGTCTGCATGGTGTGCAGGAAGCGCATGCCCGGCCGGCGATACTTCTCCGCCAGCGCCATCACGCGCCGGTAGAAGTCCAGCCCCATGAGCGTGGGTTCGCCGCCCTGCCAGGCGATGTTCACGTGCTCCGTCTGGTGCGACTCGATCAACTGGCGAATGTACGTTTCGAGCACGTCGTCGCGCATGCGGAACTTGCTGCCGGGGTAGAAGACCTCTTTGTCGAGAAAGAAGCAATAGGCGCAGTCGAGGTTGCAGATCGCACCGGTAGGTTTCGCCAGCAGGTGGAAGGCCGGCGGCGCGCCATCCGGGATGGTAAATGCAACCGGCCCGCTGGCGGCCCCGCTGCTTGCTCGTATTGCGTTACTGTCTTGATTTGCCGAACGATCGGTCACCGGTTTCATAGCCACGCATGCATTCTATTGCTGCTCAACTCCCGAGAAGACGATACCAGGCTGGCAGGTCGGTTGAGCAAGCGGCCGACCCGGCGCTCAGCGCCAGAATACGGTGGCGGAAGTATAACCGATCGGCGCCCTTCTGCGAAAGGCACCTGAACAGCGGTTCAGTTCGGCCTGAGGGTTTTCCCCTGTACAGCAAAGTCCCCTGTGCGCTCACGGTCTGAGGTCATGCCGACGGCAGGCCCAGAACAAAGACCGCCAGGCAGGCGACGCCGACGAGGGCGAATCCGGTGGCGCGCAGCTTGCGCCGGGAGCGCGCGGGCTGCTGCCATGCTACGATGACGGCGACAAGGCACTGGAAGGTGTAGTAGAGTGCAAACGCGCGCGAAGCGTAGGCAATGATTGCATTCACATTTGTGACCCAGGTGATCGCCACGGTAATCACGAGGATCAACAGGTACGCATAGCGAGTCTTGAGCCTGCCTTGTGTGATATCCTCGATCAGCCCGCCATCGCCCGACGCGTCGGCCACCGCCGCGCTGAACTGGCTGCCGATCGCTGCGACCGAAATCAGCAGCGGCAGCACCGCCGCCACCGGCTGGGTCATGCCGATAATCGCTGTAACATTGGCGCCCAGGCCAGGCTGAAAGAGCACCGTTATCAGCGCAATAAAGGCCAGGTAGATCGCTGCTGACACGAGCTGGGCGATGCGCATCATCTGGATACGCAGTTCGGCGGGATGCTCGCTGCCCAGATAGCGCGACGTCTCAAAGCCCTGCACGACGATCAACAGCCCCAGCAGCACGCGCATGTCGTGAACGTCGACAGCCGGTGTCATGGTCGGAAGCTGCCAGTTGCCCTGCATCAGCAGGCTGACGTTGTAACTTGCCAATGCGACGAGCAGCGCGCCGATCATGCCCAGGTTGAGGCTGATGGCGTACTTCTCCACCGCCTCCAGTTCGCCCAATCCCCGCCACATGCCGACCCCGCAAATCGCGACCAAGATCGTCGTAGTGATCACGTTTGCTGCAACGTCATTCTGGACACCGACGGCATTCATCAGGAAAGCGGCCAGAAGCTGGAGGTAATAGGTGATGGAAATGAAGTATGCTCCCGCCAGCACGATGCGCGCCACGAAGGCCACATCCTGCGCCGGCCCGTGACCTTTGGTTTCAATTGGCTCGAAATATCGGATGTTGAAGCGAATGGCGCCCCCGACCGTATAGGCGAGGACAAGCAACGCCCCCATGTAGACTACGGCAAGATTGCCCGCAATCCCTGCCAACAACGGCGCGCTCACCAGAAATCCGCTGCCCATAATCGACGCCAGCGGCGTCACTGTGGCCTTCCATCCGGCCGAGCGTGCCAGGCGCCTCGAAAATGCCAGGTATCCCCCCAGGCCGAGCGCCACAGCAATGACGACAATGTTCAGCAAAGTGCAAAATGCCCCTTTCTGGCAAAATGTCCACGTATCTGATTTGATCCTATCACACTGGCAAGCCGTCCCCATCCTGCAGCGCTGGGTCGCCAGATAGACTCTACCCGGTGTCCGAGATCTACGCCTGGCCGCCGCTAACCTTGTACGATCCCACAACCCCCCGCCGTCCGTCCTTCTGTCTTCGGCTGCGCGTGGTCTGTCCGACATCCTCCTGCAACGATGTGCGTTGCAGATGAATCTCGTCTACAATTTCGTGCATGCAGACTCATCACCGCATGACCGGCAACGCCAAGTGGCAGGCGGTTGCCCGCCACGTTCCGATCCTCGGCTGGCTGCCCCACTACCAGCGCGCCTGGCTGCGCGGTGACCTGATCGCCGGGCTGACGGTGCTGGCGCTGCTCATCCCCGAGGGCATGGCCTACGCCGAGATTGCCGGCTTGCCGCCGCAGACTGCCTTCTATGCCGCGCCCATCGGCCTGGCGCTTTACGCAATTTTCGGCACCTCACGTCAACTGGTCGTCGCAGTGTCCGCCGCCATCGCCACCATGTCGGCCGTAGCCGTCGCGCCGCTGGCCGCCGCTGGCTCGGCGGAGTATGCTGCCTACTCGGCCGGGCTGGCGCTGCTGGCCGGCCTCATCTCGCTGCTGGCCGGTCTCTTCAAGCTGGGACGCATTGCCTCCTTCTTCTCCGAATCGGTGCTCACCGGCTTTGTCACCGGGCTGGCGCTCACCATTGCCATCAAGCAGGTGCCCAAGCTCTTCGGTTTTGAAGCCGGCCACGGCAACTTCTGGGAGCGGCTGGCCGACATCGTGCGCCACCTGCCGGAAACCCACCTCCTGACACTGCTGATTGGCGTCGTCTTCGTGGCGCTCATCTTCTTCCTGGAGCATCGCTTCCACCGCATCCCCGCTGCGCTGGTGGCGCTCGTGCTGGGCATAGCGCTGTCGCTGCTCCTGGGGCTGGAAGCGTGCGGCGTGCATGTCGTCGGCGCGATTCCGGCGGGGCTGGCGCCGCCCAAGATACCCGCCCTTGACTGGGCCGACTGGCTGCTGCTCATCCCTGGCGCGCTGGGCATTGCGCTGGTCAACTTTGCCGAAGCCTACGGTCCGGCGCGCACCTTATCTGCGCGTTACGGTTACCCCATCGATCCCAACCAGGAATTGGTTGGGATGGGCGCGGCAAACATGGGCGCCGGTCTCTTTCAGGGCTTCTCCATCGGCTCGAGTCTCTCCAAGTCGGCTGCCAACGACCGCGCCGGCGCCCAAACGCCGGTCTCTCTGCTCATCTGCGCTGCGCTGACCGTCGTCGTGGCTCTCTTCTTTACGCCCTTCTTTGCGCCGCTGCCCGAGGCGGTGCTGGCTGCGGTCGTCGTCGTGGCCATAACCGGCATGATGAAGTTCGCCAAGATCCGCCACCTCTACGCCCTGCGCCGGCTCGATTTCTGGCTGGCGGTCATTGCCATGGCTGGCGTGCTCACCTTCGAGGCGCTGGAGGGGCTGCTGATCGCCGTCATCGTGTCGCTGCTCGCCCTTGTCTGGCGCGCCAGCCAATCGCGCATCTCCGAACTCCAACCGCGCACCGGGCGCATTGACTTTGTTCCGGCCGGTGAGGAAGGCGTCGAGACGCAGCCGGTGGATGGGATGCTGGTGCTTCGGCCCGACGAAGGCATCTTCTTTGCCAACGCCGGCGCGCTCCAGGAAGCGGTCGAGGCCCGGGTCGCTGCGACCGCTCCGCCGGTGCAGCTCCTGCTGCTCGACATCGAAATGACCTACGACCTCGACGCGCCCGGTGCCGAGATGCTCGGCGAGCTACACGCATCGCTGGCCCGGCGCGAAACACGCCTTGCGCTGGCGCGGGTTCATCCCGCCGTCGAAGCCATACTTGCCCGCAGCGGCGTGCTGGAGCGCATCGGGCGAGAGCACCTCTACCCGCGTGCGTTCGCCGCGCTGGTCGACTATCTCGCCCAGAGCGGCAGCGGCGCCGAGGTGCAGCAGGTGGTGCGCGACGGCATCGGCGGGGTGCTGGCCCTGCTGCGCGAGCGCGCCCGGACAATCGACGCCGCGCAACAGCCGCGCTTGGAGGCGGCGATCGCCGAGCTGGAAACCTTGCAGCAGCAGCTCGAAACTGGGTCGTAGATTCAGCATTTCACGACTCTCACGCAAAGCCGCCAAGAACGCAAAGAACTGCCGCTTTTTCTTTGCGCCTTTGTGCCTTTGCATGAGCCAAACCTATTTCTGGCGTCAACGGCCACCGTGCGACGCCGCCAACATGCTACAAGGCGCCACTGTTATGCGACTCGAAGGCTTTGGGTTCAAAGGGATCGCCGGTGACTTGAGCGCCGGCATCTCCAAATCGATCGACGCGGTGGCCGGCGGCATGGGCAACGCCCTGCTGGCCGGCGTCAACCCGGTGCACGGGCTGTATACGGTGCTGGCCGCCACGCCGGTGGGCGCGCTCTTCACCAGCTCGGTCTTCATGAACATCGACTCGACGGGCGCGCTGGCTGCGACCGCCGGCAGCATGTTGCTGGCCTACCCTGCCGAGCAGCGGTCGGCCGCGCTGATCGTGCTGACGCTGGTGACGGGTGTCCTGATGCTGGCGGCGGGACTGCTCAAGCTCGGCTTTTTGACGCGTTTCATCTCGAATGCCGTGCTGCGCGGCTTTCTCACCGGCATCGGCGTCAACATCGTGCTCGGCCAGCTTGGCGATTTTACCGGCTATGCCAGCAGCTATGGCAACAAGGTCGTGAAGGGCGCCGACACGGTGCTGCATGTTGCGCAATGGCATTGGCCGACCTTCCTGGTTGGGCTGGTGACCGTCGTGCTGATCGTGCTGCTCGACCGGACGCGCGTCAGCAAGTTCTCGCTGCTCATCGCGCTGGCCGTGGCGTCGGCGCTGGTGCCGCTGCTCAATCTCGCGACCGTGCCGCTCGTCGCCGGCCTCGGCCCGCTGCCCGATGCGCTGCCGCGGCCGGTGCTGCCGGAGCTGGCGCTGATCCCGGGTCTGGTCGCGCCGGCTTTTGCGCTGGCCATCATTGCGCTGGCCCAGGGCGCCGGCATCAGCCAGGCCTACCCCAATCCCGACGGCAAGTACCCGGACGCGTCGCGCGACTTCACCGGCCAGGGCGCGGCCAACATCGCCGGGGCTTTCTTTGGCGGTCTGCCGGCCGGCGGCTCGCTCGGCGGCACGGCGATGCTGGTCAAGGGGGGCGCGCAATCGCGCTGGGCCAACATCTTCACGGGTGTCTTTGCCGCCATCATCATCCTGCTCTTTGGCACGCTCGTCGGCAAGATTGCCATGCCCGCGCTGGCCGGCCTGTTGATCGTGGTTGGCGCTCAAACCATCAAGCTTGGCGAGATCCGCAAAGTCGCGCACACCAGCCATCGCGCGCTGGCGATGATGGCCATCACCTTCCTCGCCACGCTGATCGTGCCGCTGCAGTGGGCGATCTTTATCGGCGTTGCCCTCTCCTTTGCCGTCTTTGCCTACCAGGAGTCGGAGAACGCCACGATTGTCGAGGTCACGACCGTGGACGGGGGCTTCCCCACCGAGCAGCCCGCACCGAGGACGCTGCCCAGCAATGCCGTGACCGCCCTCAACGCCCGCGGCAGTCTCTTCTTTGCCGGCGCCCGCAACATCGAGGAGGATCTGCCCTTGGTCGATGAAACGCGCAACGCAGTCGTCGTCCTGAGCCTGCGCGGCCAGCGCGAACTGGGCAGCACCTTCATCAACGTGCTCGAGCGCTATGCCCGCGCGCTGCAAGCCAACAGCAACACCCTCATGCTGACCAGCGTCGACCCCACTGTGCTCGAACAATTGGAGGAGACCGAGTGCCTGGCCGTGATCGGCGCCGACAACGTCTTCCCGGCCGGCGCGCCGGGCGAATCGGCCCGCCTCGCCTACGAACGCGCCCGGCAATTGATCGACTGAGTCGCGGCTGACGTATCACCCCCTCACCCCATCATCCTGTCATCCCCTCACCCCATCATCCTGTCATCCCCTCACCCCATCATCCTGTCATCCCCTCACCCCATCATCCTGTCATCCCCTCACCCCCAATTGACGCCATCCCCGCTTCCCCCTACAATCCAACGTGATGAACACCGCTCCACCCTTGCTGGCGACCAAGCTCTTCGTGCCGCGCCAGCGCCGCTCCTTGATCCCGCGCGCGCGCCTGGACGAACGCCTGGCCGCCGCCCTCGTTGCCCCCGTGACGCTCGTCGCCGCGCCCGCCGGCTTCGGCAAGACCACCGCGGTCGCCGCCTGGGCCGGCACGCTCGACCGGCCCGTGGCCTGGCTCGCGCTTGACGAGGCCGACAACGACGCGCCGCGCTTCCTGCGCTATCTCGCCGCCGCGCTCCAGCGCATCGACCCGACCGTGGGGCGTGACCTCACGGCCGCGTCCGGCAGTGGCGATGCGCTGGTGGCCGCGCTCATCAACGACGTAACCGCCGCCCCTGCCGACTTCGTCCTCGTGCTGGACGACTACCACGTCATCGAGCAGCCCGCGGTGCACGCCGCTATGCAGGCGTTCGTCACGCACCAGCCGCCCAACCTGCACCTGCTCATCGTGACGCGCGAGGATCCGCCGCTGCCGCTGGCCCGCCTGCGTGCGCGGGCCGAGCTGGTCGAAGTGCGCGCCGCCGACCTGCGCTTCACCGTCGACGAGGCGACCGCCTTTCTCAACCAGAGCATGGGGCTGGCCCTCGACACCGCCACCGTCGCCGCGCTCGATGCACGCATCGAAGGCTGGATCGCCGGCCTGCAACTGGTCGCCCTCTCGCTGCAACATGCCGCCGACCCCGCCGCCGTCATCGCCGAACTCGGCGGCAACCATCACTTCATCCTGGGCTACCTGGCCGACGAGGTGCTGCGCCGCCTGCCGCCCGACCGCCAGGCCTTTCTGCGCGAGACCGCCGTCCTCGACCGGCTCTGCGGTCCGCTCTGTGATGCCGTCACCGCGCGCACGGGCAGCGCCGCCATCCTCGCCGACCTCTACGCCGCCAACGTCTTTGTCGTGGCGCTCGACGACGAGCACCGCTGGTATCGCTACCACCACCTCTTCGGCGAACTGCTGCGTCTCCAGATGCAGCGCACCACGCCGGAGTTAATCCCCACGCTACACGCCCGCGCCAGCACGTGGTATGCGGGTGAAGGTATGGCCGTCGATGCCATCGAGCATGCGCTGGCCGCGGGCGACCCGGCGCGCAGTGTGGCGCTGCTCGAAGAACACGCGCGCGCCATCGTCCTGCGCGGCGAGGCGCGCCTGGTCGACGGCTGGATCCAGCGGCTGCCCGCCGAATGGCGTACGGCCGGCCCGCGCGCCAACCTGGCCTGCGCCTGGGCGCTCCTGCTGCGCGGCAGCCTCGACGCGATCGATCCCTATTTGCAGGCCGCCGAAGCCGCCTCCACCGGCGCCGACCCTGCGACCCGCGCCGAGTGCCTGGCCCTGCGCGCCGGCCTTGTCTCGCTGCGCGGCGACGCCGAACGCGGCTGCCGGATTGCGCAGGAAGCTGCCGACCTGGCGCCCGAGGATGATCTCTACGTGCGCGGCATGACGCGCTTCTGCCTGGCGACCGCGTGCAACTACGCTGGCCGCGTGGCGCCCGCCATCGAGCACTACCAGGCCGCGCTGCCGCTCTGCCTGGCCGCCGGCAACATGGTCGCCGCCATGCTCACCATCGGCAACCTCACTATGCTCTACCTGGCGCGCGGCCAGTTACACCGCGCCGCCGATCTCTGCCGCCAGACCATCGATGGCGCCGCCCGCCGCGGCGAGGCGCGTGCCCCCGCCCTTGCCAGCGTGCATGGCGGCTTCGGCGACGTGCTGCTCGCCTGGCGCGATTTGGATGCCTCCCGCGCTGAGACCACGCTGGCGCTGGAGCTGGGCCGGCGCAGCGGCCACGTCGCCACGCTGACCTACGGCTACACCGTTCTGTCCAAGCTGGAGCAGGCCACGGGCAACCTGGACGCCGCCGCGGGCGCGCTGGACGCAGCCCTTGCCTTGCGCGATCGCGGGATGCCCGCCTGGGTTGCGCCGCACGTCGTCGCCCAGCAGGTCAGCCTGGCCCTGGCCCGCAACGACCCCGCCGCCGCGGCCGCCGCGCTCGCCGCAACCGGCGTCGCCGCCACGCAGCCAACCAGCCACACGCTGGAGATCGTACACCTGGCCCACCTGCGCCTGTTACTGCACCGCGGGCGCTTTGCCGGCGACGTCGCCGCGCTCGACGAAGCCTACGATCTGGCCAATCGCCTGCTCGCCTCCGCCCAGCCTGCCGACCGCATGGGCCGCGTGCTCGAAATCCTGCTGTTGCGCGCGCTCGTCCAGCACGCGCAGGGCGACACAGCCGCCGCGCTCGACGACCTGCACCAGTCGCTGCTCCTGGCCGAGTCGGAGCGCTACATCACGATCTTTGTCGCTGAGGGCGATCCCATGCGTGCGCTGCTGGCTGCACTGCGCCGTGACCTCGTTCACGGCGAACGCCCGGCCGACGCGGCGGTCTCCAGCGCGTATGTCGATGTGCTGCTGGCTACATGGCCCGCGCCGGCCGGCCACGACCCCACCGCCGCCCCGCCGTCGTCACCTGCGCCGCTGGTCGAGCCGCTCACCGAGCGCGAGCAGGAGTTGCTCATCCTCATGGCACAGGGGCTTACCTACCAGCAGATGGCCGACCAGCTCATCGTCAGCATCAACACTGTGCGCTATCACGTCAAGAGCCTCTACGGCAAGCTCGGCGTCGACAACCGCACCGCCGCGCTCGATCAGGCGCGGCTCCACGGTTATCTGGAACGGTGAGAGAAGAATAGACCACGGATGCGACGGATTTGGCGGATCGACACGGATGAGGGGAATGGAACGTGGATCGAGCGGATTAGCGCTGATTCAATGCTCTGATCTTGATCCGCGACGGTCCGCCCAAACCGCGCCATCCGCGTCCCATCCTGCTCGAACCGCCCGGCGATGATATGATAAACAGCAAAGAACCA
>WBZU01003490.1_pt1 | contig 10269 bp, 10 predicted proteins | sample 5204311 | NCBI WGS metagenome assembly WBZU01 (sample SAMN12344359, study PRJNA552823) | activated sludge metagenome | biome: Activated sludge suspended growth; feature: Nitrification reactor; material: Wastewater; isolation source: activated sludge from nitrification reactor of wastewater... | reverse complement strand
CCGCCGACGCGGCCTTTGTGGTCTTCGAGACGGTGCAGCGGGTCGGTGACGGCCAGCGCCTTGGCGCGGCGCATGAGCGCCTGCGCCGACGGGATCGCCGGGGCGGAGGATAGGGGGGAGGCAGCCAGGGTCATGAGCGGCGGGGGTCCGGCTCCAACGTATCCGCCCGGGCCGGGATCGCCTGCCGGCCTTGCCCTGGCAGGCGCCGGCGGCGCATAGTGCAGGCCATGCCCGGGCTTCCTGCGCGCGCTGCGGCGCTGCTGGCGCTTCTCGCCGCCAGCCTTGCCATGTGCGCGCCCGCGCAGGCCCGCACCGAGCGGCTGATGGTGTCGATGGGCGACAGCCTCGCCGACCAGGACTGGGACTACCCGGCGCTGGCAGCTGGCCGGCTGCTCCAGCCGGGCCCGTGGCAGATCGACCGCCACCGCCAGCTGGGCGTGGCAGGGGCGACGTCGGCGGCGCTGATCAGCGTCCAGCTGCCGGCGGCGCTCGCGGAAATCCGCGGCCCGTCTGACACCCGGGTGGTCACGATCGGGATCGGATCCAACGACGCGCTGACGATCCCGGCGTGCATGTCGGCGCCGGCGACAGCGGCCTGCCCCCTGGGCGCGAACCTCAAGGCGATCCTGAGGGCGGTCACCGGCGCCTTGCGCGCTGATCCGGGCCGCGAGCGGCTCGTGCTGGTCGCGCCGTACAACCCGTGGTCGGGGACCGGGAGCCCGGCGGAGGCGATCGCCCAGCATGCGCTGCTGGGCTCGGACGGGCGGCGCTCCTGCGCCGTCGGGCCGCAGGCCGGCGGCAGCGACATGCTGACGTGCCTGGCCGTCCGCAACAGGGCGGCGCTGCTGGACCTGGAGCCGATCTTCCGGGGCCGGGCGCTCGAGCTCACCGGCATCTCCCGCGGCGACCTTCACCTCAACAAGGAAGGCCAGCAGATGGCCGGGGCGGCGCTGCTGAGGCTGCTCGGGCGCCGCTGAGCGCAGCGGGCCGGCGGGCTGCCGCGACTCCTGGCGTTCGCCGCATAACTGCGCGAATGCGGCAGCACTCCGCCTGGCTCTCCGGGCTGTCTTGTCCAGCGCCGCCTCGCGCGCCGATTGCGCAAACCGCAGGCGCGCAGACGTAGAATGAGCCAGGCATGAAGCCCCTCGCTGAACGGCTCGAAACGACTGACGATGAGACGCGGATCGTCGGCGCGCCTGCCCTGGAGCCGGCCGATCCCGGCTCGCCTGATCTCCCCTTTGAGGGCGAGGAAGCCGCCGAAACGCCGGCCAAGCCGGACGCCGCTGATCCCTGCGGCGCTCCCGGGGGCCAGGCCCTGCCCGGCGCCAGCCGGCTGCGCTTCCAGGGCCTGTTCCCGAACGGCCGCACGCGCCTGAAGGCCGGCTTCGCCTACCGGGTGACCGTGGCCTCCGGCGCGTCCAAGGGCAGCGCCGCCTTCAAGCTCAAGGCGTGACGGCAGGCCGGCGGCCCGCCGGCGGAGCTGAGCTTGGTGATGTGGTGCGGCGAAGGCAGCGCCGCCCTCAATCTCAGGATGCGAATTGGCGGGCCGTCGGGCGCCCGCAAAGAGGCGCCGGCGCGGCCGGCCCGGCAGAATGCCCGTCATGCCCGCTCTCTCCTTCCTCTTGCTGCGGCGCGGCCGCGTGGCCTTGGCGGCGCTGGCGTGCGCTGCGGCCGGCCTGGCTGCAGCGCCTTCGGCGCACGCCGCCGGCTTTGGCCCGCCGTACCTGCAGTCGTTCTCCCCTGTGAAGACGGTCAGCCTGCCGTCGCGGGGCATCCGCGTCGGCTACCGAGTAGGCGGGTCCGGGCCGCCGCTGGTGATGATCGCCGGATTCGGGCTGACGATGGCTGAATGGGATCCGCTGCTGCTCGAGCGCCTCGCGCAGAGCCGGACGGTGTACGTGTTCGACAACCGGGGCGTGGCCACCAGCAGCTACGGGTCCGGCCCTCTGACGCTGCCGCGCATGGCCGGCGACACCGAAGCGCTGATCCGCGCGCTGGGCCTGCGGCGCCCGGCGGTGCTGGGCTGGTCGATGGGAGCGGAGATCGCCACGCTGCTGGCCACGCGCCGCCCGGGGCTGGCGTCCCGCTACATCCTGGCGGCCGGAGACGCCGGCGGCCAGCACGCCCGCCAGCCGCAGCCGTGGGTGGCGCGGGTGCTCACCAGCCCGAAGTCCACGCCGTCCAGCCTGCTTGGCGTGCTGTTCCCTCGCGGGAAGCTCGCCGCCGGGCGCGCCTGGTACGCGCGGCTGGGCCAGCAGACGGGGCTGACGTCCGCCAGCTTCACGATCCCCGCGCGCACGGCCGCGCAGCAGGCGCTGGCCGACGGGCCCCGCTGGTACGCGCGCGGCGCCGGCAGCTACCGGCAGCTGCCGGACGTGCGCGAGCCGGTGCTCGTGGCCGACGGGGCGCTTGACCTGGTGGTGCCGCCGGCCAACGCCTGCCAGCTGGCCTCCCGGATCCCCGGGGCGTGGCGGGCGGTCTTCCCTGGCGCCGGGCACGCGTTCCTGATCCAGGACAGCGCCCGGTTCGCGTTGCTGGCGCAGGCCTTCCTGCGCTGACGCCCGCGCCTTGCCGGCCGCGGGGGCTACTGGATGAAGCCGACGCCCAGCTGGCCGCTGTCGATGACCGTGACGATCAGGGCGACGGTGGCGCCGGCGAAGATGAAGGCGCCCACGGCGGTCATGGCCAGGCGCACCCGGCGGTTGGACGTGGCCGAGGCGATGCCGTACAGGAACAGCGAGGAGGCCAGGAACACCACGATCAGCGTGAACCGGTCGCCTTGCTTGCGGGTGGCGTCGGCCTGGGCGAACTGCCGGCGCGACTGGGCGAGCTGCTTCGCGCCCTGGTCGTAAAGCGGCTGCTCGTAGGTGGCGTTCTCGCCGTCGAAGGGGGAGCTGCTGTCGCTCTTCTGGGCGAGCCAGGCGTCCACCGCGCGCTTGAGGTCGGGGCTGAGGTCGTCCTTGAGCGACGTGGCCAGATCGGCCTTCTTCTGGAAGACGGCCTTGGCGTACTGCACGAAGATCTGCTGGTCGATGGCGGTCTGCGCGTCAGCCTGCCCCATGACGTCGTTGGCTTCGGCGCTGGCCTGGCTGGCCGCTGAGAACTGGCGCAGGGCGATGACTCGCGGGGGTCTTACATCCTCATCAGCTCATGCGTGGGGTGTCCTTCGTGGTCGTCGCGGGCCCGGTCGTAGAGCCGGGTGGTGTCGGCCTGCGAGTGACGAGCGGCGTCCTGGACGACCGCGAGCGGGACCCCGCGGTCCAGCAGCAGCGTCACGAACGTGTGGCGCAGGCGGTGAGGATGGAGGCTGGGGATCTGCCCAGGGCCGGGCCCGACGATGCCGGCTTGCAGGCCGAGCCCGTTCAGGAGCCTCCCGGCTGCCGGCTGGTTGAACGGGCGCAGCGGCGCTACCGTCCCGGCGCGCCGGCGGCGGTCAGCAGGCCGGCGCAGCAGCGGCCCGGACACGCGGCCTTGGATGTTGCGGGCGACTGCCGCTTCGGTGCGGGCGTTCAACGGCACGCTGGCGAGCTTGTCGCCTTTCCCGCGGACCTGGAGCACCTGGCCGCCGCCGGGAAGGGTCTCGAGGTCCTCGACGTCGGCCCGGCACACCTCGGCGACTCGCAGGCCGTTGAACGCCATCAGGCACACCATCGCGTCCGCCTCCGGGCTGTGCTGGCCAGCTGTCTCGAGCAGCCGGCGCAGCTGGTCTTCGGTGAGCGCCTTGCCTCGCGGCTCCCGGGGCACCTTCGGGGAGCGCACCGACACAGCGGGGGACCCGTCCAAGATGCGCTGAGCCACCAGGTAGGAGTAGAACGACCTGACCGTCGCCAGGCGCCGGGCGGCGGTGGCCTGCGCGAAGCGGCGCTTGCCGTGCTCGGAGGGGCGGCCGTCCGGGCCGAGCTCCTGCGTCAGCCAGTTGCGGTACGCGTCGATGTCGTTGCGCCGGGCCTGCAGCGGATGCACGCCGCGTTCCTTCAACCACACGAAGTACCCGGCGAGATCGGAGCTGTAGGAGCGGCGGGTGCGCGGCGACAGCTGCGCCTCCAAGAACCAGCCGGCGAACTCGGCGGTCTGCTCATCCGGGGCGCTGGCCAAGGGGGAAGCGGCAGGCATCGCCAGTCAAATTCGCCGTCGAGCGAGGATCTCCCGCTTCGCCGTTGTCGGCAGCCGGTGGCCTTGCCAGCCAGACCGCGGCGTTATCTAGCTCTGGTCTCTGAATGCATTTGAGGCTGTTCTCCTAGAGAGCAGGAGCCGAGCCGTACACGGGGATCTTGTACGCGTGTATACGCCCGTACTGAAGTCCCACCACTTGGTCAATTCGGAGGGCCCGCACCAGTAGCAAGAAGGTGGACTGCTTCGGCCGAGGCGACATGAAGAGCCAGTTCAAGGCGGGTACGGGGTCGGCGTATCTGCAATCCCCAGTGCCTGAGCCGAGTTCGTCCATGTGTTTGTCGGCGATCGCCCACTCGAAACTGGAAGCGTGACCTGAACAGCGTCGCCGGAACACGAGATATGCATCCTTCTGGCTGAGCTCGTAGTCTGCGCAGGGCCCCAGGCCGCATCGCCATACGATGCGCGGGCCGTACAATTTCACATCGGGTCGGGTTCGCGCTTCCGCTGCGGAGGCCGCGATCAACATAGAGGCGAGGGCAAGAAGAACTCCGAGCCGCATTAGTCGACAGCTTGCCACCAGGAATCGGCGGTTAGCCAGGTTCCCCGACAAGGGCTGCGCGATCGCCCGCACGGCCTTCGGGCCGGATGAGGATTGAAATGGTGAGAACCCGCATTCTCAACGAAAGAAGGGGCTGGTTGCGCTCGATCGACGACGGCTGCTGCCGAACGGTGGCTGATGACGGCTGACACCGAGCGGTGGCATGGATCTGCTGCGGCGTCCTGGCATTCGTCAGCCCGGGAGGCATGCTCAGCTCATGACACAGACCTTCCGCGCCCAGTACCTGTACGGCATCTCGCTCACTGACGCAGCCAAGTCCAGGCTCCGCGGTTCGATCAGCAAGGAAGCGCTCGCTGAGCTCACCGAGTTCACGGGCGCGACGATCTCCGCGTCGTTCGATATCGAGCCTCCCTTGGACGGCAAGGATCTGCTCGCCGAAACGATCGTGGCTGACATGCGCGAGTTCCTGCCGCTCGGCTGGACGAACGGCGACTGGGACCTCGGCGAGGTGTCGCTCCTCGAAGTGCACGCGCTCGAGGAGTAGCCGCGCGCCGGCCGGCTCGTCAGGCCCCGGGGCTGGCGCCGGGCCGCGGAAGCTTCATGCACTGAAGTGCCCGCCGCCGCCGGGCTACTTGGGGTTGCCGCATCGATGGAACCGCCGCATCGATGGAACCCGTACCCGCGTGCGAGGCTTTGGAGCCGGTCGGTTTCTGAGTTCAGACCGTCGCTGTAGACCTCGAGGCGGCTGCGGTCGTCGTCGGCGGCAGCGTCGGCGCTGCGGCGAGTCAGATCCGCGACCCGCTGGATCGTCGCGACCATCTCCCGGCGGATGCCGAGGTCATCAGCGGGGATCGGCAGCGCACGGATTTTCGCGGCGACTTCATCGAAGGTGGTGGCAACCCGACGGAACAGCGATGCGATCTCAGCGGAGTCGTCGTTCTCGATGGCGGTGTCCATCTCGTCGTCGAACGGGTCGATCCGGCGCTTGGCCTCCGCGCAGATGCGGTCGCCTGCGGCGATGAACGCCGCCTTGGACGCGGCCTGTGTCACGGCCGCCGGCTGCGTCACCGTGACCGCCGCCCCGTCGCCGGAGCCGCAGCCAGCCAGCACCGAGAAGAACCAGGGCTGCCGACGCCAGCTGCATCCGGATGACCACAGCGTGCACACTACCGCGCGGCGGGGACTGCGTCAGCCGGCGGCGCTATCCCTGCGCGTAGATGATCGGGCGGGCAGGCGGCTCGAGGGCGTCCTCGTCGGAGCTGAGCAGCAGGTACGCCTCTCCGAACGCCTTTGCGATCTTCGCGAGCTTGTCACCGGTCGCGCCGTTGCCTCGGTCCCAGGCGCCGGCGCCGTGCCCGTTGCGATCAAGCCAGAAGTCATGGCCGGCCTGGCCGGTTCCAGGCCGTCAAGCAGGCCGCCGGCTTCGGCGCGGAACCGTTCGCAGTCAGCGGACATGGCCGCCAGGGAGTCCTCGTCGATGTCCTCGACGGAGTACTCGGAATCCAGGCTCCGATCATTGGCTTCGCTGATGCTTGAAGTCCACAGGGCCGCGTCGATGTAGGCGGCGGTGAAAGGGTCCGTGCTCATGCCCTGAACGTAGCTGCGGCCGGCCGTCCTGCAAGAGGCCCGGCACTCAGGACTGACGCCTGCTCCTCACGCTGCACACGGCTACAAGAAGGCCCTCCCCTGCCGGCGGGAAGTCCTCAGGCCCGGATACATTGCCGGCCGCATGCCCTATCATCGCCGCCTCATGAGGAGCCGCACGAGAATGAAGCCCCAGGCGAAGTCCTTGCCCTCCGCCAGGGCGCTGCGGCGCGCCGGCGTCCTGGCCGCGGCCGTCCTGGCGCTGGCCCCTGCAGCCGCGCACGCCAGCTGGAACCTCGCCGTGTCGATGACGGCAGCGCCAGGCAGCGGCCTGCCGGGCGTGCCGGTGAGGGTGACGGCTTCGGTCACCAACATCGGGGACGCCGCTGCTCCGCCGCTGGCCGTCCTGAAAGTCGAGCCGTTCGGCTATGTCGTCGCCGGGTCCGGGTTCTGCTCGGACGGCGGGATGTGGACAGGCTCCGGGTGCACGTTCCTGCCCTCCATCGGGCCGGGCCAGACGCGCACAGCCGCGGTCACCGCCACGCCGTTCTACGCAGGGAAGGTCCTCCTGACCGGCCGGGCGTTCCTGGCCGGGCCCGACAAGGACTCCCAGCCCGCCGACGACGAGGCGTCCGCCAGCTACCGGCTGGCGCTCCCGGACTCAGATCTTGCCGTGCAGGCCCCGGCTCCAGGTCCGGTGGCGCCCGGGCAGGAGTTCACGCTGCCGATCACCGCCGTCAACCGCGGCCCTGACACGCCCTCCCCGGTCTCGCTGGCCGTGACGCTGCCTGCTGACTTCACGTACCTGTCGTCGTCCGGGGCGTCCGGCGGCTGCAGCGCAGCCGTCAAGTACGAGATCCTGACCGGGGAATGCCGGCTGGACCTGCCCGCCGGGTCCTCCCGGACCGTGGGCCTGCGGCTGCGCGCCCCGGCACGGCCGGGCTCCTACCTCATCAACGAAGGGGAGGATCGGACCCGCTACCGCGGGCTCGTCGTGACGCTCAGCGGCGGGACGCAGGCGGCCCCGGCGGTGGACCCGACCCCTGACGACAGCTTCGTGGTCCTCGAGCAGCCGATCGTCGTCGCCGTCCCGGCCGCGCCGGCCGCCGCCGGCAGTGCCGCGCTGCGCGCGGACCGGCGCGTGGCGCTGGCTGTCTCCTGCCCGCGCAGCGCCGCGGCGGGCTGCAAGGCCGTCCGCCTGGCCGGCGTCCTGCGGGTGAAGGCCGCCTCCGGGCGGATGCGGACCGTGCGGTTCGTCCTGGCCGCGCCGCGGCTGGCCGCAGGGCAGCGGCGCGTCGTGCGCTCATCCCCCCTGCCTGCCGGAGCCGCCGGGGACCTGCGCCGCGCCGGCGGCGCCTGGGCGGCCCTCACCGGCGGCGTGCGCGCCGCCCGCGTGCGCGTGCGCGCCTGACCGCAGCCTCCTGCACGGCGCCCTGATGCAGCCTGCCGCAGGGCCCCGGGGCTCATGCGCGAGCCCGGGGCCCTGCGGCGTATCGGCGGCCTTGCGGCCCGGGTTCAGCGGGCCCGCCTGACTGACACCAGCCGGCTGTTCACGGCGAGCCTGCTGTTCTGGCTGCGCGCCCGGACGGTGACGCGGTACGTGCGCGCCCGGCCGGAGCGGGCCAGCGCCCGGCGCTCTGAGGCGCTGAGCTTCACCTGCACGGCGCGGGCCTGCCCGGCCTTGACGCGGAAGCCGCGGGTGCCGGCCTGCCGGCCCAGGCGGGTGATCCGCAGCGTGCCGGAGCAGTAGGCGCGAGCCGTCCTGGGGCAGCGCAGCCGCAGCTTCACTCGCCCGGCGCGGGTGACCCGCCGCGCCGCCAGGGCGATCGCGACGCGCGGGCCCTTGCCCTGGGCGGTGGCGCCTCCGCCCTGCGTCCCCTGCCCGCCTGGGATGTCCAGCTGCTCGCAGTCCGTGACGGCGTCCGCGGCGTCGGCGCTGGCGGCGTCGGCGTCGGGGCCGCAGCTGACGACGTCAGCCGCGGAGTCGATGGCTTTGAGCAGGTCCTGGCCTGAGCCGCCTTCCATCACGTCAGCCCCGCCGAGGCCTTCCAGCGTGTCGTTGCCTTCTGACCCGGCCAGCCGGTTGGCGCCGCCGTCGCCGGTGAGCGTGTCGTCGCCTTTGCCGCCGGTCAGGTTCTCGGTGCTGGCGTAAACGGTGTCGCCTTCCCCGGCTTCGCCGTCCTGGCCGTCCGGGCCGCCCACGGAGGCCGTCACTGGCGCCAGGCGGGACAGGTAGGAGGCGGTGTCGGAGCCGTCTGCGCCGTCCATGATGTCCGGGCCCAGGCCGCCGCTGAGCGTGTCGTCCCCGTCGCCGCCGTTGAGCCCGTCCAGGCCGGCGCCGCCGTACAGGACGTCCGTTCCGGCGTCGCCGCCCAGGAAGTCGGAGCCGTCGCCGCCGTACACGACGTCAGCGCCGTCGTCGCCGCTGAGCGTGTCGTCGCCGCCTTCGCCATAGACGGTGTCGTCGCCGTCCCCGCCGTAGGCCTGGTCTTCGCCGTCTCCGCCCCGCAGGGTGTCGGCGCCGCCGCGCCCGTCCAGCCGGTCGGCGCCGGCGCCTCCTGCCAGGGTGCCGCCGGCGTCGCTGCCGCGCAGCGTGTCCTTGCCCTTGCCGCCGGTGAGGCTTTCGACGTTCTCGCGCACGGTGTCGCCTTCCCCGGCTTCGCCGTCTCCGCCGGCAGCCAGCACATCGACGGTCACCGCGGCAACGCGGGAGGCGTAGCTGGCGGTGTCGGAGCCGGAGCCTCCGTCCATGGTGTCGGCGCCGGTGCCGCCGTCCAGCGTGTCGTGGCCGTCTGCGCCTTCCAGCAGGTCGGCTCCGCCGCGGCCGTACAGGCTGTCGTTCTGGGCGTCGCCGTGCAGCTCGTCCGAGCCGGGGCCGCCGAGCAGGGTGTCCGCGCCCAGGCCGCCCCAGATGTCAGCGTGCTGGCCGATCAGATGGTTGATCTGGTCGTCGCCGCCGGACGTCCAGTAGCTGACCGAACCGACTTCGGCGTCCTCGCAGATCACGGTGCGGCTGTCAGGGCCCTGGTTGCACTGAGTGAAGGCCGGGGAGAACTGCTGCGGGTACTGGGCGGGCTTGAGCTTGCCCATCCCCAGGGAACGGAAGACGATGCGCCCGTTCTCCGCCGTGACCTGGATGTTGTCGGCGGCGGCGGGCTCGCCGGAGAAGACCAGCTGGGTGGCCGCCAGCGGCTGGCCGGCGTTGTTCCATCCGACGGTGGCGCTGGCGTGCGCCGACGCCGGCAAGGCGGCGCAGGCCAGCGCGGCAGCGGACAGCGTCGCCCAGCGACGGACGCGAAGCGGGGACTTGCGCGGGGGTGCGGCAGGGAGCTTGCTCATGGCGGGTTCCTTTCGCCCGGAAGGGCTGTTTAGCTCCCACCGTGCCCTGGAACCATCTCCTGTCTATGCACGGGCTGACACTGCGGATGTACTGGAGCCGACACTCGTCTGCGGGCCTGCCAGGGCGCCTAGCAGGGCCCCTGAGAGTGCTGCTGGCAGAACTGGCGCGACGGCATCGCGCGCGGGTCGTCCCGATCATCGAGCAGGCGCTAGCCGGGTCAGGACAGCGAAACGGGCGTCAAGATCCGTCCGATTGCCGAGGCCGTGTTTGACGCGCTCTGTCACGAAACGGGCTCGCCGTGACTCATAAGGACATGACAACCAAACAGCTTTTCGCGCTCCACACAGTCGAAGCCAACGGCCCGCTGACCGCCGCCGAACTTGACCGCCACACGATGATCGGGACCGGCGCGGCCCGGTCGATGCTCGCGCGGCTTGAACGGCACAGGCTCGTTGAGGCGCACGATGGCGGCGCCGGGCACGCCAGGGCTTACATCATCACGGAGCGCGGCGAGCAGGAGTTGGCCGTGTTCGACGCGCTCAACGGAGGCGACGAGTGAGGGACTAGAAGGTCTTCCGCGAGAAGGTTCGGGCTGAGGGCGGGGAGTGCCGGCGCTGCGCAGCGCCGGCGCCTCACCCGGCGACCTGCAGCACACCGCCCTGTCGCATCTGCC
>WBZU01003489.1_pt1 | contig 10269 bp, 6 predicted proteins | sample 5204311 | NCBI WGS metagenome assembly WBZU01 (sample SAMN12344359, study PRJNA552823) | activated sludge metagenome | biome: Activated sludge suspended growth; feature: Nitrification reactor; material: Wastewater; isolation source: activated sludge from nitrification reactor of wastewater treatment... | reverse complement strand
ATGTGGTCGTAGCCGGGCGCGATGTCGGTGGTGAGCGGCCCCAGGGTGTAGAAGGGCGCCTCCTTGCACCACTCGAGCTGCAGGTCCATGTTCTCCTTGATGAGCTGCAGCGGCACGTGGCCGGGGCCCTCGATCATGACCTGCACGTCGTGCTTCCAGGCGATGTCCGTGAGCTCGCCCAGGGTCTTCAGCTCGCCGAGCTGGGCCTCGTCGTTGGCATCGTAGATCGAGCCCGGGCGCAGGCCGTCACCGAGGCTGAAGGCCACGTCGTAGGCCTTCATGATCTCGCAGATGTCCTCGAAGTGCTCGTACAGGAAACTCTCCTTGTGGTGCGCCAGGCACCACTTGGCCATGATCGAGCCGCCGCGGCTGACGATGCCGGTCATGCGGTTGGCGGTGAGCGGCACGTAGCGCAGCAGCACGCCGGCGTGGATGGTGAAGTAGTCCACGCCCTGCTCGGCCTGTTCGATCAGGGTGTCGCGGAAGATCTCCCAGGTCAGGTCCTCGGCCTTGCCGTTCACCTTCTCCAGGGCCTGGTAGATCGGCACCGTGCCGATCGGCACCGGCGAGTTGCGGATGATCCACTCGCGGGTTTCGTGGATGTTCTTGCCGGTGGACAGGTCCATGACCGTGTCGCCGCCCCAGCGGATCGACCAGGTCATCTTGTCGACCTCTTCGGCGATGCTGGAGGTGACCGCCGAGTTGCCGATGTTGGCGTTGATCTTGGTGAGGAAGTTGCGGCCGATGATCATCGGCTCGCTCTCGGGGTGGTTGATGTTGTTGGGGATGATGGCGCGCCCGCGGGCGATCTCGTCGCGCACGAACTCGGGGGTGATCGTCGCCGGCAGGCTGGCGCCGAAGTTCTGCCCGGGGTGCTGGCGCAGCATCATGTCGGCCATCTTCTGGCCCTTGAGGCCGCCGCTGGCGCGCAGCGAGGCGATGTACTGCTCGCGGTTCAGGTTCTCGCGGATGGCGACGAATTCCATCTCGGGCGTGATGATGCCGCGGCGGGCGTAGTGCATCTGGGTGACATTCGCACCGGCCTTGGCGCGGCGCGGCTTGCGGTGCAGGCCGGGGAAGCGCAGCTCGTCCAGGGTCTTGTCGGCGGCGCGCTGGCGGCCGAATTCGGACGAAAGATCGGGCAGCAGCTCGGTGTCGCCACGCTCCTCGATCCACTGCTGGCGCAGCGCGGGCAGGCCGGAGCGGATGTCGATCTTCGCCGCCGGGTCGGAGTAGGGGCCGGAACAGTCGTAGACGAAGATCGGCGGGTTCTGCTCGGCGCCGAAGGAGGCCGGGGTGTCGGCCTGGGTGATCTCGCGCATCGGCACGCGGATGTCGGGGCGCGAGCCCTCGACGTGGATCTTGCGCGAGTTGGGCAGCGGGGCGATCGCGGCCTCGTCGACGTGGGCCTTGGCGGCGATGAATTTTTCGTTGGCGTTCATGCTGTCTCCTGGGGGCTTACTTGCGCCACAGCGCGTGGAAGTGATGCACCGGCCCGTGGCCGCTGCCGACCGCGAGTTCGCCGGAGCGCGCGATCGCGCCCAGCAACCACTGGCGGGCGTGGCGCACCGCGGTCTCGACCGGGCGGAACTGGCCTTCGGCCTGCGGCAGCAGCGCGGCGATCGCGGAGCTGAGCGTGCACCCGGTGCCGTGGGTGTTCTTCGTTTCGATGCGTTGTGCCGGCAGCTCGACCATGCGGTCGCCGTCGAACAGCAGGTCGACCAGGTCGTTGCCGGGCAGGTGGCCGCCCTTCAGCAGCACCCAGCGCTCGGAGGACAGCGGCAGGAGCTCGCGCAGGCGCTCGGCGGCGCGGTACATCTCCTTGACCGTGTCGGGTGCGCGCCGCTCGAGCAGCACGCCGGCCTCGGGCAGGTTGGGGGTGATCAGGAAGGCCTGCGGGAAGAGCGCCTCGCGCAGCGCCGAGATCGCGCTCTTCGCCAGCAGGCTGTCGCCGCTCTTGGCCACCATGACGGGGTCGAGCACCACCCTGGCCGCCTGCCAGTGCGCCAGGCGCTCGGCCACCGTGGTGGTGACCTCGGCGCTGCCGAGCATGCCGATCTTGGTGGCGTGGATGGCGACGTCCTCGAACAGGGTGTCGATCTGCAGGCGCAGGAAGTCGGTGGGCGGCACATGCACGCCGGTGACGGTGCGGGTGTTCTGCGCGGTAAGTGCGGCGACCACGCCGCAGCCGTAGGCGCCGAGCGCGGAAAAGGTCTTGAGGTCGGCGAACACGCCGGCGCCGCCGGACGGGTCGACGCCGGCGATGGACACCACGTTCGGGATGCGGGAAGCCGTCCCGGACGATGCGGACGGCGCGCTGCCGGGGGCAGCGGAGCTTGCGGACGAACTCATGAACGACGTTTCCCTACGCCGGTGCGAGCCGGATCAGGTTCCAAGGGTGTTTCTCAGCCCGTGCGCGGCGGGCACCCCTAACGAGAGCGTGGGAAGATACTGTATGCACTTTCGCGTGGCAAGCCGCTCAAGATCCCGCCCTCGCGGTCGTTTAGCAGGATGGAACGCCATCCCATGCCGACGCCGATGAAAAACCCGCGCCCTCTCCTTCTTGCCGTGCTGCTCGCCCATGTCGCCGGCGCGGTCTGCGCCGCCGACTGGCAGCTCGTGTTGAGCGACCGCGACCGCCGCATCGAGATCGATCGCGCGAGCGTCCTCCGCTCGGACGCCGGCACCAAGATCTCCTGGGGGCGGGTGGTGCTGACCTCGGAGGAGGCGCGGCGCTCCGGCTATGCCATGATCAAGGCGCTCAACCGCTACGACTGCCGCAACCGCAGCTTCGCCACGGTCAAGCGGGTGTATGTCGATGCCGACGACAACATCGTGCGCGAGGAGCCGGTGGCGGCCGAGGCGCCGATCGCGGTGGCGCGCAACACGGTGGACGAGCGCATGTGGCGCGAGGTGTGCGATCCGCCCTCGGCGGTCGAGCTGCAGAAGATGGCGGCCGAGGCGGCCCGGATGATGGCGGCCGAGGCGGCCCGGATCGCGAGCGCGCAGCCGGCGGCGGTGGCGGCCCCTGGGGGCGCCGCAGCGCCCGCGGCTGCGGCGGTTTCGACGCCCCCTGCCGCGGCCGCCGCCACGGCCGTGCAGTCGCCTGCGGCGAAGCCCGCGGAGTCTGCGCGCGCGCAGTCCGGCAGCGTGCGCCAGCCGAGCGCGGAGTCCGTCTCCGCCGAGGTGGTGCGTACCGGTGCCGGCGGTGAGCAGCCCGCCGCGGCGCCCCCCGCCTTCGAGACCCACGTCGAGATCCCGGCCAAGTTCCTGCCTGGCGGTCAGGGCGCCGCGGCGCCCGAGTCCTCTCGCAAGTCCATTCTGCCGCCGCTGCCCAAGTTGTCGGCGACGGCCGAGCCCGAGGCGAAGACCGCGCCGGCCCCCAAGCCGCCGGTGCGCGAACAGCCGCCTGCGCAGGGGCGCGCTGCGCCCGCTCCGCAGGCGGCTGTGCCGGCCCGCCAGGCGGCGCCAGCGCCGGAGCGGCCGGTCGCGCCGGAGCGCGCGGGCGCACGCGAGAAGGCGTCCCCGGCCAGGGCCGCGTCCGCCGTGCCGGCAAGACCGACGCCGCCGCGCCCGCGTCCCGCCGGTCCGGAACGCGTCGCCGCAGCGCAGCCGGCATCGCCGGACGCGACTCCCGCGCCGCCCGAGCGCGCCGCGTCGGCCCGCGAGGAGGCCTTGCGCGCGGCCGGCATCGAGCTCACCCGCCTCGGCCCGGGGGTGCCGGAGTGGAGCTACGAGGGCGAGCGCGGTCCGCAGCACTGGGGCCGCATGCGCCCCGAGTGGCGGCTCTGCGAGGAGGGCACGCGGCAGTCTCCGATCGACCTGCGCGACGGCATCGCGGTCGATCTCGCGCCGGTGCGCTTCGACTACCGTCGCACCGGCTTCCGCATCCGCGATACCGGCAACACCTTGCAGGTCGAGGTTGGCGAGGGCATGGGCATCACCGTGCGTGGGGTGCGTTACGCGCTCGAGCGCCTCACCCTGCACCGCCCCTCGCAGGATCGCGTCGGCGGCATGGCGCACGACATGGCGATCTACCTGCAGCATCGCGCCGATGACGGCCGCATGGCGATCGTCTCGCTGCTGCTGTCGGCGGGCGGCGACGCCAGCCCGGCGCTGCAGACCTTGTGGAACAACCTGCCGCTCGATCGCGGGCGCGAGTTCGTTCCCGACGCCGTGCTCGACCTGCCGGCGCTGGTGCCGGCCGACCCGGGCCACTACCTCTACACCGGCTCGTTGCCGATGCCGCCGTGTACCGAGGACGTGCTGTGGGTGGTGATGAAGCAGCCGGTGACGATCTCCGCGGACCAGCTCGACGTCTTCGCCCGCCTGTACCCGCGCAACGGCCGGCCGATCCAGCCGACCAACGGCCGGCCGCTGCTCGAGTCGCGCTGAGCGTCGTCCGACCGCGAAGAGCCCCATTTGCGCACTTCAGGATTCCCGGAGGCCGGATCGGGTGGCGGGAACGACCCGCGATGGGCAAGGTCCGCGCGCCGGCGGGGCGTCGGCGATCATGGCCACACGGGCGAGGCGCTACACTAGCGGCCTCGCCTCGCGTCCGCGGGTTGTCGGCAGGGGCGCTCCCGATCGCCACGAGATTTCCATGCGTTTCCGCACCCTCCCGACGCTGCTGGCCGGCCTGTTCGTGCTGGCCGCCTGTTCCGCGCCCGCACCCCATACCCCGCCGCCGCCCGCGGTCCTCGTTCGCAGCTTCGCTGCCGCCAATGCACCCCCGTCCGTGCAGGTCTATGCCGGCGAGGTGAGGGCGCGCGTCGAGTCCGACCTGGGATTTCGCATCGGCGGCAAGCTGGTCGAGCGCCTCGTCGATGTCGGCGCCGAGGTTGCCGCCGGCACGCCGCTGGCGCTGCTCGACGCGCAGGACGTGCGCCTGGCGCTGGCTTCGGCGCAGGCCGCGGCCGCGGCCGCCGAGTCCGACCTCGCGCTTGCGCGCACGGAATTCGCCCGCGCACGCGAGCTGCAGGCGCGCAACTTCGTCTCGTCCTCGCTGCTCGACGCCCGTCGCACCGCGCTGCAGGCCGCCGAGGCGCGCCTTCGCCAGGCGCGCGCGCAGGCCGAGGTCGCCGCCAACCAGGCCGGCTACGCCCGCCTCGAGGCGCCCGCCGCCGGCGTGGTCACCGCGGTGCTCGCCGAGCCGGGGCAGGTGGTCGGGGCGGGCCAGGCGGTGCTGCGCCTCGCCCGCCCCGACGAGCGCGAGGTGCTGATCCACGTGCCCGAGGGGCGCACCGGCCGCATCGCGCCGGGCAGCGCCGCGCAGGTGCGCCCATGGGCGGCACCCGAGCGCGCATACGCCGGCCGCGTGCGCGAGGTCGCGCCGGCGGCCGACGCCGCCACCCGCACCCACGCGGTGCGGGTCGCGGTGCCGGGGGCCGACGCCACGCTCGCGCTCGGCGCCAGCGCGAGCGTGGCCTTCGCCGCGGCGGATGGCGAGGCCGGCGGCGTGCTGCTGCCGCTGCCCGCGGTGACGCGACAACCCGGCCAGGCCGATGCCGGCACGGTGTGGGTGGTGGGCGAGGACGACGCCGTGCGGCCGCTCACGGTCGAGCTCGGCGCCTGGCGCGAGGACGGCGTCGTGGTGCGCGCCGGCCTGCCGGCGCAGGCCCGTGTCGTGGTGGCCGGGGTGTACAAGCTGATCGAGGGCATGCGCGTGCGTGCCGTCGAGGAAGGCGCGCCGGTGCTGCTGGACGTGCGGCGATGAGCATGAAGGGCGAGGGGCCGATCGGCAGCGGGCGCTTCAACCTGTCCGAATGGGGGCTGACCCACCGCTCCCTGGTGCTGTACTTCCTGATCGTGTGCACGCTGAGCGGGATGTTCGCCTACACCCGGCTCGGCCAGTCCGAGGATCCGCCCTTCACCTTCAAGGTCATGGTGGTGCGCGCCGAGTGGCCGGGGGCGAGTGCGCGCGAGGTCGAACAGCAGGTCACCGACAAGATCGAGAAGAAGCTGCAGGAGATCGCCCAGGCCGACATCATCCGCAGCTACTCCAAGCCGGGCGAGGCGATGGTCTTCTTCGTGGCGAAGGACTCCACGCGCGCGCGCGACATCCCCGACATCTGGTACCAGGCGCGCAAGAAGATCGGCGACATCGCCCACACCTTCCCGACCGGCGTGCGCGGACCGTATTTCAACGACGAGTTCGGCGACACTTACGGGAATGTCTTCGCCCTGCTCGGCGAGGGCGTGAGCCACGCCGAGCTCGAGCGCCACGCCGAGGCGATCCGCGGCGAGCTGCTGCGCGTGAAGGACGTCGCCAAGGTGAGCTTCTTCGCCGAGCAGCCGCAGCGCGTCTTCGTGGAGATCTCCAACACGCGCCTCGCCACCCTGGGCGTGCGCCTGGACGACATCGTCGGCGCGCTCGCCCGGCAGAACGCGGAGACCGGCGCCGGCTTCTTCGAGACCGGGGATGAGCGCATCTGGCTGCGGCCGTCGGGGCAGTTCGAGGACCTCGACGCGATTCGCGCCACCGTGATCCGCGCCGGCGGGCGCAGCCTGCGCCTGGGCGACATCGCCGAGGTGCGCCGCGGCTACGCCGACCCGCCGGCCGAGCGCCTGCGCTTCATGGGGCAGGAGGCGCTCGGCATCGGTGTGTCGATGCGCAGCGGCGGCGACATCGTCGCGCTCGGCCGCCAGCTCGACGCGGCGGTGGAGAAGATCGTCGCGCAGTTGCCCGTCGGCATCCGCCTCGAGCGCGTGGCCGACCAGCCGCGTGCGGTCACGCGGGCGGTCGACGAGTTCGTCAAGGTGCTCGCCGAGGCGGTGCTCATCGTGATGGCGGTGAGCCTGCTGTCGCTCGGCTTCCGCACCGGCGTGGTGGTGTTGGTGATCATCCCGGTGGTGCTGGCGATCACCTTCATGTTCATGCACCTGTTCGACATCGGCCTGCACAAGATCTCGCTCGGGGCGTTGATCATCGCGCTCGGCTTGTTGGTGGACGACGCGATCATCGCCGTCGAGATGATGGCGAGCAAGATGGAGCAGGGCTGGGGCCGGGTGCGGGCGGCGAGCTACGCGTGGACCTCGACCGCGATGCCGATGCTCTCGGGCACGCTGGTGACGGCAGCGGGTTTCCTGCCGGTGGCGCTGGCGGCGTCCTCGGTGGGCGAGTTCACGCGCTCGATCTTCCAGGTCACGGTGACCGCGCTGCTGGTGTCGTGGATCGCCGCGGTGCTCTTCGTGCCCTATCTGGGCTACTACCTGCTGCCCGACTTCAGCAAGCGCGCCGGGCAGCCCTCGCGGCTGGCGCGCGTGGTCGGAAGGGTCTGGCCGGCGCTGGGGCGGCGGATGGCGGAGCGCGACCTCCATGCCCACGAGCAGCACGACGAGTTCGCGATCTACCACACGCCCTTCTACAACCGGCTGCGGGCGCTGGTGAACGCCTGCGTGCGCTGGCGCTGGGGGGTGATCCTGCTCACCGTGGCGATCTTCGTCGGCGCGCTGTTCGTGTTCGCCCGCTTCGTGCCGCAGCAGTTCTTCCCCGACTCGACGCGGCCCGAGCTGCTGGTCGACCTGCGCCTGGCCGAGGGTGCGTCGCACCACGCCACCGAGGTCGCGGTGAAGCGGCTGGAGGCCTTCCTCGACAGGCAGGAGGGCATCGAGAACTACGTGGCCTGGGTGGGCACCGGCAGCCCGCGCTTCTACCTGCCGCTCGACCAGCAACTCGCGCAGACCAACTTCGCCCAGCTCGTGATCCTCACCGCCGGCCTGGCCGAGCGCGAGGCGCTGCGCGCGAAACTGATCCACCTCTTCGAGGACGAGCCCTGGCCGCTGCGCGGCATCGTCGTCCGGCTGGAGAACGGGCCGCCGGTGGGCTTTCCGGTGCAGTACCGGGTGAGCGGGCCGGATCTGGCCGAGCTGCACCGGCGTGCGCAGGCGGTGGCCGAGGCGATGCGCGCCAATCCGCACCTTTCCAATGTGCATATGGACTGGGTGGAGCCGTCCAAGGTGGTGCGGGTGGCGATCGACCAGGACAAGGCGCGCCTGCTCGGCGTCTCCACCCAGGACCTCTCCAGTCTGCTCGCCACCTCGCTGCAGGGCATGACCGCAACCCAGTTCCGCGAGGGCAACAAGACCATCGCGCTGGTGCTGCGCGGTGCGGAGAGCGAGCGCGCGCACCTGTCGCAGCTGCCCGACCTCGCCCTGCCGGTGGGCGGCGGGCGCAGCGTGCCCTTGGCGCAGGTGGCGCGCCTCGAGCACGACTTCGAGCCGGGGGTGATCTGGCGGCGCAACCGCATCCCCACCGTGACCGTGCGCGCCTCGCTCTACGACGGCACCCAGCCCGCGGTGGTGGTGGGCCAGCTCGCGCCGCGCATGGCCGAGCTCTCCGCGCAGCTGCCGCTCGGCTACCGCCTCGAGGTCGGCGGCGCGGTCGAGGAGAGCGCCAAGGGCAGCGGCTCGGTGGGCGCCGGCATGCCGATCTTCGTGCTCACCGTGCTCACGGTGCTGATGCTGCAGCTGAAGAGCTTCTCGCGCACCATCATCGTCGTGCTCACCGCACCGCTCGGCCTGATCGGTGTCGCCGCCTTCCTGCTCGCCTTCGGCAAGCCCTTCGGCTTCGTCGCCCTGCTCGGCACGATCGCGCTGTCGGGCATGATCATGCGCAACTCGGTGATCCTGGTGGACCAGATCCGCCAGGACGTCGAGGCCGGGCGCATGCAGTGGGAGGCCATCGTCGAGTCCGCGGTGCGGCGCTTCCGCCCGATCATGCTCACCGCCGCGGCGGCCATCCTGGCCATGGTGCCCTTGTCGCGCAGCACCTTCTTCGGGCCGATGGCGGTGGCGATCATGGGCGGGCTGACCGTCGCCACGGTGCTCACCATCCTCTTCCTGCCCGCGCTCTATGCCGCCTGGTACCGTGTCAAGCCGGCGGACGAGGAGCGCGCGGCGGCGGATCGCAGCGCAGCAACTGCGCTAGAATGACGAGGTTTTGCCTTCATGGATAACGCTATCCATTAGCGTGTGCTAATATTTCGCCGGGAGCCCCTGATGAACTTCGAGAAAGCGCGCTTCAACATGGTCGAGCAGCAGATCCGCCCCTGGGAGGTGCTGGATCAGGACGTGCTCGACCTCCTGATGACGGTCAAGCGCGAGGAATTCGTTCCCGCCGCGCATCGCGAGCTGGCCTTCGCCGACGTCGAGATCCCGATCGGCTGTGGCCAGGTCATGCTCAAGCCGGTGATCGAAGGCAAGATCCTGCAGGCGCTGCGTGTCACCAAGTCCGACACCGTGCTCGAGATCGGCGCCGGCTCGGGCTGGTTCGCCGCGCTGCTGGCGGCGCGTGCCGAGTGGGTGCGCACCATGGAGATCGAGCCCGAGCTGGTGAAGCTGGCGAGCGCCAACCTCGAGCGCAACGGCGTGCACAACGTGGTCGTGGTCGACGGCGACGGTGTGCAGGGATGGTCTGGCCGCGCGCCCTACGACGTGATCGTCGTCTCCGGCGGGCTGCCCTTCGTGCCGCAGTCGCTGCTCGAGCAGCTCAAGGTGGGTGGTCGCCTGTTCGCCTTCGTCGGCGAGGCGCCGGTCATGAAGGCGCGCCTGATCACCTGCGAGGGCGAAGGCCGCTTCCGTACCGAGGACGTGTTCGAGACCGTGGTGCCCATGCTCAAGAACGCGCCCCAGCGCGAAGCCTTCAGCTTCTGAGGCGACGATGCTGCAGATCACGCCGACCATGCTCGCCGAGCGCCTGCAAGACGCGCGACGGCCTGCACCCCTGCTGCTCGACGTGCGCGAGCCGTGGGAGGTGCAGATCTGCCAGATCCCCGGCTCGGTGACGATGCCGATGGGCAGCGTCCCGGCGCGTTACGCGGAGCTGGAACGCGACCGCGAGACGGTGGTCATCTGCCATCACGGCGGACGCAGCTGGCAGGTCGCGATGTTCCTCGAGCGCCAGGGCTTCTCCAACGTGGCCAACCTGTCCGGCGGCGTCGCCGGCTGGGCGAACGAGGTCGATCGCAACATGCCGCAGTATTGAGCGCGGCGCAGCAGCAGCGGAGAACACGATGAAGCGAGTCCTGGCAGTTCTGGTGGCGGGCCTGTTCGCGGGCGCTGCCGCGGCGGCCGACCTGATGCAGGTGTACCAGGACGCGCTCGCCAACGACGCCAAGTTCTCCGCCGCGCGCGCCCAGCTCGAGGCCGGGCAGGAGAAGGTGGTGCAGGGCCGCGCCGGGCTGCTGCCGCAGGTGGGCATGGACGCCAACACCACCCGGAACGACGCCAAGCTCAAGCCGGTCGGGGCCTCGCCCCGTGAAGGCAGCT
>WBZU01001555.1_pt2 | contig 10270 bp, 10 predicted proteins | sample 5204311 | NCBI WGS metagenome assembly WBZU01 (sample SAMN12344359, study PRJNA552823) | activated sludge metagenome | biome: Activated sludge suspended growth; feature: Nitrification reactor; material: Wastewater; isolation source: activated sludge from nitrification reactor of wastewater... | reverse complement strand
GATCGTTTGCGCGGGTGGCAGCAACAGGGTCGCGGTCTCGGCGGAATCGCCCACCGCGCTGTAGGACTCGACCAGCAGCCACTCGGGGATGCCGGCCTGCTCCGCCGCCCACTGGCGCAGCAGGCCGGCGCCAAGCAGCCGTTTCGGTCGCCGCCCGCTGAGAAAGTAGATTGCCCACGCTGCGTCGGCCGGCGCGGCCTGGCGGAAGAAGGCGGCCATGGCGGCGATCTTCTCGTTGGTTTTGGTCGTGGCGTCGAGCGCCGCATAGAGCTGGGTAAAGGCGCGCATGGGGCTACTCCTCGCCCTGCTCGCCGGCAAAGTGCGTGTCGAGCGCATAGGCATCAAGCCCCTGTTCGCGCAGCCAGCGCGCCACGGTGGCCGTGTAGCCGTGCGTCACCAGCACGCGCTGCGCACCGGTGGCGGCGACCACAGCGAGCAGGCTCGGCCAGTCGACGTGATCCGAGAGCACGAAGCCGCGATCGACGGAACGGCGGCGGCGCTGGCCGCGCACGCGCATCCAGCCCGAGGCAAAGGCCAGGGAGACGCGCCCAAAGCGGCGCAGCCACGGCGTCCCCTGCGCGGAAGGCGGCGCCACGATCAGTGCCTTCGACCACTCCTGTTTGGGCCCGGCGTCACCGGCATACTCCGCTGGCGGCAGCGCCACGCCCGACGCGGCGTACGCCTGATTCATGGCATGCACGGCGCCGTGCACGTAGATCGGCCCGATGGTGGGGTCGATACCGGCCAGCACGCGCTGCGCCTTGCCCAGCGCGTAGGCAAAGAGGACGGTGGCCTTACCTTCCTGCTGGTTCTTGCGCCACCAGGCGTTGATCTCGGCAAAGACGTCGGCCTGCGCCGGCCAGCGATAGATGGGCAGCCCAAAGGTCGCCTCCGTGATGAAGGTGTGGCAGGGCACGACCTCAAAGGGCGCGCAGGTGGCGTCATGGCCGGTCTTGTAATCGCCGGAGACGACCCAGACCTCGCCGCGGTGCTCGACGCGCACCTGTGCCGAGCCGAGGATATGGCCGGCCGGATGCAGCGAGACGTCAACGCCGTTGATCGACAGGTGTTCGCCATAGGCCAGCGTACGGATGGCCGCGCCGGGCTCCATCCGCTGGCGCAGCACGGCCGCGCCGTCCGTCGTTGCCAGATAGCGCCGCGAGCCAGGACGGGCGTGGTCGGCGTGCGCGTGGGTGATGACCGCCCGCTCCACGGGCCGCCAGGGGTCGATGTAGAAATCGCCGGCCGCACAGTAGAGGCCGTTGTCGTTGAGTTGCAGCAGCATGTATCGAAGTACAGTCGCCGATCAGGGCTTGACCGGCACAGCGGATAGCTTGATGCCGAGCGCGTGGAGCAGCTTCAAGACTGTGTCATAGCGCGGCTTGGCGCCCGGTGTCAACGCCTTATAGAGGCTTTCGCGACCCAGCCCCGCATCTCTGGCCAGTTGTGTCATACCTCGCGCACGCGCAACGTCACGAACGGCAATCAGAAAGACATCAGGATCTGGGTCATCGAGAGCGGCGGTAAGGTACTCGGCAATTGTTTCTTCATCGTCGAGATAATCGGCCGCGTCAAACGGTGCGAATTTCGTCATGTACTACTCCTTCTCCAGAGACCGTGCCATTGCGATGGCGCGCCGGATATCACGTTTTTGCGAAGATTTGTCGCCGCCCACGAGCAACAGGTAGACCGTGCTGCCCCGTCGCGTGAAGTAGACTCGATAGCCGGGTCCAACGTGAATACGCATTTCGGAGACTCCCTCACCCACTGGCTCACAGTCGCCCAAATTGCCCAGTTCTGCCGCGCGAATTCGGTGAAGGATTCGCGCCCGGCCAACCTTATCCTTCAGGTCGGTGAGCCACTCATCGAAAACATCCGAACGCAGAAAGGTATTCACAAGAATAGTGTAGCCGAACGGATACGGATTACAAAACCTCGATTGCTTGCACCTCGACCACCAGCCAGACCGTCGACGCGCAGCAGCAAGTTGTGGAAGATGGTCATCTGTGTCCTGTTGCATGTCCCGCACCGACCCTCCAGTGCGCAGCACGACGGCTGAAACTCGGCATCTCGACAAATCGCAGGCAGGCGCGATGGCGAGTACAATAGGAAGTGAGGCGTCATTGCGGACGCCAATCAACCATTTCCACCAACGAGGTTCCTATGCTCGCAGAGCAGACATCGCCCTCAAGCGCCGAACTGGTGGCGCGCGCCCGGGCGCACAATTTCTTTTCCTGGTCGGCACAGGATGCGGTCAACCCGATCGCGGTGGTGCGCGGGGAGGGCTGTTATTTCTGGGACGCCGACGGCAAGCGCTATTTCGACCTGAATTCGCAATCCATGTGCATGAATATCGGCCACGGCGACCGCCGCGTCGTCGACGCTATCAAGGCGCAGGCCGACGAGTTGGTCTACGCCGGGCCGGGTATGGTGACGCGCGTGCGCGCCGAGCTGGGCGAGGCGATGGCCGCAGTCACACCGCCGGGGCTGGATCACTTTTTCTTTGGTACGGGCGGCGCCGATGCCAACGAGAATGCCGTCAAGATGGCGCGCGGCGTGACCGGCCGCCACAAGATCCTGGCGCGCTATCGGTCCTACCACGGCGCCACCTTTGGCGCGATCACGCTGACGGGCGACCCACGGCGCTGGGCGTCGGAGCCGGGCATGTCGGGCGTGGTGCGCTACTACGACCCGTACAAGTATCGCAGCCTGCTCTACCGCGCGGGCGATAGCGACGCCGAGTTCGTGCGCCGCTGCCTGGACCAGATCGAAGAGACGCTCATGTTCGAGGGGCCGCATACGGTGGCGGCGATCCTCATGGAGACGGTGACCGGCACCAACGGCGTCATTGTGCCGCCGGACGGCTACCTGCAGGGCGTGCGCGCGATCTGCGACCGCCACGGCATCCTGCTCATCTGCGACGAGGTGATGACGGGCTTTGGCCGCACCGGCGCGTGGTTCGGCGTGGATCACTGGCAGGTCGTGCCCGACATGATCACCATGGCCAAGGGGCTGACCTCGGCTTATATGCCGCTCAGCGCCATCGCCGTGAATGAGCGCGTCTTCGACCACTATCGCAAGAACGTCTTTTACGGCGGGCTGACCTACAGCGCGCACCCCATGTCGCTGGCCGCGGCATTGGCGACCATCCGCGTCATCGAGGAGGATGATCTCGTCGGCAACGCCGCGCGCATGGGGCAGGTGATGGCCGAGCTGCTCGACGAGCTGAAGGCCGAGCACCCCAGCGTGGGCGACGTGCGATCGATCGGGCTGCTGGGCTGTCTCGAACTGGTCAAGGACCGGGAAACGAAGGAGCCGCTGGCGCCCTACACCGGCGGCGGCGAGGTCATGCCCAAGATCGCCGCCTATCTGCGCGCGCACGGCGTCTATACCTACGTGTGGCGCAATCTGCTGCACACGAACCCGCCGCTGTGCGTGACGGAGGCGGAATTGCGCGCGGTGCTGGCAATCGTCAACGATGCGCTGGCGCTGGCGGACGCGGCGGTGGAGGGAGCGTGATGCGTCACGAGTCAGACGCCACGCAGATTGCTGATGGATGAATTGCTGATTGATGATTGATGATGCCGTGCCTCGACAGATCTCGCATTACGCATCACGCATCACGCATCACGCATCACGCATCACGCATCACACATGACGATTCAATTTTCGGAAATCTCTACAAATCCAAAGAAAGGCATTGAGGCAATGAGTGGTGAGGCAATTCAGGAAGCGCTGGCGGTGTTGGACGATACGACACGGCCGGCCATGGAGCGCGAGCAGGCCGCGCACAAGCTGGCCGAGACGCCGTCGCCAGAAGTCGCCGAGCGGCTGGTGGCTGCGCTGGAGGATGAGGAATCCGGCGTGCGTTGGGCAGCGGCCGCGGCGCTCATCGACTGTGGCGACGCGGCGCTGACGCCGCTGCTGCACGCGCTGGTTTCGCAGGCAGACAGCACATGGCTGCGCGAGGGCGCGCATCACGTCTTCAGCAACACGCGCAGCCTGAAGGTGCAGCAGGCGACGGCCGACGTCGTCACGGCGCTCAAGGGGCCGGCCTCCGGCGTGGCGACGACCGAAGCGGCCGTGCGTGCGCTCATGGCGTTGCAGGGCTGAGGCGGGGCGTTACTCGGTGCTTTCGCCCAGCATGCCGGGGATGGCGACGCGGCGTTCGACCTGGCGCAGGATCAGATACGTGATCCCGACCAGAATGATGTAAAAAACGGCAACGGTCATGTAGATGGGGATGGGCGCAAAGTAGTCGCTGTTGACCGCTTTCGCCTGCCCCATGAGGTCGAGGATGGCGATGACGTAGACCACGGCCGTGTTCTTGAGCATGGCGATGACCTCGTTCGACCAGGCCGGCAGCACAATGCGCAACGCCTGCGGCAGGATGATGCTGCGGATGGCCTGGCCCTTGCTCATGCCGATGGCGCGGGCCGCGGTCATCTGCCCCTCACTGACCGATTGCAGCGCGCCGCGCAAGTACTCCGCCTGGTAGGCGCCGCTGTTGAGGCCGAGCGTGATGTAGGCGGCAGTCAGGCGCCCGAAGGTAATCCCCAGGTCGGGCAGACCGTAGTAGACCAGAAAGAGCTGAATCAGCAGCGGCGTGCCCTGAAACAGCGTGACATACGCGCCGAGGATGCGCTGTAGCCATGGCGGGCCATAGACGCGGCCGATGCCAACCGGCAGCCCCACCGCCACGCCCAAGAGGAGTGAAACCGCGGCGATCTGCAAGGTCACGACGGCGCCTTGCATCAGGACCGGAACGATATTCCTCAGCAATTCAAGAAATTCTTGCATCGTGTAAATCCACGCGATCAGCGGTCGCCGCCACTGTCCATGTCGGAAATCTTGCGCAGGAACGCGCGCGTGCGCTCATGGGCCGGCTGGTCGAACATCTGGCTGGGGGCGCCCTCTTCGACGACGACGCCGCCTTCCATGAAGACGACGCGGCTGGCCACCTGGCGCGCAAAGCCCATCTCGTGCGAGACGACGATCATCGTCATGCCTTCCTGGGCAAGCTGCTGCATCACTTCGAGCACCTCGCCCGTTAGTTCCGGATCGAGCGCTGACGTGGGTTCGTCAAAGAGCATCATGTGCGGGTCCATGCCAAGCGACCGTGCAATCGCGACGCGCTGCTTCTGCCCGCCGGAAAGCTGTGCCGGATAGTGACCGGCGCGCTCTACCAGCCCGACACGCTCCAACTCGAGCATGGCCAGGTCGTGCGCTTCCTTCTTGTGCATCTTGCGCACCTTGGTCAGCCCGATCATGACATTGCCCAGCGCGGTCAGGTGGTTGAACAGGTTGAAATCCTGGAAGACCATGCCAATGCGCTGGCGTACCCGGTCCTGGTTGACACCCGGCGCCGTGATCTCTTCCTGCTCCAGCCAGATGCGCCCCGACGTCGGCGGGTCGAGCAGGTTGATGCAGCGCAGCAGCGTGCTCTTGCCGGAGCCGCTCGGCCCCACCAGCACGATCACCTCCTGCGGCTGGATGGTAAGCGAAAAGCCCTTGAGCACTTGCGTGGCGCCAAAGGACTTGTACACGTCCTCGATACGCAGAATTGGCTCGGTCGTCATGAAGTCAGATTCCACCTTTATAGTTGCAGGCGATAGCGGCGTTCGATCCACTGCAAAACCTGCGTGGCGAGCAGCGTCAGGACCAGGTAGAGCAACAGGGCGGCGCTAAATGCGACGAAAGGCTCCAGCGTGCGCGCGCTGACCTGCTGGGCGCGACGCAAAATCTCCGGCACGCCGACGACAAAGACCAGCGTCGAGTCCTTGAGCACGAGAGTCGCTTCGTTGCCCCACGCCGGCAGCGCAAGGCGTACAGCCTGCGGCAACACGATGCTGACGATGGCCTGAAAGCGGCTCATGCCGATGGCACGCGCGGCGGTCATCTGGCCGGAGGGCACGGCCTGGAGCGCGCCGCGAAAAATCTCCGTCTGATAGGCGCCCGAGGCAAATCCCAACGCCAGGGAACCGGCCAGGAAAGGCGACAGATTGACGAAGCGAGCGATGACGAAATAGAGAATGAAAATAATGACAATGACCGGCACGGCACGGACGATGACGCTATAGACCGTGGCGACCTGCCGAAAAAAGGCGTTGCCGTAGACGCGCAGCATCGCCGTCACCAGGCCGAACGCCAGCCCCACCGTCAGCGCGACGAGCGTCACGCCGATGGTGACCCACAGGCCTTGCACGATGAAGTTGAGTGTGGTGATGAGATCCTGTACGAATTCCATGATTGATGGCATGTGGGATGAGGGGATGAAGGGAATGACAAGATGACAGGATGAGGGGGTGACAAGGTGAGGGGGCGTTTGCGTTCAACCCTTCACCAAGTCATCCCCTCACCCCCTCATCCTGTCATCTTCTCACCCTTACGGCAGCCCGTTCGCTTCCTGGATCTGCTGCACGGTGCCGTCGTCGATCAATCCTTGGATGATGGTGTCGAGTTCAGCCTTGAGGTCGCTGGCGCCGTCCGGGATGGCGATGCTCTTGCCGCCCTCAGCGGTCAGCTCGGTGATGAGTAGAATCTTCAGACCCGTCTGTTCGGCCAGCGCAATCGACGGCTCGGCATCCATGAGCAGCAATTCGATGCGGCCGTTGGCGACGTCCAGGGCTGCCTGGTCGGCACGCTCGTAGCTGAAGACCTGGTCGGCGTTGGTGAGACCGGCGGCAACCAGCGTGTCCTGGATCCAACCTTCCTGCACGGTGCCGGTCTGGGCGCCGATGGTATAGCCGGCAGCGTCTTCGGGCGCGGCGAGAACGATTTCCGAATCGCCGGCACCCATGAACGCGTCCTTGGTCATGCGGTAAGGAATCGTGAAGTCGACCTGCTTGTCGCGCTCGGCGGTGGCCTGCATGGCGGCGATGACGGCGTCGATCTTGCCTTCCTGCACGGCGGCGATGAGCGAGTCAAAGGGCATGTCCTGGATCTCGACCTCGACGCCCAGCTTTTCACCGATCGCGCGGATGAGATCCATATCAAAGCCGACGAAATTGCCGTCGGCGTCGACCGACTCGTACGGCGCATAATCGGCCGAGGTGCCGACGACCAGCTTGCCGGCCGCCTTGATCTCCGCCAGCTTGCCACTCTCGGCGGGCGCCGCGGCGCCACTCTGCCCGGCCGGTGCCACTGCCGTGCATGCGCTCAGCGCCAGCAGGGCCACAATGAGCATCAGGTAGATCACAGCTTGTTTCTTCATGCGTATGTTCTCCTCGGTAGTGAAACAGAAAAACGAATAGAATTGTTAACGGTCAACGGTCAATGGCCAATTGTCAATGAAGAAGTGCGCCTTCACAGGCTATTGGCTGTCGACCGTCGACCGTTGGCAATTGACCGTTACCAATTGACCATTTTCTTCCTTTAGCCCGCAGCCAGAGCTTCATTGAATATCCCCAGCGCGGCGTCGATCTGCTCGGCGTTTACCACCAGCGGCGGGATCCAGCGGATGACGTTGCCATAGGTGCCACAGGTTAGCAGCAGGAGGTTCCGCTGCAAACACGCCTTCTGCACGCGGCCGGCACTGGCGGCATCGGGCGCGCCGTCCGGCCCGGTGAACTCCACGCCGACCATGGGGCCCAGCCCGCGCACGTCGCCGATGACGGGATGCTCGGCCTGGATCTCGCGCAGCCCGGCCATGAGCCGTTCGCCCTGGGCCGCGGCATTCTCCACCAGCTTCTCGTCGCGGAGGGTGTCGATGGTCGCGCACGCGGCCGCGGCCGCCACGGCATTGCCGCCGCCGTAGGTGCCGCCGTGTGTGCCAGGCTTCCAGTGCGCCATCAACTCGGCCCGTGCGCCGATAGCGGAGATGGGCATGCCGCTGCCCAGCCCCTTGGCCATGACCAGGATGTCGGGCACGACGCCGGCGTGATCCATGGCGAAGAACTTGCCCGTACGACCGAAGCCGGTCTGCACCTCGTCGGCGATGAGCAGGATGCCGTGCTCGTCACAAAGCGCACGCAGCGCCTGCAGATAGCCCGCCGGCGCCGGCACATAGCCACCCTCGCCCAGCACAGGCTCGATGATGATGGCGGCAGTCTCGTCGGGCGCACTCTGGCTGTGCAGCAACTGGTCGAGCTGGCGCAGGCAGAAGGCGGTCGTCTCCTCGTCGTTCCAGCCGTAGTAATAGCTGTAGGGGAAGGGTGCCACGAAGATCGCACCGGGCAGCGGCTGGTAGTTATAGCGATAGATGTACTTCGACGTGGTCATGGCCATGGCCTAGTGGGTGCGGCCGTGAAAGCTGCCCTGCATGACGATAACATTCTTGCGCTGCGTCGCCATGCGCGCCAGCTTGACCGACGCCTCCACCGCCTCGGCGCCGCTGTTGGAAAAGAAGAACTGGTCGATGGCCGCGGGCGTGACTTCGTTCAGCCGTTCGGCCAGCACCAGCGCGGTGGGCGGGATCACGATGTTCATCTGGCCGAAGATCAGGTTCGCCGCCTGATCCTGGATCGCCTTGACGATGCGCGGGTGGCAATGACCGGTGTTGGTCACGCCAATGCCCGACGTGAAGTCGGTATAGCGGGCGCCGGCCGCGTCGTAGAGGTAGATGCCTTCGGCGCGCGCCGGCTGCACCTGCGTCATGTGTGTCCAGACCGGCGCCAGGAGGTCGATTGAGTTGCCCATAAGCCATCTCCGCGGTTGAGTGAGGTGCGCTCGATTCTGGGAAACAGTATACCGCACACCGGGCAAAGTTGCCTGATGCGCAAAAACATTCCGCGCGTTTCGCGCAATCTGGCGTAACCGGCCAAGCTGCGGCACAATCTAGCCATGAGCACCGACTTCCAGACTACCCAATCGTTCGCACCGGCCGACGTCATCGACTTTGGCGCCGGACATCCGGGCGCGGCGCTGCTGCCGCGCACGCTCATGCAGGCCGCGGCGGCGCAGCGCCTGGGCGAGGACGATGCGTCGCTGCTCCAGTATGGGCTGGAACAGGGCGACGGCTACTTCCGGCATGTGCTGGCCGGCTTTCTCGGCCGCCGATATGCCGCGCCGGTCAGCATGGATGGGCTGTTCGTCACCTCCGGCGCGTCGCAGGCGCTGGACCTGATCTGCACGCTCTACACGCAGCCGGGCGATGTCGTTTTCGTGGAGGAGCCGACTTACTTCCTGGCGCTGCGCATCTTTGCCGATCACCGCCTGCGCGTGCGCCCCATCGCCACCGATGGCAGCGGGCTCGACATCGACGCGCTGGAGACGGCGCTGGCGGAAGAACGCCCTGCCCTGCTCTACACCATTCCCACGCACCAAAACCCGGCCGGCTTCACCCTGCCGCTGGAACGGCGACAGCGACTGGTGGAACTGAGCGTGCGGCACGGTTTCCTGATCGTCGCCGACGAGGTCTATCACCTGCTCTCCTATGGCGAGGCGCCGCCGCCGCCGCTGGCATCATTTGCGGCCAGCGACACGGTGCTCGGCCTGGGTTCGTTCTCCAAGATCCTGGCGCCGGGGCTGCGGTTGGGCTGGGTGCAGGCCGCGCTGCCGCACATGGAGCGGCTCTACACCTCTGGCCTGCTCGACAGCGGTGGCGGGCTCAATCCCTTCACGTCGGCGCTGGTACGCGTCGTGGTGGACGAGGGCTGGCAGGATAGCTACCTGGACATGCTGCACGCAACCTACCGCCGGCGCATCACGGCACTGCACGCCGCGTTGGAGGAGCACCTGGGCGGGCTGGCACATTATGCCGTGCCCGACGGCGGCTACTTTTTCTGGTTGCGCCTGCCCGACCACATGGATGGCGAGACGCTGGCCGCACGCGCGCCGGCGTTCAAGGTGGGCTTCCGGCCGGGGCAGCGCTTTTCAGGGCGCCAGGGATTGCGCAACTATATCCGCCTGAGCTTTGCCTACTACGAGGATGCCGACCTCGCCGAAGGCGCGCGCCGCCTGCGTGCGCTCATCGACACCGTTTACCCATGAGTACCTCGGTCACCGCTGCGCAACAAGCCACCCTGGACGCCCTGGCCAATGTGCTGGGCCGCAATGGCGTCCTCTTTGCCGGCGACGTCGCCCAGCGCCAGAGCAGTTGGATCGACCCGGTGCCGCTGCAGGCGCTGGCCCTGCTGCGCCCGCGCACGACCGCCGAAGTGGCCGCCGCACTCGCGATCTGCCACGCCGCGCGCCAGTCCGTCATCGCCTACGGCGGCGGCACGAATCTGGTGCGCGCCACGCAGAGCACGCCGGACGACATCCTGCTCTCGCTGGAGCGCATGGCCGCGATCGTCGACATTGACGCAGCGAACCGCACCATGACCGTGCA
>WBZU01001494.1_pt1 | contig 10274 bp, 6 predicted proteins | sample 5204311 | NCBI WGS metagenome assembly WBZU01 (sample SAMN12344359, study PRJNA552823) | activated sludge metagenome | biome: Activated sludge suspended growth; feature: Nitrification reactor; material: Wastewater; isolation source: activated sludge from nitrification reactor of wastewater treatment... | reverse complement strand
TGGAAGAATACGCGTTCACGGATGAGGAGAAGGAGCGTCTTATGAACGTGGGCCGCCGCATCGCCAGGCAGCTGGCGGCCTGATCACCATGCGCCGCCGAGCGCCTTGATCAGCATCACTGTGCTCAGGAACAGCTCACCGCTCACGGCCGTCTCATCCTGCTCGGCACGCAGCAGCGTGCGTTGCGCATCCAGCACTTCATAAAAGGCGACCAGCCCCGCATCATAACGCTTCTGTGCCAGCTCCACCGTCCGGCGTGCGGCGGTGACGGTCTGCTGCTGCGCGGCGTGCTGGCGCTGCAGCACGTCGATGCCACTGAGCGCATCCTCCACATCTCGCACGGCTTTCAGGACCGTGTCACGATAGGATGCCGCGGCTTCGTCATAGCGTGCCTTTGCCGCATCAATCTTTGCCTTGTTCCGGCCCGCTGACAGAACATCCCACTGCAACTCAGGTCCCAGTCCCCACACGCGCGCGGCACTGGATGCCAGATGCTCGACTGCGCTGCTCTCGGTGCCGATGGTGGTGCCCAGCTTGATGGAAGGAAACAGTGCGGCTTTTGCCACGCCGATTTCCGCATTCATCTCCGCCATGCGGCGCTCGGCAGCCGCGATGTCCGGTCTGCGCTCCAGCAGATCACCCGGCACGCTGCGTGGCACGCCCGGCGTGCTGTTCTTCAGCGCCATCGACGGCAGGCTGAACTCCGATGGCGTGCGGCCGATGAGCAGCGCGATCGCGTGCTCCAGTTCCGCGCGCTTCTTTTCCAGGCCGATCGCTTCGGATTCCGTGGAGGCCAGCTCAGTTTCGGCCTGCGCCACATCGAGCTGCGCTGTGTCGCCTTGCTTGAAGCGCGCGGTAGCTAGTTGCAGTGCTTTCCGGCGCAGTTCGGTGGTGCGCTTGAGCAAGGCGATTGTCTCGTCCTGCGCTTGCAGTGCAAAGTAGTTCAACGCCAGCTCGGCTTGCAGCGACAGCAGCGCGCTGCGGTAGTCTGCCTCCACAGCTTCCGCTCCTGCTTCGGAGGCGCGGGCGTTGTTGCGCACTCGCCCCCACAGATCGACCTCGTAGCCCAGATCGAGCGTGCCGCGCAGGCGCGTGATTGTGCGGCCCGCGCCGGGTGTGGTGCTCACGGCACCCGTTGCGCGGTTGCGTTTCGCGGAGGCAGTGGAGCCGAGCACGGGAAACAAGCCTGCGGTGTCTGCGCGCGCGAGCGCCCTGGCTTCTTCCATGCGATGACGCGCGATCTCGAGCGAGGCATTCGCGGAGCCCGCCTGCTTCATGAGGTCGTCCAGTTTGCTGTCGCCAAAGGCGCGCCACCAGTCACCACGGCTGCCTGCATCAGCAGGTTTGGCCGTGCGCCAGATGCCGGATGTCTTGAAGGACGCGGGCAGTTTCGGATCCGGTTTTGCGAATGGCGGCGCGAGATTGCACCCGCCCGCAAGCAGCGCGGCGGCGAGGAACCAGAGGGTGCGGATTCGCATCATGAGGACCCCTCCTTCGCACTATCCAGCGCCGCATCAAGCTCCCTTCCGACATCGCCGATCGAACCGGTGCGTTGGGAGATCAATGCATACGCCATGGGCACCAGCAGCAGCGTCACGAGCGTGGCCAGCGACACGCCGAACACGATCACGACACCGACCACCTTCCGTGTTTCATAGCCGGCGCCGTGGCCCAGCATCAGCGGCAACGCACCCATCACAGTGGCCAGCGCGGTCATCACGATCGGCCGCAGCCGCTGCTCGCTGGCGCGCAAGATGGCGTCGTGAAAGGCCAGGCCTTCGTCACGCAGTTGATTGATGAATTCGACAATCAAAATGCCGTTCTTCGCTGCCAGTCCGATCAGCATGATCAGCCCGATCTGGCTGTAGATGCTTTGATTCAAGCCCATAAATTTCAGGCCAAGCAGCGCGCCTGCGACCGCCACCGGCACGGTGAGCATGATCGTAAAGGGATGCACCCAGCTCTCAAATTGCGCGGCGAGCACGAGGAAGGCGATCAGCAGTGCCAGCGCAAAGACCAGCCCGCTGCTGCTGCTCGCCTCCTTTTGTTTCAACGCATTGCCTTTATAGCCGACAACAGCGCTCGATGGCAGCTTGCCGCGGATGAGGTCCTCCATGTAGGCCACCGCTTCGCCCAGGCTGTAGCCAGGAGCCAGTTCCGCATCGAAGGTGATGCTGCGCATGCGGTTGTATCGATTGAGCGCGCCGCTGTCGGCGAACTCTTCCATCTTCACCAGGTTCACCAGCGGCACGAGTTGCTTCGTGCGATCGCTGCGCACGAAGATGTTGTTCAAGTCCATCGGGTTGCGTTTGTCCTCGTAGCTGCCCTCCACGACCACGTCGTATTCCATGCCCTCGTGCAGGAAGGTGGTGGCGCGACGCCCGCCGAGCAGCGTCTCCAGCGTGCGACCGATCGCGGAGCTGCTGACACCGAGATCGGCCGCGCGTGCCTGGTCGATGGTCACGCGCAGTTGCGGCTTTGTGTCCCGGTAGTCGCAGTCGAAGCCGATGAGATTAGGATTCTCCTTCGCCTGCAGCATGATGATGTCACGCCAGGCCGTGAGTTCCTCAAACGTGGGGCCGCTGAGCACGATCTCCAGCGGCTTGTTCAGGCCGCGCATCATGCCCTGGCGCATGATCACGGAGATCTTCGCGCTCGACATGTCGGCGGTTTTCGCGCGCACTTCGGCCATGATGTCAAAGCCATTCCGGCGCGTGCCGAAGGGCGTGAGCGTCAGCACGGAAATCGCTTCATTGAAATCCGCCGCGGTGCCGTAGCTGCGTGGGGCGCGCGAATTCACGCGCGTGGCCTCCTGCTTGTCCTCCACCAGATACATGAGGCGTGCGCTGAGTTCATCCAGTGCGTTCAGCGTGTTCGAATAGGTGGTTCCCGGCGGCAAGGTCGCCGTGACGAAGAACGAACCGCGATCCTCGCGCGGAGTGAACTCATCCGGGATGTGATGCAGCAACCACCAGCATAGAGCCAGCAGGCCCGCGACGACGGGCACCACGCTGCCGGGGAAACGCAGGCATAGACCCAGCACCGCGCGATAGGCCCTCTGCACGTAGCGGAAGAGAGCATCGAGAATGCGGGCGATGAAGCCATCTCCCTCGCGGCCGCGAAGAATCTTGGACGCCAGCATCGGCGAGAGAGTGAGCGCCACAAAACCGCTGAAGCCAACAGCGATGGCGAGAGCCACGCTGAACTCACTGAACATGCGACCGGTGTCGCCCGGCATGAACGTCACCGGCACGAACACGGAGAGCAGCACCAGCGTGGTGGCGATTACCGCGAAACCCACCTGGCGCGTGCCGAGGAAGGCGGCCACCAGCGGCTTCTCACCCTCCTCAATCCGGCGATGAATGTTCTCCAGCACCACGATCGCATCATCCACCACGAGTCCGATCGCCAGCACGAAGGCGAGCAGCGTGAGAGTGTTCAGTGAATAGTCCAATGCCAGCAGCACGATACACGCACCCAGCACACTGACCGGCACGGCTACGGTGGGCACGATCACGGCGCGAAAGCTGCCGAGAAAGAGATAGATGATGACAATCACCAGCACGATGGCGATGCCCAGCGTGCGATACACCTCGGTAATGGATTCGCGGATGAACTGGCTGATGTCGTAGCTGTTCTCCAGCCGCAGATCGGGCGGCAGCGTCTGGCGGATCTTCTCCGCTTCCACGCGCACGGCATCCGCGACCTCCAGCGGATTGGCCCGCGACTGGCGGATCATTCCCAGCGACACCATGGTGATGCCGTTGCCTTTGAACGATGTGCGGGCCTCTTCGGCTCCCAGCTCGATCTTTGCCACTTCACCCAGACGCACCTGGTAGGCGTTCTCGCCCCGGGCGATGACCAGCTTTTTGAAGTCGTCCGCGGAGCGATACTGCCGCGTTACCCGCACCGTGAACTGGCGGTCGAGTGATTGGACGGTGCCGGCGGGCGGATCGACGTTCTCCCGCCGCAAGGCATCCTCCACGTCATTGGCCGTGAGCCCGCGTGCGGCGAGCGCTTCACGGTCCAGCCACACGCGCAGGGCATAGCGCGTGCCGCCATTGATGCGCACCCGGGCAATTCCTGGCAGCCGCGAGAAGCGGTCCACCAGGTAGCGCTCCGCATAGTCGGACAACTCCAGCGGCGAGTGACTGGCGCCTGGTGCATTAGTCAGATTCAGATACATCAACACTTCCGCGCTGAGTTCTGTTTTGCCCACGTTCGGCGGCTGCACTTCTTCGGGGAACGATGCGACCACGGGCCCCATGGCTTCGCGGATGTCGTTGGCTGCGGCATCGAGGCTGCGGCCCAGATTGAACTCCACCGTGATCTCTGATTTGCCGTCTGTGCTCACGGAGGAGATGTTCTTGATCGCCTCCACCTGCGAGATGCGCTCCTCCAGCCGCTGCGTGATGCGTGCCTCCACCACACTGGCTGACGCACCCCGGTAATAAGTTTCGATCGTGACGATTGGTGGATCGATGTCCGGGTATTCGCGCACCTGCAGGCGTGTGTAGGCCACGCTGCCGAAGGCTACGAGCAGCAGATTGAGCACGGCGGCCAGCACCGGGCGACGCACACTGGTGTCAGACAGCCACATGCGCCGCTACTTCGGTTGCTCCGGATCAAAGGGCTGCACGGGGCCTGCGTAGCTGCCGGTCACATGCACGCTCATGCCGTCCTGCAGGCCCACCAGACCGTCCGCGATCACGGTCTGACCCTCCTTCAGTCCGCCCGTGACCTCGATCGTGCCGGGCTTGCGCCGGCCGGTCTTGATCTCCACACGCCGGGCTTTGTCACCAGCGAGGGTGAATATGAATGCCTTGGATCCGATGGGCACGAGCGCCCGCTCGGGTATTGCCAGCGACAGACCGGGGTCCATCGCGAGCCGCACCATCACCAGCATGCCGGGTTTCAGCTCGTGGCTCGGATTCGGAACCTCCGCGCGCGCGGCCACCGAGCGTGTGATGGGATCGACGCGCGAATCAAAGTGCGCGAGCTTCCCGCTGAACATCCGGTCGCGTGCCGCCGCTGCGTGCGCGCGAATCTCGGCTCCGAGCTTCAGGCTTGGCATCGCCGTCTCCGGCACCGCGAAGTCGATCTTCACCGTGTTGATCTTGTCGAGCGTCACGATGACCGTCGTCGGCGAGACGAGCGCACCCACGCTGATCCGGCGCAGCCCGAGCACGCCATCGAACGGGGCGATGATCTTGCGATCGGCGATTCGCGCTTCGGTTTCGCGGATCTTCTGCTTCGCCTGTTCCGCCAACGTCTGCCGCTCCTGCAGCTTCGCCTCGGGAGCTGCGCCCTCCTTCACCAGCGCAGCCAGACGTGTCACCTCGCGTTCCTCCTCTGCGAGTGCACTCCTTGCCGTGCCCAGCATGGCCTGCTCCTCCGCATCGTTCAGTGTGGCGAGCAGATCGCCTTTCTTCACGGACTGCCCGTCATCGAACTTCAGAGCGGTCACGACTTCAGTCACGTTCGGTTTGATGTCCGCGGATTCATCCGCGAAGACCGTGCCGATGGCGTCGATGTCCGTGGCGAAGTTCTGCTTGTCCACCTTGGCGACGGTCACGCTCACAGCACCTTTTGGGGCGGTGTTCTGCGGGGCCGTTCCGGCTTGCTCCTGCGAATGCAGAAACCAGCGCCCACCCAAGGCCACGGCTCCGCATACCAGCAGAAACACAAGGCTGCGGATCAGGAAGGACGGGCGTGGCTGAGACATTCGGGGGCGGGAGATAACGCACGCCGCCCGCCCGTGCTAACACGGATGCACCTTATTTTGAGGCGCGTCAGGCTTAGCTGTTTGCGGCCAGCAGCGCCAGTGCGTCCGTGCGGATGCCGGGCAGCAGCGAATCTGGCAGCGGGGCGAGCAATGGCAGGAAAGGCCCGGTGTCTGCGATACCGCTCAGCGCCACCGCATGGTGCAGCACCGGGATCGGGCCGTGGGTATTGCGCTGGTTTTCCAACGGGAAGAACACCTCACGGATCGACTCTGCTTTGGCGTAATCGCCTGCGTGGATCGCATGCATCATCTGCATCGAAAGCTTTGGCGCGACACACACGCACCCCGACGTGAAGCCCGTGATGCCGAAATCGCGCAGGTGCACGATCGCCGGTTGCTCACCGATGCCGCTGACGATGAGTTTCCGATCCACAAGATCCACGAGCTTCGACAAGTAGGCGTCCTGCGAGGGGTCCGCGCGCACGACGGCGTATTTGATCCATGAGATCAGCCCTTCGTTCACGAGCTGCGCCGCGGCCTCGGGCGGCATATAGCCTTCATCTTTAATGTAGAGCACGGCAGGGATGCCTGCACGCTCCACGAAATGTCTCACCGCGGTCTGAATGCCAGCAGGCTTGGCCGGGAACAGCGTGGGCAGGATCATCGCAGTGGGGAATTTGTGCCCGCGTAGAATGTCTGCCTGATCGATGATGTTCCCGTAAAACGGTCCGACCGATGGCACCACGATGCTGTTCGCACCGACCGCGCCGGCGAGGAAGTCGAGCAGCTTGCCGAATTCGCTCACGGCGATGTTGTAGAGGTTGGCGTTGCCGCCATACAAGAAGGTGCGCACGCCGCCAGCTTCGAGGTGGCGGATGAGCTTCGTGTTCTCGGCATCGTTCAGCGACAAGTCTGCCTTCCGCGCGAGCGGCGGCACGGAGATGACGGAGGAGCGAAGGTCGTCGTAAGAGATCGGGGTGGTCTGCATCGGCGCGCAGAGAGAGCCGGGGATGCGGAGGTTTCAAGGACTCCGAGCGGGTGGCCGTCTAAATCAACATGCCGCGGCAGGAGACGGGAGCCTCACCCCAAACGATGCTTCACTTCGAGACGGCAACTGGCAGTCGTTATGATGCTCTGAAATCAGGTGAAGAAGGCAATGGGGCGCCGTAGCTCCATCGCAATTGCCTCCAACAATTTGTTAACCAAAGGCGCCCATGGGACAGATGCTGGGCGCAGCGGGACGCAAAAAAAGCGCACCGGAATCACCGGTGCGCTTTTCGAAGCCGGGCATGCTGGCGGCCTTACGGGTGCTTCAGCGGATGGATGTCGCTGTTGCGAGTGCGATCCGTTTCGGGATTGAAGACGCGTTGCAGCCAGTTCTTCCGCTTGGGCTGCTCGCCAGCCGGGCGTGCTTCCGGCGCGTTGGTCGGGAAGCGCTCTGCAGCGTCCGCGCCCACGGAGGTGCGAATGTCCTCGTTGTTGCTCCATTGGCGGAGCTTGTCGTCATCGGTGACCACGTGAGGCTGGATGAATACAAGGAGTTCTTTGCGGTCGAGCTTGCGCTTGGTGTTGCGGAAGACGTTGCCGATGAGGGGAATGCGCGACAGAACAGGAATGCCGCTGTCGCTCTTGGTGTGATTGTCCGAGATCAAGCCGCCGAGGGCGACGGTGTTGCCATCGGGAACAGAGACGGTGGTGACGAGCTGCTCGGTGCCGATGATGGGCACGTCATTAGGCTCCACGCGCTGGGTGCCGGTCACGGTGTCGTTGATTTGCGCGATGGTGAGAGTGACTTCGTTGTCCGGATTGATGAGCGGCACGACTTCCAGCTTCAGCACCACATCCTTGAACTGCACGGTGGTCGTGACGGTGCCGTTGGTGTTGATGTTGTTGCCGGCGGTGGTCACGCTTTGATACGGCACGGGTATTTGGGAGCCGGATACGATTGTGGCCTTCTTGTTGTTCAGCGCGAACACACTCGGACGCGAAAGCACTTTGAAATGGTCCTTGGTTTGCAGGGCATTGACGAAGGCTTCCACGCCGCCCGCGATCTGCCCATAGAGATTCAGTCCGCTGGCTGGACCGAAGGGGGTCGTGATGAGATTGTCGCGCAGATCCGTGATGTTGTTGCCGCTGATCACGTCGGACCGGCGGAAGATGGAGCTGGCCGAGAGGCTCGTGTCACCGTGCTGATTGAGACTGGTGAGGTAGTCGATGCCGAGTTCGTAGTTGTCCCCGACGGTGAGTTCTCCAATGATGGTGGCCAGATAGACTTGCGCAGGCTTCCGGTCGAGCCTCTCCAGAAGCATCCGGGCCTTGTCCACGGCTTCCTTGGGACCGATGACGATGATGGTGTTGCTGGGCGGGTCGGCGATGATGCGGGTCTTTCCGATCAGCATGGAAATGGGCGCATTGTCCTCCTGTGGCGGAATGAGCTGATCGGCACGAGAACTGCCCACTGCTCCGCTGGTTGTGCTGCCGCCGGTGGAGCCGTCACCAGACGATGCAGTAGAGGAGGCATTTCCCGCCAGCTGCGCACCGCGGCGATTCGTGCCGCGAGTGCCGGTGAGAAGCTGCGAACTGGACGACGTGAGCGGCTGCTGCTGATTCAGATTCAGAGTGCCACCACCAGGCAATTGAGAGGTGCCGGTGCCAGTCGGGTCTTTCATCAAGTCGGCAAGTGCCGGCATCACATCGATGCAAAATGCATACTTGAGCTTGTGCTCAAAAGGTTCCTCCACCTTGACCGGTTTGTCGAACTCCTGAATCAAGCTTGTGATATAGGCGTAGTCCTCGGCTGTGGCGACGATTAGAATCTGATTGAGGCGAGGATCGGCTACCACCTGCGAGCTCGGCGTCGGCAGGGCGTTGTGATCATTTGGGTTGGTGCTGGCGCGGCTGGAACTGCTGCTGCTGCTGGACGAAGGCGGGGGAGGCGCTCCAGATGACGACGACTTGCTGCTGCGCTCTGGCACCGCCTGTCCGCGAATCGTGGTAATGCCTTTGGCCTCTTTTTCTTTTGCCTGTGCATCCAGGGTGGACTGCACAATCTGGGCGACCACGCTGGCATCGGCGAACTCGAGTTTGACGAACTTGGTGACGAGCGAGGACGTAGTCTCCACGGAGTCGATCGTTTCTTTGATCGTAATGAGCTGCCTGACGATGGACGCAGTTTCGGTGATCAGCAGTCCTGGCGGAGTGGTAACTGGGGTGATGCGGCCATAAACGTTGAGTCCGACGTGGCCATTGAGAATGGTGCCCGCATCCTCGGGGGCGAGGTGATCGAGCTTCATGAAGAAGGTGACCAGCGTTTCGCCCTCCGGCAGCTGCTTGGCGTCGGTATAGAACTTCACGCCCTGCGAGAATTGCATTTGCGCAGCACCCTGCACGCGGGTGGGGAGAATGCGTGCGCTCTTGCCGCCCGGGTCGAGCACAATGGCGTAGCCATTGATGAGCAGCGTGGCTTCAATGAGCCTGATGGCTTCATCTTTGCCCACGGCTTTCGGCGTGGTGAGGCTCACCGGCGAGCCTTCGAAGACGGCCGTGTCTTTGATCAAAGTCATGCCCGTGAGCTTTTCATACGCGGCGAGCAAGTCAGTGACCGCGTTGTTGGGGAAATTCAGCAGCTGCTCGCCATTCTCCAGAGCTACGAGCGTGGTGTCTTCCTGGCCAGGAGCGCCCCCAATGCCGCCCCCGAGTCCGCCGAATCCTCCTCGTGTGCGTCCGCCGAATCCGCCCCTTCCACCGCCGGGCGGGCCACCTTGGGCGGGGCCTTCACCAGCCGAAGCAGGGCCGCCGGGTGCTGGGGCCTGCGCGCCGCCTGAACCGGCTGCGGGGCCGGAAGCGCCGGCGGACGGTGCGACGGGTGCGCCAGGAGAGCCTGCCTTGCCCTCGCCTTTGGTATCTGCCTGGGCAAGGAGAGGTCCATTGCTCGCAGCTCCGCGGAGAAGACCGGCGATCTCGGCCGGGTCTGGCTTCGGCACGGTGCCGCTTTTCGCGGCTTCTTGCGCGTTGCCGACCGATGCAAGGGAGAGAGTGAGCAGTGTGAAGGGTAGGAGGCGATGCGAGAACAGCATGAGAGAGGGTTGGGTCGGGTGTGCGGGTGGTGGGGGGTCTGATGGGCGGGCTACTTCTTTTTCGCGCCCTGGTCTTCTTTTTCGATTCGCTCGAAATTGTTCTTCATGAAGGAGCGGCGGTCTTGCTCGCTCATGGTCATGAGGCGCTCGCGGTTTTCACTGAAGAATCGCATCAGCTTGCCGCGGCCTTCGTCGCTGAGGCTTTCGAACCGCTTGCGATCTTCTTCAGATGGTCCGCGGCGCTCGCGCTTGAAGCCGCGGTCGTCTCCGCCGGGAGGAGGCGGACGATCGCCGCCACCGGGCGACACTTTGTGTTTTCGCAAAGCCTCCGCCTGGGTGTCAGTGTCGTGGCGAATGGTAACCACTTCACCAGCCACCTTCACCTTCACCTGCATGCGCTTGATGTCGGTCGTCGGGGTGGCCTCGGTGAGAATCCACCCGTCGGCGTTGGGTGATTCGCTGACGACGTAGGT
>WBZU01003488.1_pt1 | contig 10278 bp, 9 predicted proteins | sample 5204311 | NCBI WGS metagenome assembly WBZU01 (sample SAMN12344359, study PRJNA552823) | activated sludge metagenome | biome: Activated sludge suspended growth; feature: Nitrification reactor; material: Wastewater; isolation source: activated sludge from nitrification reactor of wastewater treatment... | reverse complement strand
TCCAGGCCAGGAGACCGAACTGTCTGTGCGTGCCAGTACACCCTCAACGGAGGAATTGTCTACCCACTTATTGTGCGGTCCATCGGGGCTGAGCCCTGGGTAGGTGGATTGTCGGATGCTTGTGACCTGGTTTCGCCATACGGGTATGGTGGCCCGTTTGGATGGGGGGAGAACAACTCCGACATATTTTGGACCGCTTTTGAAGTGTGGGCGAGGTCCATTCATGCTGTCTCGTTGTTTACGAGATTTTCAGTGTTTGCGGAACAGCTGATTGCATTCCCTGGCGAGAGGGAGATTAAGGGACCGTCGGTGATTGTGGGGGTGACTGGTGATCCGCAGAATCTATTGAAAAGCTATGAGAAGGCAGCACGGGAGAATGTCCGACAAGCTGAACGCGCTGGAGTGGCAGTCGAAGTTGATGCTGACTGTCAACGGTTGGACGAGTTTCTCCATGTGTATTACGCCACGATGAAACGGCTGGATGCGCTCCCGTTATATTTTTTTTCAAAGGGCTTCTTCGAGCGTTTGGTCCAAACCTTTTCCCGCCAGGCGCTGCTGATTCATGCCTTCTATCAACGGCAGGTAGTATCCAGTGAGTTGCTGTTGCTCTCGGAGAACTACGTTTATTCGTTTCTCGGCGGAACCACCGATGCTGGCATGCAGGTCCGCGCAAATCCTTTACTCCGGCATGCCGTCAATATGTGGGCAGCTATGAATGGGAAGCGCGCCGTATTGTTAGGGGGCGGATACGCAGGGAAAGACAGTCTGTTTCGTTACAAGCAACGGTTTGCACCCAATAGTCGAGAAGAATTTGTAGTCGGCAGGTGGATCTTTTCTCCTTCGGTTTACCGCATGTTGGTGGATCGCCGCATGGAGTGGGAACGTCGAACGAACTCCACTTGGACCCCTGTTCCTGGGTTCTTTCCCGCTTATCGTTCATAGTCGATTGGCCAGGAGACTCGTTGCCTCGATCGAGTCGTCGACAGAATGTGTGATGCCTCTAGTAAGACTCATACCATGGAATTCAAGGGCAGTTCAGATCCGAAATGTCGGCGACGTGAGAGCTAATAGCACTGGCCGAGACAACTCCCAGAGAGACGACTAAGAGGTCGGTGAAATCCGGCTTGAGCGGTTGACGTGACTATGACGGCAAACAAGCGCAATTCAGAACCCACCTTTCGTAGAGGTGTAGGGTCGGTTTTCGTGAAGCGGATATTTGACCTTACCATCACCGTCGTAGCATTACCCGTGGTGCTGCCGCTAATGCTCGTGCTGTCCATTACGGTGTTGGTGACGCACGGATGGCCGGTGTTGTTCAGTCAAGCTCGGCCAGGACTGCACGGTCGCCCGTTCACGATCTACAAGTTTCGCACAATGACGAATGCTCGCGATGCACGTGGAGAGCTTTTGCCGGATGCCGCGCGAATGACTCAATTGGGAAAGTGGATGCGTAGTTCGAGTCTCGATGAGCTCCCGGAACTCTTAAATGTGCTCAGAGGCAATATGAGCCTTGTCGGTCCTCGACCGCTATTGATGGAATACCTCGAACGTTACACTCCGGAGCAACGACGCCGGCATGAGGTGCCGCCGGGTATAACCGGATGGGCCCAGATCAACGGCCGCAATAGTGCTGACTGGGGGCAACGGTTTCTCTTGGACCTATGGTACGTCGAAAATTGTTCATTCTGGTTGGATTTCCGCATTTTGTGGATGACGCCGTGGAAAGTCCTGACTCGCGAGGGCATCGTGCAGCCCGATGATCCGTCCTGGGAAGGGTTGTTCAATGGTGCGCGGCAGCAGGATCAGGGATCCAACTCCAAACCCACCCACCTCAGTTCTCTCGACTGACAGTTATCATGCCGATCTGTTGAGAAAGGAATCATGACTCCTCACCAGCAACGCCCCTTCAATATTTTGTTCACCAGTGCAGGACGGCGAGTGGAGCTGCTCCGTTCGTTCCGACGTGCCTATGACGAACTGAATTTGTCGGGCAACCGCATTGCGGTTGATATCGATCCGTTGGCACCGGTTTTCCAAACGGCCGATGTCTGCTATAGGGTTCCGCGCCTCGACGATCCGGAGTATATCCAAGTATTGGTATCTATCTGCCGGCGAGAGCAAGTCGACTTAATCGTGCCTTTGATTGATCCGGATGTTCCGATCCTGGCAAAACATCGGCAGATTTTTGAAATGGAAGGCGCGAAACTGGCGGTCATTTCATCGGAGTCCGCTGAGATTGTGGGTGATAAATGGGCAACGTTTAACTTTTTCAGACGATTCAGCTTGCCCACGCCGACTACGTGGTTACCGCATGATCCAGCCTTGAGGACGCAGTCATTCCCGCTATTCGTTAAACCCCGCCGCGGCAGTGCCTCCCAGCAGACGTTCAAGGTGAACAATTGGAAGGAACTCGAATTCTTTTCCGACTATGTGACCGATGCCATTATCCAGGAATTTCTTCCCGGCCAGGAAGTGACTACGGATGTAGTTTGTGACTTAGAGGGAGAGGTCCTGGCAGTCGTATCGCGTCAACGCATTGAGGTGCGAGCGGGAGAAGTCGCGAAGGGTGTGACGGTTTACGAGCCTGATATCGAGGCCGTCTGTCGAACGATCGCACGAGCGCTTCCAGCCATCGGCCCCATCACCGTCCAATGTATCTTTAAGGATTCACGGCCTTGCCTGACGGAAATTAATGCAAGAATCGGAGGGGGATTTCCGTTGGGCATCATGGCGGGGTCCGATTCATTGAAAGTGCTGCTATCGCGCATCGCCGGAGTTCCTTTCGACCATCATCGATCCGATAAGTACGTCTCTGGGTTGTATTGCACCCGGTACGACGACGCGTTTTTTCTGTCGCAAGAGGACCATGAACGCCTGGCGCGCCGTCATTTTTGATTTGGACGACACCCTATATCCCGAAGGGACCTATGTCCTGAGTGGATTTCGGGCGGTGGCGGATTGGGTCGAACGTAACCTGTCGATCCCGGCAGACGAAACGGCTCAGGAGCTAACAAAATTGTTCCGTCAAGGTGTCCGTGGAGACACCTTTACCCAATGGCTTAGGCGCCAAGAGTCGATGAAGAATGACGATGGCCTCCTTGAGCGCATGATTGCAGTCTATCGAGAACATCGGCCGACGATTGCACCGTTCGAGGGAATGACAGAGCTAGTAAAGGAATTGGCGAGCCGATATCAGTTGGGAGTCGTGAGCGATGGATACCTCGCCATGCAGAAATGCAAGTGGGAGGCACTGCCGTTTGCGACGTACTTCCAGACAGTGGTCTTCAGCGACGCCTTCGGTCGGGCCCATTGGAAGCCCAGCTCAATCCCTTTTGAGGCAGCTCTGCGCGGGTTGGGAATTTCTTCTCAATCCGCGGTCTACGTTGGCGACAATCCAGCGAAAGATTTTTTTGGTGCGCGCCGGCTGGGACTGTACACAATTCGCTTGCAGATGGCATGCGGCGAACATGCGCATGTGCAACCGCCGAGTATGGACCATGCGCCTGATGTGACTGTGCCAAATGTGTGCGAGCTAGCCTCCATTCTGTTGAGTCGTTGCCACACGTACGTGAGTGAACCGTCCCGCTAATCACATCCGTTGACTATCATCTATTTTATGCACCAATGTTGAGATCGGAAAAGAGACTCCGCTCCAACCGCTAAGCGGACGAGTAGTGTCGGGCTCATTGATGTGTCGACCCGAATCGGTCCTGCCAGACGAATGGTTCCGCCGGGCCCAGAAAAGATCTTTGCGAGATTTTGCTGGAGATGGTGACTGCATTCCTTCCATTGGAATCCTGCCGCTAGGTTTTTGTGCCTAATGCTGGCTTGGTCACTACCTCGCTTCGGATGCTCAACGGATTCCATGACGTCGCATGTCCGGCTGAGACTTGCATCATCCGGACTCTCTGAGATGACAGGAGAGAATAGGGAGGGGCCAGGAATGAAAGAGCTTGCCATGAACGAACCGTTTTGGATGGTGCGAGTTGCCGCCACGGTTTGGCGAAAACTGCGGCGGTCAGTGAAGCGGCGAGGTGTGATGAAGACGGTCGGCTATAGCATGTTGATCGGCCCGACCAAATTAGCCTGGAAAGTTGGTCTTGTGAAGATGCATCACAATCCCAGTGTGGCAAACGTCTTCGATCAGGAGCATGGTGTGGAGACGGCCACGCATGTTCCTGTGGATCGGCTAGGCGTCGAGAGTGAAAGCCTTCTTGGCGCGAACCCTTACGCCCCGACCTCACCGAAGTACTTTCGGGAGATGATGGCGCATCTGACCATAAACCATCAGGACTATACCTTTGTCGATATCGGCTGCGGGAAAGGGTTGGTCTTGTTGTTGGCTTCAGCGTACCCGTTCTGTCAGATCATTGGGGTAGAACTGTCCGCGGAACTAATAGCCGTCGCGAAGAGGAATATTGAGACCTATAGTAGATCCCCGCAGGCTTGTCGCAAAATCCGTTGTGTGTGCATGGATGCGGTGGTGTTTCCATTTCCTTCTGACCCGCTGGTCATCTTTTTCTACAACTCCTTTAGTGGGGGGGTCCTGAGGAAGTTTGCGCAGAATGTAGCGCGCACGCTCGTCGAGAATCCTCGGGACATCTATCTTATATACAACAATCCCACAGAACCGGATGTGTTCGATGCGATTCCTGCTCTGGAGCGGGTAGTCGACGATCCCGACTATACAATTCACCGGACGACGCGGCAGTGGCTGGGACGCGCGTGATCGAACCCTGTAATTGCCTATGATAGCGTTAGCAACCACTGAATGTATAAGTGTGGCCCAGGCAGTCGTTCGTCCGATGACGGAGGAGCACTGGGCGAATGTCTTACGGCGTCAGGGAGGTCGTGTCGTGTGTCACCGGGGACGATACTGGACCGAAACGGTGAAGGGCTTCTATGAACCGGTCCATTGGTTGGCTGCGTTGAGTGATGAACAAGCCACGAGACCACGACTTGGATGGGGATTTCGTGCAAATTTAGCCCTCGAGTCTGGTGGCTACGCAAATGCCGCGATCCCAATACATCTTTGTTCGAAGGTTGCCGACTATGACGAACAGTTTCTTCCCTCGAAACGAAGGAATGATCTCCGTCGATGCAGACAGCGAATTCAGATGGTTCAGCTCAAGGAGGCCGGGCTTTTAAAAAGGCACGGCCGAGCGGTGATGATATCCGCCTTGCGGAGAACTGGACATGATTCGGCCCTGAGCTCTGTGGAATATGATGCGTTGGTCCATCGACTCGTGGATGATCCGCACATGGTCGTGATCGCCGGTCTTGCTGACGGTGTGCTTGCCGGTTATCTAACGGGCTATGCAATTTCTGACGTGGCCTATATTCAGAGCGTGTTTCTAGCAACCGAATTTCTCAATACAGCTGTTGGCACCGGATTGCCGTTCGAGTTTGTTCAAGCGTGTCGCCGTGCCGGGAGCATTCAGCGAGTCGTATATGGGTTGCATAGCCTGGAGGACAGCAGCCTGAGTACCTTCAAGGCAGGAATGGGGTTTCCTGTGGTTTTCGAGCCGGCTCGGGTGGCCATGATGCCCGGTGTTCGATTCCTTCTTTGCCGTCGCTTCCCCTACAAGTTGTATCGATTGACGGGTGAATGCCCACCGACGTTGTCATCTCCCGATATGACATCCTCGGTGAACAGGTAGTACTCAGCGTTGAGGCCAGGTGGCAAGGATCGAAGGAGAATCACAACGTGAACGCGTGTGGACAGTTCATTGATGTGGACGATATACGGTGGCGGCATTTCTTGAAGGACACCCGACATGACTTTTACCATATCCCGGAGTATGTGGAGAGTTGTGCAAGGTATGAAGGTGCTGTCGCGACGGCATTCTACGCTGAATCGTCAGGTGAACGATTCCTCGCGCCACTCCTGTTGCGACGATTGCCGAGGGAGCTCGGGGCACCATCTGAGTGGCGGGATTGTGTGTCCCCCTATGGTTACTCGACCCCATTGGCTTCGGATTCCCAATCGCAGCTTCCTGAGTTTTTGAATGCCTTCTGCCGGGCTGGTCGAGAGCATGGAATTGTCACGGCATTTTTTCGTCTGCATCCCCATTTCGTACTGGACCCCGCGATTCTCCTGCAGCATGGGCTGATGTTCTGTCACGGCCAGACGGTGTCGATGGATCTTGGAGTAACCCCGGAGGAACAATGGCAACGCTTCTCGACCAATCATCAACGCAATATTAAAAAACTTCGTAAGTTGGGGTTCACGGTGAGCCTCGACGAATGGAGCCGCTTGCCGGAGTTTATTGAGATCTATCACGCGACGATGCGTCGAGTGGAGGCGGAGCAGGGGTACTTCTTCTCTGGCAGTTATTTCCAAGATTTGCGGTTCAGTTTGGGAGATCGTCTGCACTTAATTTCGGTGCTGAGTGAAACTAACGAGGTGGCGGCGGCCGGTCTGTTCGTCGTGACCGGAGATATCGTGCAGTATCATCTCGGCGGTACGGCGTCCGCATATATGGCATTGTCCCCATCAAAATTGCTCATTGATTTTGCCTGGCGCTGGGCTCAGGAGCAGGCTTGCAGATTGTTTCATCTCGGTGGCGGGGTTGGAGGTGCAGAGGACTCTCTGTTTCGATTCAAAGCCGGCTTCTCCAGTAAGTGGGATCCATTCTATTCATTTCGTATGATCCTCGATACCGATCGGAATCGAACGTTAGAGTTGGCAGCGGGTTATGAGAAGGTATGTGACGACGACAAATTATTGTTCTTCCCGCGATATCGCATGACTGCAAGACCGGCGTATCTGCCGTGAGGCGAGGCGACTGCGATGCAACTATTGCTTCGTCCGGCTCAGACTGGAGATGCTGATGAGATTGCGCGTCTCATGCGGAACGGAGTCAGTGATCAGGTTCGACGGATGACCATTATGCGAAGCCCTAAGTTGGGGAAATTTGTCGCCGGACTTGTTGAGGAAGGTCGCGAGGTCTTTATTGTCGCGAGCATCAGCCATCGCCTGGTTGGCGTATCTGCTTGGCGGCAGGAATCGACGACTCTTCATCTCAATCATCTCTATGTATCTGAGGATCAGCGTGGGGTCGGCATCGGGACTGCGTTCGTGCTCGATGGCCTCCGAAGACTGCCACGAGGGGGAGCAGACACTTTGCAGGTGGATGTCTTTGCCGAAAACGTCTCAGCCCTACAGTGGTATCGCTCATGGGGAATGAGAGAAGAATCACGGTCCGATTGGTTTACGCTTACTCTTCCGCCGGCGCGATTGCGTCAGGATGAAGTGTGCCGTGTGGACGGGTGGACCGAGGCTGAATTGAAACACGCATGCTACGGCTTCTCACAGTTCACGCTCAGGAGTCGCGGAGCTTCCTATCCTATTGATCGACTAGGCGCTCGATACTATCGAGTACGTGACTGTGAGATTCTGAATGACGGAGCTGCACTGTCTACATTGAAATACCTTGATCCTCGCCGACATCTGCTGTGTATCGGTACACTAAAGGATGTGCCAGAGAAGTTACAAAGCGCCACCTCCCCGGCTGCACAGAGTGCACGCCTGGTGTGTCGCTGCCAAACCATCCTGACCCATCTGACAGCGGCTGTAAACCGACGCCGCAGTTCGATCTGCTCCGTCTCCATTCAGTAAGCATCTTCACTACCTTCGCCGTTAGCGTCCACGCGTCGTCGACGTGCTAGGGGTCCTTCGTTTTATCGCGGCCTGGCTACGGCTTAACCACGGAGATTACCTATGATTACATTGCCGATCATCCGTCCGACACTGCCTCCGCTTGATCAATTGATCGATCTTATCCGACCATCCTGGGAGGCCGGAACGGTCACCAACGGCGCAACCGTGAAAGCTCTGGAAGCTGAGGCGTGCCGGTTAACCGGCGCTGGTCATGCTGTGGCCATGTCATCCTGCACGAGCGGGTTGATCCTTGTGCCACGCGCACTCGGACTTCCGAGGGGCGGGGAGGTCATCGTTCCCTCGTTCACATTTACGGCGACAGCCCAGGCGCTTCTCTGGAATGGACTGGTGCCGGTGTTCTGCGATTGCGTGCCCGGTACGTGCACGCTGGATCCAGACGATGTCGAGAGGAATGTGACGGCGAAGACCGTGGCCATTTGCGCCGTATCGATCTATGGGCTGCCGCCCGATATTGACGCGTTATTGGCGATCGGCGCGCGCCACGACATTCCCGTGTACTTTGACAGTGCGCAAGGATTGGGTGCGACGTACCGTGGCCAACCCTTGGGCGGGTGGGGCGCATGTGAAGTGTTTTCCCTCAGCCCGACAAAAGTGGTTACCGCTGTCGAAGGCGGGATCGTTACGACCAACGATGAAATGCTTGCGGAGCGGTTGCGATCAATGCGCGACTATGGGCGCGACCTGGTTCAGTTGGAGGACATGACCTCGCTCGGGCTCTCGGCGCGTATGAGCGAACTTCATGCGGCAGTGGGGCTCTGGTCCCTCCGGCAGGTTCACGATTGGGGGAAAGCCCGCATGGCCAGAATTGAAATCTACCGTCAACGGCTGGGTGGTCTCCCGGGCTGTCGGGTGCAAGAGCTGCCATCCAATCGCACAACAAGCGGTAACTATTTCGTATTGTTCGTGACGGACAGGGCCAAACGAAGCCGAGACGAAGTATATGCGGCGCTCTATGAAGCTGGAATTCAAACAAAGCGGTATTTCCATCCACCGGTGCATGAACAAAGCGTGTTCGAATGCTTCGCGACACGCGAGAGCGCTGACTTGTCTCATACAAGCAGAGCCAGCCAGGAAGGGTTGGCGCTACCGCTGTATTCCCACATGACCATGGACCAGCTCAATTGTGTCTGTGAGGCTGTGGAAAACCTGCTTGGTTAGGTCGTCGGCATGTCACTTCCCACGAATCCAAAATCACTATCGCGCCCCAGGCTAGCAGGCCCGCCTCGCTATAACCCAGTTCGGCATGCTCTGCTTTCCGATCTCGGCTTGTCGGCGGTGCTCTGTTTGTGTATTGCGGGCCTTTCTTGGGTTCTGCTTAGTCATATGGCAGTTCCAACCCCTGCAAGCGAGAGCCTTCCGACCGCGCAGGGCAGAGCAGACGCACTCGTAGTCCTTGCCGGAGAGGAGGAGCGCTGGAGCTTTGCCAATATCCTCATGGCAGAAGGATACGCGCCGCGTGCGTTTTCGACGCTGGTTGATCCGGCCTGCCTCACACTGGGGCGCGAGGGTATAGATTGCGCCACCAGCGTTCGCAACACCGTGGACGAAGCCATAGCCATGCGGAAAATATTGGGCGCAGCACATATCAAGCGTGCCACGGTGGTCACCTCGGACTATCACGTGCTTCGCACCGGTGCCATTTTCTCTGTCGTGTTTGCTGGAAGTGGAATTGCGCTCGATATTCTTGGCGCGCCGAGTTCACGGCCAGACAAAATTCGATTGTATTGGCATGAACTGGTGAGTCTGGGCCCAAGTCTTGTGGGCGCTGTAGTTTCACGAATCTCTCTCGGACTGTACGAAGAACTTCTGGCTCTGCGCTATTCGATACTGGACTGATCCTTCTCCATCACCCTTAAATCGTCAATGGATATTGTGAGGTTTATGCGACAGCTACGTGTGCCATTCGAACGACCTATAACAATCGCACTCCATTTGTTGTTGGCGTTGGCTGCCAATTGGGGCGGGTTTTGGCTTCGGTTCGACGGCGCCACCCCAGACTGGGCGCTAGCCCTGCAATTTCAAACATTGCCGATTCTCCTGGCCTTTCGGGCAGGGTTTCTCGTGTATTTTCGATCCTATGAAAGTCTCTGGCGCTATACCAGCATGTGGGATCTGCGCAATCTTGGCTTGGCGACACTCTGTAGTAGCCTGTTGTTCTATGTCACCATTCGCTGGGGACTAGGTTTGGCAGCCTATCCCCGGTCCGTCTATATCATTGACGCGTTGCTCATGGTGTTATGCGCTGGAGGCATGCGTTTGGCGCCACGATTGAGCCGGGAATTTTCCCGGAGTCGGGGAAGCCGGCGAGTATTGATTTATGGGGCCGGGGACGCTGGAGAAGCTATCCTGCGTGATCTCCGGGGCAAGCCATTTGAGGGCTATGACCCCATCGGTTTTGTGGATGATGACAGCCGGAAGACCGGTCGCAGAATTCATGGGGTGCGGGTCTTGGGAGGCAGTGCACAATTGCCGGAGATTATGGAACAACATGCCCCCCACGTGGTGTTGGTGGCTATCCCGGATGTCGAACCGGCTGTACTTCGCTCGCTAGTCGGAACCTTGGCTCCGTATCGTGCCACGATAAAGATTATTCC
>WBZU01003487.1_pt1 | contig 10283 bp, 5 predicted proteins | sample 5204311 | NCBI WGS metagenome assembly WBZU01 (sample SAMN12344359, study PRJNA552823) | activated sludge metagenome | biome: Activated sludge suspended growth; feature: Nitrification reactor; material: Wastewater; isolation source: activated sludge from nitrification reactor of wastewater treatment... | reverse complement strand
AAATCCTGAATAGCTTCGCTTACTTAATCCTGAAGCCAGCAGATGATACCGTTTACCTTCCTGAAATAACTCAACCTCTCTGTAAAAATTAAAATCCTTAACCTCATCTATTGCTCTGATCTTATCGAGTATATTTTCGTTTAATACTGCATCGTTCCTTCTTGATATCAGACTCGGGGCGGAAATGAATACATCGGCGTTAAGGCGTGTCTCAAGCCAGTCAATGACTGTTGTCCTGAAACTGCTTACCATCGTACCCACTCCGACAGTTGCTGCAACAGCCAGAGCAAGCGCAGCAATTGCAATATAAGTTCGGCTTATGTTCTGTAGTATGGACCGCGAAGACATTTTCCCGGTTATGCCGAAAAGCTTTTTATATAATGGTGAAAATATTTTTTCAACTAAAATAATTATTAACGGAGTAAACAGTGCGAATCCGATTATAACAGGTAATATTCCAAAATAACTTAACCATATATTTTTCGAAGGAATCAAAAGTATAGCAGCTCCCGCGGTTAAAAATATTACTCCCGCTATTGTCATACGCGGTATCTTTTTAATAAGAGAAGATTCCTGTTCTGAACGTATCATTGCTGAACGAGGATGAACACCTGATGCTTCTTTAGCCGGCTTTAATGCCGAAAGTAAAGTTGCAATAACTCCCAGAGCAATTCCTTTGATGATTATTGCCGGAGAAATGTAGATCTCCCTTACTGATACAACGTAATACAGATCGTTGATCGTCTGAGAAATTATTATCAGTAAAAATTTCGAAATGAAATATGCGGCAGCAAATCCGGCGACGGTTCCTGTTATACCTATGATCAAAGCTTCTTTTAGAATTAGACCGTATATTTCTCCTGACGTGACTCCGACAGAACGCAGTGTCCCTATCAGAACTTTTCTCTGAATCACCGAAAATGTCATTGTATTGTAAATAAGAAAAAGCCCTACAATGAGCGCTAGCAGACTCAGTGAAGTAAGATTGATATTAAATGCATCCAGCATCTGCTCAGCGGTATTTGACCTCAGACCTGACTTCTGTAATATAAATCCATCCGGGAGCAAACTTGTTAAGAGCTTTTCTTCCTTTTCATTATTTATTATTACATCAATGTAATCAATCCGGTCCTTCTTTTCAGTTAATTCCTGAGACGAGGCAATGTCCGTTATAAAAAGATTTTCCAGTGCAGACCTGTTATTCTCATCTTCTTTTATAAACCCTGATATATAAAGATACTTTTCCTTTCCGTTGATCAGAACTTTTATTGAATCACCTCTTGATCTGTTTAGCTTTTTTAAGTTTTCTTCTGAGAGTATAATTGAGTTATGTTTTGTAAACAGATCTTTAAATGTACCGTCTATTGAAGACCCTGTATTGGAAAGATAATCTCTGAACGGACGTTCAGCAAATATATCAACCCCGAGCAGCTTAAAAACTTTCCTGCCTGAATCCGGAATGCTGACATAGGATTCAATTACCGGTGCGATATTTCTGAAACCCTTGTCAATTCTTAATGACCGGTAAAATGAATCGGGGATTCCGTTGGAGTTTCCTATTATCTGATGAGTGGCTTTTCCTGTTACCGCATCTAAAGAAAGATTGAAGGCTTTTGAAGAACTGTAGTTGGCAATGTCAATTGATACTACTATCGCAACTCCCATTGCAATACCGAGAATTGATAATCCAAACTGCCAGGGATGCTTAAATAAATATCTTAAGCTTGATTTGGAAAGACTATTCAATTACAGAATCCTTCTTTGTTTCAGTAAGCCTGCCTTCTCTTAATGAATAAACCTTATCTGCGAGTCCCATTACATCTTTGCTGTGTGTTACCATTATCATTGTTTTTCCTTTTTGCTTGACAACCCGGTCTAGAAGATCAACTATCTGAAGTCCTGTGTCATAATCAAGATTACCGGTTGGTTCGTCTGCAAGTATTATATCAGGATTGTGAATGAGAGCCCGTGCAATTGCTATACGCTGCTGCTCTCCGCCGGATAACTTATCTGGGTAGCTGTTAGATCTGTCAGAAAGTCCGACTTCGCTCAATAATGAATTTATTCTTTCTTCCTGATTTTCTGCACCGGTAAGTTCAAGAGGAAGCTGAAGGTTTTCATAAACGGATAGTGTTGGAATTAAATTGAAGAACTGAAATATAAAACCGATTTTATTTCTGCGGACCAGTGTTCTTTCTTTTTCGGAAAGCTTTGTTATGTCTGTTCCTCCGATGGTCACTGAACCTTCATCAGGCGTATCAATACCGCTGATAATATTAAGTAAAGTGGACTTACCTGATCCGCTTTTCCCGAGCAGTATGATTATTTCACCTTTTTCAATCTTCAGCTCAAAATTATTTAGAACGATATGTTTCGAATTACCTTCTGAGAAGTATTTGCTTACTTTATTTAATTCAACCATTCATTTATCTTAATAATATAATGCAAATAACGTAACAATATTTACAAATTATAGTTTATTATTATCAAAAATATTTCTTTTGTTAAGAAATATATTCCTACAATTTATCACCTCTGAAATCAAATGCTCCTTTTCTTAAATTGATTCCGTATTCAAGATAAGCCTTAAGACAGGCGAGAAAGTTTGCCCATCCTTCAGTATTTCCGCTTAGCCACTTTATGCCGGCTTCATCATTCTCTTTGCTTTTTTCTGTAATTGTAACAATGGTGGAGTTATGAGCTCCCTGCGCAAGTGTCATTTCGACCAAAAGCTCTTTGCCGTCTTCACCGCTCCAGTAATAAGATATGTATTTATCTTTTTCAATTTTCCCGACTCTTACCGGCGCTTTGACATTAAATTCTGGGAATTCCCAGATCAGGTTTTTTCCTTCTTCCATTCTGCCGGTACTTTTCGAGATGAAATAATTTGACATTTTATCCGGATCAGCAATTGCTTCAAAAACTTCATTCAACGGCTTTTGTATCTGAATTGAAGCTTTAACAATGAGTGCTTTATCTTCCATAAAAATTAAGAATTAATTTTAATAATATGTTTTTGAAAATTCTTTTTAATGATTAATATGAAAATTAAAATATTGATACCTTATATAATTCAGATAATTACTTGATCAGAAGCATTTTTCTGGTAACTGCCTGAGTTCCTGATTCCAGTCTGTAATAATAAACCCCCGCAGGATAGATCTCTGCATTCCAGAATTTTGAATAAATTCCTTCAGATAATACACCGCTGTATATTTCAGTCAGCTCTTTTCCAAGACCGTCAAAAACTTTTAAGCTCAGATGAGTTCTCTCGGAAATGCTGAAAGAAATAGAAGTGCCGGGGTTAAAAGGATTCGGATAATTCTGAAAAAGTTCAAAGTTTATTGGTGTCTGATTAACGCTCTCATTTAGATCTGTTAGGATCTCCGGGAGCGGTCTTTTCCAGATTTTTCCTGAAACAGAAGCTGCAAAGATATTATTGTTTTGAAATGCAATTGATGTAATTGTAGTATCTGTCATCCCTTGATTTACAGGGATCCATATATCAGTTGAATTCTCAAGATGGTAAATTCCTTTCGAATAGGTTCCTGCGAACAGTTCATTGCCGTATGTTGATAAAGTATTTATGCGCAAATCAGACAGACCCGAACTGACCGGTGTCCATAATCCTCCGCTGTTTACAGATACAAATACTCCGCCGCCGTAAGTAGCGCAGTAAAGTTTGTTTCCCTTCTGAACAATAGAGCGGATGTTTATGTCTGTTATTCCTGTCTGTGAAATAAACCAGTTAGCTCCGTTATTAGTGGAACGGTATATCCCTCCGTACAAACCAATCAGAAAATTATTCTCATTCTTAAACAAAGCAAATAACAAATCTCCTTCGCCCAATGCGAATCTTGACCAGTTGCTTCCGTTATTCACAGACCGGAACACTCCTGCAAAATAACAGCCTGCATAAACTGTATCAGCATCGGTTATTATTGCTCTGATGTTCTGTTGTGAAATTCCCTGATTAGACTGTATCCAGTCATTGCCATTATTTACCGAATAAAAAAAACCGCCGGATGAAGTACCTGCGTAAACGTGATCACCTTCCAGGGACATTGTCTGAATCAGAAGTGAATTTCCTAATCCTGAATTTATCCGGGTCCAGTTTGATCCCTGATTATCCGATCTGAAGATCCCCTGCGTAGAAGTCCCTGCATATATTAAATTATCATCTGCTGTGATAGCATTGATGCTCCCGCCGTTAAGGTCTGCAGAAATATTCCATTGAGAAGTAACTTTGTATAATGGAGCTATTATAAATACTATTTGTAAAAAGGTAATAACAAATTTATTCATATCAGATTAAAGTTAATACTGAAGGTTAATGTATGAAGCTATACAATGCTTACTGTAAAATATATAAAACATTTTACTTCGAATAAGTATAAAATATTATTCTTAATGAATTTAAATTTTAAATCCGGGATTACAATTTTTAATACAATAGTGCAAAATATAAAAATGATAGAATGAAAGGTGATCTGAGAAGATTTCTTACCGAAGTTCCTATTTAATTTTAAATAAAAAATTACATGCGTATCTTATTCAAATATTTCAAAGAATTTCAAAGAATTGCTAATAATTGTTAGTATTGTTCACAAACTTAATCTTTAATCCTAAATTTTTAATTCTTAATTCTTAATTTTTAATTCCTAATTCTTAATTTTTAATTCCTAATTATTAAACCCCAAATTCCAAATTGCATCATCTTCCCCTCATTTTATGTCCCGGATTTACTCCGTTTTGTTTTAATCCCGCAACAATCTTATCAACTTCAGGTAAGGCATGTTTAAAATAAGATTTCAATCCGCGGCAGAGATAGTTAAGTCCGGGTTCTCCGTCAATAGTCCGCAGGATCCTGTTCTTCGGACATTCACCGTAACAGTCAGTCAGGTACTCACACTTCCGGCAGTACTCAGGAAGCTTATCCGATTTATCATATCCGAATTTATTCTGAAAGGGGGAGAATACCATTTCAGCGAGATTATTATCTTTTACATTTCCAAGCTTATATTCCGGATATACAAAATGATCGCAGGAATATACACTGCCTTCATTTTCTACAGCCAGACCTTTACCGCAGTAACCGCTGTAAATACAAACCTGCGAAGGCAGTCCGAGATGCTGTGCAACAAGAGTTTCAATGTGATTTACAAGAACCTTACCAACATCCCTGTTCAGCCATTCGTCAAATACTTTAGAAAGGAAATATCCGTAGTCATCCGGATCCACAGACCAGTCTTCAACAATTGAATCAGGATGACCGGGTTTTGATTCCGGAGATCCGTCGATTGGTAGTTTGCTGAAGTCCCAGCTGTAAGGAGCTGTAGTTTCAAAGCCCTTATATTCTACTATCGGTATGAACTGTATGTATGTTGACTGGACTTCACGTCTTAAAAACCTGTAAACATCCAGCGGTCTTCTTGCATTTAATCTGTTTACACAGGTAAGAGTATTAAAAGGCACTCGGTATTTCTTTAACAGTTTAATCCCGTTCATTACAAGATCAAAGGTCGGCTTGCCGTTTTTTGTAACCCGGTAAGCATTATGAATATCACGAGGTCCGTCAATGCTGATTCCCACAAGCCAGTTATTTTCCTTAAGAAACCTGCACCAGTCATCATCCAGTAATATTCCATTTGTCTGCAGGTCATTATTTATAGTCTGTCCGGGCTTTGCATACTTTTTTTCCAGTTCAACTATTTTTTTGAAATAGTTCAGACCGAGCATTGTAGGCTCTCCGCCCTGCCAGGAAAAAACTATCTCATTAGCCGTTACTCCTTCGATATACTGCCGTATGTAATTTTCAAGAACTTCATCTGACATTCTGCCTGTTCCCGGACCGTCAGGAAGATCCACCTTATCAAGATAATAGCAATACTGACAGTCAATATTACATGTCGATCCGCCTGGCTTTGCCATTATATGAAATCTTCTTTGTGAGGGTAGCGTATCAGGATTTCCTGATTTGTATTTTGTTTCTGTGTTCATTTGCTGGAGACGAATATAATTGAAAAAAATTTAATAATAATTTATGACAGTTAAGACGGCAGTTATATTTTATCTTAACTGTCATTTTAATTTTGATTTTATAATTATCAGGTCAGCATTTCTTCCACGCCTGAATTTGAATGAATAAATTTAATGACTTCTTCGTACATCGATTCTGCATCAAGTCCGGCCTGATGTAAAACGCTTTCAGCAGTTCCGCTTCCGAGATAGTGTCCGTTCCTGAACGGGTGAAGAATTTTAAATCTTGATTCAAATCCCGTTATCCACTTATACATTGTCGGCAGTGTAAAGCCGGTTATTCCAAGTGCATTTCTTCTGACAGAATAAGGAAGTAATGCTTCTCTTTCTTCCTTCGGATGTGCATCATAAAGCTCTGCGCTTGAAACGTGATAAACATTAATGTTATATCCCTCCTCATCCAGCCTGGGTAGAACCTTTGTAACGAATTCAATAGTAACTCCGCTTTCCTGTAGAATGACGGAGCCGTCTGAATGTCTTTCCGGATCAGCTTTTCTCAATGCATAAACTCCTTTGATCGATTCAGATGCCGGCGCAAGATTTAATTTTTCCCTGTCGATTATCAGTTCATTCGGTCTGGTAACAAAAGGTGAAAGTATTGCAGGACGCTGTTTAAGCCCGGCAACAAGAAGCGGCCATACTTCTCCCGGCTCCCACGGCGTGAGTGTAACAAGAATTCCCGGCGGAAAATTTTCCTGCAACAGCTGAAGGCATTGCGGATCAGCGTGAGTAGGTCCGTCTTCACCGGTCTTAAGACCTGCGTGGGCATTTATTAATATCCAGGTATTATATCTGCCGCCAAAATGCATTATCCTGTTCTGTTCACCGATACCGTGCAGTCTGGCTGCGGTGTGCTCCATCGCGGAAATAAATGCACCGTAAGAAGAGCTTACTCCTATATGTTTTCCATAAGCAGATAAGCCTGCCATCATTCCTCCGATTGCATCTTCACATATTCCTCCAACTGCAAGTATTCTTGATTCAGGATTATCAACGGCATCATAAAATCCTTCATGAAAACCGCTGCCAAGAAGATTGACAGAAGTGGAACCTATCAGATCAGCTGCTACACCGATTAATGCTCCGTTGGAAATCTTATTAAGATATCCCAGAGAATTACCAAGCACACCTCTTAAAGTTGTGGTCTTTCCGGGAATGATATTCAGTTCTTCAGGAGTAAGATAACTCGAAATTGCTCCTGCTTTATAGATCGAAGATAACACCGGCGGATTGGTCTTTGGGATTCTGTTTTTTTCTAAAAGCCTTTCTTTACTGAATGCAACAGCATCAGCAAAAAATTTAAACTCAGGATCTTTTTCAATAACATCTCTGACGGTAAGAAGTGATTCATAAAAACAGTTTTCGATTACCTCATTGGTCAGCTTTTCCTGAAGATGAGGCAGCTTGGTTTTAAAAGTATCTTCAAATTCCCTGCATGCAGTATAGTATCCTTCAGAATTCATTTTATGTCCTGCGCCGTGAGATGCCTTTCCTTCGATCCCGTATTTCCATCCTTTCACAGTTCTGTAGACAATAGCAGTTGGCATTTTATTTTTCAGAGATAATGCAAATGACTGAGCAGCTTCAATTTTTTCAAAATCCTTACCGTCATCTACATAGATCACATTGAAATCGTGAAGATAACAAAGTTCCATAGGATTCCACTGAACATAGTCTCCTTTGAGCTCTCCGTCCCTGCAGACTCTGTTGGAATCTATTGAAGCCTGATTATAATCAATGTGGAGAATTACATTATGAATCCTCATGGCTGATGCAGCTGCAAGCGCTTCAGCTACTCTTCCCGGTGTCATTCCTCCTTCACCTTCTACAATGTGTATCTTTGGAGAATTCTCACCGAAATAATCCAGTGCTCCAAGCGCAAGTCCGAGAGAAGCAGATATGCCGACACCGCTTGCTCCTGTGGCAATTCTTACGTGCGGAGTTGCAGGAGTCGGATGTCCGTCAAGAGCTTTTGATCTGAATTTTGTAAAGAGCGGGAGTTCAGTAACAGGATTTTTTCTGAATCCCAGCAGGTCTTCTAGTCTGAGCTGAAAAATTTCCGGAGGAAGAAGTTCAGGATGATATATTCTTACTATTTCATTTCTCAAAGCCCACATAGAATATAAGCCCAGAGCCTTGTGGCCTGCTGCATATACTACAAGATCATTCTCATCTGCAAACGGTCTTGAAATATCAAAATCAAGAATGTTATAAAGCATTGAGGATACAAACCTGCCCGAGGAAATAGATCCGCCCGGATGACCGCTTGTAGGAACGAAGTTAAACAATACTGCGCACAATGCTCTGTAAATTGTATCAAGCTTTTCAAATCTTCCGGTAATCTTTTTTTCCTGAAGTTTCACTTTGGTCAGTATATCACTGATGTCATAATACTCTCCGCGTCTTGCTGAAAATTCAAGCCTATGGGATTTTATACCGGGTTCTATAATATTTTTCATTTTAAGTAATTAAAAATTATAAATAAATATTTAACTCAAAGATAAACAATAATCTGTTTCAGTAAAATTATTCATATACAAAAATACCATTTAAGTTATTATGATATTATGACTTATATCATATTTTGAAAATATATTTTTGCGGCTCTGGAAATATTCTTGTCAGCATATTTTCTGAGGTTTCCATTGACAAAAATTCTGATTGAATTAAATAGGTCACAATGTCATTTATTTCTGAATTTAAATTCATAGACTTTATAAATACTATTGATCAAGAAAATTATATAACAGGATATTGAACTTGATAAATAAAATAATCTGATCATATCCGGACAACAAATGTTCATTTAAGGAATATATTTTATAACTTAAATTTTTAAAATCATGAAACGGTTAATACTACTGGTTTCATTGGTTTTATTCAGCTTTAATCCATTTACAGATAATCTAAAGGAACAACCTAACTTAGCATCTAAAGACAATACACTAAGCCTTTCTTGTCCCGGTTACCTGCCACCCAAGCTTAATATCAATGAACCCACAGACTTAAACATTTCTGACCCGGCCAGTAAAAATATCAGCAATGACTGGTATTCACAGGCAATTAACAATATCCGTCAGGAAGAATACAATATCACTTACAGCGGAGGAGCACACGCTTTTCAGTCACCCAACAGGGCAAATAATATCCTCTTCACTTATCATAATAACGGATTCACGGCGAAGAATATGCAGGAAAGGATTCCTTTGTCTGATTTGAATGAAAGATCGTTATCTGAAAATAAAAATTATAAAGAGAAAGAAGAATGGAGCGTAGAATTAAAAATAAAGAATTATGAATTAGGAATTAATAACTCACAACTGTCGGCAACAGGAAACTCAGCCCGGTTAGAGAATGATAAGATAAGGATTGATTATATAAATAATAATAAAGGTATGCGGCAGGATTTTATTGTCAAAGAAAAACCTTCTGAGGAACTGAGTTTGCAGATAAATGTGATCACAAAGTTGAAAATGTCGGTGAACAATAATTCCGTTACATTCAGTTCGAAAGACGGCGCAGAACAAATGCAGTACTCATCTTTGAAAGTATGGGATGCAGACGGAAGGGAACTTGCCGCGTATTTTGAAAAGCTTGAATCAGATAAGTTTGCTATCAGAGTGGATGACAGGGATGCAGTATATCCCGTAACGATTGATCCGCTGTCGGGTACTCCGGACTGGATTGTAACATGTGATCAGCAATTGAGCAGATACGGTGACGGTGTTTCAGCAGGTGATATTAATGGAGACGGCTATGATGATGTTACAATAAGTGCTCCGGCATATGAACCTGGCGGAGCGGTTTTTATTTATTATGGCTCTGCAGACGGACCGTCAGCATCTGCTGATAAAATATTTTACGGCACCGGGACCGGATTTGGGAACCGGGTAAACTGCAAAGGAGATATCAACAAGGACAACTACTGTGATCTTATCTTCGGAGATCCTTTTAATGCAGGAGGTAAAGTGTGGGTTTATTATGGTTCGCAGAACGGTGTATCTGATTCCGTAAAGAGTCAGTTACATTCTATATCAGACGGCATTAACTTCGGATATTCTGTTTCAACCGCTGATGTCAACGGTGACGGATTCTCAGATGTAATTGCAGGCTGTCAGACTGAAAGTGATAACAGGCAGATCGGAGCTTATGTATTTCTTGGTTCGGTTTCAGGCATTAATGAACTGCCGGCCTGGACTGCTTCAGTTCCTGCAGGCACAAATTACGAAGCATTTTACTATTCT
>WBZU01003485.1_pt1 | contig 10287 bp, 6 predicted proteins | sample 5204311 | NCBI WGS metagenome assembly WBZU01 (sample SAMN12344359, study PRJNA552823) | activated sludge metagenome | biome: Activated sludge suspended growth; feature: Nitrification reactor; material: Wastewater; isolation source: activated sludge from nitrification reactor of wastewater treatment... | reverse complement strand
GGGCGAGGGCGCGAACGCCGACCCGCGGCCCTCGTCCGCCCTCTCCGAGGTGCTGCGCCGGGCCGAGGGCGAGATGGCCCAGATGGGCGACGAGTACGTCTCGACCGAGCACATGCTGCTCGCGATCGCAGACCGCAAGAGCCCGCTGGCCGACCTGCTGCCGGATCGTGATTCTCTGGCCAAGGCAATCGCCGAGGTGCGCGGACCCCACAAGGTCACTTCCCCCAACCCGGAAGACCAGGTCCAGGCCCTGGAGAAATTCGGCCGCGACCTGACCGCGGATGCGGTCAGCGGCAAACTCGATCCGGTGATCGGGCGTGACGAGGAAGTCCGCCGCGTGATCCAGGTGCTCTCCCGCCGGACCAAGAACAACCCGGTCCTGATCGGCGAACCCGGAGTCGGCAAGACCGCGATCGTCGAGGGACTGGCGCAGCGGATCGTCTCCGGCGACGTGCCCGAGAGCCTGCGCGACCGGCGGGTGATCGCACTTGACATCGGCGCTCTTCTGGCCGGGTCCAAGTACCGGGGCGAATTCGAGGAGCGGCTGAAGGCCGTGCTGACCGAGGTCCAGGACGCCGAAGGGCAGATCGTGCTCTTCCTCGACGAGCTTCACACGATCGTCGGGGCCGGTGCCGCCGAAGGCGCGGTCGATGCCGCCAACCTGCTCAAGCCAATGCTGGCCCGCGGCGAGCTGCGGGCGGTCGGTGCCACGACCCTCGACGAGTACCGCCAGCACATCGAGAAGGACGCGGCCCTCGAACGGCGCTTCCAGCCGGTCCTGGTCGGCGAGCCCGACGTGCCGGACACGATCGCGATCCTGCGCGGGCTCAAGGAGCGCTACGAGGTCCATCACGGCGTCCGGATTGCCGACTCGGCGATCATCGCCGCCGCCACCCTTTCCGAGCGCTACATCGCAGACCGCTTCCTGCCGGACAAGGCAATCGACCTGATCGACGAGTCGGCATCCCGGCTGAAGATCGAGATCGACTCGATGCCGACCGAAATCGACGAAGTCGAGCGGCGAATCCAGCAGCTCGAAATCGAACGCGAGGCACTCAAGGCCGAGACCGACGAGGCCTCGGCCGGCCGCCGCGACACCCTCGAGGAAGAGCTGGCCGAGCTGAACGAGAAATCTTCCGCGATGAAGGCCCGCTGGCAGACCGAGAAGGGCCTGATCGAATCGATCAAGGAGGCAAAGGCCCGGCATGAGGAGGCGAGCCGCGAGGCCGAACGGGCCGAGCGCGATGCCGACCTCGAACGGGCTGCCCGCCTGCGGTACTCGGAGATTCCCGAGCTCGAAAAGCAGGTCGCCGACGCCGAGGCGAGATTGACCGAGCTGCAGGCAGAGGGCGGCACGATGCTGACCGAGGAGGTCACCGAACAGGACGTGGCCGAGGTGGTCGCCAAGTGGACCGGGATCCCGGTCACCCGCCTGATGGAGGGCGAGGTCGAGAAGCTGGTCCACATGGAGGAGCGCCTCCACGACCGGGTGATCGGCCAGGACGAGGCCGTTGATGCGGTCGCCAACGCGCTGCGCCGCTCGCGGGCCGGGCTTTCGGACCCGGACCGCCCGATCGGCTCCTTCCTCTTCCTCGGGCCGACCGGAGTCGGCAAGACCGAGCTGGCCAAGTCACTGGCCGAGTTCATGTTCGACACCGACCAGGCGATCGTCAGGCTCGACATGTCCGAGTACATGGAGAAGCACACCGTCGCCCGGCTGATCGGCGCACCTCCCGGATACGTCGGATACGAAGAAGGCGGCCAGCTGACCGAGGCGGTCCGGCGCCGGCCCTACGCGGTGGTCCTGCTCGACGAGATCGAGAAGGCTCATCCGGACGTCTTCAACACGCTGCTCCAGCTGATGGACGACGGCCGCCTGACCGACGGCCAGGGCCGGACGGTCAGCTTCACCAACACGGTGCTGATCATGACCTCGAACGTCGGCTCGCAGGAGATTGCCGGCGAGGACGTCGACGAACGGATCCGCGAGCGGGTGACCGAGGTTCTCGAAACGACCTTCAAGCCCGAGTTCCTCAACCGGATCGATGACACGGTGATCTTCCACCGCCTCTCGAAGGAGGACATCGGAAAGATCGTCGAAATCCAGGTCGAAGGCCTGACCCGCCGGGTGGCGGAGAGGGACATCGAGATCGAGCTCACGGACGATGCCAGGACCCTGCTCGGCAACCTCGGGTACGACCCGACCTACGGTGCCCGGCCGCTCAAGCGGGTGGTCCAGAAGCAGTTGGTGGACAAGCTCGCCCTGAAGATCCTCGAAGGGGAGTTCACCGAGGGTGATTCGGTCCTGATCGATGCCGCCGAGGGTGAACTCGCCTTCTCAAAGAAATAGGGTTTTCTTGATCAAGATGATACGAAATGTGGGTGGAGAGTCGAAATCGGCTCTCCATCTACGTTTTATGCGAGACACGGGTTGCACTTTCGCACCCGCTTAACCGCTTCTTTACTTCCTCTTTTGGGTTCCCGTATTACCCTGCACGCTCCGCGTCTGGCCTCAGGGAGGCGTATCGGAGGCGGAAAGCAGGCCCCGGACCCGATGGCGAGAGCTCAAAACAACATCCAGCAGGCGAAGCCAGCCGCTCCCGGCGGGCCGCTTTGGCTGCTCCGGCGCTTCGGCTGGTTTATCGAGAAGTACCTTCTCTGGCCGATCGCGGACTCCTTCCGTGCGATCGGCCGAGGGATTGCCCGGATCCCCAACGCTTTCCGCTACCGCAGCCCGATGGCCTACATCGGCGTCACCCTGATGCTCACCTTGACCGCTGGTGCGATCGCGGCCGCCGTCTACTTCTACAAGCAGCAGGAGGACAAGGGCCAGGATCCCGTCGTCGCCACCACCGCGGTGCCGACCGAGACGGTCGTTCCCTCGGTTCCGACGCCGACCACCACCCCGACCACGGTCGAAGACACGACCCCGAACTCGGGTGATGTCGACCAGACCCTGCAGGGCGTGGTCCCGAACTTCCAGACTTCTGGCAAGACGAAACAAAGCGGTGCCGGCGCAGATAGCCCGGCCGGGAAGCTTCCGGGCACCGTGGTCCGGCCGTCCCCCGTCCCCGACTCCCCGCCGCTCAAGGTCGCCCACAGGTTCGCCACGATCTTCGCCAACTACGAGGTTGGCGGCAAGGGTGCGGCCAAACAGTTTTCTTCCGTCGCCACCGCGAAGCTGGCCCGCGAACTGCGGGAGAACCCGCCGCGGCTGCCGTCGAACGGCCAGATCCCCAAGGCGACCGTGGTCAACGTGGTCGCCGGCAAGAGGTCCGGCGACTCGCTTGACGCGAGCGTCTCTCTGATGCGCTCCGGTGCGGCCTCCGAACTGCGGCTCGACCTGGTCCGGGAGAAGGGCAAGGGCTGGCTGGTGGACGAGGTACGGGGATAGGCGGAAAGAGTGGGGAGGTTCAGAACAGCTCTGGCGACGATCTCGGTCGGCGCCCTGCTCGCCACCGGCCACGCCGCCAGTGCAGAAAGCGCGACGCCGATTACCGACGAGCCCGCCACCACCGCCGGCATCGGTCCGATCGGGCCGACCGGCACCAGCGGATCGACCGGTTCCACCGGCAATACAGGCAATACCGGGAACACCGGCAATACGGGGAACACCGGCAGCACCGGGAATCCGGGCAACAACGGTAACTCCGGCAACGGCAACACCGGGGGCGTCGATCCCGACGGCAACACCGGCGGCAACCAGAATCAGGGCTCCGGCAACAACGGCAACCAGACGCCGAACCCCCAGACGGAAAACCCGGCGAAGGCTGAAGAGATCATCCCGAACAGCGACTCGCCGCTTTCGGCGACCATCACGACCAGCCCCGGCCTCGGCCTCTCTGGTGATTCCACCCCGGTCGCCGCCTGCGACGGCAGCGCCGGCCCGCCCCGCAACCTGGTCCCGATCTACGTCGAGGCCGCCAAGAAGTACGGTCTCGGCGAGCAGGGCCCGCAGATCCTCGCCGCGATCAATTCGATCGAGACCGACTTCGGCCGCCTCAACGACGTGACTTCCTACGCCGGGGCGATCGGCTGGATGCAGTTCATGCCCTCGACCTGGGACATGTACGCGACCGACGGTGACGGCGACGGCAAGACCGACCCCTACAACCCGCATGATGCGATCCATGCCGCCGCCCGCTACCTGCAGGCCGCGGGCGCGCCGGGCGACTGGTACGACGCGATTTACGCCTACAACCACGCCGACTGGTACGTCCAGGATGTGCTCGACAAGGCCGCCTGTTACGGCGCACTCGGAGACACGATCGATGCCGAAGAGGAGCACAGGAACCTGTTCTGCGAGCCCTCCGAGGCGCGGGCCCTGGAAATCCCGAACTACTACATGCGTGGCTTCGAGGACGCGGCCTCGAGGTACGACCTCGGCAAGCGCGGCGTCTGGGTGCTGGCCGCAGTGGCCCGGCTCGAATCCGACTATGGCCGCGGCATGACCGCGAAGCAGTTGAAGGACACCGGTCCGATGGGTCTTTCCCGCGACGAGTGGAAGCAGTACGGGGTCGACGGTGACGGTGACGGGTACGTCGAGCGGGACGAGCCCTGGGACGGGATCGCGACCTTCGCCCGGATGCTCTGGTCACAGCCGACGCTCGAGGCCGGACTCTTCGAACACAACCACGCCACCTGGTACGTCGAGGCGGCGGTCCAGGATGCCGGCAACATCGCCGGCGACTGCCAGACCGTCAAGACCGACTGGAACATCTCCTATCCGATCACCACCAACGCGACCGAGATCAACTGGGACAACCTGCAGGTCCTCAACCCGGCTGCCCAGGAAGACATCCAGAACGGCCTGATCGACCAGCGGGTTATCAACCTCCTCGCGATCCTGACCCAGAAGTACAGCCTGCTGATCAGCGCCCTGCGCTCCGATCACAGCCAGATGACCGCCTCCGGCAACGTCTCGAACCACTATTACGGACGGGCCATGGACATCGCCGCGGTAAACGGCGTCCCCTGCACCGACCAGTCGGCCGACAGCCCCTGCACCGAGGCGATCATGCTGCTGGCCTCCCTGCCCGACGGGGTCAAGCCGACCGAGCTGATCTACGGCTGGGATGTGGACGGATCCGGACCGGCCTTCGCGCTCCCGGACCACACCAACCACATCCACGCCGGCTTCGGCCCCTGAGTTCACTTCCCCTCGATTTCTTTGGCGTAGGATCTTCTCCAGTCCAACCAGGGAGGTTCCTTTGAGTGAGAAGATTTCTCGTCGGCGGCTGGTTCAGGCCGGGGCCGTCGCGGCGGCCGGGGCGGCACTGCCGGCGGCTGGTGCCGAAGCGAAGAACCGGAGGAAGAAGAAGCCGGTTCAGGACGTGGTCGTGGTCGGGGCCGGACTGGCCGGATTGATGGCCGCGCGTCAACTCGCCGCCAAAGGCAGGAAGGTCAAGGTCCTCGAGGCCCGGGGCCGGGTCGGCGGGAGGACCTACTCGCCGAAGCACGGCGGCGTGACGCTTGACGTCGGCGGCCAGTGGCTCGGGCCAACCCAGGACAAGGTCGCCGCCCTAGCCGACAAGCTCGGCGTGCAGACCTTCAAGACCTACTGGGAGGGCCAGGCCGTCTACCAGCGAAACGGCAGCCGGACACTGTTCAACGTGACCTCGCCGATCCCGCCCGACCCGGATGCGGCCGAGACCCTCAACCTCGTACTCCAGCTGGAGAGCATGGGGGCAGGAATCTCGCGTTCCGAACCGTGGAAGGACGCAAACGCCGACCTGTATGACGGCCAGACCTTCGAGACTTTCAAACTCGCCAACACCACCGGCGAGGGCGCGCGCTTTCTGACCGACCTCGCCACCAATGCGGTCTGGACCTGCGAGCCGCGGGACATCTCCCTGCTCCACCTCCTCTTCTACATCTCCTCGGCCGGCAACGAGACCACCCCGGGCAGTTTCATCAGGCTGACCTCGACCACCGAGGGCGCCCAGGATTCGCGATTCGTGGGCGGCTCGCAGCAGCTTTCGATCCGGATGGCGAAACAGCTCGGCTCCCGGGTTCAGCTCAACGCGCCGGTCCGGCAGATCCGCCAGGAGAAGGGCCTTTGTTACGTGACCAGCGACAAGGGCACCTGGCGGGCCAGGCAGGTGATCGTGGCAGTGCCGCCGGCGGTCAGTGCCTTCATCGATTACGACCCGATCCTCCCTTCCGACCGGGCCCAGCTGATCCAGCGCTTCCCACAGGGCAACGCGATCAAGGTGCAGGCGATCTACGACACCCCGTTCTGGCGGGAGGAAGGGCTCTCCGGATACGTCAACTCGGATGAGGGCCCGGTCAAGCTGATGTACGACAACTCCCCCCACGACGGCTCGGCCGGCGTGTTGCTCGGGTTCATCGAGGGCCAGGAAGCGAGGCTGGCCGGACGGATGAGCCCGGCCGCGCGCAAGGCCGCCGTGCTCGCCAATTTCAAGAAGACGATCGGCAACGCGGCCGGTTCACCCAAGGCCTACGTCGAGAAGAACTGGGCCGAGGAAGAGTGGACCCGCGGCTGCTACGGCGGCTTTTTGCCCCCGGGTGTCCTGACCGGTTTCGGACCGGCGCTGCGCAAGCCTCACGGTCGCATCCACTGGGCCGGGACCGAGCACGCCGAGATCTGGAACGGCTACATGGACGGCGCCCTCCGTTCCGGCGAAGACGCTGCCAGGGCGGCCCTGGCCAGACTCTGAAACGCACCTCCGGCGAGGAGCGCCGGGGAAGGAGCGAGGAGCGCCCGGTCAGGCGCGGAGGGCCTTGACCTGAAGCTTGCGGCAGGCTTCGAGGGCGTCCCAGCCTTCGCCTCCCGAAGTGAGGATGGCCGGCTCGCCGAAGACCTCGCCGCCGGCGACCTCGGCCCGGAGGTTCCGGCCGAGGACGGCCGAGGCGGATTCCACCCCGCCGCTCATCGCCCCGACGATGCCGTGACCGCGGCGGCTCGAGACTCCGCCAAGGACCAGGCCCTCGATCGGTGTTCTGTACTCGAGGCGGAGCGGACCGAACTGGTCGGTGGCCAGTTCGATCCCGTAGGAGGAACCACCGGTGGAAAGCGTGTACCTGGTCTGGGTCATCGGCGTCGCCGCTTCCTTCCAGAGGATGTGCGAACGGATCTCGCCGAGCTGATCCTCGGCCCGGTCGATCAGCTGCTCGGTCAGGCGGTCTTTCGCCTCGCGGTAGGCGGCTTGCCGGCTGTACTTCGGGGCATCTTCGCTCTCGTCGACTCCCCAGGCTTCGGGGTCGGGGGTGGCCCAGGTCATCAGCTCGACGGTTGAACATCCTTCGGGCGCATGACCTTCATGACCCGGATCCTTGGCGCTGGCCGAGGAGATGTAAACCGGGGGGTCGGTGTCAAACTCGCCGGCCGCGATCGGGTCGTAGTAAGCCTCCTGGTCATAGCGGCTGTGCAGCCAGTAATTGGTGGCTGGCATCCTCTCCGTGATGTCGAAGTCGAGCCCCAGATAGACCGTGAAGAGGGGGGTCGCCATGCGATAGGCCTTGACCTGTTCGCGGATCCCTTCCGGCACGGCCTCGGAGTCGAGCAGGTCGAGGAAGAGGTGCTTGATGTCTCCGGTCGCGATCACGTTCCCGGTATCGATCACCTCGCCGCCTTTCAGCTCGACCCCGGTCACGCGGTGGCCGCCGTCTTCGGTCGAAGCGGTGGCGATGTGCTCGACTTCGGCGTGAGTGCGAACCCTTCCCCCGTAGCTGTGAATGAGATCGACGAGGTGACCGGCCAGCTCCTGCCCGCCGCCCCGGACGTAGAAGGCACCCTCCTGCAGGTAATGGTCGACCAGCCCGGCGTGGAGGATGACCGGAGTGCGTGAGGGAGGAGTCGCGTAGTCACCGGCCTGGCCGATCAACACGGCGCGAGATCGCTCGCTGAGGTAATGCTCCTCGAAGAGTTCATTCACCGAGCGCATGCCCCAGCTGACCACGGTCGGGGCCTTCTCGACGTATTCCGCCAGGTCGGTGTTGCTGTCGGGGATGCCGACCTCACGCAGTTCGTCCATCAGGTTCCGCATAACGTCGGTGACTCCCCGCAGACCCTCCTCTTCCTCGGGAAAGGTCTCGACCAGCCGGCCGACGTAGTTGTCCCAGCCCTTCGGCACCTTGAACTCGAGGTCCGGGAAGACGAAGGTGTCGAACCCGTCGGGGTCAAGTTCCGGGAATTCGATCCGTTCATGCAGCCCGATGCCCTGCAGGATGCGGGCGATCTCACCGGTCTTCACCCCGCCGATGTAATGGAGGCCGACGTCAAACTGCCACTTGTTCTTGCGACGGAAGGTCTGGCTGCAGCCCCCGGCCACGTCGTACTGCTCGAGCACGAGCACCCGTTGGTCGTTGGCCGCGAGATAGGCCGCAGCGGTCAGGCCGGCCAGGCCCGAACCGATGACCACGACATCGGGATCCTCCGGCATCGGCGGCACCTTGCGCTCCCAGATCTCTTCACTCATTCCGTCGTCGACCTTTCTATACTCAAAGATGTGACTACTCAATTTGTTGAGTATAGGGCGATACCCGATGGGAGTAAAGCCCGGTGGCTCTGAAGCATGCGGTCCTGGCCGCACTCAGCACCGAGCCCGGTTCCGGATACGAGCTCTCGAAGCGCTTCGACGCCTCGGTCGCGAACTTCTGGCCGGCCTCGGCCCAGCAGATCTACCGCGAGCTGGATCGCCTGGAGGGCGAGGGGCTGGTTCGCGCCCGGACCGTCCACCAGCAGAAGCGGCCCGACAAGCGGGTCTTCCGCATCACCCCGGCCGGAACCGACGAGCTTTCCGGCTTCATCCGCTCGGCGACCCGCCCGACCGTGATCCGGGATGACCTGCTGGTCAAAATCGCGAGCCTGAACCGGGACAACGCCGGGGAGGTGGTCGCCGCCGTCCGGGAGAGGGCAGCCGCGAGCAGCGAGAAACTCGCGATGTACGAACACCTGCGTGAAGCGTTGCTCGGCGCGGGGACCGAGCAGGAGTTCCTCGCCGCCGGCCCGGACCGCCCGGATTTCGGGGGTTACCTGGCCCTCAAGCGTGGCATCGCCTTCGAAAAGGGAAACCTTCGCTGGTCGCGGGAAGTCCTTTCGATCCTGGGAGAGTCGCGCAGTCGTCCCTGACCCGACGTGTGGACCGGCTTCACCTGAGCGCGGCTCCGGGCCGGTGGCTGGCTCGCATATGCTGGTTTTGAACCGGGTACCGGTCGAATACCAGTCGCAAAACAAGGAGAGGACCCCGATGCCGACTTTCGTGATGCTGACCAACCTGACTTCCGAGGGCGTCAAGACTTTGAAGAGCCATCCCGGCCGCGTAGCCGAGGTCAATCGCGAGGTCGAAGCTCTGGGAGCCAGGGTCGTCGCCCAGTACGCAACCCTTGGGCAGTACGACTTCGTGACGATCATCGAAGCCGAATCGGCAGAGGTGATGGCCAGGGTCTCGGTCGAGATGGGTTCGCGCGGGACCATGTCCAGCCAGACCCTCAGCGCGCTCCCCGCAGAACAGCTCGCCGAAGTTCTTTGAGCGTCCGCATCCTCGTCCTTGGCGGTGGCGGCCGCGAGCACGCCATCGTCAAGGCGCTTGCTCGCTCGCCGCAGTCACCGGAGTTGTTCGCTGCCCCGGGCAATCCCGGCATCGCCGCCGATGCCACCTGCCTGCCTGACCTCGACCCTGCCGATCCTGCCGCGGTCACCGCGAAAGCAAGGGAACTGGAGATCGACCTGGTCGCGGTCGGACCGGAGGCCCCGCTGGTCGCCGGCGTGGTCGATGCCCTGAGCGATGCCGGCATCGCCGCCTTCGGCCCGAGCGGTGCGGCCGCGCAGCTTGAGGGTTCCAAGGCCTACGCCAAGGAAGCGATGGAAGAGGCCGGCGTTCCGACCGCTGGTTACGGGGTTGTGAGCGACCGGGAGAGCGCCCTGGCCAAGGTCGCCGAAACCGGCTGCCCGGTGGTGCTGAAGGCCGACGGGCTGGCGGCAGGCAAGGGAGTTCTGATCTGCCTGACCGAAGAGGAAGCCCGCGAGGCGATCGAGGTCTTCTTCACCGAACGGCGCTTCGGAAAGACCGGAGTCGTGATCGAGGAATTCCTCGAAGGCGAGGAGCTCTCGCTGCTTGCGATCTGCGACGGCGAGAGGGCGATCCCCCTGGCCCCGGCCCAGGATTACAAGCGGATCGGTGAGGGTGACACCGGCCCGAACACCGGCGGCATGGGCAGCTACTCGCCGGTCCAGACCGTCAGCAAGGATCAACTGGACGAACTGTCGGCCCTGGTGCATCAGCCGATCGTCGACCTGATGGCCCGCCGCGGCCACCCCTTCCA
>WBZU01003484.1_pt1 | contig 10288 bp, 8 predicted proteins | sample 5204311 | NCBI WGS metagenome assembly WBZU01 (sample SAMN12344359, study PRJNA552823) | activated sludge metagenome | biome: Activated sludge suspended growth; feature: Nitrification reactor; material: Wastewater; isolation source: activated sludge from nitrification reactor of wastewater treatment... | reverse complement strand
GATGGCCGGTAGATCCGCTTCCGGAGATTTTCCCGAATCATTTGCTCATGAATAAATGCCTGATGATAAGTCGGATCCGAATCCACTTTGCGGAGAAAATCATCTTTGGATTGTGGATCCAGGGCCTGGTCAAAGTACATGCCCACTTGTTTTTGTAATTCCTGCTGAGGGTCAACGTTTTTCATTCATTCCGCTTTTTATGTTCCGGAAGATCCGGAGGTCATTCAATTAAAGTACTTCAAGCTGTCCGGTTTTTGGGTTGGGACGTGCTGGTCTGGTCTTTGGGGGCAGCGGGGGTTTTACGTTGGGTCTTCTTATGGCCACGCACATCGGTATATCCATGATCCCTGGCGTAGTCCATCAGCTTTTCCTTAAGGAGATTTCTGGCCCTGAACAACCTTGAACGCACAGTTCCGATCGGAACATCGATAATGCTGGCAATCTCCTCGTAGGTAAATCCTTCAATATCACATAAGAGAATGACGGTCCTGAAATCCAATGGAAGGCTGTTGATCGCCGTGGTGACCTCGTCACCCATCATATGCAGGAAGATCTCTTCCCTCAGATCACTATAGCCGGAAATCCGGTCGTCATCGGTGTCATGGAAGGCTACAATATCCTCAAAATCAACTTTCGCAGGTTGCTTGACCCGCTTCCTATATTCATTTATATAGGCATTCTTAAGGATTTTAAACAACCAGGCTTTGGCATTAGTTCCCTGCTCATATTTGTCAATAAACCGGAAAGCTTTTAAATAGGTCTCCTGTACCAAATCATCGGCATCCTCCTGGTTGTAGGTCAAATGGTAGGCAAAAGTCTGCAGAGCGCCTACATGGGGAAGTAATTCCTTTTCAAAGATGGTTTCGTACTGCGGCTTGATTGTTTTTTTTGGCATGGAATCCCTGCAGGTCTAATCCGGTGTGAATGTATAAAATACCTTTCACTCCAGGGGCAAGAGGTTTATCTCTCCAGGCATCTGAAGTCCAGGATTATTTTGTCCGGCAGACAACATGGCTCCGTCCGACTTCCTTACTTTTGCGCCCCATGGGAAGAAAAAGCAAATTGAAGCGGTTTGCCGAAGTAGCAAGTTTTCCAAATGTGTTCGAAATCATCCCGGACCGGGAATCCTTTCTCTCCAATCGCGAAGGCGATATCCGGGATCTCCGGGGGCAATGGTCTGCTATGCATTTTCAAAACACCCACCCCCTGGTCCTGGAATTGGCCTGCGGAAAGGGTGATTATACCGTGGCTTTGGGTCAGGATTTTCCGCTCAACAATTATATCGGTGTTGATATTAAAGGCGCCCGGATCTGGAAAGGGGCCCGGTATGCGATGGAACGTGGCTTATCCAATGTTGCGTTTCTCAGAACCCGCATTGAATTTATTGATCGCTTCTTTGCCCCGGCTGAAGTGGAGGCTATCTGGATTACGTTTCCCGATCCTTTTGAAGGTAAAGTAACACGGAGGCTGACCTCAGTGCCCTTTATTGAACGATACCGGCGCATTCTCAAACCCGGAGGGATCATCCACCTCAAAACGGACTCCCCGTTGTTATACGAATTTACTTTGGATGTGATCCATCAAACACCGGGATGCCACGTCCAATACGCCAATCCGGATATTTATCGCAGTCCATTGGATTTTCCTGAACTCGCCCACAAAACCTATTATGAAATCAAACACCTGGGGATCGGTCGAACCATCAAGTATATCCGGTTTACGGTGTCATAAAAAAAAGGAAGGGCGAACCCTTCCTTCCATATACTAAAACTCAGGTATTCACATCAATTATGATGCTTGAGCATTTCCGGCCTGGTCTTGAGGTTTTCCGGCATTTCCCGGTTATGGTCTTTGGCCAGATGTTCAAGTTCTTCGGCACGGGCACGTAAAGCATTGGCCTCATCTTTCAGTTTCATCCTGACGTCATCGGCCATGTCCTTCGCGCGGTTTACGATCATTTTGCGGGTTTTGCTGCCCTTATGCGGAGCAAACAAAATACCGATGGCAGCACCTGCAGCAGCACCGACCAGTGCAGCTAATACCATCTTCCCGGTTTGCCTTGAGTTTTCCATGACTTCGATTTTATGTGAATAAATAATAGTTTTCATCTTCATTGCTTTTAACGGTATGCAATAAACTGGGTGATATTCGCTTTACCAATATCACCAATCAGGTTTTTCGTTTTCAATGAAGTACTGTCAGCGTATGATTTCAAATTGAAAAGTAGGGTGAGCAGCCCTGTTTCCCTATGATGCTCATCAGTAAAGGATGTGATGAAAATCATAAGGGTCAACCCATGCCAGACATACCCCTTCTGTCTGGATATGGAATAGGGAAGAAAAAATTACGGTGCTAAAACCAGGAGTAAATGGATACTGGGTCAACAGACGATTCAGTATAGAAACGCTGGAAGGTTATGCTCAAATAACTGCATGGAAACGAGCTTAAAAATGCACCCAGCCTTGTGCTGTGATGGGATGAATCTGCCCGCCTGAAGTATGGAGGGTTACCCCGTCTTCTGGGGCTGTGATCTCCCCAATGATGTACACGCTTTCCATAAACCTGACTTTGTCAAGGTCTTTTGGGTCAACAGTAAAAAGCAATTCATAATCTTCTCCGCCACTGAGCGCACAGGTAATAGGATCCAGGTTAAATTCAAACGCCTGCAGGCGGGCTTCATCATGGATCGGCACCTGGGCTTCTTCGATAAAAGCCCCGACGCCTGATTTTTTGCAGATATGCAGCAGATCAGAAGCCAGTCCGTCTGAGATATCGATCATAGCAGTAGGAAGGAGGCCATTTCGTTCAAAATAGCGGATAGCATCCAACTGCGCTTCTGGCTTGAGTTGTCGGCCAATCAGGTATTTCTTGGTGCTCAATTCCGGCTGCATGTCCGGTGTAGCGAGAAAGACTTGCTTCTCACGCTCAAGAATCTGCAGGCCGAGATATGCAGCACCCAGATCCCCTGTAACACACAGGATATCTCCGGGCCGGGCTCCACTCCGATAGGTGATACGATCCGGATGCGCAGTGCCCAATGCAGTAATGGAGAGTACCATGCCTTTAGGGGATGAGGTCGTATCTCCGCCCACCAGGTCCACATCATAGGCTTCGCAGGCAATGCGAATCCCTTCATAAAGCTCTTCCATGGCTTCTACGGAAAACCGGTTACTGATCGCCACACTTACCGTGATGTGTCTCGGAATGGCATTCATGGCACAAATGTCGGACAGGTTGACGATGACAGCCTTGTATCCCAGGTGGCGCAAAGGATGATACATCAGGTCAAAATGAATACCCTCCACAAGCATGTCAGTAGTCATGATCACCGGAGTACCTCCATAATCAAGCACGGCTGCATCATCTCCAATCCCCTTGAGGGTATCGGTACGCCTGAGGGAGAATCTGGACGACAGATGGTCGATCAGTCCGAATTCACCCAGTTTGCTGATATCGGTGTGTGTTTCGCTCATGAGATCTGGAGATACGTGAATGGCGAGGTTGCCCGCCGCAAAGGTACTCATTTAAAAACCCGTCAGGAAAAGGGAGAGGTAGGTCCCCCAGTGCCATTAAAGCTTCGTCTGATCGATATGGGACCAAAGCCCTTCCTCAGGCAGTGGCGCTACGAGGGTCATCCCGGTGCCGCGCGAGGGATGGTTGAATTGCAATTGGTAGGCATGCAGATCTATGGCACTATCTGTGTTGGTGCGCTTTGAACCATATTTGATATCTCCCCGAATGGGTAAGCCAAGGGCACTCAGCTGAGCCCGTATCTGATGTTTCCGTCCGGTGATCAGTTCGATGCGCAACAGCATAAAATGATCGAGGTGTTGAATGACTTCATACGCCATGCGAGCTTCATCTGCACCTGGAGTCATCGTGGGATGAGCATTTGTGATGTTTTTGTAACTATCGTAGGTCAGGTAATGTATGAGTTGCCCTTTAGGAGCTATATCGGCTTCCGGCACGATACCTAAGTAGGTTTTTCGGATCGAATGATCCTGCCATTGCGCGGATAACGTTGCAGCATCCTGCTTGGTTTTGGCAAAAAGTAAAACGCCACTAACCCTGCGGTCCAAACGATGGATGATAAACAGGTCACGATGGGCATACGCCATAGCCATGCGATGTGCACTGGGGTCTCCGGTTTTATCCTCCTGAGTGGGAAGACCCGCGGGTTTATTAAGCGCAAGGAGATGATGATCCTTGTAGAGGATCAGTTCACTTATTCTTTTCATTTTCCTTTTTCACCTCCTCATGGTCGATAAACAGGTCCGGCTCCTGCGGAGGTTTAATGGGTGGTTTGGGCTGGATCAGAAAGTAGCGGTACAGAAAGTAAAGCGCTACCAGAAACAGGATAAATTTCATGTGCTTGCCCTCTTATTGACCGGTCAAAGATACTACTTTAAACAAGCAGAGTGGGGTAAGGGGGTCGCTTGGATCGATCTTCCGCCAATAAAGATGAATTTGCGGCATGTGGGCAAAGTAGTCCATCGTTGAAAAGGCAGGCGTACTGGAAATCTTTTGGCAACTTAGAAAAAAGGACTTCTCTCCCTGGCTGTGCCTTTCGCTCCATGGATTAAACCGGCAACCAAAGGTCTGCCGGGTGACTCATATTGGGTAAGTATGCCGCAGGATAAACCCACTTAAAGAGTCGAAAATTTATCCCTTAGCATACACCTCACCAGTCATCATTCTTCTGATTTATTTTTCATTTCCATGAGTATGGTGTAGGCTGCAGTAGTTACGATATCCACATCTGAAAATACTTCCCCATTCTTAATTTCTACATACCCTGCCTCCATCTTCCCGATCTCTACTGCCCTCATCTCAAATTTATGGGGGGTAATCGCCACAAACAGAAAATTCTTGCCCTCGAAGCTGACAATAGCCTCTTCAGGGGCTGCATAGGTGTTGTGGTTCCGGATGGCTATCTCTGCATTCAGATACATTCCCGGAAGAAGGATCTTATCATAGTGCTCAAAATGGCAATGCACTTCTGCCGTTCTGTCCGAAGAAAGAACCTGACTGATCAGCATAATCTCACAGGGATATTTTTTTTCCGGTTGGTGAAGCGTGTTGGCCACCACTGCTTGCCCGATCGAGAGTTTGTTGATATCCTTTTCAAAGACTTTGAGGTTAAGATGGATATCAGCAGGATTGATCAATTCAAAAAGGATATCTGTCCCGGTGACATATCTTCCGATATTCACTTTAACTGCAGAGACATACCCATTGATCGGTGCATAAACCCGCACCGTCTTTGAAATGGTTTTGTCTGTAAGAAATGCCGGATCAAGATGAATCAGTTCCAATTTCTCCGCCAGGGCTTGTAAAGCAATATTTTGATTATCATACTCCATGCGCGCTTGCTGAAAAACCTTTTCACTGGTGGACTTCGTCTCATACAATTCCGTTTGCCTGCGGAATTCTGACTCTGCATAGGCCAGGTTGGATTTGGTGACCAGATAATCTTCCTGCAACTGGATATATTGCTGATCTTCCATGATGGCTATGACTTCACCCTTTTGGACATACATACCTGGCAGGAGATGCGTCGACTTCAGGTAACCTCCAAGCGGCATGCTTACAGACACCAGACTTTGGGGTGGCACATCTACTGTCCCATTGACTTTTAAAATGGTGGAAATGTCCCTTTTCTCCAATTTTCCGATCTGAATTCCGGCTGATATGATCTGTGCATCTGAAAATATGACAGCGTCATCAAGCTGCGTATCTGTGGCTGAAGAAGATGGCTCGTTATCCTTCTTTCCACATGCAAACCAAATACCCGAGATTATAATGATGATGAATACGTATTTCATTTTATTGTTGATTGACAGTTAAGTAATTTAATGTAATAATGCTTTCATTGAGCATGGCACAGGCGTCCAGATATTGTGCGTTTACTGTAATCACTCGGGAGATTAACGCGATCCACTCCAGAAATCCGATTTCTCCACGTTCAAACTGACGATCCGCTGTTTCCCGAATCAGTTTAGCATCCGGCAGGGCGGAATTTTCATAAAACGCAACGGACGCTTTGCTATTCAGGTATCGGAGGTGTGCATCGCGGAAGGCGGCGCTCATCTGTTGCTGTTGTTCCTGCAGGCTGATATCTGCGATCACCTCATTAACCAAAGCGGCTTCTGATCTGACTTTCTGGGCGTGCTGGAAGATCGGTATGCCAACACCTATCTGGGCAGCGCTGAAGCGCTTTGATGATGCATAATAAACCTCATCGGCTCCCGTTCCTTGCATGCTGGTATTGAAATAACCGATATTCAGTTCCGGCAAACGTTTTGCCTTTTCCAATGCCGTGATGGTTTCCGCCGTGAGAATATGCTGCCTGGCTAATAGCAATTGGGGATGCTTGTGCATCATGGAGCTGTCAGCCAAAAACGCATCTGCCGTTTTGAATGAAGTGGCATAGGGTTCCAAAGGTTCCGTGGTATTAAGGAGGAGCTGCCACTGGATTCGAATTAAATCCATGTCCTGCCGAAGGTTTTTCATTTGCATTTGGATTTCACCAAGCTGAAGGCTTGCTGTAGTTTTTTCCAACACATTGCTTTCCCCCAGGGCATATCTCCGTTCCGCCTTTAGCACCCAGGCTGCATAGGCGCTATCCACGGTTTGCAATAGTTTTTCCTTTTCCTTCAAGACAAGAAAGGTGTAGAACACCCGGGTCACGACCATTTTAGTTTCCTCTTCCTTTAGGGTCACACTCAATACCGCAGATTTCCATTCTTCCTCATTGACCTTCCTCTGTCTTGCATACACTGTCGGAAAACTCATGGATTGTGAAATGCCAAATCGTGTATCCGTGTAAATACTATTGATTTGTCCCACCTCAGCGGTAAAATTTGTTTGCGGTATTACAGCCGATGTCGTTGATATCTTCTGATGGTATTCTGATTTTAGTTTTTCATTCTTTACCCCCAGGTTGTTTTGCAACGCCATTCCAATGGCTCTCCTCAATGAGATGGTATCCTGGGCAGTAAGCGGAGATGAAAATCCTGAAAACAACAGGATGAGGATGATGGCTGCCAAAGGTTTAAGCCTGCCTATGCCCGTTTTCTCAAACATGATATATAACACCGGCAAAACAAAAAGCGTGAGAAAGGTGGCAATCAGCAAACCGCCAATGACCACAGTAGCCAAGGGCCGTTGTACTTCAGCACCTGCTCCCTGGCTTAGGGCCATAGGTAAAAACCCAAGCGACGCTACAAAAGCCGTCATCATGACGGGACGCAACCTGACTTTTGTGCCCATAAGCACGATTCGATGAAGATCGGTAAGTCCCTCCTTTTTGAGGCGGTTAAACTCCGCAATCAATACAATCCCATTGAGTACCGCCACACCAAATAATGCGATAAATCCTACACCTGCACTGATGCTGAAGGGCATACCACGCAATGCCAGGAAGAAAATTCCACCAATGGCCGATAACGGTATAGCGGTATAGATCAGCAAACCATGGCGCATAGAATTGAATGCAAAAAATAGCAGGATAAATATCATCACCAGCGAAACCGGTACAGCAATAGCAAGCCGCTGTTTGGCAGCAATCAGGTTTTCAAATGCCCCGCCATAAGTTATGTAATAGCCGACTGGGAGAGTGATTTGTGTATTCACCTTCTCCTGCAGTTCGTGGACTATGCTCTGTACATCCCTGTCACCGACATTGAAGCCGACTACAATTCTTCGCTTAGCGTCTTCACGCTGAACCTGGTTTGGCCCATTCCGGATGTCGACATTCGCCAGCTGGTACAACGGAACTTGCGTCCCAAGGGGAGTAGGAATGAGCAGATGCTGAACATCCTCCAGGGTTTTGCGCTGATCGGTTTGCAGGCGCACGACAAGATCAAATCGCTTTTCTCCTTCAAACACCCAACCTGAACTCTGCCCGGCAAAAGCTGTATTCACAGCCCGGTTGATGTCTTCAATATTCAAATAATACTGTGCTATCGCCGACCGATTATAATCTATGATGATTTGCGGCATCCCTGTAATGGGTTCAACATATATGTTTTGACTGCCTGCTACAGTGTTGACAATACTGCCCAACTGAGCAGCGTAATGGGCAAGGGTATCAAGGTCCTCCCCAAATATCTTGCAGACCACGTCCTGCCTCGCACCGGTCATCAATTCATTGAACCGCATCTGCACCGGATATTGAAACCCGGCCGTAATACCCGGAACTTCCTCCAGCGACAAACTCATTTTCGCCGCCAGTTCATCAAAAGTCTTGGCCGAAGTCCAGCTCGCTTTGTCTTTCAGGATGACCATCATATCACTGGCCTCCATCGGCATGGGATCCGTAGGCACCTCTCCACTGCCAATCTTGGTCACCACCTTTTCAACTTCCGGAAACCGGGTTTTCAGTATATGAGCTGCTTTCTGCGTGCTCTCCATCGTCGCCATCAGATTGCTCCCGGTCAACACTCTCGTGTCGACAGCAAAATCACCTTCCTCCAGTGCGGGAATAAATTCACCTCCTAAACCGGAAAGTATAATTAGTGCTCCGGCAAATAATACCAGCACCGTCGCGAGGATGGTTTTAGGAAATTTTATCACCCTGGACAGTCCATGCTGATAGGCTCTTTCAATCTGAAACATAATCCGGTCTGAAAGATTTGGTTTATGTTTTATGCGCCGGCTTAGCACCAGTGCACTCATCATAGGTATATAGGTCAGGGACAGGACAAACGCACCCAACAAGGCAAAGGCCACCGTTTGTGCCATCGGCTTAAACATTTTCCCTTCGATTCCTTCCAGTGTGAAAATCGGCAGATATACAATGAGAATAATGATCTGGCCGAATACGGCACTGTTCATCATCTTGCTGGCCGAAAAGGTGACTTCATGGTCCATGTCAGTCGTGGAGAGCTGATCAATGTGGCTGAACTTCTTACTATGTGTCAGCTGATGCATCACAGCCTCGACAATGATCACCGCTCCATCCACAATAAGTCCAAAATCAAGGGCACCCAGGCTCATCAGGTTACCACTGACCCCAAACGTATTCATCAGGATGATGGCAAAAAGCATCGCAAGTGGTATCACGGAAGCCACCAGCAACCCTGCCCGCAGGCTGCCCAGGAAAATGACTAAGATGAATACCACGATCAGCGCACCTTCCATTAGATTTTTTTCAACGGTGCCAATTGCGTTGTTGACCATTTTGGTGCGGTCCAGAAAAGGTTCAATCACCACGCCGTCCGGCAATGTTTTCTGGATCTGTTCAATCCGCTCTTTAACCCTTTTAATCACCTTGCTGCTGTTGGCCCCCTTGAGCATCATCACTACCGCACCGGCTACTTCGCCCTGATCATTATAACACATGGCCCCATAGCGGGTGGCATAGCCAATATTGATCTCCGCTACATCCCTTATAAACAAAGGGGCCCCGCCTGAAGTGGTTTTGATAAAAATATTTTCAATATCCTCTTTGCTGCCGATCAAGCCTTCGCTCCGGATAAACAAGACCGAAGGGCCCTTTTCGATATACGCCCCTCCTGTATTCTGGTTGTTTTTTTCCACAGCGGTAAAAACATCGTTGATTGTGATGTTATAGGATTGTAGCTTGCTGGGGTGGACCGAGATTTCATACTGTTTTAGCTTGCCCCCAAAACTGCTTACCTCAGCTACACCTTCTACACCCAGTAATTGTCTTCTGACAATCCAGTCCTGTATAGTTCTGAGTTCAGTAGCGTCATACTGGTCCTTAAATCCATCTTTTGGCCTGACTACATATTGATAGATCTCACCCAATCCGGTAGATATAGGCCCTAACTCCGGAGTGCCAATCCCAGGCGGGATCTCAGTTCGTACTTTTTGCAATAGTTCGGCTACCTGCTGCCGGGCCCAATAGATGTCTGTATCATCATCAAAAACTATAGTGACCAGGGAAAGCCCAAACCGGGAAAAACTCCGGATCTCCAGGATGCCGCTGATATTACTGTTGGCCTGCTCAATCGGAAAGGTGACTAGGCGTTCGATATCAGTAGCACCAAACGACGGCGCAGCCGTAATAACCTGGACCTGGTTGTTGGTAATATCTGGGACGGCGTCAATAGGCAACAGAGAGGCCTGGTAACTGCCATACCCAATCAGGGCAGTGATAAACAGCCCGATGATGAGTTTATTCCGTATGGAAAACTCAATAATTTTAGTCAGCATAATAAAATCCTGTAATTCAAATCTGATTAGTGGACAAATACATACAGTCACAAACACAGCGCGCGTTTGTGACAATCATCACATTAGAAAATGAATTAACAGGATT
>WBZU01003483.1_pt1 | contig 10290 bp, 4 predicted proteins | sample 5204311 | NCBI WGS metagenome assembly WBZU01 (sample SAMN12344359, study PRJNA552823) | activated sludge metagenome | biome: Activated sludge suspended growth; feature: Nitrification reactor; material: Wastewater; isolation source: activated sludge from nitrification reactor of wastewater treatment... | reverse complement strand
CGATTCTTCAAATGCGCCGCCGCATCCTGGCTTGGGGCGAAAATATGGCGTGCTTGGCGAAGGAACTGTCGGTAATTACGCCGCCACTCAACGATACCAATGCCATGGGATGCCGGTGATTGCTTCAGGCATGCGACACACTGGTCGAGCCCCTGCTCGCCGCAGTAACGATTGTCCCTCCCTGTCAGTGAGATCTGCGGGCAGATTGCATAATGGTCGTGCGCCGTGTAATCGAAGGAAACAGCCAGTCTCTGTGGCAGTCCCCATATCTCCGGCGCGATGCCCAACAGATGGTGAAAATGGATATGAACAACACCGAGCGCTACCAGTATTTCCGCTAGAGCATCGAAATCGTCGGGTAACCTGAAAGATAGGCAGAAATCTTCCTCGTCCCGAGATAGCCACTCGATTGTCACGATACCGCCAGTCCCGGGACGCACTACCAAGGTAATGGCGACGTCACTAATCTCCTCGGCCAGTTCTCGCACATGCCTTTCGGTGCCGCCACCACGCGCATGGGTGACAAACAGAATGACCGGCCGAGCGGCAGCTCGTATGCGAGCCACGTCGACTGCCAGTCGAGCCGACCGAGCCGGATCTTCGGCGACATGCTGCTGGACGAGCGATTCGTATTGCGGGTGGATGTTGCGTAGCTTTTCGAAAGCTTCCTGTTCGCGAAGTTTCTTGCTGTCGCCGAAGCTCACGCCTCCCTCATGGCGTACGAATGTGTCAAGGGCGAGCAAGTGAGTCCAGTCGGCCTTGAGCGCTCGCATGCAAAAGTCGTTTTCCTCGCCATACCCCTTGCCGAAGTTTTCTACATCGAACGATCCTGTTTCCGCAAGGCAGTCGCGACGGATGTACATGCAAAAGCCTACTCCGGTCGGTATGGTAGTACGCCGTCCCCGATTGGTCCGCGCACATAGTAGGTCGAGCGATGCAGTATCGAGTTCCCTCGGTAGTTTGTTGGCATGGCAGAACCTGGGATAGCTGCAAATCGTCGCATTGTTGGATAGAGGCGTTACACTGCCGACTCGTTGGCCCGAATAGGCCGCGGAACGCAGGCGATCCAGCCAATCATTGGCAACCTCGGTGTCGCTGTTGAGTAATACGACATCCCGCGCTTGATCCAGGGCCATACCGCGATTCACCGTCGCAACGAAACCCAGGTTGTGCGCGTTTTCGAGCAGCAGCATTTGGGGAACATGCGCGGCAAGGTCACGCAGATAGTTGATTACTTCGACTTCCGGGCCGGCATCGAAGATCACGACGAGCCGAAACGACGTGGTGATCTGGGAGCTCAGTACCGACTCAATGCATATGCGAGCCTCCTCCAAGCCGCGATACACGGGAACGATGATATCGACCGGCTGGTCCGGTGGAGTGAGCGGTATTTCAGCGGACGGGGCTTCTGATACCGGTATTCGGGGTACCGGGACCGTCGGGCGCCGTGGACCTGCGAGACAGCTATCAATGGCGGCCTTGACCTTGACGAGTGGGCGAGTAGCCCTGAACAGTGTGGACTCTTCGATTGATCGAAGATGAAGGCGTAGCTGTTCCCGTTCTTCGGCAACCCAGGCCGTTTGACGCCGGTTGTCGGCGAGCGATTCCGCCAGACTACCTAGCTCGTCGTCGGCCTGTTGTAAGCGCTCTTCGTATTGGCGTAAATGGGCTTCCGCTTCACGCAGTCGGGATTCGACGATATTCCGGGACTCGAGCAAGGCTGCATTGTCTGCACGCAGGCTAGCTTCTCTCGACTGACCGGCTGAGAGAGCGGCATTACGACTGTCCATACTGGCGGCCAGGGCAAGGAAGTCGGAGGAAAGGGGCCAGCTCATGCGCACTTCAAGGTATGCTCGGAGAGGAAGGGCCGCTAGGACCGATACGGGGATAGGGAGCTCGACAAATGCATCGTCCCCGGTCATGAGGATCACCAGACCATCGTCGGCGACGAGGCCGAACTCCATTTGCTGGTGGTTGCCAGCTTCGAGCGTTTCCTTTTGTCCATCCCATTGCCAGAACACTTCCTGCCGGGGCGACAACAAGCGCAGCGCCTGGAGATGTAGAAAACCGGGACGATCGGCGGGATCCAGGCGAAGCCGAGAAACGCCTTGTCCGTCCGGTAGCGGAAAAACTAGCTGCTGACCTTCGATGCCGACGGCGCCCCAGGCGACAACTCTTTGCATTTCCTTGTAACCATCGCCACAATCCCAATACAGGGCTGCCGCATGGTCTGCCAGAGCGCTTTTCGGTCCAAGCTCAAACGGATCGTGCAACGCATGCTCCCCAGGAGACAGCGGCCTGGCCTCAAGGACGAACTGGTACGTCAAGGCGTCGGGCAGTTCAAGCAGCCGGCGTAGCAATGCTCGTGGAAGCGTTTCGGGCAAAATACTGAATTCCGAGTTCCGCAGTTCGACCGCAATCGTTTCAATGCGTGTGATCTGCCATCCATGACGGGCAAAGAAGTCGAGCAGGGATCGGCGCGTGAAGAATCGGAGGTGGGTACGATCGAGCAGTCCCTCCCCGCGGTAGCGGAAATCGCCATTCAACAGCTCGCCAATAAGTCCACAATACGCAATATTGGGCACCGAAACGAGAAGTCGCCCCTCCTCGGCGAGCAGAGCTCCGATTTCCTCCAGCGTCTTTTCGGGACTACGAAGATGTTCCAGGATGTCGGCGCAAACTACCCTCTCGTATCGCTCCCCGTGCAATCTGTCCCGCAGTTGGCTGGACTCAAGGTCAAGCAGCTCGATGCGGCGGTAATGAGGAGCGGCAAGCGCCAATTCGGCCGGATTGTGGGTGACGCCGTCGACTTGACATTTCGAGTGTGAGGACAGGTGCTTGCCCAAGGCGCCACTGCCGGTGCCCAGATCCAGTACATTGCATCCCACCGGAACCAAGGAGGCGAGCACCGACAGGGAGGTCCGACGCGCGACGTCGATGTCGCGCAGATAAATATGAGGATGAGTTGCTGCTGTCATTGATGGGGCTAGAATAGGGACACGGATAAAATAATCCGGACCGTCGCGATGGTGCGCGGAAGCATGGAATGAATGGAACCGTGTGTATAAGTGCCGGATTATACTTGGGCCCGATGGTGAGCCATTTCTTTCCCGCGCGGCAACGAGGTGGCTCCCTTGCCTTTGCGCAACCCTCATCATGTCGTTTGGACCAGAGTGGTTTTCCCAATATTTCTTGTGAGTTCTTCAATGACGTCAGTATCCCAGCCCCGAATCTCCCTGATTGTGCGAACGATGGGCCACGAAGCCCTGTCGCGGGCCATCGAGAGCGTTCGAGCGCAGACGTGGCCCAGCAAAGAAATCATACTTGTCGTAGCCAATCCAGCCTTTGAGGCGACGTCATGGATGGAGCAGCCGGACATTGTCATCGTGGCTCCGGGGGTCGCGCTCGATCGACCGCGGGCGGCCAATGCGGGGCTGGCGAAGGCGACGGGCGAGTGGTTGCAATTTCTGGACGAGGACGATTGGATCGATCCCGGCCATGTCGAAACCTTGTGGAAAGCCGCTGTAGCCGCTCCAAACATTTTGCTGGCTTATTCGGACATGCTGATCCACAAGAAGGATCAGCCGTTTGTTCGGAGTCTGGGCTACTGGAGACAGACTTTTACCGATCAACCCTTCTTCTCCATGCATCCACCTTTGTTTTCGCGGCGCCTGATTGAACTGGGCTGCCGCTTCGATGAGCAGTTCACTTTGCTGGAGGATTGGGATTTCTTCCTCCAATGCGCTGAATACACGGACTTTCTCCATGTTCCGGTAGCTAGCGCCCACTACGATCCACATTCCGGTACCTCGGGGGGGGGCATCGGCGTCAATCGCGACGAAGCCAGAATCAGGCCTTATGTGGATCGACTTACCGCAAAATGGGGCAAACGCTACGCGGAAATCACGGCGAACGCCGGCAAGGCGCTCCAGGATGCGGATGCCGCGTTGGCTCGGCAGGATTTTGCAGCAGCTCGGCAGGCAAGCAATGCAGGTCTGGCGCAGGACCCGGGTAACCCTTTGCTACTGAATCGCCTGGCAGCTTGCGAGCGTCATGCCGGGAGTGTTGCGGGGATAGTGCGTGCGCTCCGTCGGGCTTGCGATAGTGATCGCCGGGCTTTCCGCATGCATCTGGAACTGGCGACGCTTGAGCATCGCCTGGGAAACACTCAGCGGGCACGAGAGCTAGCTGACCAGCTTTTCATCATAGCAAGCTCGGACGACGAGCGAGCTAGGTTGGCGGGATTGAACGACTACCTGCTTTCTGGCGCCACTATGCAATAGTGGGATGTTACGCCGGTAATCCGGGCTTGACTCTGCTCCCTCCGTAACTGCCGATAATGGGCTTTTCGAAGAAGTGCCACGAGATTGCCGCGAAGACGATGCTCAGCACGGTGGTAAGCACTAACGCCGATTCCGGGCTCAGGCCGGCTATGCGCTTCAGCGACAGCACAACCGGCAGGTGCCAGAGGTAGATGCCGTAGGATATTGTACCCAAATAGCGAAACGGACCTGTCAGCCTCAGCCATATGTCATTGTTCAGGCAGCATGCGATGAGCAACAGCAGCGCGAAGGCAATGCTCAGCGGAGTGCGGAAGAAGGTGACCATCCATGGGAAGAACCAGAACATAGGATATTCCCAATAGGTCTTGAAGAGCCACCAGAACAGTAAAGACACGATCACCGCGAGCGGCAGAAGAAGATACTGCCGGCCAACCAGGGTGTCAGTGATACTCCGACCTTTCTCGCTGCGCATGAATCGGGCGAGTAGAAGGCCTCCAGCAAACTCGTCTAGCATTCCCGGTACCTGGGTTGCAGTCATCCATAAGGCGAGGGACTGGTTTACGTCCTTGGGATTTATAACGTACCACGCTAGGAAGCGCGCCAGGTCCAGGCGATTCCGACCAACGTCAGAGCGATGTTCCAGATACGGCCGGAGCGGATCCACGGGGCGATCAGGAGCATGAGGACGTAGAACTGCATTTCCACACCAAGAGACCAGTTGGCGCCTTTGATGGCACCATACTAGCGTTCGATCAGGTTATGGACCAGGAGCAGGTGCGAAAGTAAATTGGGCCAGATTTTGTCGAACAACAGCTCGGGAGAGATGAAGACGACATAGACGAGGCGTGTCAGATAGTGAAGCGGCAGAATGCGAACAAGCCGGCGGCGCCAGAATGGTTTGCGAAACCCAGTGATACCGTGCCGGTCGATCTCGGCGAAAGCGGATAGACCGATGACGAATCCCGAGATGACGAAGAACAGATCGACGCCGAAGCCACCGACTCGAAACCAGGTCAAGGGGCCGGTCGTCGGAAAACTCTGTCAGTCCCAGTAGTAAATGACGTGGTAGACGAGGACAGAGAGCGCCGCGAAGCCGTGCAGGATGTCGACTGACGGGAAGTAAGTGCGCGCCGGCTTCATTTAAGCGTGGATTGTACATGCCATAATTACTATCCCCGTCCATGCCGATACGATGCTGTCCCAATGAAGGAACTTCCCCAAGTCACCCTTTGTGCCGTCGATTGTGTCAACCCGCTGCTTGCGCTTCGAGCGTTGGATATCTCCATGCACGAATGCCGGTTTAGCGGAGCACTATTTCTGTCGGACACTGCGGATCGTTACCAGTTACCCGGCTGCCAGATGGTGAACATCCCGCGCATCGATTCCAGAAGCGAGTACTCCCGTTTTGTCATCAAGGAACTGGGGAGATATCTGTCCACTTCTCACATGCTGGTGGTCCAGTGGGATGGCTACGTTATCAACGGCCACGCGTGGCAGGACGAATTCCTGAGCTATGACTACATCGGTGCGCCGTGGGGATTTCACGAGGACACCCATCGCGTCGGCAATGGTGGATTTTCATTGCGTTCGCGCCGTCTCTTCGACGCCCTTCAGGACTCCCGGATCACGGAACTCGATCCGGAAGACGATTCGATTGGTCGTCGGTATCGGACGCTTCTCGAAGAAAGCCATGGCATTGTTTTCGCCCCAGAGGATTTGGCGCGCTCATTTTCGTTCGAGACCATGACGCCCAACGGTACTCCTTTCGGTTTTCATGGGCTCTTCAATATGTGGATGATTCTGCCGGCCCATTTGTTGGCGGAGTTTGTTGCAGCCCTTGCGTCATCGTCGGTGAAGGGCCCTCAGTTACTTACACTCGGGCGAAACTATCTCGAACTAGGCCGTCTTGAAGAAGCAGAAATCGTCTTGCGTCGCCGGCTCGAAGTGGTGCCCAACGACATGGAAGCGCGCGACCTGCTTGCGAAGACGCTTGCTCGAGCGCCGGGCGGGCCGGCTGCGGGAGGAGTCGCGGTGGGCGACGAAAAATCGCTTCTACAGAAGGCAATCGCGCACCATCAGGCCGGTCGGTTGGTGGAGGCGGAGGCGGGTTATCGGCAGGTTCTGGGGTTGAATGCGGGAAACGCGATCGCTAAGCAGTATCTTGGTGTGCTGCTCATGCAAAGAGGACAGCCGGTCAAGGGTGAATTGATGATACGCGAGGCAATCACCGTCATGCCTGCCGTACCGGATTTTCACAATAACCTAGGTCTTTGCCTCCGGCAACAAGGCAGGTTGCGGGAATCTGTGCTTGCCTACCGCAAGGCCTTGGCTATCAAGCCCGACTACGTGCCGGCGCTCAATAACCTCGGGCTCGACCTTCAGGCGATTGGCGAGGTGTCGGATGCCGTTGGGCAATTCGAACAGGCCATCTCGATACAGTGCGATTTTGCCGAAGCGCATTGGAATCTTGGACTGGCCCTGCTTTGCCTTGGAGACTTCCGGCGTGGCTGGCAGGAATATGAATGGCGTTTGAAGTGCCAGCCGTTCGCCAATGACGGCCTCAATCTCACAGGTGTTACGCTTTGGCATGGTGAGCCACTGGAGAACAAGACGCTGTTGGTCAAGCGCGAGCAGGGTGCGGGCGATACGGTTCAGTTTCTTCGCTTCGTTCCGGAATTACGCCGCCGCGGTGCCCGTGTCGTTCTGCACGTATCCCCCGATCTGATCGACCTTGCGCGAAGTGTGGCTCCGGACCTCGACGTGGTTTCGTCGCTGGAGAGCATCAGCAGAGTTGATTATTTCGTCAATCTGATGAGTCTGCCGCTCTGGCTGGGAATAACTATCGAGAGCCTGCCGGCTGGCGTCCCCTATCTGTCGGCGAGTTCGGAACGAATCGCTGCCTGGCAAGACCGGCTGGCGGCATACGAGGGGCGACGCATCGGCCTTGTCTGGGGTGGAAACCCGCGGCACAAGAACGACCATAATCGATCCTGTGCGCTTGCCTTGTTCAAGCCGCTGCTAGCGCTTCCTGGCACTCATTGGTTTAGCCTGCAAAAAGGGGAGCCCGCAAAGCAGCTAGCGGGCCCAGATGGCGCACAAATCATTGATCTGGGGCCGGAACTGGAAAACTATGCGGACACGGCGGCGCTCCTCGCTGCGCTCGACCTGGTGATCACCGTGGATACTTCGGTTGCCCATCTTGCCGGAGCGATCGGCCGTCCAGCTTGGGTAATGATTCCGTTTGCGCCGGATTGGCGATGGCTGCTCGATCGTGACGATTCACCTTGGTACCCGACGCTGCGCCTGTTTCGCCAGGATGGCTCGACGGGCTGGCTTGGGGTCCGCGACCGCATTCTTCAGGCTCTTGAGCCTTAGGCGGGGAAGTCACGTTGCGCAGCGACAACATCACTTACATGCCAGCTGTCGATCAGTTGCGCGGTATCGCGGCGCTGTGGGTCGTCATTTACCACGCTTATCATCTCGTGAGTTATCGGCTGCAATTCGGTCGTTCGTTCGCGCCAGACCACTGGCCGATAATTTCAAATCCGCTAATGGCTGTCGTCGTGGAGGGCCATGCGGCCGTCGGTCTGTTCATGGTCTTGAGTGGATTCATATTGACTTATGGGGCATGGGGCAGGCAGATCGAATATCTTGGCTTCCTGCGCAATCGCCTGCTGCGCATTTATCCGCTCGCAGTGTTCTTGCTTGCCGTAGCCGTCTATTCAATGCCGGAGCGCTTCACTTGGGGCGCTTTCTGGCAGACCCTCCTGCTGGGCCAAAATCTCCCCGGCGCATTTGCCGGTACGCCCTACACCGACATGTTTTGGGCGATCTCCGTCGAGTTTCAGTTTTACCTGATATTCCCGATGCTTTGCCTCATCCTGCGGCAGCGCGGCTGGCAGGCGTTTACCATGCTGATCTTGGCCTTGCTGCTGTTTCGTTTCATCGCAGTGCTATTCGGAGCCAATCCGAGAGATCTCTCGTACCTGACCATCGTCGGTCGTCTCGATGAGTTCGTGATCGGCATGCTGCTCGGTGCGTGGCGGCGTGACCATCCTGATCGCGTGGTGAGCGCCTGGTGGTTGCCCGTTGTCACAGTCATATGGGTAATGGTGTTGTGGGAGTTCAACCGGCTCGGCGGCTGGCCTGTCCTTTCGGCGTGGAAGGTCGTGTGGCCGACCTTGGAAGGCGTGCTTTCGAGCGCCTTCATCTTCACCTATCTGTGCCTTGCGCCTAAGCTACCGAGACTTGTAGCGGAAGCCATGCGTCGTGTCGGGCTGCTTAGCTACTCCCTCTATTTGATGCACATGATCATCATTTCTTTAGTGCTCGAACACTGGCTGATCGGTATGTCGGCGCCTCCAACCGTTCCGGTCGTTGTATTCGCTATGGTTTTGCCCGGAGCGCTTCTGCTGGCCACCGTTACCTATTTCGCCGTCGAGAAGCCCTTCCTGGAGCTGCGGCGACGTTACCTGACTTGAGGCAAAGTTCAACGCTTGTCAGGCAACTGAGGAAATAAGGATAAGGAAATGCAGCCATCCGTATTTACCAATATCATATATGCTGAGCATGCGGCCTCTTAATAAAGAGGGAGTTCGCCGAGGGTAAAATGGAACGGAGTTGTTGGCGAATCGAGATAATGGTTTCGATTCTTATGATGGCGCTGTTCCCGAGGGCACTATCAGTCCGTCTTGTCGTGTGGCGACTATTGTCAATAGGGATTTTGATTCTGCCAGCCTTGACGTATGCCATTGCGGCTGATGCAGGGGGGGGATTAGACAGCTTTCATTCATCCGCCAAGACCATGCCGGATATTTTTCGGCCAGATACTAAGCTGAGGATACGGTCTGATCTAGTCGATCGGATAACGCATCTGGTTGCCCTGGAGGCTCCCGCGAAGGGAATGCTCGAGAAAGAGTTTCTTGACGTGATAAAACCCGAGCTTCCAAAAAAGACTGGTGTTCGACGAGAACTTGAAGAGACTGATAGCTTTGCAAAGACAGCCAGCCGCCTCAAGTGGACGAGGGCAGAGTCTGGGGGGCAGGTAGCCGCCATACAGATATCATCATCTGGTGCGCGAAGCCTTCGTCTGGGCATATTGGTTGGTCATCTTCCCTCTACCGCCAAGCTTCGCTTTCATGCGCCGAGCGACGCCCTTACTTACGAGGTAGTTGCTGGCGAGGTGGTTGCAGTCCTCGAGAAGAACAGACTTGCCGGCGATGTTTCCGATAGAGGGAAGACCTTCTGGTCGCCAATCGTCGACGGAGATACGATCGTATTCGAGTTGGAACTCCCGCCTGGAATACCTACGAGCGAAGTCAGCTTCGGTATCCCGGCGCTATCCCATCTCGTGAAGTCCCCGTGGGAAAGAAGCCATTTATTCGAAATGGCCAAGATCGGACAATCGGCAGCGTGTGAGGTGGATGTGTCTTGTTCTCCTGACTGGCTTGCCACCGCCAACTCTGTTGCACTGATGAATTTTGTTGATAGTGGCACATCTTACGAATGCACTGGAACTTTACTTGCCGATACTATCAGCGGTTCCTTCGTGCCGTACTTTATCACTGCAAGGCATTGCATAAGAGATCAAACGACTGCCTCCACGCTTGCTACTTCGTGGTTTTATCGATCGACGTCGTGCAATAGTGTCATTGCTAGTTCGTCCTTGACAGTCAATTCCGACGGTGCGACGCTCCTCTATGCCAGTAGTGCGACCGATACTGCCTTCATGCGATTGAACTCCCCACCTCCGGGGGGCGCCTCATTCTCTGCTTGGTCATCAACCGTCCCCGTTCTGGGGAGCGACGTTGGAATGGTGCACCAGCCTCAGGGCGATCTGCAGAAGCTAAGCGTCGGTACTCTCGACGAATTCGATTCGTGCACAAAGCCAGATGCGACAGGAAAATTTACATGCACCACCGCGAATAGTTTGGCAGGTAATTACTTCAATGTTGCCTTTTCGAGCGGTTCTGCCGAAGAGGGAAGCAGCGGCTCTGGTCTGTTCAGT
>WBZU01001189.1_pt2 | contig 10291 bp, 8 predicted proteins | sample 5204311 | NCBI WGS metagenome assembly WBZU01 (sample SAMN12344359, study PRJNA552823) | activated sludge metagenome | biome: Activated sludge suspended growth; feature: Nitrification reactor; material: Wastewater; isolation source: activated sludge from nitrification reactor of wastewater treatment... | reverse complement strand
ACAGCCGATGCATGACCGTTATCGACCCAGCGCAAGCGATGGCAGATTCGCGCAAACCGTTTCAGCCGACCGCGCATCCGCAACGGCAAACCGCAAAGTCAGCCGCAAAGTCAGCCGTGGCGCAACGCCGATTCCGGACTTCGCGGTCCGCCTAGCCCAACCCGAGCAACCGCTGTCCGACATCGCCTGCAGCACCCAGCTCCGCAGCGGTGCCGGAGTAGGCGATGCTGCCCTTGCTCATGACGTGAATCCTGTCGGCGACGCTCATGGCCAGGCCGAGATTCTGTTCAACCAGCAGCACGCCGACACCTTCTTCACGCAAGACGCGCAGGGCCTTGGCCACGTCGCGTACCAGCAGCGGCGACAATCCCTCCGTCGGCTCGTCGAGCATGAGCACGCGCGGATTGCCGACCAGGGCGCGGGCGATAGCCACCATGGCCTGCTCCCCGCCCGACAACATGCTCCCCCGATGGTCCAGGCGCTCGGCCAGACGGGGGAAGAGCGCCAGCACCCGCGCCAGGGTCCAACCGGCGGGGCCCGGCCCGGGAGCACGGGCGCCCACCGTCAGGTGCTCGCGCACCGTCAGCGAACGGAAAAGTCGCCGGCCTTGCGGCACGAGTCCGAGGCCGAGACGAGCGCGCGACTCCGGCGCAAGTTGGGTGATGTCCCGCTCAGCCAGCCGAATGCTGCCGCGCCGAACCGGATTGAGGCCCATCAGGGCGCGCATCAGCGTGGTCTTGCCGACGCCGTTGCGGCCGAGCACCACGTTTATCGTCCCGCCCGCCACGGTGAGCGAGACGCCGTGGAGCACCGCCGCTTCACCATAGCCGGCATGCAGATCGATGATTTCGAGCCGGTCAGGCATGCCCGGCCCCGAAATAGATCTCGGCGACACGCGGGTCGCGCCGAATGTCCTCCGGTTCGCCCGAGGCCAGCAAGCGCCCTTGTTGCAGCACGATGACCCGGTCCGCCAGCCGCAGCGCCATGTCGACGTCATGCTCGATCAGCATCACCGTCACGTCCCGCGACAATTGCCGGACCATGGCCTCGACCGCCGCCGTCTCCTCGCCAGAAAGTCCGGCCGCCGGCTCGTCGAGCAGCAACAGCCGCGGCCGTCGCGCCAGCGCCAGCACCAGCTCGACCCGGCGCTGCTCGCCGTAGGACAAATGGCGCGTCTCCTGGTCGGCCTTGGCGTCGAGCTGCCATGCCGCCAGCAGCTCGATCGCGCGGCGGCGCGTGCCGGCATAGGCGCCCATGGCACGATGCATGACAAAGCGATGCGGCTCGCCCGCCTGCACCGCCAACATCGCGCTTTCCAGCACGGTCAGGCGCGGAAACAAAGTAGCGATCTGGAAGGTGCGGCCGAGCCCGAGTCCGACGCGGCGCGCGACGCTCGTCCCGGTCACATCCTGACCGAACAGGGCAATGCGGCCGCGCGTCGGTCTTTGCATGCCCGAAATCACGTTGAACAAGGTAGTTTTGCCGGCGCCATTGGGACCGAGAATCACCAATCGCTCGCCCGCCTCGACGGCCATGCTCAGGTCGTCGAGCGCACACAAGCCGCCAAACTGCAGGGACAGCCCCGTCACCTCGAGCGCGGTCACGGTGTCGCCCTGGCGCGGCGGCGCAAAACGCCGGCCAGCCCGTCCGGCGCCAACAAGGTCACCAGCACGTAGATGGCCCCGAGCACCATGACCCAGCGTTCGGTCATGCCGCTGACGATGCTTTCAAGCGCCACGATGAGAAAGGCACCGATCACCGGCCCCAGTACGGTGCCGGCGCCCCCGAGGATGACCATGATCAGCGCCGTCGCCGAATAGTTGACGCTCAGGTACGAAGGACCGACGAAGCCGTTCTGCCAGGCCAGCAAGGCGCCGGCAACACCCGCGATGAGCCCGGCAAGGATGCAGGCCACGTACTGGTAGGACCAAACGTGGTACCCCAGGGCGCCCATGCGGCGCTCGTTCTCGCGGATGCCCACCAGGACGCGGCCAAAGGGCGAATCCACCAGCCGCCGGATGGCCCAGATCATCGCGGCGAAAACCGCGAACACGAAATAGTAGAAGCCGACATCGCCCGACAGATCCCACAGCAAGATCCCTTCGGGTCGATGAATGCCGGGAAGGCCGTCGTCGGCACCGGTAAAGGCGCGCCAACCGTAGGCGATGCCCCAGACGACTTGGGCCAGCGCCAGCGTGATCATGAGCAGGTAGGCGCCTTTGGCGCGCAGGACCAGCAAGCCGAAAACGGCCGCCAGCGCCGATGTCGCGGCGCACGCGACACCGAGCTGCCACCAGAGGTTGGACACGCCGGCCAGCGACAGCTTGGCGACCGCGTAGGCGCCCATCCCGAAATAGGCGGCATGCCCCAGCGATGCCAGGCCGGCATAACCCAGTATGAGATTCAAGCTCGAGGCGAACAGCGCGAATATCATCATCCGCGCTGCAACGCCCTGAACGTATGAGTCGGCCGCCAAGGGCACCGTCGCCAGCGCCAGCAGCAGGATCAGAAGGAGCCGCATGCCTGGCTTGGAGCGGGCGCCGTCCGCCGCAGCATCGTTACCGTCGATCATGGCTCGCGGCCGAACAGGCCCGTCGGCCGCACGGCGAGAATCAGCGCCATGGGCGCGAACAGCGTGAACAAGGCGAAATCCGGCACGAGCGCCTTGCCCAGGGTATCGACCAGCCCGACGATGATGGCGCCGACAAACGCGCCCGGCAAGCTGCCGAGTCCGCCGATGATGACCACCACGAACGACAGCAGCAGCACCTCGAGTTCCGTTCCGACATGCACGCCAACGATGGGGCCGCCGACGATGCCGCCCAGAGCCGCCAACGCCGTGCCGGTAGCGAATGCGCCGCTGGAGAGCAGCGACACATTGATGCCCAGGCTGCGCGCGGTTTCCACGTCGTCGGCGACGGCGCGAACCATCGCGCCGACACGCGTGCGCGCCTGAAGATACCAAAGCAGCGCACCGACCAGCACGCCGACGGCGATGACAAACAGCCGGTAAGCGGGGAAAGCCACTCCGGCGACACGAACCGGCCCCGTCAGCCAGTCGGGACGCGCCAGCGTCTGCGGCGTCCCGCCCCATGCCCACAAGGCAAAGTCGCCCAGGATCAGCATGAGGCCGAAGGTCATCAATGCCTGGGGCAACTCGTCTCCGGCAATCCGACGCAACAAGTAGCGCTCGATCAGGATGCCTATAAAGACCGTGGCGGCGATTCCGCAGACAGCGGCAAGCCAGAGACTGCCCGAGTATCCAGCCACCTGAATGGCCAGCCAAGCGGCGATCGCGTAGAAGGCGCCGTGGGCGAGGTTGAGTATCCTCATGACGCCGTAGATCAACGCCAAGCCTGCGGAAGAAATGAACAACAGCATTCCGAAAGACAGTCCGACCAGGAGCTGATAGATCCAGAAGCTCATTCGCCGCTGCTCAGTCCGGGCGGACGTTCCTGGCGACATCCAATATCTGGTAAGCCGGTTTGCCGCCCTTGGCAACCACCTTGACGAAGTAGTAGTCGAGATACGGATACCGTTTTGCCGGATCAAAACGCAGGCGTCCCTGCGGCGTCCGGATGTCCACCGACTTCATGGCCGGCAGCAGGGTCGCGGGATCGCTTCTGCCTCCGGTTGCCTTGAGCGCGGCTTCGACGATCTGGACTATCGTATAGCCAAGCGCCTCGTAGTACCCCGCTGGCGGCTTGCCGTACTCTCGACGGTAGTCCTCGACGAAGCGCGTGTTCTCGGGGATGTCGAGATCCTCAAAATAGTGCGTGACCGCCACCGTGCCGACGGCCGCCTCGCCCATTGCCGGCAGCAGCATGCCATCCACCGTGCTGATCGGCGCCAGCAAGGGCATGCTGTCGCGCTGACCGAACTCGTGGCGCGTCTTCACCAGCTTGATGGCGTCGGCACCCGGCACCGCCGAAAAAATCGCCGTCCCTTCCGGCAAACCGCCGACGAAAGGGGCCCAGTCCACGGTGCCCAGCGGCACATAGACCTCCTTGCGCACGGTGCCGCCGCCCGCGGCGAAACCGCTGCGAAATCCTTCGGATACACGGGTGCCGAAACTGTACTTGGAACTGACGATCACGGCGTTCTTGTAGCCGAGTTTCGCCGCAGCGAATTCGCCCATCATGCGGCCGAGCTGGGCGGAATTCCAGCTCGGCACCAGAATATTGGCCGGCTTGACGTTCTCCGGGGTCTGGCCGACGAGCGGCAAGACCGGCACGCCCTTGCGGCCGAAATAGTCCTGCGTCGCCGCCATCACATGGCCGAGAAATGGACCGATCACCAAGTCGACGCGATCGCGCTCGATCAACTTCTGCGCTTTCGACAGACCTGTATTCGGATCGCCCGCATCGTCCTCGATGACCAGTTCGACCTTGCGGCCGGCGATCTGATAACCCACCTGCTTGAGACGCAATTTCAGGCCATTGATTTGCCCGGCATTGACGTCGGCCACGCTCCCCGTCAGCGACGCCAGCACGCCGATCTTGAATGGTGCCGTTCCCTGGCCGTGCGCGGCCAGAGGCACCACGAACGCCATGATCATCATGGCGACAAACCCCAAACCCAACGAGCGGCGTTGCGACGATCGGTCCATTGTCATGTTTCGGCGTGATTGAAGCTCTCGACTCCCCAAGCCGGGACGGCCGGGATCAGGCGCTATCTTACCGGTGAGACCACCCAGTGGTTGAGCTGCCGTCGGAAAGAAAAATGCCGGCCATGGCTATCGCCATGCGCCGGCACTAGAACCGGAAACCGCCAGATGCGCGGAATCGCGGTAGTGGAGAAATGCAGAGCCTATGCTGATACCGATTAGCGTCCCGCTGCCTGGAGCTTCTCGAGCGTGAAGTCCTTCGCCGCAACCCCCGGCGTATTGACTTTCCATGCCTTCAGGTCGGTCAAAAAGACCGTCGCATGGTTACGCTGAAAATCGATGATGGCGCCGCCACTGGTCAGGATGACCGGCGAGCCGTCTTCGGCCTTGGACGGGTAGGAATGAAACTGCATATGCTTCCAGAATTCACCCTTCCGGTTGTAGGCCTCGCCCCAATAGATACGGGGATACTTGGTTTCCATGTACAGCACCTTCTTGCTGTAAGGATGCTCCGGTGGCGTGATGGCTTCGATAACGTAAACCTCGCGAGGCTCGAACCGGTCATTGTTCATGTTCCAGAACGGCGCCTTGTTCTCGAGCGCGGGATACTTCTCTTCGAAGGTCTTGCCATCCTTGTTCCATACTTTGCCGGTGCTTCCCGGGCTATTGGCGGCAGCCAGGACCCAGCGCTTGCCCAGCAACTTGTAGCCTGTATACCAGCAAGGCCTTGCGTTGAATACTTCCAGATCATCCTGCAACTGATCGGATGAGCCGATCGGGTCCATCCAAGCACCCCCGGAAAGTCTCCGAACACGGCGAACCGCCGGGATGTAGGCCCAGACATCGTTGACTTTCGCGGAGTCGAACATGACGGTAAAGGTGCCCAAGCCCTTCATGTCGGCCGGCGACTTGAAGAAAAGCAACTGCCGGCCGCGCTCGGAACCATCGCCTTCGGTCTTGCCGTCGAGACGTCCCTTCATGTTGAAGCGAGAAAACTCGGCGGTCGGCTCGGCATGGATGCCCTTGGCGCCGTCGATCAACAGTTGCGTCCAGTCGCGGGCTTCGGCAACGTCGCCATACATCTGCCCCAAATGCCAGTTCCAGATGATCTTTTCGGCAGCTTCGGGATCCTTCTCGTCGACATTCGGGAAGGGTTGGCCGGCACCCCAGCCGTCAACCATGCAGGTCTGTCGATTGATCTTGGTCTTGCCCGCATTTGCCTGTGTCGCTTTGACCCACTTCGAGTCCAAGGCAACTTCCTTCGACTTCGCCAGCGGAAGACGCAGCCCGTTATTGCGGATGCGCCATTCCATTCGCTCGGTGAGCAGGCTGGCAATGGTATGCCCCTGGAAGGTATCGTTCTTGATCTTGTCGATGTTATCCGCGCCGATCACCGTGCCTTCCGGGAGTTCAGCGGCAAGGGCCGGCAGCGCGATCGCCGCTAGCGCAGCGGCAAGCGTAGTCGTTTTCAATATTCTCATGACATTTTCCTCGAATCAGAACAGGTAGGTCAGGCTGGTGTAGATCTGGTCGCGATTATGGAAATAACCGAACAAGCCGGCGTTGTCGCAGGAGGCCGCATTCGGGAACTGGCACTTCTGGCCATTACGCCAATTGTTCGACCAGAAATAGTCGTACTCGACTTTCCATTTCACGTTCTTCGCCAGCTCGAAAGTCACCGACGGGACTGCGAAGCCGCCCTTGTAGGTGAGGTCCGCCCCGACAACCAGTTCCGGAATCACCCGGCCGCTGTTATAGCTCAGGCCAAAGATACCCGTTAACAGCAGCGAGTGCTCCTTGGTCTTGGCGCCCCAACCCACGGAATTGATCAGGCGATCGCTCGACTTGTAGTTCTGAACCCACTTGTCGAACAACTGCACGGAGAAGAACATCGGCTTTTCCGCACCGAAGGCGCTCTGCACGAACGACAGGTTCTTGTCCATCCGGAACATCATGGCGACGACGTCCTTCTTCTTGATACCGTCGTAGCCCGGGGCGACCGCCTGGGAAATCATCGTCGGCGTCAGCGCAAGGATTTGATACGGCGCATCCTTGATGTAGGCCCATTCCGTGCTGAACACGGCATCCGCCCAAGGCGCATAGCCGGCGGCGGTAAACCCATAGACGTCGATCAGCGGATAAATGACGTCGCCCGCCAAACCCTTGGTGTCGGCACGACCCAATGTCTTGGCGCCCGAAGGAACGGTTATCCAGCCTCCAGGAGGCGCTCCGGGGATACCGAAGGCATCGAACATCTTGAGGTTGCTCGATGCATTCATGATCGGATTTTGCGTGAAGGTCTTCAGGTAGGACAGCGAGTAGTTGAAGGCATCGGCAGTGCCATTCCAGCGAATGCCTCCGGTGACCTTGCTCTGGTCCCCTTGCTTGTTATCGAAATCGTATGGATCGATGTTGCGGAAATCCACGTAGGCATACGGCTGACTCGACCAGCGACCACCGTAGATTTCGAGTTCCGTGCCGATGTCCTTCTTGCGATCCCAGCCGGGTCGCACGAAGAACTCGACGGCGCCATTGGCCTCGGGCACGTCGACGTTGGCCTTCAGGATGATCAACGGCTTGCGCAATTCCTCGTTGGCGGGTTCCAGGAAGGAGCGCCACGTGTAGTTGAAGCCATGCACCATGTCGTTGGCGGCGAAGAAGTCCGTTTCGCCCCATACGACTTGTTGTTTGCCGAAACGGAACTTGACGCGATCGCTGGCCTTCCAATCGAGGTACAACTCGCGAATCTCGGCGTCATTGTACAAATCCATCAAGTCGCCACGCGCGCCCGAGTGATAGTTGTTCGCGCCGTTCTTTTCCAGGTGCTTCAGAAAACTGGTCTGATATTCCTCGCTTGCACGCACCTTGGCAATCAGCGCCAGGCTATCGGTTGCCTTCCAGTCGGCATTGACCCGCACCGTGGCGCGGGCCATCGACATCTTGCCCCGATCGTTGTAGTTCGGCGTGTCCTGCCAGTTCTTGGCGTTCCACGAAAACTCACCACGCAAGTAGCCGTCGATGGTCAGCTTTTTTTCCGAAAAGCTGTCGTCTGCAGACAATACCGATCCGCTCGCAGCCGCACAACCCATTGCCGCGATAGCCATCACCATCCGCCTGGCTGGGACTGGTCCCCGTGCTCTTTCTGGTTTCCCTCTCATGCTAGCTCCTCCTTCTCCTGTGATATGAACAACAAACGTCAAGACGACCACACAAAGCTGGCATCGGCCAGCGCCGACAACATCCTTCTTAGCCGGACGTCGAAGCCCCCCTCAACTCTCCCAGCACCGGCTTGTCCTGCCGACCGAAAATGAACTCGGGTCGGAATACGTAGATGATCGCCGGCATGACGAACAGCGCTGACGTGGCCGAAATGCCCAGCCAGATGGCCATCAACAATCCCATCTCCGCCTGAAACTTGAGGGATGACGCCCACCAGAGAAGCGTGCTCAGAATCAGAACGCTGGCCGTGACGAACACCCCCATGCCGGCCGAATGGAGCGCCTGATAAATGGCATGTTGCGGGCTGCTGCCGATGGCGATTTCTTCCTTTACCCGGTCGGCAATATAGAAGGCGTAATCGACCCCCAAGCCAATTCCCAGGGCGGCCACCGGCACGGTATTGATGTTCATGCCGATGTCTTTCCAGGCCATGAAGGCGAACGTCAGGGTGTTCGAAATGATGACCGGAATCATAAACAGCATGCCAGCGACGGTCGAGCGATAAACGATAGTGCAGATAATGACCAGCACCAGCAATGCGAGCGCCACCGCTTCGATCTGGCCCGACAAAATCACCTCGTTGACCGCCGCCATGACGCCAATCACGCCGCCCGCCAGTTGCCACTGCCCTTCGGCAAGCGGGTTCTTCTCGATGAACTCCTTGATTCGCGCTACCGCCGTGCGAATCGTTTCTCCCTGGCGGTCGCGGAACATCATGGTGATGGCACCGTTGGCATACTTGGTGTCGGAAAAGCGATCGATGTCACCCGGCTCGGAGATGGAGTCCAGAATTGCCACAAGGCTGCCATTGACCTGTTGGCTATCGCCCAGCTCAAGGTAGCGAGGATTGCCCTCATGCAAAGTGGCATTGACCACCGGCAGGACATCCGCCAGCGAGATCGAACCGCCAACCTCGGGTTGAGCCTCGATAAAGCGCTGGAACTGATTCATCGCCTGGAGCACTTCATTGGTCTTGAGAATATCGTTCTTGCCATCCTCGCCAACGACGATGAACATCCGGTCCACGCCCTGAAAACGCTTGTTGATCGCAGCGGCATCCAGGTTGTAGGTCGAGTCCGGCCAAAGGATCGGCGACCCCGGGTTGGCATCGCCGATCTTCAGGTTGAAGGCATACATGCCGAACAGGACGATGATCAAGGCGCTCACGGCAATCGTGACATAACGGAAGCGTGAAGTCGCTACCCAGACCGCGGCATCGAGGACCTTGCGCGCGAAGGGCTCGATGTTGATCGGATGGACATAGCCATGGGGTTTTTTCAGGTAGGAAAGGAGAACCGGGGTCAGGATCACCGCGCTGACCGTCAGCGTTGAAACCCACACCACGGCGAGCACCGTGAGCTTCTGCAGCATTGGAATGGGGCTCAGGGCAACCACCGCCATGCAAGCCGCATCGGCGATCACCCCCAACATGCCCGGGCGGAACAGATCGGCCAAAGCGACTTTGGCCGCGTGCTTGGCGGTTTCGCTGCCCGCGGCAATGAATTGAAGTTCATCATCGAAGCGATTGACGATCTGCACCGAATGCGAAACGGCCCGCGAGGTGATCAGCATGGCAACGACGATCACCAGCGGCTCGAAATGAATGCCGAGCAACTGGCAAATTCCCAAGGCCCAGATGGCGCTGACCACGCCGGCGAGCAGGGGCAACAGCACACCGCGCCAAGTCCGCAACAAGATGAACAGCATGACCAAGGTTACCGCCAGCGCGGCCGCCACCAGGTGGATGGTTTCCGGAACATAGTGGTCGACCCAACCAAATAGGATCGGATCGCCGACTACCCGGATGTTCACGCTGTCATCGGCGACCTTGCCGATTAGGGCCTGGATCTCAGTAAACGCTTTTCCGTAATCGAGTTCCCGCTCGATGAAATCGACGGTGATCAAGGTGGCCTGCATGTCCCGCGACACGTAGGGACCGTACACCAAGGGGTTGCGTAGCACGGCTTCCTTGAGGGCGGCAAGCGCCGCCGCATCGGCGGGAAGATCCGGCCACATCAGCGGACGCGTTTCGATGCCGTCCGTCGATGCGCGTACCTCCTTGAGCTTCTTCGAGGCGAGCGAGGTGATCTGGAACTGGTTGACGGCGGAAACTTCGCGCAAGCCAAGGGTTATGGTCCGGATCTTCTCGAGAATCTCGGGCCGGAATATGTCGCCCTCCTTGACCTCGACCATGATCCCGACGAGATTGGAGCTACCGAATGTTTCCTTGAACTTCTCGTGGGTCTTCACGTATTCGTGCTTGGACGGCAGCATGTCCTCAAACACGGTGCGCACTTCGATATGCAGTGCAAACCAAAGGAGGATCAGCGTCATAAGGGCCATCACGCCGACGACCCAGGCACGGCGGCGGATGCAGAATTCAGCGATTCGTTCTATCATGGTTTTTCAGCTTTTTCGACGGGTGCCGGCAGGCTTATTAGAAATTCCGGTTGCCAGCCAGCGCTG
>WBZU01003481.1_pt1 | contig 10292 bp, 6 predicted proteins | sample 5204311 | NCBI WGS metagenome assembly WBZU01 (sample SAMN12344359, study PRJNA552823) | activated sludge metagenome | biome: Activated sludge suspended growth; feature: Nitrification reactor; material: Wastewater; isolation source: activated sludge from nitrification reactor of wastewater treatment... | reverse complement strand
CCTGGCAAGCCCGCCGGACGCGCCGCTGCCGGCAACCATCCCGCCGCTGCCCTTTGCCGATAACCCGGACCCGGCGCTGTGCGGCATCCCACAACCGGACGGGCGCGGCGGTGCGCTGACAGGCACGCCGGCAGGGATGGCGCCGCAGGCGGTGATCTATCTGTACGACAGCCATCTGCGCAACCGGATCGTCGGGCAACTCTATGCCGGAACGCCGGTCGACGTCGTCTTGCGCCAGGAGAACCCTGCGCTCACCTACTACTTTGTGCGGTCGGCCGGGGTCAGCCCGGTGCAGAGCGGGTGGGTGCCGGCGCCCTTTGTGCGCTTCGAGCCATCATGAGGTGCAGCGACCATGAGGAGACGACGGATGCGTAGGCTGCACCGGCTTTGGTCGATCCTTGTCGCGAGTGACTCAGGTATACGAGGGGCGGGTAGAATCAACAATTAGCCATCAGCAATTGACAATCAACAATTGTTGATGGGTAATTGCTGATTGTTAATTGTTAATGCAAGACACCCCCTCATCCCCTCACCCCGTCACTCCCTCATCCCAGCACGATCCGGTCAGCGGCAACTCGGTGATGCTGAGCGCGGTGACGCCGGTGGGTTCGAGGCTGACACGATAGCGGCGCCAGGGGACGAAGAAGTAGGTGTAACCGCGCAGGCAGACCTGGCTGCGCACGGCGCTGAGGTCGGGCGTCTGTTCGCCGAGCGGGTTGGGGCTGAGCTGGCGCAGATCCTCCAGGGCGAGGCGCTGCACCCAGAGGCCGGTGATGCCGTAGGTCGATTCGGCGGCGCGGCGTGCGTTGGTGACCAGGCGCAGTTCCTCGTCGGTGGTCACCGGCTGCGGCGGGGGCAGGTAGCGCGGCAGAAATGCCCACGGCACAAAAAAGAGCAGCAGGGCCGTGAGCAGGCGGCCGCGCCACGAGCGATTCTCCCAGTTGATCGCCACCGACACGAGCTGGCCGATCAGAGTCGCCAGCAGCACCAGCAGCCAGAGCAGCAGCGTGTTGAGCAGAAAGTCGACCAGCCCGATCTGCGTCTGGCCGGCGAAGGTGATCTGCGCCACGGGCAGCGGATAGCCGCGCCAGCCTGTGCAGCCAGCCGTGCAGCCGGCGTAGTAGGGCGGCACCCAGAAGAGATAGATACTGACAAAGGACATTCCGAACGCGATGAGAAAAGTCACGATGGCGACGCGGTACCAGCGCGTCGTCTGCTGGCGCCACCAGATGATCAGCAGCACAACGGAGAGGATACCACCCAGCGCAAGCAGCAGATCGCGCCAGTCGGCGAAGTAACTCCAGCCCTCGGGAAATTGCAGCGGTGGCATCTTATGGCTGCCAGCAGAGGAAAGTCCGATCGAGCGCGGCAGGCAGGCCGAAGAGCGGGAAGACCTGACTCTGCCCATCCCAGCGCACGAGTTGCTGCGTGCCGTCGCGGTCGCGCGTCAGGACGAGGACGGCGGCCGGGTCGATGCAGGGTGCAAAGTCCATGAGCGACTGCTGGCGCGGCAGCAGGTAGGAGTTCGACGCGATGGGATCGGCGGGCGAGGCGCCGGGCGGCGGCAACTGCACCTGCACCACGCCAAAGCGATCCGGCTCGTCGGTGCGGCCGGGGGCGAAACGGCTGCGCGCCAGCAGCAGGCGGTCGTTGCCCTGCCACGCCAGCTCCGGCGCCAGGAACTCGAAGCGCGTCTCGGTCACGTATGCCGTGCGGATGATGCTGGCGCCGCGGCCCGACAGCGTGAGCATGTTCACCGTGTTGGACGGCTTCACCGCGCCGGCGGTGAGGCTGGGCTGGTCGGGGTCGTAGGCGAAATAGGCCAGCCGTGACAGGTCCGGGCTGAGCACCAGCGGGCCGCGATAGGAGCCACCTTCGAGCAACTGCTGCGGTCCCTCGCTGATGGCGCTGTTGCCGTCCGCGTCCGTGTCGACACGCAGGCGGAAGACGCCGGTGAAGGGCTGCAACAGGGTCGTGTCGCTCGTGTCGACAAAGAGATAGATGGCGGACGGGTCGCCCTCGGTCACCGGCTGCACGGCGACCAGTTCCGGCGTGAGCGACGGCACGGACTGGCTGCTGGCCGTGCCGAAGACGGCGCCCGATGCTTGCAGGCGCAGCGCCACGCGCGCGGTGGCCGGGTCGTAGTGCCAGAGCTGCCAGAGATCGATGGTGGCGTCGGGCGTCTCGATCCACCAGAGGCCGCCGTAGGCGTCGCCCGCCACGCCGCGGATCGAGCGATAGGGCTGGGCGATGAATTGCAGCCCGGTGCCGTCGTTGCGCATCCAGCTAAAGGTGTGGATGCCGCCCGGCGCCGGCGGCTCGCGCAGCACGTAACCGGCGTTCGGGTCGCCGTTGAGCCAAGCGGCCGATGTTTCGTACTGCCACAGTTGTTGGGCGCGGCCATCGCGCGAGAGCAGGTAGATGCCCGGCGCCGCGCGGCTGCCGAGCAGGGCAATGGCGTCGTTCGCCTCCACCGCGTCGGCAATCTCGGGCAGCGCCAGCTCCTTGACGCGTTCGGTCTGCGGCGCGGCCACGATGCGCACGCGGCTGGCCGTCCACGCCCCCTGGCCATCTTCGGGCAGCGCGGCCGTCACGTAGGCAGTGGCGCCCGGCCAGAGCAGTGCCGCGGACGCGCCGGCCCACGTGCCGCCTTCGTCGCCAAAGATGCCGCTCCACGCCTCGATCACCGCATCTTCCACGGCCAATTCCACGGGGCGCCCGTCGGCCGCCACTGCGGCAATCGGCGCCTGTGGGTCGGGCGGGATCGACGCGCCGCCGATCGTGACCACCTGCTCGCCTTCCTCCGGCGCGGGGACGCTGGCGGCCGGCCGGCTCTCGACTTCGGGCAGGCGCAGCACGGGCGTCACCAGCGGCGTGGGCGTGGCGGTGGAGGTCGGCAGCGCCGAGAGCAGCGACGGCTGGTCGCCTGTTTCGGCCGCGGGCGGCGCATCGACAGAGGTGCCGTCGGCGCGGTAGAGCGGCACGCCGGTGAAGTCGCCGTAGGGCACGACCAGTTGCGTCGAGACCCAGCCCAGCACGCCGGAGCGGCCATCGTCGACGCTGGCGGCGCGGATGAGCAGCCAGTCGAAGGCCTCGGTGATGCCAAAGATGTCGACCGGCGTACCGTTGGCCAGGCCGGCGATGACGATGTACTCGACGCCCGGCCCGCCGCGCAGGCGCCCCGTGTCTGTCAGCAGCATGTAGCCGGTGAGCGGCGCGGCAGCCTCGGGCGGGATGTCCGGGATGGGCAGCGGCTTCTCCGTGGGCGTCGCCGTGGGCGTTTCGGTGGCCGTGGGTGTCGGCGCCGCCGTGTCGGTCGGCTGCGGCGTCTCGCTGGCCGTGGGTGTCACCGTGGGCGTGTCGGTCGGCGTCGGCGTGAAGGTCGGCGTTGCCGTGGCCGTCGGTTCGAGCGTCGGGTTGAGGATGCCGGCATCGGGACCTTCGACGACGTCGGAAAGGGGCACGGTGAGCGTGAAATCGCCGGCTGCGACCTGCGGCAGCGGCGTCGCCGTGGGCGTAGACGTGGGACGCGGCGGCGCCGGCGTCACCAGCCCTGCGCTGCTGGCCAGCACCACCGGGGTAACCGATTGTAGAACGTAGCGTCCGGTCTCGGCATTCTGTTCGAAAAGTGCCTCGAAGGTGCGGTTGCGGTCGGCGTTGTCAAAGAAGCGAATGCGCAGCGACTGGCCGCCATCGAGAATCTCGCGGTCGAGGTCATTGACATAGACCGCCATCCAGTCGCCCGGCGTGGCAAGGCCCAGATTGAACATATCGGTGAGCAGATCGATGCGGGCGACAAAGGGCTGGGCGCGGCTCACCTGGCCGTCTTGCAGCCAGGAGAGGATCGTCGCCAGCGTGCTCAACGGCGTGGACTGCACCTCGACCTGGGCAAGGCGGTAGCCGGTGAGCAGCGACGGTGCGGCGGGATCGCTGTCACTGGCCAGGCTAGGCTGCCAGCGCGCCTGCAAGCGCTGCTGGGCAAAGGGCGCCTGCTCGACAAAGATGCCGGCTGCGCCTTCCTCGGTGCGGATCGCGCTGTCGGCGGGCAGCGGCCCGCTGAGCAGCAGGTCGGGCAGGACGCGGTCGGGATCCTCTTCCAGCGCCACGCTGGTATCGGCGGCGCGGAAGGTCCACTGCGGGTCCTCGTCGCTGCGCCAGACCACCTCGAAGGTGGAGCCGGGCAGCGTCTGCGACCAGACGTAGGCGGTGAGCTTGCCGCGCGCCTCGGGGCGGTCGATGGTGACAATATGGCTGATGCCCTGCGTGTCGGTGCGCAGCGCGCCGTGGCTGATGCCCGATACCAGCGGTGTGTAGCCGGTGGCCGGGTCGGCCAGCGCGGCGATGGACTCCATGAGCATCTGGCCTTCGACCTGGTTGCCGGTCTCGGCGCTACGCCAGAAGAACATGGGCAGCGGCACGCCGTCGGGCGTGCGCGGGGCGACGAAGGCCGCCCACGGTTCGGACGCAAGTTCGTAGTAGCTTGCCGGCACAAAGGTGAGCCCCTGCTCCTGCGCCAGCCGTTGCGCCAGGACGCCGGCACGGTCGGCGCTAAAGTCAAGCACGGAGAGAGTATTCAATCCCTCCAACATGAGGTTGTAGTAGCGTTCGGCCCATTCGGCGGGGCTGGCGGGCGTGGCGGTGGGTGTCGGCGTCAGCGTGGGCGTGAAGGTCGGTGCAGGCGTCTCGGTGGCCGTCGCCGAGGCGGTGGGCGTGAAGGTCGACGCCAGCGCGGCGCGCATGGCTTCGGCCGTGCTGGCGGCCTGTTGCGCGGTGGAGACGCCGCTCGACCGGCCGAGTTGGAAGGCGAGCACGGCGATAAAGAAGACGAGCAACACGGCCACCACGGCCGCGGCGATCAACCGCAGGCGGCGGCGATTGCGTGGCGATGGATCCTGGAGCGTCGAAAGAATTCGTTGCACGGGTAAGTCTGGTTCTCGAAGTCGTTAGCCCGGCGCGCGGCCGGTTCAGTTGCCGATATTGAGCGTCACGCGACACGGCGGCGGGAAGTTGCCGGTCTGGTCGACGACCGTCAACTGGAAGGTCCAGGGACCGTTGGCAAAGCCGCGCGAATTGATGCTGGCGAGCGTGCCGTCGAAGACTTGCCCGCGGCCGTCGGCCAGGTACGTAAAGCCCTCCTGTGCATCGGCGCCCGGCGCAAATTCGACCTTGTAGTAGTTGAATTGCTCATGCGTCGCGGTGCCGACCAGGTTGAAAACGCCGCTGACGACGGCCCCGTTCCCCGGCGCTGCGATCACCGAACGCGGGTCCGGGCAAACGGGCGACGAGCCTTGCTGCGGCTGCGGTTCGGGCGGCGGTTCGGGTGTCGGCGTGGCGTTGGCCAAAGCCTCGGACGTCTGTGTCGCTTGCAGCGGGTCGGGCGTCGGCGGCTCGGGCGTGGGCGTGGTCGTGCCGGTGGGTGTCGCCGATGGCGTTACCGACAACGGCGTGGTGGTCGGGATCACGGCGACGGAAAACTGCGGCGGCAGCGTGGGCTCCGGCGCCGGCGCTGACTCGACCGCGCGCGGGATGGTGCTCGCCGCAAAGTAGGTCACGCCCATGACCACCAGCAGCACCATGGCGACCGAAAAGATGCCGCTGAGGTCGCGAACCGCCTTTTCGCGTTCCAGAGAAAAAACGGCCTGGCGTCGCTCTCCCCGCACCTGCCAGAGCCGATACAGTTGATAGAGCGCCACCAGCCCGCAGGCCAGATAAATATAGGGCGCGTACGTTGCGACGACCTGGAAGACCACCCCCATAACGCGGTTAGTCTACCCCACGCCGGAGAGGAACGCAAAGCAGGTCGCCGGTTTGGTCATCCATGTTCTGGCGCCATCGCAACACGGCGCCGGACGCAACGCCGCCAATCCGCCCGGGCTGCGATAGAATAGCAGGCATGAACGCACAAATTCTTGCTTATCTCCACGATCATCTTGACGATTATCTGGCGGACCTGCGCACGCTGACGAGCGTGGACTCGGGCACGCTGCTCAAGCCCGGCGTCGACTGGGTGCAGGATTGGATGCAGGCGCGGCTGGCAGAACTCGGCTTTGCCACCGAGCGCATCATGCAGCCGGTGCTGGGCGACAACCTGCTGGGCCGGCGGGCGGGGCGCGGCGGCAAGCGCGTGCTGTTGCTCGGCCACGCCGACACCGTCTTCCCAGCCGGCACCGCCGCCGCACGCCCTATGCGCATCGACGGCAACAAGATCCTGGGGCCGGGCACCTGCGACATGAAGGCGGGGCTGCTGGCCGGTCTCTATGCCGTGCGCGCGCTGGATGCGGCCGGCTTCCATGAGTACGGCGCCATCCACTTCCTGGTGGTGAGCGACGAGGAGATCCACGACCGCGGCTCACTGCCGCTGATTCGCCAGAGCGCGCGCGCGTCGGACGTGGCCTTCACGCTGGAGGCGGCGCGCGCCAACGGCGACATCGTCACGGCGCGCAAGACCGCGGTGCGGGCGACGGTGCGCGTCGAGGGCAAGGCCGCCCATGCCGGCGTGGAGCCGGAGAAGGGACGCAGCGCGATCCTGGCGCTCATGCGCCACCTGATCGCCATCGACGCGCTCAACGGCTTCCGGCCCGGCGTGACGGTCAACATCGGGCGCATCGAGGGCGGCACGCAGCCCAATGTCGTCGCCGAGGCGGCGCGGGCGGAGCTTGACCTGCGCGCCTGGCGCGATGCGGACATCCCCGACCTGCTCGACGCCATCCGCACGCAGTTGCGCAGCGAGGTGCTGCCCGGAACGCACGCCACACTCGACGTCAAGCTGGAGGGCGCGATGCCGGCCATGGAGCGCACGCCAGCCGTCGCTGCGCTGGAAGCGGCCACGCAGCGGCTGGCCGGCGAGCTGGGCTTCCCTGTCACGGGGGCCTCCACCGGCGGCGCGTCCGATGCCAGCTTCGTGGCGGCGGAGGGCGTGCCGGTGCTCGACGGCCTAGGCCCCATCGGCGGCCTGGACCACAGCCCGGACGAGTACATCGAACTGGATAGCATCGTCCCGCGCACGGCGCTGCTGGCGCGGTTGATTGCGGAGGCGGGGAGGGAATAGTGAGGTTTTGAGGTGTTGGGGTAGTGGGGTGTTGGGGTGTTGGGGTGTTGGGGTGTTGGGTAGAGCACAATGCCTGCCGTCAGACCATTCATCCCCAAAACCCGAAAACCCCAATACCTCACTACCCTACCACCCCAACACCCCAACACCTCACAAGGACCGACACCACCCATGCCTGACACATTACTCTCCGACATTCTCGTCCTCGACCTTTCGCGCGTGCTGGCGGGGCCGTATTGCACGATGCTGCTGGCCGACTATGGCGCTGACGTGATCAAGGTGGAGGAGCCGGGCAGCGGTGACGGCACGCGGGGGTGGGGGCCGCCGTGGGTGGGCGAGGAGAGCGCTTACTTCCTCGCCGCCAACCGCAACAAGCGCAGCCTCACCGTCGATCTCAAGGCGCCGGCCGGCCGCCAGCTTGTGTGCGACCTGGCCGCACGGGCCGACGTAGTGATCGAGAACTTCAAGGTTGGCGGCGCGGCGAAGCTGGGGCTGGACTACGCCACGCTGGCGGCGATCAACCCGCGGCTGGTCTACTGCTCGATCACCGGCTACGGACAGACCGGGCCCTATCGCGAGCGCGCCGGCTACGACTTCATCATCCAGGCGCAGGGCGGCATCATGTCGATCACCGGGCCGGAGGAGGGCGAGCCGTACAAGGTGGGTGTGGCGATTGCCGACATCACGGCCGGCCTCTTTGCGACGACGGCGATCCTGGCCGCACTGCATGAGCGGGAACGTAGCGGCCGCGGCCAGTATATCGACGTGGCGCTGCTCGACGCGCAGGTCGCGTGGCTGGCCAATGTGGCGCACAACTACCTGGCCACGGGCGAGCCGCCGGCGCGCTACGGCAACGCCCATCCCAGCATCGTCCCCTACGAGACCTTCGCCACCGCCGACGGCCGCATCGCCGTGGGCATCGGCACGGACGGGCAGTATCGCAAGTTCTGCATCGCGGCGGGCCGCCCCGGCCTGGCGGAGGACGAGCGCTTTCGCACCAACGCCGGCCGCGTCGAGCAGCGCGCCCATTTGATCCCGCTGCTCCAGGCGGTGTTCCAGACACGGCCGTCGGACGCCTGGCTGGAGCTGCTGGCCGCGCTGGGCGTGCCGGCCGGGCCGATCAACGACGTGGCCGCGGCGCTGGAGGATCCGCACGTGCAGGCGCGCGGTATGGTGCAGCGCGTCGAGCACGCAACGGAGGGATCGATCCAGGTGCTGGGGCCGGTGGCCAAGTTCAGCCGCACGCCGGCCACCGTGCGCAGCGCGCCGCCGCCCCTCGGCCACCACACCGACGAGGTGTTGCGCGATGTGCTCGGCTACGACGCGGCGCAGATCGCCGAATTGCGCGCCGCCAAAATTATCTGAGAAGCCGGAAAGAAAGCCCACCACAAAGCCACCAAGCGCGCAAAGAGGCACAAAGCGATGTGGGGCGGGACGCTGCCAGGTACTTCTTTGTACTTCTTTGTGCTTCTTGGTGTGCTCCGTGTCTTTGTGGTTTGCTTTTCCAACCGGCTCCAGCCGACATCAAGCGAAAGGGACGAACGATGGCAGTCAAGCAGGGGTGGAGCGGGCGTTATTTCGAGGATTTCGAGGTAGGCGATATCTGCCCGCACCCGGTCGGGCGCACGGTGACGCAGACCGACAACATCTGGTTCACGCTGCTCACGGTCAACCCCAACCCGATCCACTTCGACGCCGTCTACGCGGCCAGGACCGAGTTCAAGCGACCGCTGGTCGATTCGACCTTCACGCTGGCGCTGGTGACGGGGCTCTCGGTGGGCGACCTGTCGCAGCATGCCATCAACCTGGGCTGGGACGACGTGCGCCTGCCGCACCCGGTCTTCGACGGCGACACGCTCTATGCGCGCAGCCAGGTGCTGAGCATGCGCGAGTCGAAGTCGCAGCCGGCGCGCGGTATCGTCCAGGTCAAGACTACCGGCTTCAACCAGGAGGGCGTGGTCATCATTGAGTTCCGCCGCACGATCATGGTCTACAAGCGCGCCCACGCGCCGCAGCCGGGGACCATGCCCGACTTCCTCGTTGCCGGCCAAGATGACGGTGTATCCGGTTCGGCCCTATAATGGAGCCATGCAAGCGGCACATGCCTATCTTCCGGCCGACCGGCGCCGGGCGTTGGTTCACAACCGAACACTGCCGGCCGAGGCGCTGGGCACCGTTCTCTTCGTCGATATCTCCGGCTTCACCCCACTAACCGAGTCACTGGCGCGCACGCTGGGGCGAAGTCGCGGCGCCGAGGTGCTGACGCGCACGCTCAACGCGGTCTACCAGGCGCTCATCGACCAGGCCAATCATCAGGGTGGCAGCGTCATCGGCTTTGCCGGCGACGCCATTACCTGCTGGTTCGACGCGGCCGATGACGCCGCCGGTGCGGCCGCGCTGCGTGCGGCGACGAGCGCGCTGGCCATGCAACGCGCCATGGAGCGCTTCGCCGGCTATGCCGTGGCGCCGGGCATCGTCGCCGATCTCGCCATCAAGGCGGCGCTGGCCAGCGGGCCGGTGCACCGGCTGCTGGTGGGCGACCCGGCGATCCAGGTCATCGAAGTGCTGGCGGGTGCGCCGCTGGAGCGCATGGCCGCGGCCGAGCACGTCGCCGACCGCGGCGAACTGGTCGCCGACGGCGAAACGATCCGCCTGCTCGACAGCCGGGCCGCGGTGGGCGTGTGGCGGCGCGGCGAGGGCGGGCTGCCCGTGGCCGTGCTCAGCCGCCTGGCGCGACCGCAGCAAGCGCCCCACTTTGACACGCCGCCGGCCGCCCAATTCGACCTGCCCGGGGAGATTGTGCGGCCGTGGCTGCTGCCTGCCGTGTGGGCCAACCTGGCCGGCGGCGAGGAACGCTATCTGGCCGAACTGCGACCGGCGGCCGCGCTCTTTGTGCGCTTCACGGGACTCGATTTTGAAGGCGACCCCGATGCCGGCGCACAGCTCGACCGCTACATTCGCTGGGTGCAGCAGGTGCTGGCGCGCCATGCGGGCTCACTGATCCAGTTGACGACGGGCGACAAGGGCAGCTATTTCTATGCCGCCTTTGGCGCGCCCATTGCGCACGATGATGACACCGAGCGTGCGGCGGCGGCCGCGCTGGAATTGCGCAGCAGTCCGGCACATTTTGCCTTCATCGACCAGGTACAGCTCGGCCTCAGCCAGGGGACGATGCGCGTCGGCGCGTATGGCAGCAGCACGCGGCGCACCTACGGCGTGCTGGGCGACGAGACGAACATGGCGG
>WBZU01003480.1_pt1 | contig 10293 bp, 10 predicted proteins | sample 5204311 | NCBI WGS metagenome assembly WBZU01 (sample SAMN12344359, study PRJNA552823) | activated sludge metagenome | biome: Activated sludge suspended growth; feature: Nitrification reactor; material: Wastewater; isolation source: activated sludge from nitrification reactor of wastewater... | reverse complement strand
GGACCCCTCAGAGCTGACGGTGTTACCGACGATCTGGTTCCGGAATACCTGGTCGTGGGGCATTGATGTGCGCCGCCCGCGAATGCGCCGAGGCGAGTCGGGCTCCGGGGTGAGTGCCGTCGAATTTGATCATGAGTATTACGGGCGCCGGCGGCTCCTTTGCGAAGGGGCCCCTGAGTTGCTGTTCACCGAAAATGAGACCAATACCCGCCGCTTGTACGGCGATGCCGACGGGGCGCGGTATGTCAAAGACGGGATCAACGACTACGTCGTTCAAGGAGACAAGAGCGCCATTAATCTTGACCGGATCGGGTCCAAGGCGGCGGCGCACTATGTGTTATCGACCCAGCCGGGACAGCCGGTCACGATTCGATTGCGCTTTACGAACGGTCCCGCTGAGGGAGCGCTCGACCCGGAAGCCTTCGACGCCATTTTTGCGGCGCGGTTAAAAGAAGCCGACGAGTTTTACGCGCAACTGGCGCCGCCCGATGTGTCTGCCGATGCGCGTTTGGTGCAGCGTCAAGCCTTTGCCGGGCTGCTCTGGAGCAAGCAGTTCTATCACTATGAAGTTGATCGGTGGCTGAAGGGGGATCCTGCCGGACCGGAGCCTCCGCCGGAGCGGTTGCGCGGCCGAAACGCCGATTGGACGCATCTCTACAATGCCGATGTTATTTCCATGCCGGACAAATGGGAATATCCCTGGTATGCGGCCTGGGATCTCGCGTTCCATTGCCTGCCGATAGCACTGGTTGATTCACGGTTTGCCAAGGATCAGCTCGTGCTGATGTTGCGCGAGTGGTACATGCATCCGAACGGGCAGATTCCCGCCTATGAATGGGCCTTGGGGGACGTGAATCCTCCCGTACATGCCTGGGCCGCCTGGCGCGTGTACAAGATCGAGAAAAAGCGCAAAGGCGTCGGCGACCGTGTCTTTCTGGAGCGGGTCTTTCACAAGCTGCTGCTGAACTTTACCTGGTGGGTCAATCGCAAGGACGCCGAGGGCAAGAATATCTTTCAGGGTGGCTTTCTGGGGTTAGACAACATCGGCGTGTTCGACCGGAGCAAGCCGCTTCCCACCGGCGGGCACATCGAACAATCGGACGCCACGAGCTGGATGGGCATGTATTGCCTCAACATGTTGTCCATCGCCCTCGAACTGGCGCGGGACGATCGCGCGTACGAAGATGTGGCCAGTAAATTTTTCGAGCATTTCGTCTACATCTGCCGGGCGATGAACAACATCGGGAATGCCAAGATCGAGCTCTGGGACAGGGAAGACGGCTTTTTTTACGACGTGCTGCATCTGCCGGACGGCAAGACCTTCCCCATGAAGGTTCGGTCCATGGTGGGTCTCATCCCTCTGTTTGCCGTGGAGACATTGGATTCCGAACTCATTGATCAGCTGCCGCGCTTTAAGCATCGCATGCAATGGTTCATCGAGAACCGGCCTGATTTCAGCTTGCACATCGAAACCCAATCGCAAGACGGCGAAGTGCGCCGGTTCCTCTCGCTGGTCAATCGGCGACGGTTGTCCAAGGTGTTGCGGTACCTTCTCGACGAACGTGAATTTCTGTCGCCCCATGGCGTGCGGGCACTGTCCCGGTATCACAAAGACCATCCCTACGTGTTTTCGATGATGGAGACGAGTCACTGCGTCGAATACCAACCCGCGGAGTCCTCTAATGGCCTGTTCGGGGGGAACTCGAACTGGCGCGGCCCGGTCTGGTTTCCCGTCAATTATCTGCTGATCGAATCTCTGCAGAAGTTTCATTACTATCTGGGGGATTCATTTCGCGTCGAGTATCCGACTGGGTCGGGCCAGAAGCGCAATCTGTCAGAGGTGGCCGCCGAGTTGTCCCGCCGTCTCACGCATACGTTTCTGCGCGGGCCGGATGGCCGGCGGCCTGTGTATGGCGGGACGGAGAAGTTTCAACAGGATCCGCACTGGCGCGATCTGCTGCTGTTTTATGAATACTTCCATGGCGACAACGGCGCCGGCCTCGGCGCGAGTCACCAGACAGGCTGGACCGGCCTGGTGGCCAAATTGATTCAGCAGTCAGGGGAATAAGCCGGAGATCTGTGATGATCATCGATTCGCGACGTTGTCAGGACCTGGAGCAGGCATTGAGTCTGGAGTGGCTGGAGACGAATGGCCGCGGAGGCTATGCGTCGGGCACGGTCGCGGGCGCCAATACGCGCCGCTACCACGCCTTGCTCCTGGTCGCGAGACATCCGCCGGTCGACCGCGTCGTGCTCGTGAACCACGTTGAAGAATTCGTGGAAAGCGGCGGGCGGACCTTCCCGTTGTCGACCAATCTCTATCACGACGCCGTGCATCCGGAGGGCTATCAGTATTGCGAAGAGTTTTCCGCCGATCCCTGGCCGACATGGCGCTACGCCGGGCATGGCATCAGCCTGGTCCGAGAACTACTGTGCCCTCAGGGACGCGACCTGGTGATCCTGCGCTGGCGTCTGCTGGATGAGGCCTCATCGCCGGTGGTGTTGCGGGTCCGTCCGATGCTGTCGGGCCGGGATTTTCATGCGACACAGAGAGAAACCGCTGCCGTTCGGAGCGAGGCGACGACGCAAGACCATCAGGTCATGTGGTCTCCTTATGAAGGGATGCCGGGCGTGCGAGCGTTTCACAACGGGCAGTACCATCACGGACCGGATTGGTATCGCCATGTCAGCTATCGTGTGGAGCGGGAACGCGGACTCGATCATGTGGAGGACTGGTGGTCGCCGGGAGCATGTGTGTTTACGCTCACACCAGGGACTGCGGCGGAACTGGTCTTCACCAGCGAGACGCTGCCGTCCTACGACGGGACCCAAGCGATCGAGGCTGAACGTCTCCGTCGCAGAGAGGCGCGGCAATCCATTCCGACCCATGATGGCCTGACGCGCCGGCTCTCGGCCGCGACAGGCGCGTATCTCGTGCAGCGAGGGGCCCGGCAGACTGTGGTCGCCGGGTATCCCTGGTTCGCCGATTGGGGGCGGGACACATTTGTGGCATTGCCGGGCCTCTGCCTGGTGACCGGGCGTTACCAGGTGGCCCGGCAGGTGATCGAGGCGTTTGCGTCCTACGTCTCTCAGGGGATGTTGCCGAACCGATTTCCCGACATCGGGGAACAGCCCGAATACAATACGATCGATGCCTCGTTGTGGTTCATTCATGCCGTGGATCGATATCTGCATTACAGTCGCGATCTGGCCGGAGTTCGCGCGGTCGCCTGGCCCGCCATCAAACAGATTCTTGACGGGTATCGCCAGGGCACGCGGTTCGGCATTCGCATGGACCAGGATGGATTGATCACCGGCGGGGTGGACGGTGTGCAGCTGACCTGGATGGACGTCAAAATCGGCGATTGGGTCGTCACGCCGAGGCATGGCAAGCCGGTGGAGGTGCAGGCCCTCTGGGTGCGGGCGTTGGCTGTGGCGGCGTCGCTGGCAGACCAGTTCGACGAAACCGCCTATGCGGCGCAATGCCGGCAGGATCGCGCCCGCGCGACGGTCTCGTTTCGTGAGCGGTTCTGGTATCGGACGGGAGGGTATCTGCTAGATGTCGTGGACGGGCCGACGGGAGACGACGCCTCTCTTCGCCCCAATCAGATTTTCGCCCTGGCGTTGGATGATCAGCTGGTGACCGAGGCGCAGGCGACACAGATCCTGCAGCTCATGAAGGAACGGCTGCTCACACCGGTGGGGTTACGCACGCTTGCTCCGGAAGACATTCGATTCTGTGCGTCCTATGAAGGCGGCGTGTCCGAGCGGGACGGGGCCTACCATCAAGGAACGGTGTGGCCGTTTCTCCTCGGCCCGTTCGTGACGGCCTGGGTGAAGACCTATGGCGACCACGAGGCCGTGCGGCGTGAAGCGCGACAGTTTCTGGAGGGATTGTCCGAACACGTGGACGAGGGTTGTATGGGGCAGGTATCGGAAATTTTCGATGGGCAACTTCCACACCGTCCACGCGGTTGTTTTGCGCAGGCCTGGTCCGTGGCTGAGCCGTTGCGCGCACTGATCGAAGATATCGGAGTGCTCCGCGAACCGGCGCCGCGTTCGACATGATCCATCCGTCGTGCCGCCTCACACCAGATGACGCGCTGTCGTCCTTACCGTGACGCTGTTGTCGCAGATTCTTACTCGTTTCTGTCAATTCCTCCCCGAAATTGTTGACAGCGTCGGAACCGATCCGGTAAGGATAGCGTTATGCTCTCTTCCTCTGGGCCCCAGGCATTTCTATTGTTGACGGTCGGGATGTTATTGGCCGGTTGCCAATTGTTCGACTCCTCCACCCGCGAGGCCGCACCACGATCGCCATCCGTGATGTCGATGTGGGAATTGTACCGGCATTGCCAATCCAGCGGTGATGTTGAAACGGTGTTGTCTGCGGCGAAACAATTACAGCAATCCGCCGACACCCATGTGGTTCCCGCTCCTGACGTGCCCAAGAGCCTGGATCGATTCGTCACCAAGCAACCGGTTCGCACCACCGTCGATCCTAAGGCCTTAGCCGCTTCATGCACGCTGCAGGCAGCACGCACCAGCCTGAGCGCCGGGCGTGAGCAGGAAGCCGAACAGCTCCTCTATGCTGTCGTGTTCAGTTATCCGGAAAGCGACTACACCTTCTATGTCGCGCAGGCGAAGGTGTGGATTGAGGAGTTGCATCGTCCCGGCTCTTCAGATGCAGTGATCCATCCCATCTCCACCCGCTAAGCGGCCATCGGTTTCGTCTCGTATCCCTTCTTGATGTATTGATGGGGTTCTTTCCCCTGTAAAGAGACGTTGCGCCAGGATATCAGCGCGTCACTTGGGCGCTCCCTGCCGGGATCGATGCTGCCCGTTATTCCCTTTCTCTCTCTGTCCGTCACGAGCAGCGATCTGCGGCAGCAAGGGTCGCGATCTATTCCTGGCTCCTCACGCTGCCGTACCACACCTCGTGAGAGAGCCCGAGTATTGACAGAGCGGTGTGATGGCCGTAGGCTCGCCCGGGGCAGCGTGGATGACTCACGACTGACGAAAAGGGAATAAAGGAGGCTTTAGAATGAGAGAGCGCATACAGGTGTCTGGACGGGTGGTGGGTTGTGCCGGCCTTCTTGCCGTGGCGCTCATGGCTTTCGGATGGCCTGTAGCGGTGCAGGCAGCGGATGAGTTGCCGAAAGAATCGGTCTTGCCGGCAGCGCTCGCGGGGAAGGCCGTGCAGGCGGCCCTTGATGCCTGTAAGAAGGATGGCTATCGGGTCAGCGCATCGGTTGTGGATCGGGCCGGTGTACTCCGGGCCATGCTGCGAGCTGACGGTGCCGGTCCCCACACCGTCGACAGTAGCAGAAAGAAAGCTTATACGGCAGTCAGTTTACGGCGCACGACGAGTGAGTTGGCGGACATGATTGCCAAGCAACCGGCGCTGCAGGCGCTGCGCGAAATGAACGAGAGTATTTTGATGGTTGGTGGTGGGTTGCCTATCGAAATCGCCGGTGAAGTGGTGGGAGCAATCGGGGTCGGCGGCGCGCCGGGAACGCACCTGGATGATGCCTGTGCCGAAGCCGGTCTCGATGCCATCGGGGCGGCCTCGAAAATGCCTGCTGCGAAATGAGCCCGGTGCGGAGCCGAGGACCAGTCTGGATAGTGATGGGGCTGGTCCTCCTCCTGACGGCCTGTAACAGTGATCGTCCGGAGCCTGCTGAGGCTGATGTGTCTTCAGCGGGGCTTCGCTTGCGGGTGACCCGTGTCGCCACACATCCTTTTTTGTCCCGCTATCGCTTAACGCTGCAGGTGGACGGTCCTCAGGGCTGTACCGAGACGGCAGAATTATTTCCGGATACGGGATATGCCGGGAGGCGCAACCTGTATGAGCAGGCGTCGGGTGCGATGACGTTAGTCGGGCAGTACGATGCCCGGGTGATCGACCAAACCCGCTGCACGATTCGGCTGGTGGAGTTTCAGTCTCTGGTGGGGCAGTCGAAGTTTTTAGGCGCGTTCGATGTCGATGCTGAGAAGCGTTGGCAATTTATCCCTGCCTCGGTCAGGCCCGAGCGGCCGTTCGAAAAACACTAGGTGGTCATCAGGAAGTCAGCCGCTCGCTGAAAGTCAGTTCTGCTACTGCCGACTTATCCAATTCACCCTTTCCGAGAGTCACCAGCCGACGGTACTGAGCATAGGTGGCTTTTGCGAGCGGGAGCTCCAGTCTCACCTGTTCCGCCAGGCTGCAGGCGATCCCTGAATCTTTCGCGGCATGGGCGGCGGAAAAGTAGCAGTCATGTGCGCGTTGCTGCATGTCTTCTCCATCAGTCTCCAGGACGCGGGAGTTCGCACCGGTCTGGGAAAACACCTCGCGCAACATGGTCAGATCCAATCCCAGGGCGGACGCCAGTCCGAGGCCTTCCGCCAGGGCGGCGGTATTGGCGTTCATGACCATATTCACCAGCGCCTTCACCTTGGCGGCATCGCCCGCAGGTCCGATGTAGCGCAGGTGCGCGCTCAAGTCCTTCAGTAACGGGGTCGCGCGCTCGAACACGTCTCGTCGTCCACCACACATGAGATAGAGGGTGCCTTGGCGGGCCTGGGGAATGCTGCTCGCCATGCAGGCTTCGAGGCTCTGGCCCCCCTGTCCTTCGACCAGCGCGTGGACTTCTGTCTGGACCGCAGGAGACAGGGTCGCGCAATTGATAAAAAGCCGGTTGGTGGCATGCCGCAATAAGCTTTCTGGTTTGCCCGGTGCATAGATGTGGCGCATGGATGCGTCATCAGGGACCACGGTCAATATCGTGTTTGCTGGTTCAGCGACCTGAGCTGGAGTCGGCACGGTCTTGCAGCCGAGTTCGTTGGCCAGTGTCTCCGCGCGTGATGCCTCGGTATCGTAGAGGGCGACAATCTGATAGTTGAGGTCGTGGAGCCGGCGGGCCATGTTGGCGCCCATGCGTCCGACTCCGACGATGCCGATACGAAACTCTGCCGGTCCCATCCGCAACCTCCTGAAAAACGTGATACTCTGATTGGGGTGGAGTGTACCACAGTCTATTCCGGCCCCGGTATCACGGCATCGGCCATGGTGCTCATGGGCGCTTGGACAACCACGAGGGAGCCTGTGATGCAACAATCGATTATCGGATATCACCAGGATGAGGAGGGCCATTGGGTGGCCGACCTTCGCTGCGGGCATGGCCAGCACGTGCGCCATCAGCCGCCGATGACGAGCCGTCCGTGGGTGCTGACGGAAGAAGGGCGGCAGGTATTTATCGGTACCGAACTAAATTGCAAGAAGTGTGAAGAAGGGGGAGATGGGTTCGTTCCGACCGAGGTGGTTCCGTAGGCTTTTCCGAGGGAAGATGAGATGTGCGGCCCGGACCATCACACGATTGGCTGGTCCGGGCCGATTCCTATCTTAGGCCCAGAGCCAATCGATCAGCGAGGAAAACCATCCGGTCACGCTGGAGAACCAGGATTCATCCTGGGGCGTGGCCGTAGGGACTGGACGAGGAGCCGGCGGGGCAGCGGCAGCCTGGCTCACGTTTGCGGGGGCATTCGAGGCTGCGGGGGCGGCAACCGCCGGTGCGGACGGAGGAGTCGATGGTGCCGGAACCACGGTCGCGGATGGCGCAGGAGTCGTTGGTGACGGAGCGGCTGCCGGCGTAGGCAGTGCCGAGGGCGTCTTGGCCTGAGAGGGTTGCGGTGTAATCACCGCAATCGTGAGCGACTCCTGTGGAATCGTATCGACCGGTCTTACCTGTGCTTCCGGCCCAGACTGCTGTGTGGCCATCGTCCGTTCGCGCAGCGTGGTGAGGGTTTCCAGCCGTTTTTCAATCCGCTTCGTTTCGCTGATCTCCTTCATCATGGCCTGATGCCTGGCACGTAAGGCGGCAATGTTGTGCTCCAGCAGTGCCAGCTTGGCTTGGTTGGCCTTGTGAAGTTGATCGTAGGACCCTTGAATTTGTTTCAGCTCGCTCTTCAGGGTGGCGAGGGCGCGTTCATCGCGCTGATTGGCAAGGTGTGCCGCATCTCGCTCTTGTTCCAGGCTATGAATATCGGCCTGCGTCTGCGCCAGCTCGCCGGCCCGTTCTTTGACTTCATGCCGCGCGCTGTCATAGGTCTGCTGCGAAACGCAGCCTCCCAGCGTCAATGCCGCGCCTCCGACTATCCAGCAGAGCGTGAAGACTGATGCGAGTCGCGGGTACGGGGTGATTGCTTGCATGGGACCTTCCTCCCGGATACGTACAATGGCGATAGGTGCGAAAGATGGTCCGCTCGGCGGAGCCACCGTGCCTGAGGTTAATTTTTCAGAAAAGTGAAAAAACGGCAAAATATTTCGGGAAACCTGCAGGAGCGGTTGGGAGAGACTGTGTCGATGACGGAGGAGCGGGCTGCTCGTTATTGAATGATGAGACAGTCGGCGGGTACGGCGATCTGCATATTGAGTCCCGGCTCCTGCCAGGGTTGAAGTCGGGGACCTTGGTAGCGATACCCGCCGCTGACGGGATCAGTCGAGAGGAGAAGCGGTGTGTCGAGGTCCAGCACGTCAAAGTCGCCTAGCCCTAACACCAGGCTGAACGAGCATCCCATCGCGATGCGGGTTTCGAGCATGCCGCCGACCATGAGTCGAAGGCCGGCCGTTCGGGTGAAGGCTGCGATGCGCTGTGCTTCGATTACGCCGGTTTTCATGATCTTGATGTTGATATAGTCGGCGGCCTGCATTTCGACCACCCGGCGTGCATCACCCAGCGATCGGACGGATTCGTCAGCGGCCACCGGAATGCCCGTCAGATGCCGAATGGCCTGCAGCCCCTCGAGATCGTCTCGCACCACCGGTTGTTCTAGAAGGACCAGCCGCCCCCCGAACTGTTTCACTCCGCCGGCGAAACGGATGCAGTCCTCTCGGGAAAACCCCTGATTGCCGTCGCCGATGAAGCTGATACCGGGAAATATCTCGTGCACGGCCTGTAGCGGCGAATGTCTTCTTCCGCGTCGGTTCCGACCTTCATCTTGAAGAGGCGGAAGCCTTGGGCATACCAGCCGCGGGAGAGGGCGACTGTCTTTTCCATGTCGCAGATCGGAATGGTGATGTCAGTTTCCCGCTTCCGGACATCGGCTTGCCCCCAGAGTTGCCAGAGCGGGATGCGCTGAGTCCGGCAATAGGCATCGAGGATGGCCGTTTCCAGGCCGCATCGAGCGGCGGGAAAAAGCGGAGCTTGCTCAGTCAGGCGGTCTGCAAGGTCTTGATAGTCTCCGACGGATTGTCCGATCAGGGCGGATGCCAGTCCCTTCGCGGCAGCGAGGCAGGAGGTTCGATCTTCGCCTCCCACTTCGGGAAAGGGCGCGGCCTCTCCGATCCCCTGCGTCCCGTCCTGCAAGGTCACGCGCATGAAGAGGTTTTGTGCCGTCACGCGTGCACCGGTGGCCACGACGAAGGGGTCGGTGATCGGAATATCGACCGGCCAGATCTCGATGCGCTGTATGACGCGGGAGCTCACTGCGGGGTGTCGTGGCTGCAGGTGGACGCTCATCCGTAGCGATCATTTTTCCAGGGAAGGGCGGTATTGGAATAGCCACGCACCTCCCAGAACCCCTTCTCGTCGTGATCCGAGAAGGTGATTTCCTTGATCCATTTCGCGCCCTTCCAGGCGTATCGCTTGGGGATAATCATGCGGACGGGACCGCCGTGTTCCTTCGTGAGCGGGCGGCCGTTCCATTTATATGTGAGCAACACGTCATCGTCCAGGCAAGCACTGAGCGGTAAATTGGTGGTGTAGTCGTCATAGGATTTGAACAGCACAAAGCGGGCGGAAGGATGCGGCTGGACGACGGCTGCCATGTGCTTGAAGCTCACGCCTTCCCATTCATTGTCATACCGGCTCCACGAGGTGACGCAATGAAAGTCCGAGATATCGGTGACCTGCGGTTGCGCCAGAAAGTCCGTCCAGGTCCAGGTGAACGGAGCCGCGACTGCGCCTCCGACTGTAAGCGTCCATTCGGCAAGCGGAATATCGGGTTTGTGCCCCAAATCGAGTACCGGCCACGTTTCTACCAGGTGTTGGCCTGGAGGCAGCCGATCGTCCCCTTCATAAAACACCTCGCGCTCTTCTCCGCCGCGCCGGGCCTTGGCCCAGTTCTCCTTGGTCTTGGTCAAACGGTCATTCTCATTCATCCCGGCCTCCCTGGTGACAGAGTAGGACAAGATGCCCTGTTCTGACAAGGGTGAAGCTATGGGAAAAGCAGGAGGCACATTGGTTTGCGCGGTATCTCTATGACGGAGCGGAGAAAGAAGGCGCAGAGGGAGAGGCGAGGCCGTGGTGGAACCTG
>WBZU01003479.1_pt1 | contig 10293 bp, 8 predicted proteins | sample 5204311 | NCBI WGS metagenome assembly WBZU01 (sample SAMN12344359, study PRJNA552823) | activated sludge metagenome | biome: Activated sludge suspended growth; feature: Nitrification reactor; material: Wastewater; isolation source: activated sludge from nitrification reactor of wastewater treatment... | reverse complement strand
ACCCGACCTGCTGATCGCCGCCGGCTTCAGCTACCAGGTGGTGACGGCGCACAACGGCTGCCTGCAGCTCGAGGTGACGGTGCACGGCCGCATGGCGCACGCCGCCATTCCCGACACCGGCGTCGACGCGCTGCAGGGCGCCACGGCCATCCTCAACGCGCTGTATGCGCAGAACACGCTCTACAAGCAGGTCAGCTCCAAGGTGGCGGGCATCAAGCACCCGTACCTCAACGTCGGCCTGATCCAGGGCGGCACCAATACCAACGTCGTGCCCGGCAAGGTGGTGCTCAAGCTGGATCGCCGCATGATTCCCGAGGAGAACCCGACCGAGGTGGAAGCGGCGCTGCGCCGCGTCATCGCCGAGGCGGCCAAGGCGGTGCCCGGCATCACGGTCGACGTCAAGCGCATGCTGCTGGCGCGCGCGCTCACGCCGCTGCCCGGCAACGCGCCGCTGGTGGAGGCGCTGTGCAAGCATGGCGAGGCGGTATTCGGCGAGCCCATCCCGACCTCGGGCACGCCGCTCTATACCGACGTGCGCCTGTACTGCGAGCGCGGCATCCCGGCGGTGATCTACGGCGCCGGCCCGCGCACCGTGCTGGAGAGCAACGCCAAGCGCGCCGACGAGCACATCGTGCTGGAGGATCTGCGCCGCGCCACCAAGGTGGTGGCGCGCTCGCTGTTCGATCTGCTGAGCTGAGGCTGAAGCACGGCGCTGCCGCGCCGCCGCAACCCGCTCGACCCACTCCGGGTTTGAACCAATATACCAGCAATTGCTGGTGTTATGGAATCTCACCCAGGAGGTGAGAACCATGAGTCGTTCGACAGGGATCGGGCTGGCAGGCATCGTCGCACTCGCAGCGGTGGTCGCCGCTTGTGGCGGGAGCGATGCCACGGCGCCCGCAACGCTGGTGCTGCGCGGAGGCCGCGTGCACACCATGGATGGGCATCGCACGGTGGCCAGCGCGATCGCCATCCGAGGCGAGCGCATCGCCGCGGTCGGCGACGACGCGCTCGCCTCGGCCTTGATCGGCCCGGGCACCGAGGTCATCGAACTGGGCGGCCGCATGGTGTTGCCCGGCTTCATCGACGCGCACATCCACAGCGTGGCGGGCAGCGAAGACCTGGACAAGTGCAGCCTGGGCGACCAGCCCCTCGACCTGGCCCAGGTCCGCGCCGCGGTGCAGGCCTGCGTGGCAGCGGCACCGGCCGGCACCGCGGACGACTGGTTCGAGGTGGTCAACGTCAACCCGGCCGGCCTGGTGATGACGCGCGGCGATCTCGACACCATGCTGCCCGCGCGGCCGCTGCTGCTGCGCGGCACCGACCATCACACCGCTTGGACCAACACCCGCGGCCTGCAGGTCGCCGGCGTCAGCGCGGCAACGCCCGACCCGGCCGGCGGCAGCATCGAACGCGACGCGCAGGGCAACCCGACCGGCTTCCTGAAGGACCCGCCGGCGATCGAGCTGGTGGCCGCCGCGATCCCGGCGCCGACGCTGGCGCAGCGCATGGCCAAGGAACGCATCGCGCTGGCGCAGCACAATGCGCTGGGCATCACCTCGTTCCAGGACGCGCTGGCGACGCCCGACGTGCTGGCCGTGTACGCCGCGCTCGAAGCGGGCAAGGAACTGACGGCGCGCGTGCGCGCCACGCTGGCCTCCAGCGTCGTCGACGACGAGGCCGAGTACAGCCGGCTGAAGGCGGTGCGCGCCAGCTATGCGACCGGCCACCCGCGCCTGCGCGCCGATGCGGTCAAGGTCTTCGCCGACGGTGTCATCGAGTACCCGACGCAGACGGCCGCGCTGCTCAAGCCCTATCTCGACGGCCACGGCAACCCGACCGGCAACTACGGCGGGCGCTACGTCGACCCGGCCGTGCTCGAGCGCTACGTCACGCGGCTGGATGCCGAAGGCTTCACCGTGCACGTTCACGCGATCGGCGACGCCACCGCGCGCGGCGCGCTCGACGCCTTCGAGAAGGCCCGCCAGACCAACGGGCCGAGCGCACATCAGCACCAGATTGCCCACCTGCAGATCGTCGACCCGGCCGACTTCGCACGCTTCGCCAAGCTCGGCGTGGCGGCCAACATGCAGCTGCTGTGGGCCATCCCCGACGTGTACTCGATCGACGCGGTGCAGCCCTACATCGACCCGACCAGCTTCCGCTACATGTACCCGGCGGCCAGCCTGCGCAACGCCGGCGCGCTGCTGGTCGGGGGCAGCGACTGGCCGGTGTCCACCGAGAACCCGCTGCTGGCGATCGCCACCGGCGTGCTGCGCACCAACCCCGACAGCGGCCTGGTGCTCAACGCCGAACAGCGTGTCTCGCTGGACGACATGCTGGCGGCCTACACCATCAACGCGGCGAAGGCGCTGAAGCAGGAGCAGCGCACCGGCTCGCTCGAGCCGGGCAAGCTCGCCGACCTGGTGGTGATCGACCGCGACCTGAGCGCCATCGCACCCGAGCAGATCGCCCTGGCCTCGGTGCAGCTCACGCTGCTCGACGGCCAGCGTGTATTCGACGCGGCGCGGCAGCCCGCCGCGGCCGCACGCCGCTCGGCGTTGGGCGTCGGGCGCGGCCGCTGGCGCGGCGACGATGTGCACGTGCACGGCGGGGTATCCTCCGCCGGCCATGACCAAGCCCGTGCCCGATGAGCCGTTCTTCCGCAAGCCGCCGCGCCAGGCGCGTTCGCGCGAGCTGGTGGCGCGCATCCTGGGCGCGACGCGCGAGCTGCTCGAACGCGACGGCCTGCAGCGCCTGACCACCAACCACATCGCACGCGAGGCCGACGTCGACGTGGCCTCGCTGTACCAGTACTTCGCCAGCAAGGAGGCGGTGCTCTACACGCTGGCAGAGCAGTGGGTCGAGCAGGTGCAGGCGGTCTATGCGCGCCACTTGGCACAGCTCGGCGATGGCGGCACGCTGACGGGCTCGCTGCGCGCGATCTTCGCCGAGCTCGACGGGCTGCCGGGCAGCGACTGGAACTGGAAACACCTGGCGCCGGCGATGGCGGTGGTGCCCGTGCTGAGCGAGCTCGAGGCGGAGCACGAGACCCGCACCGCCCGCTTCTGGATGGCCTGGCTGCGTCACCATGGCGTGCGCTGGGACGACACGCGCCTCGAGGCCTTCGCGCGCATGTTCTACGTGCAGATCGACTCGGCGCTGACGCTGGCGGGCCGCCTGCCGCGCGCCCAGGCAAACTGGGTGCAGCGCTGGCAGCGGCGCCAGAGCATCGCGCTGCTGCGCGAGTGCTTTCCGCGCCGGCGCGCAATACCGTGCCTCGCGTCGAGGCCGGCTCAGAACGGATAGTGCCGCGGTGCCGTCTGCACCGTGATCCAGCGCAGATCGGTGAACTCGGCGATGCCGGCCTTGCCGCCGAAGCGGCCGAGGCCCGAGCCCTTCACGCCGCCGAAGGGCATCTGCGCCTCGTCGTGCACCGTCGGGCCGTTGACGTGGCAGATGCCCGATTCGATGCGCCCGGCGACGTTCATCGCGCGCTCACGCCGCTGCCCGGCAACGCGCCGCTGGTGGAGGCGCTGCGCAGGCACGGCGAGCACATCGTGCTGAAGCTTCACACCTAGCCCGCCGCGAACTGTGCACTAGTTGACAACGCCGCCACCCATACGAGGTGGCTCGGCTCGCGAGGCTTCGGCGACACTCGTGTCCCTCAGGGACATCCGGCGTCAGTCCGGTCATTGGCAGGTCAACAGGGTGAGCAGATCGAAGATCACGGGATGCCGCGTCGCCTGCATCGCCACAAGCGTTTCAGCGCGCACTCGCGCAGCGACGTCAGGGCGGAGCGCCTGATGTGCGGCATCGCCGGCATCTGGTCGCCGCAGGCGCGGCCCGACGAAGGTCTGCTGCGCCGCATGATCGGCGCGCTGCACCACCGCGGCCCCGATGGCCAAGGGCTCTTGGTCGACGGGCCGGTCGGGCTCGCCCACGCGCGCCTGGCCATCATCGACCCGGGCGGCGGTGCGCAGCCGATAGCCAACGAGGACGGCTCCGTCCAGGTCGTCTTCAACGGCGAGATCTTCAACTACGTGGAACTGCGCCGCGAACTGCTGCAACGCGGCCACCGCTTCGCCACCCAGTCGGACACCGAGGTGCTGGTACACCTCTACGAGGAGCACGGCAGCGACTTCCTGCAGCACCTCAACGGCCAGTTCGCGATCGCGCTGTGGGACGCGCGCCAGCGCCGCCTGCTGCTGGCGCGTGACCGCGCCGGCATCCGGCCGCTGTACTACGCGCACGACGGCGCTTCGCTGCTGTTCGCGTCCGAGGTCAAGGCGTTGTTCGCCTCGCAGCATCTGGCGCGCCGCCTCGATCCGACCGGCCTGTCCGGCGTGTTCGCGTGGTGGTCAGCCGTGGCTCCGCGCACGGTCTTCGAGGGCGTGCGCGCGCTGCCGCCGGGCTGCCTGATGCTGGTCGACGAGCAGGGCACGCGCGTCACGCGCTGGTGGGACTGGAACTTCCCCGTCGAGGATGCCTTCGCGCCGGTCGACGAGGAAGCGCTCGCCGAGGAACTGCATGCGCTGCTGATCGACGCGGTGAAGCTGCAGCTGCGCGCCGACGTGCCGGTGGGCGCCTACCTGAGCGGCGGCCTCGACTCCTCGATCGTCACCAGCATCATCGCGCGCCACACCGACACGCCGCTGCGCAGCTTTTCGCTGACCTTCGAGGACGCCGAGTTCGACGAGAGCGAGCACCAGCGCGTGCTGGCCAGCCACCTGAGCACGCGCCACTCGTCCATCGCCTGCCGCCGCGGCGACATCGCGGCGGCCTTCGCCCGCACGGTGTGGCACGCCGAGACGCCGATCGTGCGCGCCGCACCCGCGCCGATGATGCTGCTGGCCGACAGCGTGCGCGCCGCCGGCTACAAGGTGGTGCTGACCGGCGAAGGCGCCGACGAGGTGTTCGGCGGCTACGACCTCTTCAAGGAAGCCAAGGTGCGCCGCTTCATCGCGCGCCAGCCCGGTTCGGCGTGGCGCCGGCGCATCATCGAACGGCTCTATCCCTACCTGGCCGTCTCGCCGACGGCGGGCCGCGGCTTCTCGCAGCAGTTCTTCGCGCAGGGGCTGGACCGGCTCGACGACCCGGCGTTCGCCCACCTCACGCGCCTGTCCACGACCGGCCGCGCGCGCATGTTCTTCACGCCAGAATGGCAGCAGCGCATGGCCGAGGCCGACGCCGAGGCGCAGTGGCGCGACCGCCTGCCCGACGAGTTCGAGCAGTGGCTGCCGATGGCGCGCGACCAGTACACCGAATCGCACACGCTGATGGGCGGCTACCTGCTCTCCTCGCAGGGTGACCGCATGGCGATGGCGGCTTCGATCGAAGGGCGTTTCCCCTTCCTCGACCACCGTGTGATGGAGTTCGCCGCGCGGCTGCCGCCGCGGTTGAAGATCCGCGGGCTGCGCGAGAAGCTGCTGCTCAAGAAGGCCTTCGCGCGCGAGCTGCCGGCGCAGATCACGCAGCGCACCAAGCAGCCCTATCGCGTGCCCGACAGCGCCAGCTTCTTCGAGGCCGGCCGCCCGCTGCCCTGGGTGGCCGAACTGCTGGAAGCCGGCCGCGTGCGCGACGCCGGCCTGCTCGACCCCACCGCCGTCGGCAAGCTGGTCGCCAAGTGCGCCGCCGGCCGCGCCATCGGCTTCGGCGACAACATGGCCTTCGTCGGCGTGCTGTCGACCATGCTGCTGCACGAACAGTTCCTCCGCCACGACTCGCCTCGCGCGCCATGAACGACGCCATCCTCCTGCACCACGCCCTGCTGCACTCGGCGCAGCGCCGCCCCGACCACCTCGCCGTCGTCGCCGGCGGCGAGCGCCTGGGCTTCGCCGAGATCCTGCAGCGCGCCCGGCTGCTGGCCGCTGCCTTGCAGCGCGGCGGCGTGCAGCGCGGCGACCGCGTCGCGCTGTTCCTCGACAACGGCGTCGACTTCGTCGTCGGCGTCTACGGCACGCTGCTGGCCGGCGGCGTGTTCATGCCCGTCAACCCGCTGACCAAGCAGGACAAGCTCGCCTACATGCTGGCCGATGCGCGCGCCACGGCGCTGCTGACGCATGCGAGCCTGGACGGCATCTGGCAGCCGGCGCTGCAGGAGACGCGCACGCCGCTGGTGATCGTGGGTGGCGAGGCGATGCAGGGCACGCAGGCCTGGCCGCGCGACGGCGAGGCCTCGTTCGCCGAGCCGGCGACCATCGACGCCGACCTCGCCGCCATCATCTACACCTCGGGTTCGACCGGCTGGCCCAAGGGCGTGATGCTGTCGCACCTGAACATGGTCACGGCGGCGCGCTCGATCTCGCAGTACCTCGAGCTGCGCGAGGACGACATCATCTTCTGCGCGCTGCCGCTGGCCTTCGACTACGGCCTGTACCAGATGCTGATGGCAATGCGCGTCGGTGCGACCGTGGTGATCGAGCGCGGCTTCACCTTCCCGGTGAAGTCGCTCGAGCTGATGGCGCGTGAGCGCGCCACGGTGTTCCCCGGCGTGCCGACCATGTTCGCGATGCTGCTCGCGCTCAAGAGCCTGCAGGGTTTCGACCTCGCCGCGCTGCGCAGCATCACCAACACGGCGGCAGCGCTGCCGGAGTCGCACATCCAGCGCATCCGCTCGCTGTTCCCGCAGGCGCGGCTGTTCTCGATGTACGGCCTGACCGAGTGCAAGCGCGTCACCTACCTGCCGCCCGAGCAACTCGACATCCGCCCGACCAGCGTCGGCCGCGGCATGCCCAACGAGGAGGTCTGGCTGGTCGACGACGAGGGCCGGCGCCTGCCCAACGGCTCGACCGGCGAGCTCGTCATTCGCGGCAGCAACGTGATGCTGGGCTACTGGGAGAAGCCGGAGGAGACCGCCAAGCGTCTGCGGCCGGGCCCGCTGCCCGGCGAGCGCGTGCTCTACTCGGGCGACCTGTTCCGCACCGACGACGAGGGCTGGCTGTACTTCGTCGCGCGGCGCGACGACATCATCAAGAGCCGCGGCGAGAAAGTCAGCCCGCGCGAGGTGGAGAACGCCATCCACGCGCTGGCCGGCGTGCACGAGGTCGCCGTGGTCGGCGTGCCCGACGAGGTGCTCGGCCAGGCCATCAAGGCCTTCGTCGTGCCGCTGCCCGGCGTGACGCTCGCCGAGCGCGAGGTGATCCGCCACTGCCAGGGGCGGCTGGAGAGCTTCATGGTCCCGGCCAAGGTCGAGTTCGTCGACGAGCTGCCGAAGACCAACACCGGAAAGATCCGCAAGACAGGACTTGGAAAGGAAACCACATGAGCACCACCCTCAACGCCGACGAGTTCAAGGCACGCACGCGCAAGTTCATCGAGGACAACTTTCTGATGGGCGCCGGCGCGCGCCGCTTCGCCGACGGCGACTCGTTCATCGAGCACCACGTCATCGACTCGACCGGCTTCCTCGAACTGATCACCCACCTCGAGGAGGCCTGGGGCATCACCGTGGAGGACGAGGAGATGGTGCCGGAGAACCTCGACAGCCTGGACTCGATCAGCGCCTACCTGGGCCGCAAGCTGGCCTGAGCGCACGACGATGAACGCTGCCCTCCCCGCCACGGCGGCCCGCTTCTCGCCGGCCGTGCTGAACATCGACGCCGAGGCCGAGTGCGATCGCATCGCCGCCTGGATGCGCGAGACCGTCGCCACCGACCTGCGCCGCCGCGGCGTGATCATCGCCATGTCCGGCGGGGTCGACAGCTCGGTCTGCGCCGCGCTGGCGGTGCGCGCCTTCGGCACGGCCAAGGTCTACGGCCTGCTGCTGCCCGAGCGCGACTCGGCGGCTTCCAGCGCCGACCGCGGCAGCCTGGTGGCGCAGCACCTGGGCGTCGAGCATGAGCTGGTCGACATCGCGCCGGCGCTCGCCGCGCTCGGCTGCTACCGCGACCGCGACGCGGCGATCCGCCGCGTCTTCCCCGACTACGGCGACGACTGGAAGTGCAAGATCGTCATCGCCGGCGGCGCGCGCGGCGGCATCAACTTCTTCCGCCTCGTCGTGCAGTCGCCAGCGGGCGAGCAGCGCGAGGCGCGGCTGCCGCTGCGCGAGTACCTGCAGATCGTCGCGGCCACCAACCACAAGCAGCGCATCCGCAAGACGCTCGAGTACTACCACGCCGACCGCCTGAACTACGCCGTGATCGGCACGCCCAACCGGCTCGAGTACGACCAGGGCTTCTTCGTCAAGAACGGCGACGGCGCGGCCGACATCAAGCCGATCGCGCATCTCTACAAGACGCAGGTCTACGCGCTGGCGCGGCACCTCGGCCTGCCCGAGTCGGTCTGCACCGCGGCGCCGACCACCGACACCTACAGCCTCGCGCAGGGACAGGACGAGTTCTACTTCGCCCTGCCCTATGCGCAGATGGACCTGGCGCTGTGGGCGCACGAGCACGGCGTGAGCGCCGCCGAGCTGGCGCCGGTGATCGGCCTGGACGAGGCACAGGCCGGCTGGGTCTATGCCGACATCAAGGCCAAGCGCGCCGCGACGCGCTACCTGCACGCGCGGCCGCGCGTCATCGAGCCGGTGCTGGTGGGAGACGCCGAGTGAACACCGACGACGCCGCGCTGCGCGGTGCCCTGCTCGCGCGCCTGGAGCGCGAGCTGCACACGCTGCCCGACAAACCCGACGAGAGCCCGCAGGCGACGCTGAACGCCCTGTGGCATCGCGCCGCCGGGCAGGCCCTATCGGTGCAGGCGGCACAGGAACGCACCCTGACGCCGCTGGACGCGGCGGGCCGCGAGGCGCTGCGCGCGCTGGTCGAGCGCCGCCTCACGGGCGTGCCGCTCGCCCACCTGACCGAGCGCGAGCGCTTCATGGGCCTGGAGATGCTGGCCGGCCCGCAGGCGCTGATCCCGCGCCGCGAGACCGAGCTGCTGGCGCGCGCCGCGCTGGAGCACATTGCCGCCGATGCGCCCGCGCTGGTGCTCGACGTATGCACCGGCTGCGCCAACGTGGCCGCGGCGATCGCGGCCGCGCGCCCGCTCGCCACGGTGCATGCGGCCGACCTGTCGGGCGAAGCGCTGGAACTGGCGGCGCGCAACCTCGCCCACCTCGGCCTGGCCGGGCGCGTCGCGCTGCAGCAGGGCGACCTGCTCGGCGCCTTCGATGCCGCCGCGCTGGCCGGCCGCATCGACCTGCTCAGCTGCAACCCGCCTTATATCTCCGCGGCGCGGCGCAGCGGCATGGCCGAGGAGATCGCCGCGCACGAGCCGGCACTCGCCTTCGACGGCGGGCCGCTGGGCGTGCGCATCCTGCAGCGCCTGGTGCGCGAAGCGCCCGACTGGCTGCGCGCCGGCGGCTGGCTGGTGTTCGAGATCGGCGCCGGCCAGGGCAAGGCCGTGGCCGACCGGCTGCGCGCCGACGGCCGCTACGACCGCATCGAACCGCTCGCCGACCACGCCGGCGAGATCCGCGTGCTCACCGCACGCCGCAGCGCCTGACCCTCGGCCCGACGCTCAGAACGGATAGTGCCGCGGTGCCGTCTGCACCGTGATCCAGCGCAGATCGGTGAACTCGGCGATGCCGGCCTTGCCGCCGAAGCGGCCGAGGCCCGAGCCCTTCACACCGCCGAAGGGCATCTGCGCCTCGTCGTGCACCGTCGGGCCGTTGACGTGGCAGATGCCCGACTCGATGCGCCCGGCGACGTTCATCGCGCGCGCGATGTCGCGCCCGAATACCGCGGCCGAGAGGCCGTATTCGTTGTCGTTGGCGCAGGCCACCGCCGCGTCCACGCCCTTGACGCGCACGATGCACTTCACCGGGCCGAAGGTCTCCTCGTGGTAGATGCGCATCTCGCGCGTCACGCGATCCAGCACGGTGGCGGGCATCAGCGTGTCTTTGGCCTTGCCGCCGCACAAGAGCTTCGCGCCCTTGGCGAGCGCGTCGTCGATCAGCGCGTTGCAATGCTCCACCGTGCCCATGCCGACCACCGAGCCCAGCACCACCGGCTCGGGCTTGCGCGGGTCGCCCAGCGGCAGCTTGCTCGCCTTGCCGACGAAGGCGTCGACGAAGGCATCGGCGATCTTCTCGTCGACGATCAGGCGCTCGGTGGACATGCAGATCTGCCCCGAGTTGGCGAAGCAGCCGAAGGCGGCGGCGTTGACGGCGTCGGCGATGTCGGCATCGTCGAGGATCACCAGCGGCGCCTTGCCGCCGAGCTCCAGCACCACCGGCTTGAGGTACTTGGCGCAGGTCATCGCGATGATCTTGCCCACGCGCGTGCTGCCGGTGAAGTTGATCCGCCGCACCGCCGGGTGCGCCACCATCGCCTCGACCACCTTGCTCGCATC
>WBZU01003477.1_pt1 | contig 10300 bp, 9 predicted proteins | sample 5204311 | NCBI WGS metagenome assembly WBZU01 (sample SAMN12344359, study PRJNA552823) | activated sludge metagenome | biome: Activated sludge suspended growth; feature: Nitrification reactor; material: Wastewater; isolation source: activated sludge from nitrification reactor of wastewater treatment... | reverse complement strand
GGCCATCTTCTGCGAGTCGATCGGCAACCCGCTCGGCAACGTGGTGGACATCCAGGCGCTGGCCGACATCGCCCACGCTGCCGGCGTGCCGCTGATCATCGACAACACCGTGCCGACGCCCTACCTGTGCCGGCCCTTCGAGCACGGCGCCGACATCGTCGTCCATGCGCTGACCAAGTACCTCGGCGGCCACGGCACCAGCATCGGCGGCGCCATCGTCGACTCGGGCAAGTTCCCCTGGGCCGAGCACAAGGCCAAGTTCAAGCGCCTGAACGAACCGGACGTGTCCTACCACGGCGTCGTCTATACCGAAGCGCTCGGCCCGGCCGCCTACATCGGCCGCGCGCGCGTCGTGCCCCTGCGCAACATGGGCGCGGCGATCTCGCCATTCAACAGCTTCCTGATCCTGCAAGGCATCGAGACGCTGCCGGTGCGCATGGACCGCATCTGCGACAACACGCTGGCGGTCGCGCAGTTCCTCAAGAACCATCCGAAAGTGGGCTGGGTGCGCTACGCCGGCCTAGCCGACCATGCCGAGCATGCGCTGGCGAAGAAGTACATGGGCGGGCGCGCCTCGGGCATCCTGTCGTTCGGCGTCAAGTGCGGCATGGCCGGCGGCGCGAAGTGCCAGGATGCGCTGAAGCTGATCACGCGCCTGGTGAACATCGGCGACGCCAAGTCGCTGGCATGCCATCCGGCCAGCACCACGCATCGCCAACTCGGACCGGACGAAATGGCCAAGGCCGGCGTCAGCGTGGATATGGTGCGGCTATCGATCGGCCTCGAGCACATCGACGACATCAAGGCCGACCTCGACCAGGCGCTCGCCGAGGTCTAAGACCTAGTCGCCTTTCATCCGCCGGTAGGCCTCCTGGACCTCCCGGCGGAGCCTCACCAGTTCCGCCTTCGGGCGGCCGGCCTTTTCCGCTTCGTCGAGCTGGCGCATCTTTTCGGTCAGCTCGCCGAGCCGGGATTCCTGATAGTCCCAATCCATGCGCGCCGGGGTGGCGGTCACCACTTCGGCACGCTCGCCGCCGCCCGAACGGCTGGCGGTGATCATCAGCGCCTTGCCACGGCTGACTTTGGCCCCCGCAAGACCCGCCTTGTCGGCCGGCTTGGCTTCCCGCCGGAACTTGTCGATGGCGCCCATCAGCGCCTGGCGCAGGGCTTCGGTCGGTTGTCCGGCGGCTTCCGCCTCGCGCAGCTGCTTCAGCAAACGGGTGATCTCGGAAGGCGCCGGCACCGACTTTCTGGGCGGGACGTACCGTTCCGGGGGCGCCTTGACGGCTTCGGCAAATTCCTCGGGCGGCGACACCAGGCTGGCAATGCGCAGATTGCCGTTGCGCATGGCCCAGGAAAAAGCGGTATCGCCACGATCGTTCTTCAAGCGCGGGCCGGCGCCCGCCGCGACCAGCACCCGGGCCATGTCCTCGCGCCCTTCCCGCGCCGCCATCATCAGCACGGTCGCGTCGTTCGGCGCCCGGGCGTTGATGTCGGCACCGCGCGCCATCAGCAGCCGGGCGACCGCATCGTGACCGGCGAACACGGCATAATGCAGCGCGCTCCAGGCCCGGCCGGCACGGCTGACGCTGGCGCCGTGGTCGAGCAACCAGCGCACCGACTCGATCTGGCCGCGCCAGGCGGCCAGTTGCAAGGCTTGCTCGCCGTGCCGATTGACATGGTGGATGTCGGCGCCGCGCGACAGGAAAAGCTCCATCATGGCAATGTTGCCTTCCCAGGCGCCGATCATCAGTCCGCTGCCGATGCGATCGGCCTCGGCGTCGGGAGGCAAACCCTCGTCCAGCCAGCCGCGCGCGGCCTCGACCTTGCCCAACTCGACCGCCACGCCAAAGGCGACAGGATCGGGCAAGGCTGCCCAGGCCGGCGCCGCCGCACCGGCGGCCAGCGTCGCCGACCACATTCCGATCATCAACGTCCGCTTCAAATCACGCATCCCTGTTGCAAAATGGCTGCCTATTATGCCGTCCCGCCGTCTGTTGTTCGCTTATGTCGCCTCCTTGTTCCTGCACGGACTGCTGCTGGGCGGCGGCGCGCTGTTCGGCCCGCGCCAGGTCTTGCCGCCAGCGCCGGGGGCGACGCCGGCGCTCCTCGAGGCGCGCTTATCGATACCCGCCGATACCGTGCTCAAGGACACGCTGGCCGCGGCCGACACGCCGGGGACGACGGCGCCGCCGCCCTCGCCGCGAACTTCGCCCACCGGGGCCGCCGGCCGAAAGTCAGTGGCGGCGGCACGCCGCCAGCTTGCCGAGCATCTCTATTACCCGCCCGAAGCGGTCGCGCTGGGCCTGGAAGGCGAAGTCAGGCTGCTGCTGACGCTGGCGCCGGACGGCGGGGTCATCGATGCCACAGTCGCCGCCAGCAGCGGCCACGCCCTTCTCGACCAGGCGGCGGTACGCGCGGCCCGCGCGATGGGGCGCCTGGTCGGCGCCGATCGGCGCGAGGTGATCCTGCCCGTGACCTTCCGTTTGCGTCCCTGAATGGCGACGCTGGACGCACGCATTATGGTCGGGACATAATGCTCGACGCCTACGCGACTCCTCGACCACCCACCAGGCGCCCGCCCAATGCCCTCGATGCGCCGGACTCCGCCGAAAAACCAGCCCGCCCCCGAGACAGCGATTCCGCTCGGCGACATCGCCCCGCGCGACCAGGCAGCGCTGCTGCGCCGGGTGTTCCAGCAAACCAGCGAAGCGGTGATGATCACCGACCGCGACAACCGCATCGTCGCCACCAACGCCGCCTTCGCGAAAATGACCGGCCGCAGCGAAGAGGAAGTGCTCGGACTGAATCCGCGCGTGCTGGCCTCCGGACAGACGCCGATCGACCAGTACGCCTTGATGTGGCGCGCGCTGGTCGAACACGGCGTCTGGCGCGGCGAATTCTGGAACGCCCGCCCCGACGGCACCACCTACCCGACGCAGGTGACCATCACCACCGTTTGCGACGAGTTGGGCGAGATCGCGCACCATGTCGCCACCTACATGGACCCGGCGTCGGAACGCGCCACGGCGGAACGGCTGTCCTACATGGCCCATCACGACTCGCTGACCGGCCTGCTCAATCGCTATGCCCTGCAGGTCCAGCTGGAACGGCTGCTGGCGGGCGCGCGGCGCGACAACGAAATGGTCGCCATCCTGCTGATCGACCTCGACCGCTTCAAGGACATCAACGATACCCTCGGCCACCATGTCGGCGACCGCCTGCTGGTGGATATGGCCAAGCGGCTGACCGGCGGCATCCGCGCCAGCGATGTCGCCGCCCGCCTCGGTGGTGACGAGTTTCTCGTCGTGCTGCCCAACGTCGGCGATGCCATGGCGGTAACCGGCATCGCCAGCAAGCTGCGGCGCAGCCTGGCCGAGCTTTACCGCATCGGCGAACATTCGCTCTATTCCACGCCGAGCATCGGCATCAGCCTGTTCCCGGCCGATGGCGACACGGTCGATGTCCTGATCCGCAACGCCGACGCGGCCATGTACCACGCCAAGGCGGCCGGCCGCGACAACTTCCGCTTCTTCGCGCCGAGCATGAACGCAGCGGCCATGGAGCGCTTGAAGCTCGAAACGGCCATGCGCCAGGCGCTCGAAAGCATGAGCCAGACCACCGCGCAGTTCCGCCTCGAGTTCCAGCCGCAGCTCAGCCTGCGCGACGACCGCGTCATCGGCCTCGAAGCCCTGTTGCGCTGGACGCATCCGAAGTGGGGGGCCATCTCGCCGGCCCGTTTCATCCCCGTGGCCGAGGACACCGGCATGATCCAGCCGCTGGGCGATTGGGTGATCTGGGAAGCCTGCCGGCAGCTGCGCGTTTTCAAGGACCACGGCATCCGCGGCATCCGCATCGCCGTCAACCTGTCCGCCCAACAACTGCGCGAAGAAGCACTGCCTTCGATCGTGCGCGGCGCGCTGGCCTGTTACGAACTCGCGCCTGGCGAGCTCGAACTGGAGATCACCGAAAACACGGCCATGCTGAACCCGGAAGGCACCATCGACATTCTGCGCCGGCTCAGCGACATCGGCATCGTGCTGGCCATCGACGACTTCGGCACCGGTTATTCCTCCCTCGCCTATCTGAAACAGTTGCCGATCAACCGCCTCAAGCTCGACCGCGGCTTCACCCGCGACGCCGTCGACGACGAGAAAGGCGCGGCCATCTGTTCCGCCACCATCGTGCTCGGCCACAAGCTTGGCCTCGACCTGGTGGCCGAAGGCATCGAAACGCGCGAGCAGTTCGAACACATGAAGGCGCTCGGCTGCGACACCATCCAGGGCTACCACTATTGCCGGCCGCTGCCGCCCGAAACGCTGATTCCCTTCCTGCTGGAACGCCAGGCCGGCCCAGCGGGCTGACCGGCGGCCGCGCGCCGGCTGGTACACTCCGGCGCCATGCCGACGATCGCCACGATTCCCCTGCAAGGTCCGCTGTTGCGCGGATCGCGACGCCCCCGGGTAGCCTTGGTCGGCCGCCGCCGGACCGGCAAAAGCAGCATTTTCCAGGCCGCCTCGAGCCCCGCCGTCCATCATGAGCGCCTCGCCGGCGTGGGCGGCGCTTACCAGGAGTGCCTGGTCGACGTCGGCCTCGACCAGATTTCGCTGGTCGACCTGCCCGACATCGAAACCCTGCATCACCTGCGCGAACACGACCGGGTCGTGCTGATGTACCTGCTGTGGGGCGACCGCTGGCCGGCAATCGCCCGTCACGAGTCGGAACAGCCGTCCGCCGCCTTCCCGGCGCCCGACGTGCTGATCCAGGTGGCGGATGCCACCATGCTCGAGCGCGACCTTGAACTCGCGATGGAACTTTCCCTGCTGGGCCGGCCGATGGTGATCGCCCTCAACCGCATGGACGAAGCGCGCGCAAAAGGCATTTTCATCAACATCCGGGCGCTGAGCGAAAAACTGGGCGTACCGGTGGTGCCCACGGTTGCCCACATGGGCAAGGGCATCCGGCCGCTGTTCGACGCCGCCGTCCAGGCCGCCCGCCAGCGCACCTGCCCGCTGCCGCAACCGCCCAGCCCGCATCTGGTCGCCAGCCTGCGGCGCTTGAACGAAATCACCGTCCGCCCGGAAATCGCCGAGGCGTTCCGGGTACCCCATCCGCTGCTGCTGTGCCAGCTGGCGGAAAACGACGACTACTTCCTGCACGAGCTGGGCAGCCATTTTCCCGATTTGCTGCCGGCGGTGGCGGCCGCGCGCACGGCCGCGGAAGCGCAGTTGCCGCGCCCGCTGTCGGACGAATTGCACGCCGACCGCCATCATCGCGCCGCCGTTCTGCTCGAAAGCGTCAGCAGCCCGACCGGGCCGACCGAAGCGGGCTGGAAGCGCTGGCTCGACGAACTGTTCCTGCACCCGCGCTGGGGCCTGCTCGGCAGCCTGGCGGTGTTCGCCCTGGTGCTGTTCTTCACCTTCGAGGTCAGCGCTTTCCTCGACGGCCTGACTTCGGCCCGCCTGGTCGAGTGGAGTCAGTCGTGGCAACCCGCCTCGACCGCCGGCATCGTCGCCCACGCCGTCGTCGATGGCCTGATCGGCCTCGTCGGCATCGTCGTGCCTTACATGATCCCGCTGGTCGTCCTGCTGGTCGCGCTCGAACAGGCCGGCATCATGCATCGGGTCGCTTTCGTGGTCGATCGCGGCTTCCACCACATCGGCCTGCACGGCGGCATCGCCGTCCCTTTCCTGATCGGCCTGGGCTGCAATGTGCCAGCCATCTCCGCCGCCGCGGCCACCGCCAGCGGCCGCGACCGCGTGATCGCGGCGCTGCTGATCACTTTCGTGCCCTGCTCGGCGCGCTCGGCCATTATCCTGGCGCTGGGCGGCAAGTACCTTGGCGGCTTCGGCGTCTTCGCCATCTTCATGTTGACGCTGGTAGTCATCGCCCTCCTCGGCAAGATCCTCGCCAGCCGCTACGCCGAAGCCGCCCCCGGCATGATCCAGGAAATCCCCCCCTACGCGGTGCCTTCCTGGCGGGCGATCTGGCGCGACACCTGGGCGCGCACCAGCGATATCGTCACCATCGTCACGCCGCTGCTGGTGGTCGGCAGCGTCGTGCTGGCGCTGCTCCAGCACTGGGGCGCCGATGCCTTCATCAACGCCGCCCTCGCGCCCATCACCAGTTGGTGGCTCGGCCTGCCGGTCGTGCTCGGCGTGCCTATCCTGTTCGGCGTATTGCGCAAGGAGCTTTCGCTGCTGATGATCTACCAGGCGCTGGGCAGCCAGGAGATCGGAACCATGCTCGACTGGGTGCAAATCGTCACTTTTCTGATCTTCCTCACCTTCTACGTTCCCTGCGTCTCGACCTTCGCCGTCATGCTGCGCGTTCTGGGCCGCCGCGAGGCCTTCTTTTCGGTCGCCCTGTCGGTGGGCGTGGCGCTGGCCATGGCCGGCGTCATCCGCTTGCTGCTGTCGATACTCGATCTGCTCGGCTGAGCCGTACCCGCCGGACCGGCGGCGGTCCGCCGCGACTGACTTTCGTCGCCCAGGTAGCGCAAGTGGCTGCCGCAACCCATGCGGCAGTCCGACGCCCCGAACCCGGCGACCAGCACCCGGCCGCCGGCGCATCGGTTAAGGACGCACTCCGCCAGCCGGGAACGCCGCACGCCGACCACCTCGACGCCGGGCGCCGACAGCAGCCAGTCGATGTGCCAATGCATCGCCTTGTCGCGGCGCAGATGCCGGGCAATACGCGCTTCGAGATTGCGCCGGGCGCTGCCGGTGTAGACGTAGCGCCCGGCCGGAAAGCTGAATTCCCCCAGGCGGCCGATCCGGACGCGCACGGCGCGCGCGACCCGCAGCGTCAATTGATAGGTGCCCGGGTTTTCCCGCTTAACCCGGGGCGCGATTTCGATTATATTGGCAACCGGATTCACAAATTACCCAAACAGACGACTGATGAGCAGCAAAACCCAATCCAAGCAGTTATCGCTCGAGACCGATTTATTTGTGCGCCCGGATGCTACTGAACAGGCCAAGCCCGACCAGCCGAAGCGCCCCAAGCCGGGCAAACGAGCGCCGGCCAAGAAAGCCCCCGCTCTTCCGGAATCGCAACAGCCTTTTCTGCCGGGCCTGTCGCGGCGCGGGCGGCCCCGTTTGCCGAACCCCATTCCGCCCACGGTCCGGGCAAGCGAAAGCCGGCGCCGAAGAACCGAAGCGGGCGCCAAGCGCGTCGAACTGGTGCTGGACCGGAGCGTCGCCGACCAACTCGACGCCTTGGTCGAGCACTTCAGGGTCTCGCGCGTGGAAGTCATCGCCAGGCTGATCTCGAAAGCGGCTGGCAAGCTCGTCGCCAAGAAATAGCGCCGGCTGCCCAGGAAGCCGAGGCGCGACGCGCCACCGGAAGCGCCACGACGGCCACCCGCGACGCGGCGGCGTCGGGCGCCGAGCTAACCCAACTTCCGATATACCTGCGCAAATCGGGATTGGTCGGCAATGCCGAAGTCTCCGGGCGCATACTGCAGCAGCCAATCCCCCGCATTGCCGCGCAGGGTATCGCCGCCCGCCGATCGGGCCGCGGCAAATGGCTCATCGATCCGCTTGGCGAGCACCGGTATCGGCTTGGCCGCATAGCGGCCGTCTTCGCCATTCCGGGTAGGCGGCACCGCTTCGTACTTCAGGTCAAAGCGCTGGCGCGACACGCTCCAGCGGCTACCCGTCAACCCGGTAACCAGGGCATCGCCGACCCGGTATCGATTCGGGCCTTCCAGACTGAGCAATTCGCCGTCCTGGCGAGCGAACGCCACGGTCACGACTTCCGCCTTGACGTAACTGGCCGCGGCAGGATCGGTCGTCAGGTCGATGTCTTTGAGTTCGAGCATGAGGTGTTTAACATTCGTAAGAGCAGACCTCGAAGGTCAAGCGCAACTCCTTGCGCTTGCGCCGGATAGCCCCCAGCGTCTTCCCAGCCTGTCGTCAATATCGCAAAGAACCTGATTCCGATCAACCATGAACACGATGAACAGACTTGCCGTCGTTCTGATGACGAGTATCGCGCTCGCCGGCTGTGCCAACTGGCAGCGCAATACTTACGAGAGTATCCGTCAACAGCAATCCGTGCAGAAACCTGCCGGGGACAAGCCCGCGACAAACCAGCCGGACTACGACACCTACCAGAAGGAGTTAAAGCAACTGCGGCCTGGCAGTGTCCAGTGACGGCCCCAGACCCAAGAACATGGGCAAGCAGCAATGAAAAAACCCGCAGGGTCAGTAACCGTGCGGGTTTTCACTTTGATCGTTGGCGGAGTGGACGGGACTCGAACCCGCGACCCCCGGCGTGACAGGCCGGTATTCTAACCAACTGAACTACCACTCCAGTCCTGCCGTCAAACGACAGGAGGCGCGCATTATATCGGCTTTCGTTGCCTGCGCAAGCGAATTCAAACCCTTTCGAAAATGCCCGCTGCGCCCATGCCGGTGCCCACGCACATCGTCACCATGCCGTACTTGAGCTGCGGGTCGCGCCGGAAGGCGTGCGCCAGCGTGGCGGTGCGGATGGCGCCGGTGGCGCCCAGCGGATGGCCGAGCGCGATGGCGCCACCGAGCGGATTCACCTTGGCCGGATCGAGGCCGAGATCCTTGATCACCGCCAGCGACTGCGCGGCAAACGCCTCGTTCAGTTCGATCCAGTCCAATTGCGCCATCGACACACCGCCGCGTGCGCAGGCAAGCGGAATGGCTTCGATCGGGCCGATGCCCATGATCTCCGGCGGTACGCCCACCACGGCGTACGACACCAGGCGCGCCAGCGGCTCGACCTGGTAGCGCTTGACAGCGGCCTCGCTCATCAACAGCACGGCCGCCGCGCCGTCGGACATCTGCGAAGCGTTGCCGGCGGTCACCGAACCCTTGGCGGCGAACACCGGCTTCAGCTTGGCCAGCGATTCCACCGTGGTGCCGGGGCGCGGGCCTTCGTCGTTCTCGAACAGGCGTTCGCGGATGTTCACCTTGCCGCTGGCCAAGTCGGGCAGATGCTCGCGCACGTCGTAAGGCGAGATCTCGGCCTTGAACTGGCCACCGGCGATGGCGGCCAGGGCGCGGCGGTGCGATTCGGCGGCGAAGGCATCCTGCTGTTCGCGCGTCACCTGCCAGCGCGCGGCGACGTTTTCGGCGGTAATGCCCATGCCGAAGGCAATGGCGCGGTTCTCGTCGTTGAACAAGGCCGGGTTGGCCGCCAACTTGTTGCCCATCATCTGCGCCATGACGGTCATCGACTCGGTGCCGGCGCCGATGGCGACGTCGCACTCGCCCAGGCGGATGCGGTCGGCCGCCATCGTCACGGCATTCAGGCCCGAAGCGCAGAAGCGATTGACGGTGATGGCCGGCACGCTGTCGGGCAGACCGGCCAGCAGCGCGCCGATGCGCGCGACGTTCATGCCCTGCTCGGCTTCCGGCATGGCGCAGCCGACCACCACGTCGCCGATTTCCCGGGCATCGAGGCCGGGCACGGCGGCGACGACCTGCTTCAGCACGTAGGCCAGCATGTCGTCCGGACGCACGTGATTGAAAGCACCCTTGCGCCGCGCCACCGGCGTGCGCGTGGCGGCGACGATGTAGGCATCCTGCACGATCTTGCTCATATCATTCTCCTCGTTCGGCCGCCTCAGTTGCGCAGGGGCTTGCCGGTTTCCAGCATGTGGGCGATGCGCGCCTGCGTTTCGGGCGTTTTCAGCAGCGCAACGAACTCGCGCCGCTCGATGTCGAGCAGCCATTGCTCGCTGACCAGCGAGCCGCTCTCGACCTCGCCGCCGCACAGCGCCACCGCCGCCGCCCGGGCGACGCGATAGTCGTGATCCGAAATCAGGTTGCCGGCGCGCATGTTCACCAGCGCCATCTCGCAATTGGCGATGCCGGTGCGTCCGGCCACCGGCAGGGCGTTCGGCCGCGCCGGCGGGGCGTAACCCGCTTCGGCCAGGGCGCGCGCCTGGCGGATGGCGACGTACAGCAGCTCATGCGGATTGAACAGGATGGTGTCGGCGGCTTCCAGAAAGCCCATGGCTCGCGCTTCCAGCGCCGAGCCGGAGGTCTGGCCCTGGGCGATCAGCATGAAGGGATTCTGCAGGAAGGGGAAAGGCTCGCCATACGCGGCCTGCGCGGCCAAGGCGGCAGCCCGGCGGGCGAAATAGGTGCACCCGCCGCCGGCCGGAATCAGCCCCACGCCCGCTTCGACGAGGCCGATGTAGGACTCGAAGGCGACGACGCGGCGCGCGACGGCCACCGCCAACTCGCAGCCGCCGCCGAGCGCCATGCCCTGCACCGCCGCCACCGTCGGCACGCCGGCGTAACGCAGGGTCATG
>WBZU01003476.1_pt1 | contig 10300 bp, 8 predicted proteins | sample 5204311 | NCBI WGS metagenome assembly WBZU01 (sample SAMN12344359, study PRJNA552823) | activated sludge metagenome | biome: Activated sludge suspended growth; feature: Nitrification reactor; material: Wastewater; isolation source: activated sludge from nitrification reactor of wastewater treatment... | reverse complement strand
GCTGACGTCCCGAGCGTGCAACGTCGCCATCCCCCCAGGCTGGCCGCGACCACCCAGCCCACCCAACCCCGATCCGCGCCGGCGGCCGCCGACTCGAACTTGCCCTGACCACATCACCCCACCCGTGGACGATCCCGGCAGCTCCCGACGCCCTCCCCCTGCCAGCCCACGTCACGCCTCGATCGACCACACCCCGCAAGTTGGCGACCGCCGAGACTCTGGCCCGCGACGGTTCGGCGAAGGTGCAGCGAAGCAAACCGAGCCGAACCCGTCGAAGCGCCGCAGCGCAGCGAGGACCAGCTTCGACGGAACCAACAGCGGGTGCCGAAGGCACGCCAAGCCCCTCGGGGCGAAGGCACCGGTGCCGAAGGCACGGTCTCACCGAGACCGGGCGACCTCGAAGCAGGCGAGGGCGCCGGCAGTGGCGACGTTCAGGCTGGCCAGGCGGCCGCGCATCGGGATCGAGACGAGCTGGTCACAGCGCTCTCGCACCAGTCGGGACAGGCCCGGGCCCTCGGCGCCGAGGACGAGGGCGACGGGCCGGTCGCCGGCGTCGAGCTGCCAGATCGGGAGGTCGGCCCGCTCGTCGAGGCCGATCACGAGCAGGCCGGCGTCTTGGAGCTCGCGGAGCGCCTTCGGGATCCCGCCGACCAGGGCCATCGGCACGTGCTCCACCGCGCCGGCCGCCGACTTGGTGACCGACGGGGTGACGTGGACCGCCCGATGCCGCGGCAGGACGACGCCGGTCACGCCGGCGCAGGCCGCCGAGCGCAGGAGGGCGCCGAGGTTGCCGGGATCGGTGATGCCGTCGCTGACGACGAGGAACGGCGCCGGCAGGCCCGGCCGGGTGCGGAGGAGGTCGTCGAGGGCGACCGGTTCGAGCGGCCGGGCGAAGGCGATCACGCCCTGCGGGGCGTCGGTGCGGGCCACCGCCTCCAACTTCGACCGGCCCACCTCCTTGACCAGCACCCGGGCCTCGGTGGCCAGCTCGCGGATCTCGTCGAGCACGTCGGCCCGGTCGAGGTCGGCGGCCATCCACAGCTCGCGTGTGTCGCGGCGGTTGGCCAGCAGCAGCTCCCGCACCGCCTGGCGACCCTCCACCTGCTCGCCCCCGAGCGGCGAACCGCCGGTCGAGCGCGGGGCGCTGGCCTGGGGGCCCATCGGGTCGAGCGCGTTGCGGGCCTTGCCGCCCGGGCGCGGCGCCCGCGGCGGACGGCCGGACGACCCGGTCGAGCCGCCACCCCCGCCACCGGCCGCCGACCGGCCCCGTCCGCCGCCCGACGTCGAGCCACGGCCGCCCGGCCCGGCCGCGCCCCGGCCGCCTCGCGGCGCGCCCGAGCCCCGACCGGCCCCCGACCCTCGTCGTCCCCCGCCTCGTCCTGCCGCGCTCATCTCGTCACCCTTCCGGTCCGACCCATCGATCCGCCATCAACGCCGATCAGGCGCGCCCCCGCCCCCAGGGCCGCGAACTTCGTGCCGAAGTCGTTCCCCACGGGTGACTCCGGCACGAAGTTCGCGGGAGCCGGGCTCGACGACCCCGGCGATGCCGCCGGTCACGGGCGGGTCACCACGGCGACGGCCCAGCAGGCGACGCCCTCGTCTCGCCCGAGCGCGCCGAGGCCCTCGGGGCGGCGGCCCTTGACCGTGACCGGCGCGCCGACGGCCGCCGACAACCGACGGGCCATCTCGTCTCGGACCGGGGCGAGCTTGGGGTGGTCGGTCACCAGCGAGGCGTCGACGTTGCCGGGCTCCCAGCCCTCGGCTCGCACGCGACGGGCCGCCTCGGCCAGCAGCTCGAGGCTGTCGGCGCCGGCCCAGGTGGGGTCGGTGTCGGGGAAGAGCTGGCCGATGTCGGCCAGGCCGGCGGCGCCGAGGAGGGCGTCGGCGCAGGCGTGGGCCACCGCGTCGGCGTCGGAGTGGCCGGCCAGCGCCCGCGGGCTCTCGAAGGTGACGCCGCCGAGCACCAGCGGCCGCTCGGGGTCGTCGACGAAGCGATGCACGTCGAACCCCTGCCCGACCCGCACCTGCATCAGCGCCGCTCCAGCAACGCTTCGGCCACGGCGAGGTCGTCGGGGTCGGTGACCTTCAGGTTCCATCGCTCGCCGGCCACGAGCCGCACCCGACCGCCGGCCGCCACCACCAGCGAGGCGTCGTCGGTGGCCTCGGGGGCGCCGGCGTGGACCCGCCGCAGCACCTCGGCCGAGAAGCCCTGGGGCGTCTGCACCGCCCGCAGCGACGCCCGGTCGACCGGCACGCCGTGCGGATCGCTGATCGAGTCGATCACCTCCACGACCGGCACCGCGGCGTCGGCCCCGGTCAGCACCGCGTCCACCACCGCCCGGAACACGCCGTGGCCGGCGAGGGGCCGGGCGCCGTCGTGGACGAGCACCACCTCGGCGTCGCCGGGCACCGCGGCCAGTCCGGCCCGCACCGACCCCGAGCGGGTGTCGGCGCCGGCCACCACCACGTCGACCGCCGGCTCCGGCTCGGCGGCGGCGTCGGCCCGCACCACCAGGACGACGCCGTCGGCCACCGACCGAGCGCCGTCGACCGCCCAGTCGACCACCCGACGACCCGCCAGGTCCGCGTACTGCTTCGCCCCGCCGAACCGCCGCCCCGACCCCGCAGCCACCACGATCGCCCAGACGACGGGCGGGCGTTCGGCGGACTCGGTCACCCGCCGAACGCTACGACACCCGCCTCGCCCGCCCCCACGTCAGCGCCGCACGCCGCCGACTCGGCGGCCCAGGTCACCCCTGGGATGGCACCACCCCCCACGTTCCGGCCAACGGCCGACTCGGAGGCCCACGTCACCCCCGGCGCGACGCCACCCTCCACGTGCCGGTCATGCCGACGAGACGGGCGTCACTCGGTAGGGTGCCCGGCGTGGTTGACATCGACCTGCTCCAAGACGTCGAGCTCCTGGCGGACCTCACCGACGACGAGATGGCCCGCGTGGCCGCCGCCGCGGTGACCGCTCGGTACCTCCGAGGTGATCTCGTGTTCGCCGAGGAGGACGAGCCCGATCGCCTCTGCGTGGTGGCCAGCGGCCGGATCGCCATCGCCAAGCGCTCGATCGACGGGCGGGAGTCGATGGTCGCCCTGATGGAGCGGGGCGACCTGTTCGGCGAGATGAGCCTGTTCGACGGGGGCTCCCGGTCCGCCGAGGCCCGGGCCCTCGAACCCTCCGAGCTTGTCGAACTGCCCTACGGCCCGCTGCGCACCGTCTACGAGGCCCGGCCCGACCTGCTCTGGGGCGTGGTGCGCCTCCTCGCCGCCCGCCTCCGCAGCACCGACGCCGCCCTGGCCGACTCGGTGTTCCTCGACGTGACCGGCCGCACCGCCAAGCGCCTCCTCGAGCTGGCCGGCGACCAGGACGAGTTCGCCCTGCCGATCACCCAGGAGGAGCTGGCCGGCATGGTCGGCGCCTCCCGCGAGCGGGTCAACAAGGCGATCGCCAGCTTCGTCCGCCTCCGCTGGATCGAACAGCAGGACCGCCGCTACCGCATCACCAAACGCGAAGAACTCGAGCGCCGCGCCCGCTGAGTCGGGCCGCTCGGTCCCAGAACACCTCGACGTCGTGGTGGCTCGGGGTGAACCGACCGGGTCAGTAGCGGTCGAGGATGGCGGATTCGGCGAGGCGGATCAGGCCCTCCTTGATGGCCTGGGCCCTCGTGGCGCCCACGCCCTCGACGTCGTCCAGGTCGTCGATGGTGGCCCGCATGATCCGGGGGAGGCTGCCGAAGCGGGCGACGATGTTCTCGATCACCTGCTCGGGGAGGCGGGGGATGCGGCTGAGGAGGCGGTAGCCGCGGGGCGAGACGGAGGCGTCGAGCGCGTTGGTGGGCAGGCGCAGGGCGTGGACCAGCTCCGCCGGGTCGATCAGGTCCTCGGTGGTCAGGGTGGACAGGTCGTCGAGGACGGTGTCGAGCGGGACCGAGCGGTCCTCGCCCCGGTAGTCCCGCACGATGTGGCGCCGATCGTGCTCCACCCCGCCCATCAGCTCGAGGAGCTGGAGGCGGACCATGCGCCCCTCCTCGCCGAGCTCGATGATCGCCCACTCCAGCTCGTCGGCGATGCGCTCGACGCCCTCGATCCGCTGGAGGACGTTGATCACGTCCCGGATGGTGACCAGGTCCTCGACCTCGAGGGTGGAGAGGGTGGCGGCGTCGGCGTCGAGGCGGTTGCGGTAGCGCTCCAGGGTGGACAGCGCCTGGTTGGCCCGGTTGATCACCCGCGGCGTGGGCTCGAGCTCGTGGCGCTGGTCGCCGACGTACACCGAGATCGTGTTCATCCGCTGGCTGACCGTGATCACCGGGACCCGCAGCGAGCGGGCGACCCGCTCGGCGGTGCGGTGGCGGGTGCCGGTCTCGCTGGTGGGCACCGACGAATCCGGCACGAGGTGGACGTTGGCCCGGGCGATCCGGCTGCCGTCTCGGGCCAGGATGATGGCGCCGTCCATCTTGGCCAGCTCGGACAGCCGCTGGGGGCTGAAGGCGGCGTCGAGCAGGAACCCGCCCGAGCAGATGTTGAGCACATCGGGCCCGTCGCCGATGACGAGCAGCCCGCCCATCCCGGCCTGGAGGATGCGGTCGATCCCCTCGCGCAGCGCCCGACCCGGCGCCACCTGGGCCAACGCCGCCCGCAGCTCCGGCCTGGCCCGGGGATCCATCGGCCCACCGTATCGGAGCCCCAGGTCAGAGCGCTTCGAGCGACGGGCCGGACCCCGGTGGCGGGCGACGACGGACCGGACGGGGCTCCATCAGGCCGAGGCGGGCGACCGCGTCGGTGACCGTGCCGACCCGGATGGCCTGGATGCCCTCGGGCGGTTCCGGCGCCGAGAACGGGAGCAGCGCTCGCTTGAAGCCGAGGCGGGCGGCCTCGGCCAGGCGCCGCGGGGTGTGGACCACCTGGCGCAGCTCGCCGCCGAGGCCGACCTCGCCGCAGGCCACCACGTCGGGCGGGACGGGATGGTTGGTGGCGGAGCTGGCGGCGGCCAGCGCCACGGCGAGGTCCACCCCCGGCTCGACCACCCGCACGCCGCCGACCGCCAGCGCGTAGACGTCGAGCGAGGCGAGGACGAGGCCGACCCGTTGCTCGAGCACAGCCAGGACGAGCGAGAGGCGGTTGGCGTCGAGCCCGGTGGCGGATCGGCGGGGCGAGGGCAGCGACGACGGCGCCACCAGGAGCTGGATCTCCACCAGCAGCGGCCGGTTGCCCTCGATGGTGGGCACCACCACCGACCCGGCGATCCCGGCCCGCCGGTCGGCCAGGAACATCCCGCTCGGATCCGGGACGCCCTTGAGCCCCCGATCGGTCATCTCGAACAGGCCGAGCTCCTGGGTGGAGCCGAAGCGGTGCTTGGCCACCCGCAGCAGGCGCAGCGCGTGGTGGCGGTCGCCCTCGAAGGCCAGCACCGTGTCCACCACGTGCTCGAGCACCCGCGGCCCGGCCAGCGCCCCGTCCTTGGTGACGTGGCCGACCAGCACGACCGCGCACCCCCGGGCCTTGGCCTCCTGCACCAGGCGCTGGCTGCACTCGCGAACCTGGCCGACCGAGCCCGCCCCCGACGACAGCTCGCCGTCCACCAGCGTCTGCACCGAGTCCACGATCACCAGGTCGGGATCGACCTGGTCGATCGCCCCCACCACCTGGCCCAGCCCGGTCTCGGCGGCCAGCAGCAGCTTGGGGTGGAGGGCGCCGAGCCGCTCGGCCCGCAGGCGGATCTGCTGGGGGGACTCCTCGCCGGAGACGTAGAGCACCGTGCGGCCCTGCGCCGCCACCTCAGCCGCGGCCTGGAGCAGCACGGTGGACTTGCCGATGCCCGGCTCGCCGCCGAGCAGCGTGACCGACCCGGGCACCAGGCCCCCGCCGAGCACCCGGTCGAGCTCGCCGATGCCGGTGGGCCGGGGCTCGAACTCGGTGGGGTCCACCTCGCCGATCGGCACGGGCGGCGTGGCCGGCACGATGGCGGCGCGGGCCCGCACCGCCGGGCCGGCGGACTCCTCGACCAGCGTGTTCCAGGCCTCGCACCCGGTGCAGCGCCCCGCCCACTGCGGCGCCTCCGCGCCGCACTCGGTGCAGCGGAACAGGGTGCGGGTCCGAGCCATGGCCGGACCCTACCGACGGGGGGTGACAGCCAGCGGCGGCGCAGAGCGGCACACCCGGTGCGGCCGCCGCCGTGGTGTGGGACGATGCGGGCTTCCATCCCGCCCGACACGGACCACGCCCCGTGCCCGGGCGCGACGAGGCCCCGCCACCACGGCGGGGCCTCGTGCGCGTTCGGGGGGCGGACGCAACCGCCGCCGGGTCAGCCCTCGGCGGCGGGACCGGCCTCGGCCAGCTCGGGCGTGGGCGGGGGCTCGAAGCCCTCGATGGCCCGGAAGGTGATCTCGTCCTTGCCGGTCTCGGCGTCGGGCTCGGCGTCCACGATGATGATCTCGCCGGCGCGGAACTGCTTGTAGAGCAGGCGCTCCGACAGCGGATCCTCGACCATCCGCTGGATGGCCCGGCGCAACGGCCGAGCGCCGAGCGTGGGGTCGTAGCCCCGCTGGACGAGGAGGGTCTTGGCCGCGTCGGTCAGCTCGATGCCGATGCCCTGCGCCTCCAGCTGGGTGCTGGTGCGCTTGATCAGCAGGTCGACGATCGTGGTGACCTCGGCCTTCGAGAGCTCGTGGAAGACGATCGTCTCGTCGATGCGGTTGAGGAACTCGGGCCGGAAGTGGGCCTTGAGCGCCTCGTTGACCTTCTCCTTCATCTTCTCGTAGGAGACGGCCTCGTCGTTCTTGCCGAAGCCGACGTTGGCCTTGCGCAGGTCGGCGGTGCCGAGGTTCGAGGTCATGATCAGGACGGTGTTGCGGAAGTCGACCGAGCGGCCCTGGCTGTCGGTGAGCCGGCCCTCCTCCAGGATCTGGAGCAGCGTGTTGAACACGTCGGGGTGGGCCTTCTCGATCTCGTCGAACAGCACGACCGAGAACGGCTTGCGCCGCACGGCCTCGGTGAGCTGGCCGCCCTCCTCGTAGCCGACGTAGCCGGGGGGCGAGCCCACCAGCCGGCTGACCGTGTGCTTCTCCATGTACTCGGACATGTCGAGGCTGATCAGGCTCTGCTCGTCGCCGAAGAGGAACTCGGTGAGGGTCTTGGCCAGCTCGGTCTTCCCGACGCCGGAGGGGCCGAGGAAGATGAACGAACCGCTGGGGCGCTTGGGGTCCTTGAGGCCGGCCCGGGTGCGGCGGATGGCCTGGCTGACCGCCTTGATGGCGTTCTCCTGGCCGATCACCCGCTTGTGGAGCTCGTCTTCCATGCGGAGGAGCTTGGCGGTCTCCTCCTCGGTGAGCTTGTAGACGGGGATGCCGGTCCAGAGGGAGAGCACCTCGGCGATCGACTCCTCGTCGACCTCGTCGAACAGGTCGACCCCGGAGGCCTTGATCTCGGTCTCCTTGGCCTCCTTCTCGGCCAGGAGCTCCTTCTCCTTGTCCCGGAGCCGCCCGGCCTCCTCGAAGTTCTGGGCCTCGACGGCCTCCTTCTTCTGCTGGACGACCTGGGCGATCTGGTTCTCGAGCTCCTTGTAGTCCGCCGGGGTCTCCATGCGCTTGATGCGCAGCCGGGAGCCGGCCTCGTCGATCAGGTCGATCGCCTTGTCCGGGAGGTGGCGATCCGAGATGTAGCGGTCCGCCAGGTTGGCGGCGGCCACGAGGGCCTGGTCGGTGATCGTGACCCGGTGGTGGGTCTCGTAACGATCGCGGAGGCCCTTGAGGATCTCGATCGTGTGGGCGACGGTGGGCTCCTCGACCTTGACCGGCTGGAACCGGCGCTCGAGGGCGGCGTCCTTCTCGAGGTGCTTGCGGTACTCGTCGAGCGTGGTGGCGCCGATCGTCTGGAGCTCGCCGCGGGCCAGCATCGGCTTGAGGATCGAGGCGGCGTCGATCGCGCCCTCGGCGGCGCCGGCGCCGACGAGGGTGTGGATCACGTTGATGAACAGGATGATGTCGCCCCGGGTGCGGATCTCCTTGAGGACCTTCTTCAGCCGCTCCTCGAAGTCGCCCCGGTACCGGGAGCCGGCCACGAGGGCGCCGAGGTCCAGCGTGTAGAGCTGCTTCTGGTGGAGGGTCTCGGGGACGTTGTCCGCGGCGATCGCCTGGGCCAGGCCCTCGACGATGGCGGTCTTGCCGACGCCCGGCTCGCCGATCAGCACCGGGTTGTTCTTGGTGCGGCGCGAGAGGACCTGCATGACCCGCTCGGTCTCGCGGTGGCGGCCGATCACCGGATCGAGCTTCTTGTCCTTGGCCAGCTGGGTGAGGTTGCGGCCGAACTGGTCCAGCACGAGCGAGCCGGACGGCGTGTCACCGCCCGACCCGCCGGCGGTGGCGCCGGCCTTGTCCCCCGACCCGGACGACGAGCCGCCGGGCGACCCCGAGCCGGAGTACCCGGACAGGAGCTGGATCACCTGCTGGCGGACCCGGCTGAGGTCCGCGCCGAGCTTGACCAGCACCTGGGCGGCGACGCCCTCGCCCTCGCGGATGAGGCCGAGGAGGATGTGCTCGGTGCCGATGTAGTTGTGGCCGAGCTGGAGCGCCTCGCGCAGCGACAGCTCGAGGACCTTCTTGGCGCGGGGCGTGAACGGGATGTGGCCCGACGGCGACGAGCCGCCCTGGCCGATGATCTCCTCGACCTGGCTGCGCACCGCCTCGAGCGAGATCCCGAGCGACTCGAGGGCCTTGGCGGCGACGCCCTCGCCCTCGTGGATCAGCCCCAGCAGGATGTGCTCGGTGCCGATGTAGTTGTGGTTGAGGAGGCGAGCCTCCTCCTGCGCCAGCACCACCACACGGCGGGCCCGGTCGGTGAACCGTTCGAACAACGTCCTGCCTCCCAATCAGCGGGATTCGTGGGGCGAGTGTACCGCCCGGCCCCCCAGAGCCGATCGGCATGCGAGCCCCGGATCTGAGCGCTCCGACCCCGGTGACGGACGACCGCCCAGGCCGACGGTCGCAGACTTGGGGTGGGGGCGGGAGAGACCCGTAGCCTCGGCGGATGGCCGAGAACCCCCTGCTCGCCCTGCCCCACGCCGCCGAGGATCGGCTCCGGATCGAAGAGGAGCTGCGGGCGTCGGTTCGGGCGCCCACCGAGGCGCTCACCGAGATGGCGGCCCACCTGATCGGGGCCGGCGGGAAGCGGGTGCGGCCGATGTTCGCGGTGGCCGCCGCCGCCTGCGGGCGGACCGAGGTGGGGCCGGCGGATCTGGACGTGATCCGGGGCGGCGTGTCGGTGGAGCTCGTGCACCTCGGCTCGCTGTACCACGACGACGTGATCGACGAGGCCACCACCCGGCGGGGCGTCGAGAGCGTCAACAGCCGCTGGGGGAACCTGCGGGCGATCCTGGCCGGCGACTTCCTGCTGGCCAAGGCGTCGGAGATCGCCGCCTCGCTCGGCACCGAGGTGGCCGGGCTGCTGGCCGCCACGATCGGCCGGCTCTGCGAGGGCGAGGTCCTCGAGCTCCAAGACGCCTACCAGACCGCCCGCACCGAGGCGGCCTACCTGGCCTCGATCGAGGGCAAGACGGCGTCGCTGCTGTCGTCGGCCTGCCGGATCGGGGCGATCGTCGGCGGCCTGTCCCGGGACGACATCGACCGCCTCACCGCCTTCGGCCTCGCGTACGGCATGGCCTTCCAGGTGATCGACGACGTGCTCGACGTGATCGCCACCGACGAGCAGCTCGGCAAGCCCGCCGGCCACGACCTCGTCGAGGGCGCCTACAACCTGCCCGTGCTGCGGGCGCTGGCCGGCCCGGAGGGCGACGAGCTGGCCGGCCTGCTCGGCACCCCGATCGAGGGCGAGACCTGGGAGCGGGCGCGGGCCCTGGTGCGGTCCGGCTCGGCGGTCGACGAGTCGATCGAGGTGGCCCGGGCCTACGTCGTGGAGGCCAACGACCTGCTGGCCCCCTTCGAGGACCGCCCCGCCGCGGTCGCCCTCCAGGGCGCCGCCCGCCACCTCATCGCCTCGGTCGACGCCGTCCGCGCCGGCTGAGCCGCGCCCGCCCCCACCGGCCGGGGCCGGGCAGGTCGACGGCGAACGGTCCTCAGGGGCGGGCGGCGAGGGTGACGTTCGTGGTGAAGGGGCGGACGATCACCGCCGCGGTGCGGTCGTAGCTGGCCTCGAGCTCCCGGCGCAGGGCCGGCGGGGTGGCGGGGTCCTGGAGGGTGGCGACCACGGGGAGGACCCGGTAGGTGGCGGTGTCGACGTAGGTGGGGATGGCCTCGATGCCGTCGAAGGACCAGCGGCCGTCGGCGCCCCGCACGGCGTG
>WBZU01003475.1_pt1 | contig 10301 bp, 8 predicted proteins | sample 5204311 | NCBI WGS metagenome assembly WBZU01 (sample SAMN12344359, study PRJNA552823) | activated sludge metagenome | biome: Activated sludge suspended growth; feature: Nitrification reactor; material: Wastewater; isolation source: activated sludge from nitrification reactor of wastewater treatment... | reverse complement strand
TCTGGGCACTCGGCTGCGAGGCAAAGAGGTCGGGGATCACTCCGGTCAGCCCTGTCGGTCCGGTGATTCCGGTGGGTCCGATTTCGCCGATCAATCCGGTCAAGCCTGTCGGTCCGGTCGGACCGAGCAGTCCCGTTATGCCCTGAAGTCCGGTCGGACCGGTCGGTCCGATGAGTCCCGTCAGGCCGGGAAGTCCGGTCGGACCCGTCGGGCCGATGATCGACAGTCCGTCGGCTCCCGTCGCGCCCTTCGGGCCCGTGGGACCGGTCGCGCCGTTGCCGGGCCCGATCGGTCCTGTCGGTCCAATCGGTCCGGTGGGTCCGGCCTGGCCCTGCTGTCCGGTCGCACCATTGGTGCCATTGCTCCCATTGGTCCCGTTCCTGCCCGGTTTCGGCTTGGCACAGATCAGGTTGACGAAGGCCTTTCGCTTCTTCGGCTTCACCTTCTTCTTGAACTGCATGACTGACGGGACCAGCTTCTTGCACTGGGCCTGGGTGAGAGCGGCACCGGCAGGGGCGGACGCCGACATCGCCAGTACGGCCGAACCGGCGATCATCGCCATCAAGAGCCTGATCTTGCCTCCCTGCATCATCTTGAATCCAGCCTAATCGCAAAACGGGTCCCCGTGTGAAATCCCGTGCGGTGTGAAAACGGGGCATGCAAAAACGCGGGTTTTGCGGGAATCGGCCCGGTCCCACCCTGATGCGCTGCTACCCTCCACATGTAGGTGGAGCGCCTACGGCCTGTTTTCAATCCCTCTAATCCTGCAACGGATGGCCCTGAGACCTTGAGCGAGCCTGAATACCTGGACCGCGAAGGACCGCGAGACGAATGCGGAGTTTTCGGCGCATATGCGCCGGGACACGACGTAGCCCGGCTCGCCTACTTCAGCCTTTACGCACTTCAGCACCGCGGCCAGGAATCGGCCGGCATCGCCACCGCCGAAGGTGGCCACATCACCACCATGCGTGATGGCGGGCTGGTTTCGCAGGTGTTCGACGAAGACAAGCTGCGCGCCCTCCAGGGCGACATGGCGATCGGCCATGTGCGTTATTCGACCACCGGCGGTGGCTCCTGGGAGAACGCCCAGCCGATCTGGCGCGACGACGGTCGTGAGCTCGCCCTCGCCCACAACGGCAACCTGACCAACGCGGTCGACCTGTTCAACAAGCTTCGCCGCAAGGGACTCGAGTTCCGCGGCACCACCGACTCCGAGATCATGGCTGCGCTCATCTCGGTCAACTACGGCCGCCACATCGAGGACGCCGTTGCCGACGTCATGCCGAAGCTGCGCGGCGCCTACTCCACGGTGGTCATGACCAAGCACGCGATCGTCGCCTTCCGCGACCCGCACGGCATCCGCCCGCTCTCGCTCGGCAAGCTCGCCGACGGCAGTTACGTGGTCGCCTCCGAGAGCTGCGCCTTCGACATCATCGGTGCCGAACTGGTCCGCGAGGTCAACCCCGGCGAGATGATCTCCCTCAGCGAACGCGGCCTCGAGTCGCGCCAGGTGCTGAAGTCCGACCGCACCGCGATGTGCGTGTTCGAGCACATCTACTTCTCCCGGCCCGATTCCAAGCTCGAAGGCAAGCGCCTCCAGCAGGTGCGCGGCCAGATGGGCGAGATCCTCTGGCGCGAGTCACCGGTCGAGGCCGACCTGGTCATCTCGGTGCCGGACTCCGGAACTCCCGCCGCCCGAGGGTTCGCCCGGGCCTCCGGCATCCCCCAGGACGACGGCCTGATCAAGAACCGTTACGTCGCCCGCACCTTCATCCAGCCCGGTCAGGAGCTGCGCAAGCACGGACTTCGCATCAAGTTCAACCCGCTGCCGGAGATCGTCTCCGGCAAGCGCGTGGTGGTCGTTGACGATTCGATCGTGCGCGGCAACACCACCCGCCAGATCGTCGGCATGCTCCGTGATGCCGGCGCCCTCGAGGTCCATCTGCGGATCTCGGCCCCGCCGATCCGCTACTCCTGCAATTACGGCGTCGACATGTCCTCCCGTGAAGAGATGGTCGCCCACGAGCGCACCGAGGCGGAAGTGGCGGTCGAGGTCGGGGCAGACAGCCTCGCCTACCTCTCGATGGAAGGCGTCTACGAAGCGGTCGGAACCCCCGCCAGCGTCCACTGCGACGCCTGCTTCACCGGCAACTACCCGCTCGGTGACGACCCCGACGATGCCGACGGCAAGTTCGATCTCGAAGAGATCGCCGTCCTCCCCGTCGGCCGCTGAGAAGCCGGGTTCAGGCGGGGGCGAGAAAGTCCTGCGCGATCTCCACCTCGACCGACGCCGGATAGTGATCGACGAGCCCGATCGACCTGAGACTGTCAGCGACTGCATCGAAGAGAGTCCGGGCTGCGGTGCTCCGGTCATTGCCTTCCATGGACATCACGATCAAGGCCGAAGTTCCCTCCCACGACAGCACCGGTCCGTATCGGCCGAAATCGGCTTCCAGGTGGTCAATCAGTGGCTCCCATCGTGATTCATCCTCGACCGGAATATTGGGAATTGCAATCCGAGCGCGATACTCCATGTCATTCAAGATAGCCCTTTCGTTTCAGTTCCGAAAGTTGATTTCTCCAAGTTGAACTACTGCTCGGCGTATTCGCTAGCCGTACCGGAGCTTGTGTCTTGTCGGCCGGGAACGCAAGCCAGTGCTTCTTCCTTCTTTCGATCCTCCAGCCCTGCGATTTGAGTCGATTGGTGACCTTTTTCAGGTCCCCTCGGTAACTCACGGCTTGCGGCCGGGCTGCGACTTTGCCAACTCTTTGATTCGCATGGACGAATAAGCCGACGAATTGGCCGATTCTCCCCCGTCGCCCATCGAAGTGAGCCGTTCAGTCACTGAATCGGTACTCGACCTTCCGGAATATTGGTTGATGCGGCAGGATGGCGGGGTGAGTTTTGCCGAGCAGACATTCCGCATCGTCGTACTCGCTTCCGGCGGTGGCACCAACCTGCAGGCCATCCTCGACCAGCTGCATGGCAAGGAGGGCATCGAGGTCGCCGGTGTCGCCTCCGACAAGCCCGATGCCTTCGCGCTCGAGCGGGCCGCCGCGGCCAAGGTGCCCACCGGGGTCTTCGCGCGGAATGACTGGCCCGACCGCAAGACCCGTGACCTGGCGATGGCCGACTGGATCGACTCGGTTGACGCCGACCTGGTCGTGCTCGCCGGATACATGCAGCTCGTATCGCCCGAGTTCGTCGCCCGCTTCCGTGGCCGCATCGTCAACGTGCACCCGGCGCTGCTTCCTTCCTTCCCCGGCCTCGACGCGATCGGGCAGGCGATCGAGCACGGCGTGCGCGTCACCGGGGTGACCGTGCACTTCGTCGACGAAGGCACCGACACCGGTCCGGTGATCCGGCAGCAGGCTGTGGAAATTCCCGCAAATTGGGACCGCGACGAACTCGAAATCGCCGTTCACGACGTCGAACACGCCATATACCCCGAGTCGATCCGCATGATCGCGCAGGGCCGGGTTAGGATCGCCCCGGAGAACCCCCGCCAGGTAATCATCGACAGCAAGGGCGCGAATGAACAACATTGATCCGACCAACGGCCCGATCAAGGTCAGGCGAGCCCTGATCTCGGTCTCCGACAAGACCGGTATCGCCGACTTCGCCAAGGGACTGGCCGAAGCCGGTGTCGAGATCCTCTCCACCGGTGGCACCGCCTCCGCCCTTCGCGAGGCCGGCATCGAAGTTGTCGATGTCTCAGAGTTCACCGGGCAGAAGGAGATCCTCGACGGCCGGGTCAAGACCCTCCACCCGAAGATCTACGCCGCGATCCTCGCCCGCCGCTCCGATCCCGAGCACGTCGCCGTGCTCGAGGCCGAAGGCATCCCGCCGATCGACCTGGTCTGCGTGAACCTGTACCCCTTCGAAGCGACGATCGCCAACCCGGACGTCTCCCCGCTCGAGGCGATCGAGAACATCGACATCGGTGGCCCGACCATGATCCGCGCCGCGGCGAAGAACCACGAGGACGTCGTCATCGCGGTCAAGCCCGAGTGCTACGACGCGATCCTCGCCGAGATGGAGGAGACCGACTCCGAGGTCTCCGCCTCGACCCGCCACTGGCTGGCCAACGAGGCCTTCGCCCAGACCGCGCGCTACGACGCCGCGATCTCGCGCTGGTTCGCCAACTCCTACGAGGACTTCCCCGGCCACCTGGTGGTCGCCTACGAGAAGCAGCTCGACGTTTCATACGGCGAGAACCCGCATCAGCGCGGTGCGCTGTACTCGGAGGTCGGCCTCGAAAGCCATGTGCTCACCGACCTGGCCAAGCTCCACGGCCGGGCGCTGTCGTTCAACAACGTGCTCGACCTCGACTCGGCCCGCAAGCTGCTGGCCGACCTCGAAGGCCCGGCCTGCGTGATCGTCAAGCACAACAACCCCTGTGGTGTGGCGATCGGCGACGGTGGCCTCGACGCCTACGAACGGGCGCTCTCCTGTGACCCGATGTCCGCCTTCGGCGGCGTGATCGCGATCAACCGCAAGGTCGACGTGCCCCTCGCGGAGGCGCTCAGCAAGAACTTCGTCGAGGTCCTGATCGCACCCGAGTACGACGATGACGCCCTGGAGATCCTCCAGCGCAAGGAGGCGATCCGCATCTTCACCGACCAGGCCCCGCGCTATCCGGATCCGAAGGAGAAGGACATCAAGCGCGTGCGCGGCGGCATCCTCGTCCAGGACCGCGACGGCGAGCCGGAACAGCGGGAGATGATGGAAGTCGTCACCGAGGTCAAGCCGACCGAGGACGCCTGGAACGACCTGCTGCTCGCCTGGACCGTCTGCCGCCACGTGCGCTCGAACGCGATCGTCCTGGTCAAGGACGGCGTGACGCTAGGCATCGGTGCCGGTCAGATGAGCCGCGTCGACTCGGTGCGGCTGGCGATCGAGAAGTGCCGCGAGGCCCACGAGGACGACGCCGACGATCTCCTCGCCGGCTGTGCCCTCGCCTCGGACGCCTTCTTCCCCTTCGCCGACGGGCCCACCGCCGCGATCGAAGCCGGAGCGACCTCGGTCATCCAGCCCGGCGGCTCCAAGCGCGACGGCGAGGTCATCGAGGCCTGCAACGAATCAGAGACCGCGATGGTCTTCACGAAACATCGGCATTTCCGTCATTAACGGCACCGGATTTCCCAACTGGGAAATCCGGCGTTCGCTGAAGTGGTCTGCCTCTGGTGCTGCGTTACGTTGGCTAGCCGAGCTTGACCGGCATGGTTCGCCACTGGTTCAGGAAGGTGGAGCTGACGCGGTCGCATTCGCCGTCGATCTCGATCGTGTCGAAGCGCCTCAGGCTCTCCTCGATCCAGAGCTTCAGCTCGAGCCGCGCGAGGCCGGCTCCCAGGCAGAAGTGACGGCCGCCTCCACCGAATCCCTGGTGGGGGTTCGGCTCGCGGCGAACGTCGAAGTAGTCGGGGTTCTCGAAGACTGACTCGTCCCGATTGCCTGACACGTACCAGAGGGCGAGCTTGTCTCCGGCCTTGATCTGGCGGCCCTTGAGCTCAGTGTCCCTGGTGGCGGTCCTGCGCATGTAGGCGAAGGCCGGGTGGTAGCGCACGAACTCCTCGACGACCTGTTCGAGCGGAACCGCGCCGGAGCGGACCAGTTCCATCTGCTCGGGATCGTCCATCAGGCTCTTCATGCCCGAGGTGAACACCGAGCGGGTCGAGTCGTTTCCGGCGACCATCAGCAGGAAGAAGAACATGAGGACTTCTTCGTGGGTGAGCCTTTCGCCGTCGACTTCGGCATGGACGATCGCAGAGGTCAGGTCGTCGGTCGGGTTGGTCTCACGCTCAGTGACCATGTCGTTGACATAGGGCATGAACTCCTCGACTGCCTTCCAGACGTCGTCGAGGTCCGTGACCATGCGCGGGTCCTCGAAGGCGGTGGTGCGGTTGGTCCAGTCGACCAGTTGGGCGGCGTCTTCACGCGGGGCGCCGAGCATCTCGCCGATGACCATGGCCGGCACGAAGTAGCCGACGTCCTGGACCAGGTCGACCCGTCCGTCCGGGTGCTCCTCCAGGGCCCGGTCGTAGACGAGGTTGATGATCTCGCGCATGCGCTCGGTGTGCTCGACCGCCATCTTCGGCGTGAACGCCCGCTGCACGAGGGCCTTGAGCCGGTCGTGGCGGGGCGGGTCCTGCGAGATCATCATGTTCTGCGAGATGTCGATCGGGTCGGGCGCACCGGGCTCGGCCGGCAGGCGGTCGACGAGGATGATGCTGCGCTTCGAGGAGAAGGTCTCGTGGTCGCGGCCCACGGCGGCGATGTCCTCGTAGTTGACGACCGACCAGAAGCCACCCTCGTCGGGGAAGTCGCTGAGCTCACTGAAGTGGAGGTCCTGCGAGCGGAGCATCCTGAAGACCTCGTGAGGAGGCCCGTCCTTCCAGAGGTCGAGGTCGCTTACGTCGAGTTCAGTCGGATCGGCAGTTGCGGGGTTCATCTCGAAGTCTTTCGTTCGGGGACATGCCGGGATCTCTCCTCAGGCCCTGCCGGGACCATAACAGGAATGAGACATCTTTGTCAAGTGATTCATTACGGACATGTTCTGTCTGTGATCCGAACGGACTGCGCAGAGAAGGTGTCTCAGTTCTCTACACTTGTGCTGTGCCCACCAGGACTCCGGCAAAGAAACAGGGGGCCGCGGTCAAGTTCCGCCGCCCCACCCGCGACGACGCGATCGCTCTGGCCAGGGAGAGCTTCCTCGCGGGCGAGCGGGTCGAGATGCAGACGCTCGCGGGCGAGCTCGGCATCGCCCGTGCCACGCTTTACCGGTGGATCGGCGAGCGTGAGCAGTTGCTCGAAATCGTCTTCGCGGGTCTCGTGCTGGAGTGGTTCGCCGAAGTCGAGCCACAGGCGGAGGGTGCCGGTCAGGAAAGGTTGCTCGACGTGGTCAGGCTGTTCCTCGAACACGCGGCCGCATCCGAGCCGCTCAGTGACTTCGCTGCCCGCGAACCGGCACTGACCATGAAACTGCTGCTCGACCGCGATGGACTCGTTGCGCAGAACTCGCGGTCCGCGGTCAAGGGCCTGCTCGAAGAGACGATTCCGGAGCTCGACGTGCCCGACAACATCATCGAGGCGATCGAGATGACGGCGGTCTCGCTCGTTTGGGCGAACATCGCGATCGGGCGCGAGCCCGACATCGAGGGCGCGGTCAACCTGACCGGCACCCTGCTCAGCGTCTGCAACTGACTGCTGCCCCGCCCGACCGGCGTTCGGACATGTCCGTGCCGTAATTGGCAAGATGGTCGGGCCCCCTTAGCTCAGGTGGTTAGAGCTGCAGGCTTTTAACCTGTGAGTCCTCGGTTCGAATCCGAGAGGGGGCATAACTCTTCGAGTCTCAGCCGAGCCCCGGCAGCCCTTCTTCGGGTGTGGAGGCTTCGGCGTAGAGGCGTTTCGGGATGCGGCCGGCCTTGAAGGCGGCCCTTCCCGCCTCGACCGCGTGGCGCATCGCCACCGCCATCAGGTCAGGGTCCTCGGCCCTCGAGATCGCCGAGGCGAGCAGAACACCGTCGCAACCGAGCTCCATCGCCAGGGCGGCGTCGGAGGCGGTGCCGATTCCGGCATCGAGGATGACCGGCACTTCGGCCTCTTCGACGATGATCGAGATGTTGTACGGGTTCCTGATCCCGGCCCCGGAGCCGATCGGCGATCCGAGCGGCATCACCGCGGCGCAACCGACCGCGGCCAGTCGCTTGGCGAGGATCGGGTCGTCGTTCGTATAGGGCAGGATCGTGAAACCGTCACCGACCAGCTCCTCGGCCGCGCGCAGCAGTTCGGGGCCGTCGGGCAGCAGGGTACGGTCGTCACCGATCACCTCGAGCTTCAGCCAGTCGGTGCCGAAAGCCTCACGGGCGAGCTTCGCGGTCTTGACAGCGTCCCGGGCCGTGTAACAGCCGGCCGTGTTCGGGAGCACGAAGAGGCCGAGCCGCTCGACCACGTCCATCACCGAACCGGTGGCTGCCGGATCGAGGCGCCTCAGCGCAACGGTGATGATCTCGGTGCCGGACTTCTCCAGCGCCGTCGACATCTGCTCCAGCGAACGGAAGCCTCCGCTGCCGGCAACCAGGCGCGAGCCCCACTTGCGGCCGCCCAGCTCCCATTCGTCGGCGCCACCCTGGATCGCGGCGACCACGTCTACCGACGCGCCCTCCTCGACCCGGGTGCTGTCCCATTCCGAGCGCGGCACGACCTCACCGGCCACAGCCACCGCGAGTCCGCGCTGGTCCGGGCCGGCACCGGTCATCTCGACCAGCCGGGAAACCGTGGTGTCGTTCGGGACTTCGGTCGGCTCGCCGTTGAGGTTCACGTTCATCCCGTCACCGCCAGGTCACGATCCTTGAAGCGGGCAGGGTCGGCACCGGTCATCGGGCCGGTGACGGTCGCGCCTTCGCTCAGGTCGGCGATCGTGCGGGCGGTGAGCGGGGCCAGCAGGATCCCGTTGCGATAGTGGCCGGTGGCCATCAGCAGCCCCTCGACGGCGGTGGCGCCGACGACCGGAAGGTTGTCGGGCGTCGCCGGCCGGAGCCCCGCCGTTGCTTCGATGAATTCCAGCTCGGCTACGTCGGGCAGCAGGCGGTAGGCCTCGCGGAGCAGTTCGTGGACCCCGCCGGCGGTGACGGTGGTGTCGAAGCCCATCTCCTCGGAAGTCGCCCCGATGATCAGGCGGCCGTCACGCCGGGGCACGATGTAGACACGCTCAGAGGCGAGGATGCGCCCGCAGACCGGATCGGCGTGGTCCCCGCGGAGCTCCAGCACCTGACCCTTGACGGGGCGCACGGGCGGGCGGCACTCTTCGGGCAGCCAGTCGGCCTCGCCCGACCTCGCACCGACGGCGGCGACCACCGTTCGGGCACGGAGCTTCGAGCCGTCGGCCAGCTCAACCGCCTCGACCTGGCCGTGCGAGCGCTTGAGGCCGGTGACCTCGATGCCGCTCCTGATCGTGACTCCTTCGGCCGTCAGTGCTTCGAGCAGTCCCGAAACCAGGACCCGGGGGTCGACTGCACCGTCGTCGGGCACGTTGATGGCGCCAGTCAGGTTCGGGGCGAGGCCGGGTTCGAGATCCCGCGCCGCCTGCGGGCCGAGCCATTCGGAAGCGAGGCCGGACTCGAGCTGCAGGCCGTGGCTGCGCTTCAGGCCGGCCGCCTCGTCGCGGTCGAGTGCGACATGCAGGCCGCCCATGCGCCGGTAGCCGATCACACCGCCGCAGCAACGTTCGACAGAAGAGATGAACTCGGGATACTGGCCGGCCGAGATCAGGTTCATCTCCAGCAGGGCCGGCTCGCCGAAATCAAGCTCACCAACCGGGGCGAGCATTCCCGCCGCCACCCGGGTGGTCCCGGAACCGGGCTTCGATCCGTCGAGCACGACGACCGAAGCGCCGCGGTTGTGAAGCTCCCAGGCGCAGGAGAGGCCGATGATGCCCGCTCCGACCACGACGACGTCGAAGTCGCTGTCACTCCTGTTGTCGGCTTGACTGGTTTCCATTTGATGTGTCCCGGAACCCGCCGCCATCCCTAGCGCCGGAATTGCCCGGATCAGGTTCGAACGGTCGGCGGCCACACCGCCCTCTCAGCCCGTCATGCGGACTCCCGTGAAAACGATGCTATCGGGGTCGGGTGCCTGCCTCCGATGCGGGCACCTCTATCCTGCAGTCATGAGCTTCGGACCCACAGACGGAATCGGGGCGCTTCGCCGCGAAAGGCTCCGCACGGCCAGGCTTTATTTCGTCTGCGACGCCCGTCCGAACGGCCAGGACCCGGAACCGCTGCTGAAGGCGGCGATCCAGGGCGGCGTCGACATCATCCAGCTGCGCGAGAAGAGCGGCGACACGAAGCTGATCGAAAGGGCCGCCCAGACCTTCCGGCGCGTCTGCGAGAACTCCTCGGTTCCGTTCTTCCTCAACGACGATCCGGAGCTCGCCGAATCTGTCGGCGCCGACGGTGTCCACATAGGCCAGGACGACGTCTCCGTCGAAGAGGCCCGCCGGCTCGTCGGTCCGGATCGCCTGATCGGCCTCTCGACCCACTCCAGGGAGCAGATCGACGCCGCCGAGGGAGTTGACCACATCAGCGTCGGTCCGGTCTGGGAGACCCCGACCAAGCAGGGCCGCCCCGCGGTCGGCCTCGAACTGGTCACCTACGCGGCAGAAAACAAGAACCTCCCCTTCTTCGCGATCGGCGGCATCGACCCCGACAACGTCAACGAGGTACTGAAGGCCGGCGCCCGCAGGATCTGCGTGGTCAGGGCGATCCATGATGCCGACGACCCGTCACACGTCGCCTTCCGT
>WBZU01003474.1_pt1 | contig 10301 bp, 7 predicted proteins | sample 5204311 | NCBI WGS metagenome assembly WBZU01 (sample SAMN12344359, study PRJNA552823) | activated sludge metagenome | biome: Activated sludge suspended growth; feature: Nitrification reactor; material: Wastewater; isolation source: activated sludge from nitrification reactor of wastewater treatment... | reverse complement strand
TCGGCCCCCGCCCCTTCAACCTCTTTACCGCCAGTTCTTCCCGCCAAACGCACGTTGCGGCTCGTGGCCGCCGGAGACGTCAGCTTCGGGCGTTTGGTCGGACAAATGCTCCTGCAAAATCCGCAATTCGCGCCGCTCGCGTCCGTGGATCCGTTATTTCGCACGGCCGACATCAGGTTTGTCAATCTGGAAGGGCCGATCAGCGACCGAGGCAAGGAGACCGTTTCTCCGGAGAATAAGCTTGTTTTTAATGGTCCGCCCATTTCCGCGTCGGCGCTTTCTCGGGCCCGCGTCGATATCGTATCGACGGCCAACAATCATGCTTGGGATTATGGACGCAAAGGCCTGCTCGAGACGCTCGATTTTCTCGATAAGGAAAAGATCTTCCACGTCGGTTCCGGGGAAAACCTGGAAAAAGCTTGGACGCCCGTGATTGTCGAACGATCCGGATTTCGCCTGGCATTCGTGGCCGTCAACGACATCTGGAATCAAGCGCATGTCCCGGGCAATTCCGCGCGGGATCATGTCGCGGGCATGGATAAAGACAAACTCGTGGGTCTCGTGCGTGACCTACGCCGGCGTGACGACGTCGATGCGATTGCCGTCAGTTATCATGGCGGCGTCGAGTACCAAGACGAACCTCTGACCACCACGCGGGATTTGGCTCGAGCGGCGATTGAAGCGGGCGCGGACGTTTTTCTGGGCCATCATCCGCATGTGGTTCAGGGAATTGCGTTTCATCGCGATCGGCCCATCGTCTATAGCTTGGGCAATTTGTTGATGCGCATGACCGGGGACCATCCCGCCACGGAAATGGGATTGGCGGTACGAGTCACCTTGCGTCGCGGCGAAGTGCCCGAGCTCGTGGCGTGTCCCATTCGAATTTCCGGCGTGGATCCCATTCCTTTGGGTTCGGATCCGCGACGAACGGCGTACGAAAGCATGTTCATGCAGCGATTACGCAAGGTTACGCGTCTGGTTGGCCAAGCGAACTTCGAAGCGTTCGATGCCGAGGGTTGTTCTCGGGTGACGTCGGGCGAACGTTCGCCCTGATTGTTTCTTTGCAATGCGGGCTCGAAGTCGTACGCTTTTGTGATGAACCTCCGAAAAACGACCGTGCTTTGCGGCGCCTTGGGCCTCGCATGCGCCATAACCATGGCTGCTGTCCACGACGATGCAGCTCCGTCCGCTCATGCAGCGGACATCGCCCTTCCGCAGGTTCCTCGGACGGTGCTTGTCGCGACGCACCCCGGAGCGGAATTGACGTCCGTCTTTTTTGTGGATGTTCACGATACTTCGCCGCTTGCGCCCGTTTCGACATTCGGACATTTGCCCGATGCGACGGTGCAGGCCGTTATCGTACCTGGAAAAACGGACGTATTGGCCACCGCGGACGTGACCCCCACGCGCGACGCGTCGTTCAACGCCGGTCTGTTTTATTTACGCGCGCACAAGCCGCCCGAGCGGCTCGTCGAGGGCGTGGTGCATGCGAGCCGACCCTTGGTCACGCCTCGAGGCCGCGTATTCGTTTCTCGAGGCAAACCCGGGCCGGATCTCGAAAAGGCCATGCGGGTGGATTCTTTGACGATTGATGAAGTCAATGTAAACACCGGCCAAACTCGTACGGTGCATCGAATGGATGGGTATTTGTCGTACCTGGCCGGGTGGTTCGACCACGAGATCATCTTGTACCGCATTTTTCCCGGCCGTGCGGACATCATCGCGGTGGATCCGGACACCCATCACGAACGAACGGTCAAGAAAAACTTCATGCCGTACGCGCGGGATTTTTCAGTGGATTCCACGACGGGCATGCTTGTCTTTCAAAACCGCGACGAACAGGACCCTCGAACCTGGGTCGTGGATCGCCTGAATTTGAAGGATGGAACGACGGAGCGATTGTTCGCGAGTCCCGGGATGAGTTTGTCTCCGTATGTCGTGCCGGGTAAAGGTATTCTTTACAATCCGCCGGGGCACGGTTTGTCGTCGCTCGAAGGACAAATTCCGATCCATGGGCCGCTCGGCAGCGGTGTGGACGTGATTTCCGCGGTGAGCGCGCAAGGGCGAATGCTCGCCGGATTGCATACGCAACCGAGCAGTTTTGCGGTACCGTTTGTCGTGGATACCCAAAGCGGCGCGGCGCGCGTCCTGCAAGCGCCGGCGAATACGCGAGTCGTGGTGGCCGGGTTCGTCGCGGACGGAGGTGCACCGTGAACAAATCGTTTGTCTTGGCTGCCACGTGCGCCGTCGGCTTGTCGACCCTGTCGCTGAACGCGTATGCATTTTGCCCGTGTTACACAGCGTCGAGTTCGAACAACAACAACAATTGCGGCGTCGAAGCCGTAAACGGGACAAACCCTTCCGTCGCCGAATGGAACGACATCTTCGACTTGGTCTCCCAAGGGCCGAGCGCGTGGGGAAACAAGGGCCCGAGCGTGACGAACATCGGCCAAGGTTGCGGCAAACCGGAACCATTCCATGAAGTTCCCGCTCGATTTCCGTGCGAACTTTTGAAAGGCATCGCCAAAGTCGAAACGGGCTGGCGACAATTCTGCGTACCGGACAATCCCAGCGATCAAGTCGGCGGACCGTCGCGAACCATCATTTCATTCGATTGCGGATATGGAATCGGTCAAGTCACGAGCGGTATGCATGCCGGGGAAAACCCGTCTTTCGACCGGCAACGCGTCGCCGCGGATCCAACGTACAACTTGGCCACAGGTACGCGCATTTTGGCCGGCAAATGGGTGGCCACGAATTGCGTCGGAGACAATCAACCGACGGTCGTCGAGCATTGGTATACGGCGACGTGGGCCTACAATGGCCTCGCCTACGTCAACAATCCGAACAATCCGAATTACGGCTCCAATCGAGGCGTGTGGAATCCATCCGTCGGAGGCGGCGCTCCGTACCAGGAAAAAGTCTTCGGATTCATGGAATACACCAATGGGCAATGGGATCCCGTCGCCCTCGCCTACCCCAACCGCGGCGATATCGGAGGCGCATCGAATCCGCCGGACTTACCCGAACCCACTTGTGCGTCTCCGACAAACTGCGTGGGCAAACGTCAAACGCACGTGACGCAATGCCAACCCTCCATGGGTTCGTCCAGTTCATCGACGTCGTCCAGTTCATCTTCATCCACGGCGTCGAGTTCCAGCGGAATGGGCGGAATGACGGGTACGGGTGGAATGGGCGCCGGTGGAAGCGGCGGATCTCCCGTCGGCGGGGCCGGAGGAATGGCCGCCGGTGGGTTTGGCGGGGCGAGTTCGTCCGGAGGAACGGTGGAGACAGGCGGCGGAGGAACGGGCGGAGCGGGCGACATTCATGGAGTCGTGACATGTGATTGTGAATTGTCCCGCCAAACAACAGGGCCCACGCCGCCTACGATGTTGGGGCTCTTGACCCTGGCCGGGCTCATGGGCGCCCGTCGCCGGCGGCGTTAATTCAATCGTTGCCCGCCCCCGCTCATCACTGACACCCGAGCGCTTTTTTCAACTCCAAGGTTCGTCGGGGCATTTCGACGCTCACGAGAAAGTCGGACAAACGCGTCCCTCCGCCGCTCAAACCGGGTCCGACGTGCAGGAAGTTCGTCCCGGTATTTCCCGCATGGCATCCATTACACGTTTGCAGGGAGAATTTTTCCTGGAGCGCTGCCGATACGCCGGGAACGCTCCAAGTAAACGCATTCGTCGGGACGGCGATGCCGCCACCGGCAAAAAGCGAACCCTTGAATGTCACCGGTACTTTGTGGGTTCCGGCTTGAATTTTGGCCGAGTTTTGTTGCACATATTGCGCCAGCGTATTCGTGCCGTTCATGTCGTTGATCGGGGTCAATGCCGGGTGCACGGGGTGAAAAAAGCCATTGGATCCGATATGAAATTCGCGCAGTTCCCAAATGGGTGCATGACCGCTGTTGAAATCGAGGGCAATTTCGTTCGTGCGCAGCTGCTTCAAATTCGTTTCATCGCCATCGTTTCCGTACGCACTGCCGTATCCGCCTTGGGTTACGTTGACGGCGCCATAGTTGGTAAATGCATTGGTAATTTCTTCCAATTTTTGATTATATTCGGGGCTGCCGATCGTGAGCTTTCCAAGGGCATGCCATTGAGTGGCCCAGGTTCGAGCGTTCTTGTTACCTTTGGCGGGTAAGCGAAATTCAGCAATGACGGTAAATGGCATCAATTGCCCGGTAGCATTACGCACTCCATAGACGAACCGTCCTTCCCCCGCTTCGTCGCCAACATTGCCCTGTTTTCGCAAATCCACACGATAAACGATGGCGAGTAAGTCGAACGGCGCGCGCGCCAAGTCGTACGTTCCTGCCGAACTCAATGCTTTCCAAGGCGCCAATACGACGTCCTGCATCCGAGGTCGAGCCTTGATGATCACCCCGTCGACATTCTGATCTTGCATCCAGGATTCGGCGAATGATTTGATGAACTGCTGCTCGTTGTGGGATCCGGCGAGCGCTTTCATGATCCCGCCAAACGACCACGGTCCGTTATTTCGCGCCCGGGCATCGCCGATGACGCCGATGTCCGTAATCAACAATTCTCTTTCCCAAGCTACCGAACAATCCTCGATTTTTTCTTCAGCTTCCGCAATGGGTTCATCTTGGTCCACGACAAAAGTTTCGTCGCTACAGCCTGTAAATACCAAGACTGACACAATGCTCAAGATGCACCCATGGAACCATCGGTTCATGACATACCTCGCTTATGGATTTGCACGGAATCACATGGCTCCATCGCCGTTCGATTTACGTGACGAACGGACGAAAGTCGAAGCTCCGCAATCCGACGACTCACGCGATGCGGAGCGGCGGGCAGGGCGAGCCACAGAACGCCATCGTTATGAATTCACGAGCGGCATTTGACCAGCCCCAGGACGAGGTTTGTCCGTTGGATTTATTCTGATCTTTGAGTGTGCGCCATGAAACCCGAAATCGTGAATACGACGCTCGGATTTCATGGCCAATCGAGAGGTGGGAACGTACGCGTCGGATTAGGCGCGGTTCATTGCGGACAAACGTTACCGTTAACGCAGACCGGGAAATTCGATCCCGGATACGTGCAGCACGTCGTGCCCACGCCGCATTGCGCGCACGGACAAGCATCGCATCCCGGAGGCGCCGAATACGTGCGGCATTGACCGTTGCTGCAAACTTGATCGCGTTGGCAACGCTGACCGCATTGTCCGCAATTGAGCGGGTCGTTCTGTCGATCCTGGTTGGACAAACATGCACCGTTGCACTCTTGCGATCCGGCCGGACAATTGGCAACACACGCTCCGTTGGAACAAACGGAATTGCCATTGCACGCCATGCCGCAAGCGCCGCAGTTTTCACCGTTCGAGCTGAGGTCGACGCAACCTGTACCGGGACAATTCATGAGGCCGGGGCGACAAGCGCATTGGCTGTTGTCGCAGAATTGCGTGCTGCCGCATTGCTGTCCGCACATACCGCAGTTGTTGGGGTTGCTTCCCGTGTCGACACACGAAGAGAAGCCTCCGCAATTCATTCCGCCCACGCACATGCATTGACCGTTTACACAGGACGAACCCGTGGAGCATTGGGTCATGCAATCACCGCAGAAGCGCGGATCGGTTTGGACGTCGGTGCAGAATTGTTGATTGTTCTGGCCGGTGCAAAGTTGCTTGCCCGCAGCGCATTGGCATTGACCGGAAACGCAAGTATCACCAATGGGACATTGGGTTTGGCACTGACCACAATGGTTCGGATCGGACGAAACGTCGCTGCACGTATTGCCGCAAGCCACTTGACCTTGGGGACAAACGCATTGACCGGACACGCACGTCGCATTGGCCGGGCAATCATTTCCGCACATGCCGCAGTTGTTGACGTCCGCGGACAAATCGACGCAACCGGTATTGCCTTGCGGACAGAACACGGACCCGGCGGCGCAAACGCATTGCCCGGAGACGCACATGCCATTGGCGCCGCAGCTGACGCCGCACATCCCGCAGTTCTTCGGATCGCTCGACAAATCCGCGCACGTATTCGTGTTGTTGCAAGCCACGGTGTTCGCGGGACAAGCACCGCATTGACCCGACACACAAGCTTGTCCGGTCAAACAGCTGTCGCCACAATTGCCGCAGTTTTGAGGATCGCTCGACAGATCCACGCAACCCGTCTGGCACGTCACCAGGCCCGGATCACATACGCAAAGACCGCCGACGCATGAAGCTCCGGGATTGCAGGGTCCCATCGCTCCACATTGACAAACCCCGGCGACACACGTGCCTTCGCCGCAGCTCACGCCGCACGAACCGCAATTCTTGACGTCCGTCTGGGTATCGACGCACAACCCGGAACACGCCATCAGCGCGCCTTCACAGGGATTCGCGCCCCCGGCACCTCCACCGCCGCCGGTGCCGCTCGAGCTCGAGCTCGACGATGACGGCAGAGGTGCGGGAGGCGTAGGCCCGCAACCCATCGGCACAGAAGCAAGACCGATCGCGCCGAGCGCGACCAACGCCCCGGAAATAAACATCCTTCGATAAGCCATATAACCGTCACGCATGAAGTCCTCCATCTCTCGACAGGACCATACCGAATCGTTGGTCCTCAAAGTGTCGTTGTCCTCTCCACGGAAATTCGATCCTGTTCCCGCGATTCCGTCGAGAGAGCCAGCATGCATTCGTTCTCGTGTTCGGGACAAGTTCACATCCAAGATCCCAGCTCGCCGACCGATGACGCCGTCTCCGTTTTTCGTCGCGACGGATCGAGACTTCCGTGCTCATAGAGCACTTTGGCCGCGCAGACGGCTCACGTTTTTCCTACCTTCATCCCGACCTGCGAGGTATGCTCGGCGCGCGTGACGTCACCTCGACAATCATTCGAAACCGAACGAATTGGTGCGTGGGCTGGAACGAGCGGTTTTGGCTGGGCGCCATTTCCCGACGAATCGTGGTTTCGCCAATGGGAACCGTACGACACGATTTCTCCGCCGGGACACTACGTGCATAGCGTCACGCGAATGTCCCCCCACGGTCCTTATGTTTGCGTCGAACCGTGGTATGCCTCGGACCTCGATTCCGAGCCGCTCGAGCGCACGATCCTCGGGTATGCGACGCATCCGGGAATGATGCATCGAGCAGCCATGCGGGTGGGCGAGCATTTCCTCACGCGTGTGGCGTTTATTGAAAGCTCGCCGCCGCCGAAAGTCGCCATTGGCGAAAAGCTTTGGGATCAGCACGTAACGACGTTCGCCGCTTCGGGGTCGGAGGCCGCGCGAGCTTTCCCGCCGCGATTACGCAATTTACTGGCGAGCTGGGGTTTTCAGGGGCATTTGGAGGTTCGTCCGGGCGGATTGGCCGTGTACATGACGGGCCTGCGGCCGGTCGTCGAACATTATCAGCGAATGTTCGGCATTACGCGCGAAATTCTTCACGCCATCGTCGGTTGATCCGCGCGCCGATCAGCGCAACAAAGAACGCGCGATTTGCGAGATCTGAATTTCGTCCGTGCCGCCGTAAATCTGCAGCACTTTGGCATCGCGGCACAATTGTTCGACCTTGTATTCGGCCATGTACCCATTGCCGCCGAATAACTGGACCGCTTCGAGCGCCACGTCCATGGCCGCTTGAGCACAATACAATTTGCAGGCCGAAGCCTCGGTCAGGTCCATGCTTCGGCCCCAACCCGCGAGCTCGATCTGACGGAAAACTAGGTTCTGGATGTTTGTCCGAGCCACCGCCATCTTCGCCAGCTTGAGCTGAATCAGCTGAAATTCACCAATGGTGCGTCCAAACTGAACCCGCGTCTTGGCGTATTCGGTACACAGTTCCATACAGCGCTCGACGATGCCGAGAGCCATCGGAGCCACACCCGTACGTTCCGTGGTAAACGTGTCTTTCGCGCCATCGCGAGACGGTTGCTCTTCGGTTTCTCCAAGCAAACGGTCTTTCGGAACGCGCACGTCCTCGAGGAAAAGTTCTCCCGTAGGCGACGCGTGAAGGCCCATTTTTCGCAACGGTTTCGACCGCGTCAAACCCTTCATGTCCGCATCGAGGATGAACGTGAGCACCTTACGCTGCTCGGGCGGATTGCCTTCATCCAGCTTGCAAATGAAGACGATCGTATCGGCATACGGACCATTCGTGATGAACGTTTTGTTGCCATTGAGCACGTATGCATCACCATCGCGACGAGCCGTCGAACGCATCGAACCAAACGCGTCGGAGCCCGATCCGGGTTCCGTAATGGCCCAGGCGCCGACCTTTTCGAGCGTCAAGAGCGGCGGGACAAACTTTTCCTTTTGCGCGATCGTCCCTTTTTTCTGAATGGCTCCCGCGGTCAAACCCACGGTCACGCCGAGCGCCGTGATCATGCCCAAGCTGTGCCGCGAGATCTCGATCACCGGAATCAACCGCATGGCCGCCGCATCGGCGGCGTTTTGCGAAAACGTCTCCCGAGGCCCTTTTTGCTTCGGAGCTTCACCGCGTTTTTCCCGCTCGAGGTCCGCGTAAAACTGCGCCTTGGCCATCTCGCCGGCGCCGAACGTATCCATGAACTTGCGCAGAATGTCGTACGGGGGCGTCTCGCCAAACTCGAGTTCCTCGCGTTTCGGAACAATTTCCGCCTCGACAAACCGCCGAATCATCTGCCGAATCTGAACGTGCTGCTCGCTCCACTCGAACATCGATCATCTCCCGAAAAACGCTGCCTGCGTTTGATTGTGGCGCGAGTATCGCATGAGAATCGGCGCCTGTATGCATCAATCGACATGCTCGACATGCCGATGCCGCCATGCTAACGCGCACATCCTGTGGACTGGGACGAACGTCATGCGTTATGGAAGGCCCTGCGTTCTTTGGACCCTGCGCGAGTCGTCGAGCTTGGTCGCGCAAAAGACGCCATGCGGCTTGCGCATCAATTGGGCGATGCGCGTCTTTCATCGCAATGGGCGCAGCGTGCCGCACAAATCGCGATACGAGCAGGCGCCGGGCGCGCGGCGGAGCTGGAAATCGAGCGGGCCAAACTGGCGCAACGCGCAGGTCGAATCGTGGCTTGCCGACATCACGCCGGGCAGGCTTTACGAGCCAATCCGCATTCCGCAGACATAAACGAAGAGGCCGCCGAGATCCTGTTGCATTGGGGGGATCGACGACGCGCCGCCGCTTGTTTGTCTCGTCCGCATGCCTCGGACAATGCCCCGCCAAACCCGAAACTTCTGTTGCGCCAAGCTTTGGTGGCGGTTGAATCGGGACAACCGGAAGAAGCCTTGGCCCTGGCCGAGCAAATCTTGAAGGTCCCACGAATTTCAGCGTCTCAGCTGGTTGCCGTGGGCGAAGTTTTTCTCGATTTATTCGACACGAGCGCCGCGGAACGTTGTTTCCACCGCGCGCTCGACGCGGATCCACGCGAGACCCATGCGCATCTGGCGCTTGCGCGTGTGCACCTCATGCGCGGGCATACCGACGCGGCGCGGGAGCATGCACACAAGGCCGGCGAAATCGCGCCGACGGACGTGCAGGTACGACTGGCCCAAGCCCTGGTTTGTCTTGCTCAACCTTCGTTTTCCACAGCGGATCTTGCGATATTCGACGCGGCCGTGGAGGCGCTCCCAAGACAAGCCGAATTGCGCGGACTTCGCGCGCAGGCCCGGCGCAGGTGCGGGGATACGCGCGGAGCCGCCGAGGATTTGGTCACGGCCAAGCATTCGGGAACCGAAGCGCAGAATTTCATTTTTGATTTGGAATTGACGGCGATAGGACGACAGTTCGAAGGTTCGCCGAACGTCGAAGCTCTGACGGCTTGGGCCCGGTCGAGACAAACCCCCCCCGCGCTCGAACCGGAAAAAAATACGTTTGTCCGAGAACTCCGCAGGCTGGGTGAAACGTCGTTGGCCAAAATGTTGTGGACCCTGCCGGACGCCGCCTTGGAGCGGATCGGAGACCGCATGCACGATCGGTTCCAGGTCGAAGAAGGCGAACTTGCGATGCCCGAATCGTTGCGTTTGCGATTGATGGCTCGGTTATGCCCGGACGAACTTCTCCGCAGCACGTGCGGGAATCGTTCGGCACGACCAACCTACGTCGATCCCCGTACGGAACAGCTTTTGCCATTACGCTTGCGCCGTTCGAGTCGGCACGTGGCGAAGACGACGCAATGGTCGCTGTTGTACACGACGCCGGACGAGGTGTTGAATGCGTTTGGCGAAATTGAACGGGCGTATCCGCGGTCGCATCATCCGTATGCGTACCGGGGCGAAGTGCTTTTGTGGCTCGGTCGATATGACGAAGCCGCTGTGGATTTTGAAAAAGGGCTGCGCATC
>WBZU01003470.1_pt1 | contig 10305 bp, 9 predicted proteins | sample 5204311 | NCBI WGS metagenome assembly WBZU01 (sample SAMN12344359, study PRJNA552823) | activated sludge metagenome | biome: Activated sludge suspended growth; feature: Nitrification reactor; material: Wastewater; isolation source: activated sludge from nitrification reactor of wastewater treatment... | reverse complement strand
TCCCCGCATCGCGGGGAGAGGGCCGGGGTGAGGGGCGCGAACACCGCAGTCCACTACTTCTCCTCACGTCCCGGGGAGAGGGCCGGGGTGAGGGGCGCGAACATCGCAGCCCACTGCTTCTCCCCACGTCCCGGGGAGTGGGCCGGGGTGAGGGGCAACCAGCGCAGGAAGCGCCATGAATGAGGCTCGAATGACCCGGTTCGACATCGACGCCGTCGCGTTCGACCTCGACGGCACGCTCGTCGACACGATCGGCGACCTCGCGCACGCGGTCAACGCGACGCTCGCGGACGACGGCTGCGCGCCGCTCGCGCTGCCGGTGATCCGCGACCTCGTCGGCAAGGGGATTCCCCATCTCGCGCGTCGGGCCTACGCGATCGCGCGCGGGGCCGCGCCCGGCGACGAGGCGCTCCAGGCGATCGTCGCGCGCTACTACGCGCATTACGAGGCGACGCTGGGCGAGCGCTCGGCCCCCTACCCGGGCGTCGCCGAGGGGCTCGGGCGGTTGCGTGCCGCGGGCATTCCGCTCGCGGTCGTCACCAACAAGGCGACGCGCTTCGTGCAGCCGCACCTCGACCGCACGCCGTTCGCGGACTGGTTCGATGCGATCGTGGGCGGCGACGACGCGGCCGCGAAGAAGCCCGACGCGGCGCCGCTCGAGCTCGCCGCCGCGCGCCTGCGCGTGGACGTGCGGAGGCTGTTGATGGTCGGCGACTCCGGCAACGACGTCGCCTGCGCCCGCGCGGCCGGCGCCCCGGTCGTGGTCGTCAGCTACGGGTACCGGGAAGGGCGCGCCGTGCAGGACCTGGCCGCGGATGCTATAGTCGATTCCCTCGACGACCTGCCCGATCGACTGTCTGGTCGCCGGACGGATCCCCGATGAACCTCGACGCTTTCGCCCCCTCCGTCCGCCGCGCGCACGCGTGGCGGCCGCGCACGGGCGCGTGGCGCTGCTGGCGCCGCTCCTAGACCGTCGCCCGCGCCCGGCGTCCGCGCAATCCGAAGGACGCCTCCGAAAGCAGCATCGCCGTCATTCCGGGGTCGCATCCATGCTCACCGAAGCCGAATTCCGCACGCTCGCCGGGCGAGGCTACAACCGCATCCCGCTCGTCGAAAGCTCGTTCGCGGACCTCGACACGCCGCTGTCGCTCTACCTGAAGCTCGCCGGCGCCCGCGACACCTACCTGCTCGAGTCGGTCGTCGGCGGCGAGCGCTTCGGGCGCTACTCGTTCATCGGCCTCGCGGCGCGCACGCGCATCGCCGCGCGCGGCCGCGCGATCGAGGTGAGCGAGGGGGGGCGCACGGTCGAGCGCCACGAGGGGGATCCGATCGAGTTCGTGCGCCGCTACATGAAGCGCTTCCGCGCGGCGCCGCTCCCGGACCTGCCGCGCTTCTGCGGCGGCCTCGCAGGCATGTTCGGCTACGACATGGTCCGGCACATCGAGCCGCGCCTCGCGGACACGGCAAAGCCGCCGACGCCCGGCCTCGCGGACGTCCCCGACATGCTGCTCGTGCTGACCGAGGAGCTCGCGGTCGTCGACAACCTCGCAGGCCGGATCTCGCTCATCGTCTACGTCGATCCGAAGGACCCGGGCGCGTACGCGCGCGGCGCCGCGCGGCTCGACGAACTGCGGCGCCAGCTGCGCGTGCCGGTGTCGATCCCCTACCAGACGGCGGGCGCGAGGACGGAAGGCGCGAGCGAGTTCGGCGAGGACGCGTTCAAGGCCGCGGTCGCGCGCGCGCGGGAGTACATCGCGGCGGGCGACGTCATGCAGGTCGTGATCTCGCAGCGCATGTCGCGTCCGTTCGCCGCGCCGGCGATCTCGCTCTACCGGGCGCTGCGCTCGATCAACCCGTCGCCGTACATGTTCCACTACGACTTCGGCGATTTCCAGGTCGTCGGCGCCTCGCCCGAGATCCTCGTGCGCAAGGAGGGCCGCGACATCACGCTGCGGCCGATCGCGGGCACGCGGCCGCGCGGGTGCACGCGCGAGGCCGACGAGGCGCTCGCCGCCGAGCTCCTCGCCGATCCGAAGGAGATCGCCGAGCACGTGATGCTCGTCGACCTCGGCCGCAACGACGTCGGCCGCGTCGCGGCGACCGGGTCGGTGCGCGTGACCGAGCGCATGGTCGTCGAGCGCTACTCGCACGTGATGCACATCGTGTCGAACGTCGAGGGGACGCTCAAGCCCGGCCTCGACAGCCTCGACGTGCTGCGCGCGGCGTTCCCGGCCGGCACGGTGTCCGGCGCGCCGAAGGTCCGCGCGATGGAGATCATCGACGAGCTCGAGCCGACGCGGCGCGGCGTCTACGCGGGCGCGGTCGGCTACCTCTCGTTCCACGACGACATGGACACCGCGATCGCGCTCCGGACCGCCGTCGTCAAGGGCGGCACGCTCTACGTCCAGGCCGGCGGCGGCATCGTGCACGACTCGACGCCCGACGGCGAGTGGCAGGAGACGCTCAACAAGGCGCGCGCGCTGATGCGGGCCGCCGACCTCGTCGAGGCCGGACTCGACGCCGGCCCCTGAGGCCGGCGCTCCCGTCCCGCTATGGCATCATTCGTCCCGAACCCTCGCAGGCCGAAAATCTCGCCATGATCACCCGCCGTCGACTGCTCCTCTCCGCCGCCGCGGCGCCCCTCGCGCTCGCCGGCTGCAACGTCCGCACGATCAACTACTTCCCGCCGCATCCGGCGAAGGTCCGGCTCGTCAATCTGCTGAACTCGCTCGTCGGCATGGACGGGCTGCGGAGCGGCGCCCTCGTGTGGAGCGACATCGCGTTCCAGACATCCACCGACTACGTCGAGTTCGAGAACACCCAGACGACGTTCAGCGTGCGCGCGCACGGCACCGAGACGGACCTCGGCGCCGCGACGCTGAGCCTCACCGGCAACCAGCCCTACTCGCTGATCCCGTTCGGGGCGCTCGACGCGCCGGGCCTCCTGATGCTGCCGGACGCCGTGAACGCGGGCTCCGGCAACATGCAGATCCGCCTGATCAACGTCGGCCTCGGGACGGGACCCACCGACGTCTACGTGACGGCGCCGGACGCGAACCTCGACGAGACGAATCCGAACTTCGTCGGCATGAGCTCCGGCAGCTCGACCGTCGGCCTGCGCCTCGCACCCGGCACCTACCGGATCCGCGCCACGTTCAACGGCACCAAGGCCGTCATCTACGACCACCCGGCGACCGAGTTCCCCGAAGGGCTGTCGACCAACCTGATCCTCTACACGCTCGACAGCGCGTCGCTGCTGCAGGCGATGCTGCTCCCGGTCGCGGGGACCGGCACGAGCGGCGTGATCGACAGCACGGTGTCCGCGGTGAAGGTCGTCCACGCCGCGATCAACGCCGGCACGATCGACGGCTTCTACGACGGCACGCTGTTCGTGAACGACGTGCCCTACGGCGCGTTCACCGCGTACTCGTTCCAGGCCGCGGGCTCGCACGCGATCTCGTTCGAGGCGACGAGCACGCCGGGCGCGGCGATCGCGACCCTCACCCGCACGCTCGACCCGGTGAGCGACGTCTCGGTGCTCGTCGTCGGCTTCCCCGGCGCGGTCCAGGCGATCGCGTTCCCGGACAACAACCGCGCGCCGATCGCGGGACAGACCCGCGTTCGCTTCGTCAACGGGAGCTCGGACGACGCGTCGTACGACGTCTACGCGGGCGACACGAAGCTCGTGGGCGCGCTCGCGGCCCGCACCGCCTCGGTGTACTTCCCGCTCGCCGCGGGAACCTACACGATCACGTTCCGCGACCCGGCGAGCGGCGAGACGAAGCTCACGATCGCCGACCAGGCGCTCGCGGAGGGCCGCGTGCTGACCTGCTACGCCGCGGGCGCGACGGGCCAGCTCTCGTCGATCGTCAGCACGGACCGCTGAAGCCCGCTTCTCGCGCCGCGCGCGTCGCCGGGCCGCCGGGACGACCATGCTGTTGATGATCGACAACTACGACAGCTTCACCTGGAACCTCGTCCAGTACCTGGGCGAGCTCGGCGCCGACGTGCACGTCCATCGCAACGACGCGATCACGCTCGAGCAGGTCGAGGCGTGGCAGCCCGAGCGGATCGTCGTGTCGCCGGGGCCCTGCACGCCGGGCGAGGCGGGGATCTCCGTGCCGATCATCCAGCGCTACGCGGGCCGCGTGCCGATCCTCGGCGTCTGCCTCGGACACCAGGCGATCGGCCAGGCGTTCGGCGGACGGATCGTGCGCGCGCAGCACGTGATGCACGGCAAGGTCTCGCCGGTGACGCACGACTCGCGCGGCGTGTTCGAGGGGCTGCCCTCGCCGTTCGCCGCGACGCGCTACCACTCGCTCGCGATCGAGCCGTCGAGCCTGCCGGCCGCGCTCGAGGTCTCCGCGCGCGCCGACGACGGCGAGATCATGGGAGTGCGCCACCGGACGTTCGCGATCGAGGGCGTCCAGTTCCACCCCGAGGCGATCCTCACCGAGCACGGGATGCGGCTGCTCGCCAACTTTCTGCGGATGCGGCAGGCCTGAGCCGGCCCGGCCGCGGCCTTCCGCCACGGAGTCCACGATGACCATTTCGCTGCAGGACGCGCTCCAGCGCACGATCGAGCACCGCGAGATCTTCCACGACGAGATGCTGTCGCTGATGCGCAGGATCATGAGCGGCGAGGTGTCGCCGGTGATGATCGCGGCGCTCACCGTCGGCCTGCGCGTCAAGAAGGAGACGATCGGCGAGATCGCCGCGGCCGCGCAGGTGATGCGCGAGTTCGCGACGAAGGTCGAGGTGCCCGACGCCGAGCACCTGGTCGACATCGTCGGCACCGGCGGCGACGCGCAGCACACGTTCAACATCTCGACCGCGTCGATGTTCGTGGCGGCCGCCGCCGGCGCGCGCGTCGCGAAGCACGGCGGCCGGTCGGTGTCGTCGAAGTCGGGCAGCGCGGACGTCCTCGAGGCGCTCGGGGCCGACATCATGCTGTCGCCGGCCGCGGTCGCGCAGTGCATCGGCGAGACCGGCATCGGCTTCATGTTCGCGCCCTCGCACCACGCGGCGATGAAGCACGCCGCGCCGGTTCGCCGCGAGCTCGGCGTGCGCACGATCTTCAACATCCTGGGGCCGCTCACGAATCCCGCCGGCGCGCCGAACCAGCTGATCGGCGTGTTCCATCCGGACCTGGTCGGCATCCACGTGCGCGTGCTGCAGCGGCTGGGCGGCCGGCACGCGATGGTCGTCTACGGCAAGGACGGCCTCGACGAGGTCTCGCTCGGCGCCGCGACGATGGTGGGCGAGCTCAAGGACGGCGAGATCCGCGAGTACGAGATCCACCCGGAGGACTACGGGATGGCGATGAAGTCGCATCGCGGCCTCAAGGTCGCGGACGCGATGGAGTCGAAGGAGATGGTGTTCGAGGCGCTCGGCGACGTCGACGGGACGCCGCGCGAGATCGTCGTGCTCAACGCCGGCACCGCGCTCTACGCGGCGGGCATCGCCGAGTCCATCGGCGACGGCATCGACCGGGCGCGCGCGGCGATCGCGTCGGGCGCGGCGCGCCGCAAGCTCGACGCCTTCGTCGCGACGACGCGGAAGCTCGGGGCGAAGGCCTGATCCGGGAGGGGCGATGGATCCGAAGCGCACCGACATCCTCGCGCGCATCGTCGCGGACAAGGCCGAGGAGGTGATCGCGGCGCAGCTCGCGCGCCCGTACGACGATGTCGCCGCCGCCGCCCGCGCCGCTCCGCCGCCGCGCGACTTCGGCGGCGCGATCGAAGCGGCCATCGCGGCCGGGCGGCCGGCGGTGATCGCCGAGATCAAGCGCGCGTCGCCTTCCAAGGGCGTGCTGCGCGAGGCCTTCGATCCGCCGGCGATCGCCGCATCGTACGAGCGCGCGGGCGCGACCTGCCTGTCCGTGCTTACCGACGCCAGGTACTTCCACGGGTCGAACGACTATCTGGTCGCCGCGCGCGCGGCGTGCTCGCTGCCGGTGCTGCGCAAGGAGTTCATCGTCGACGAGTACCAGATCGCCGAGTCGCGTGCGCTGGGCGCCGACGCGATCCTGCTGATCGTCGGCGCGCTCGACGACGAGCAGCTCCGGCGCTTCGAGCGGCGCGCGAAGGAGTTCGGCCTGGCGGTGCTCGTCGAGGTCCACGACGCCGACGAGCTCGCGCGCGCGCTCGCGCTCGACACGCCGCTCATCGGCATCAACAACCGCAACCTGAAGACGTTCAACGTCTCGCTGTCGGCGACGCTCGACCTGCTGCCGAAGGTCCCGCCGGGGCGGCGCGTGGTCACCGAGAGCGGCATCTCGCTGCCGAAGGACGTCCAGCTCATGCGGAGCCGCGGCGTGCAGGCGTTCCTCGTCGGCGAGGCGTTCATGCGCGTGCCCGACCCGGGCGCCGGCCTCAAGGCGCTCTTCGGCTGACCGGACACCGGGGTCGGATTCGAATCCGACCCCGGGGGTTCGCTACTGGCCGAGCTTCACCGCCCGGCCGCTGGTCGTGTCCCAGGCCGATCCGTCGACCAGGCTGATGCGGTAGAACTCGCGCACGACGTTGCCCATGAACCCGATCTCGACGATCGAGACGTCGCGGAACTGCGTCGCGATGCCGTCGGGAAGGACGCGGTTCATCTCGTCGGCCACCGGCTTCATCGCGCCCTGGATGCGCGCGTCGAAGGGCGTCATGCTGTAGACGAGCGTGTTGTGCGGGTTGTGCGACGCGGTCGGCTTGCCGTCCATCATCACGTTGACGCCGCTCACGCCGACCGTCCGCACGAGCTCCCTCGGGGCCTCGCCCATCTTCGCGTAGACCGGGCCGGTGACGCGGGGCAGCGGTCCGTCGCGCAAGGGGGCGAGCGCCGCCGTCGCCACGACGTTGTAGGCCATCATGTCCTCGTAGCCCTTGCCGCTCTTGACGATGCCGAGGTCGAACCACCAGGGCGCGCCCGCGCCCGCGGCGGCCTCGGTGAGGTAGAAGTTCCTGAGCGTCACCGGGAGCACCGGCGGCACGCTCTTGAGCGCGGCGAGCATCCGCCGCGGCGTGCCCGGATCCGCGTTGTGGATGTGCACGACCGTCACGTGCTGGAGGTTGAACGTGCGCGCCTCGTCGACGAGGCCCAGCGCGACCAGCCGCTCGCGCAGCGGCGGGTAGATCCGGTTGTCGAGGACGTCGGTCACGTCCTTCGGCAGCCGGTAGACGAGGCCGTAGGTCGCCTTGTGCTCGCGGAACGCCGGCTGCCCGATCGACGAGTTGTCGATCCCGGACGCTCCGGGCGTCGCGCATCCGGTGATGCCCATCGCAGCCGCCGCCAGGACGGCGACGCCGAACGCCATGCTTCTCATGTGAGCCTCTTGTCGTGGGTTCTGAACGGGAAGTGCGGAAGCGGCCGTCGCCGGCAGCGCGAGTATCGTACTTCGGCGGGCCGCGCCGGTCACGGCCCCGCGAGAGTGCGGCGCCGGCGCCTTTGCTATCATCCCCGCCGGGCCGCGACTGGGCGGCCCGGGACCGCGCCGGCCCGGCGTACGGTTCCCCCGTCCCCATCGATCGGAAATTCTCCGCGTGGCCGCGATCGTCGCCGAAGGCATGAGCAAGCACTGGACGACCGCCGAGGGCCGGGTGCACGCGGTCGACCGGATCTCGTTCTCGCTCGACGAGGGCACGCTCAACGTGCTGCTCGGGCCCTCGGGCTGCGGCAAGTCGACGACGCTGCGGCTCGTCGCCGGGCTCGAGGTCGCCGACGAGGGAACGATCCGCATCGGCGGACGGGACGTCACGAAGCTGCCGCCTTCGCAGCGCAACATCGCGATGGTGTTCCAGTCCTACGCGCTGTTCCCGCACCTCACCGTCGCCGAGAACATCCTGTTCGGCCTGCGCGTGCGCAAGGTCGCGCCGGACGAGTGCGACCGCCGCCTCGCGGAGACCGCGTCGCTGCTCGGCCTGTCGTCGCTGCTCGCGCGCAAGCCCGGCCAGCTCTCGGGCGGGCAACAGCAGCGCGTGGCGCTCGGCCGCGCGATCATCGCGCGCGCGCCGGTGTGCCTGATGGACGAGCCGCTGTCCAACCTCGACGCGCAGCTGCGCGCCGAGATGCGCCAGGAGATCCGCGCGCTGCAGCAGAAGCTCGGCATCACGATGGTGTACGTGACGCACGACCAGGTCGAGGCGATGTCGATGGCCGACCGCGTGATCCTGCTCAACGGCGGGAAGATCGAGCAGAACGGCGCTCCGGTCGAGCTCTACGAGACGCCCGCCAACGCATTCGTCGCGCGCTTCATCGGCACGCCCCCGATGAACCTGCTCCCGCTCGTGGCGGGCGCCTCGGGCGCGGTGATCGAGGGCACGGACGGGCCCGCGGTGATGCCCGCCGCGTGCGCGGGCGGGTCGCTGGGCGTCCGCCCCGAGCACATCCGCGTCGCGCACGGCCGCGGGATTCCCGCCGCCGTCGAGGGCGTCGAGTACCTGGGCGGCGACTCGCTCGTCGCGTGCCGCATCGGGCGCACGCCGGTCGCCGTCCGCGTCGAGGGCAGCACGGCGCTGCGCAAGGGCGACACGGCCGGGCTCGAGTGGCCGGCCGGCGCGCAGCATCATTTCGGTCCCGACGGCGCGCGGCGCGCGCCGGCGGACAGCATGCCGGGCGAGACGATGCTCGCCTGATCGCGACGGCTCACGACGCCGCCACCACAAGAGGAGAGGGTCACCATGATGCATCGCTTCCGGCTCTGGGCATTCGCCGCGCTCGCCGCGCTCGTCCCGGCGCTCGCGTCCGCGCAGGTCGAGGTTCCGTTCTTCTACCCGGTCGCCGTCGGCGGCCCGATCACGAAGATCATCGACGGCCTGGCCGCCGAGTTCGAGAAGGAGAACCCCGGCGTCAAGGTGAAGCCGATCTACACCGGCACCTACCAGGACTCGATCACGAAGGCGCTCACGGCCGTCAAGAGCGGCGAGCCGCCGGTGACGTCGATCCTGCTGTCGACCGACATGTTCACGCTGATCGACGAGGATGCGATCGTCCCGTTCGACGAGCTCATCAAGACGCCCGAGGACCAGGCCTGGCTCAGGAGCTTCTACCCGGCGTTCATGGAGAACAGCCAGACCGGCGGCAAGACCTGGGGCATCCCGTTCCAGCGCTCGACGATCGTCCTCTACTACAACAAGGAGCTGTTCAAGGAGGCCGGGCTCGATCCCAGCCGGCCGCCGCAGAACTGGAACGAGCAGGTCGAGTACGCGCAGAAGCTCACGAAGCGCGACGCGTCGGGCAAGGTGACGCAGTGGGGGATGCAGATCCCGTCGTCGGGCTTCCCGTACTGGCTGTTCCAGGCGCTCGCGATCCAGGCCGGAACGAACCTGATGAACGCGGCCGGCACGCAGACCTACTACGATCGTCCCGAGGTGATCGAAGGCCTCACCTACTGGGTCGACCTCGTGAAGAAGTACAAGGTCCATCCCGAGGGCATCGTCGAGTGGGGGACGACGCCGAAGGACTTCTTCGAGAAGAAGGTCGCGATGATGTGGACGACGACCGGCAACCTGACCAACGTGAAGAACAACGCCAAGTTCGACTTCGGCGTCGCGATGCTGCCCGCGGGCAAGCAGCGCGGGAGCCCGACCGGCGGCGGCAACTTCTACCTGTTCAAGAAGTCGACGCCCGCGCAGCGCGACGCCGCGTTCAAGTTCATCAAGTGGATCACGACGCCTGCACGCGCCGCGCAGTGGGGCATCGACACCGGCTACGTGGCGGTCCGCGCCGACGCGTGGGACACGCCCGCGATGAAGCAGTACGTCGCCGGCTTCCCGGCCGCAGCCGTCGCGCGCGACCAGCTGCCGTTTGCGAAGGCCGAGCTGTCGACGCACGACAACCAGCGCGTCACCAAGGCGCTGAACGACGGCCTGCAGGCGGCGCTCACCGGCACCAAGACGCCCGAGCAGGCGATGAAGGACGCGCAGCGCGAGGCCGAGCGGCTGCTGCGGCCGTTCCAGCGCTGACCCGGCGCGCCCCTCACCCCAACCCTCTCCCCGCGATGCGGGGAGAGGGGGATGATCGGGGCGGGCGCGTGAAGCCGGGCGGGGGCGAAGCCAGGGAACGGACCCCGCTCTCCGCAATGCGGCAAGTAGGCTCCCTCTCCCCGCATCGCGACGGTGAGACTCCCTCTCCCCGCATCGCGGGGAGAGGGTTGGGGTGAGGGGCGTTCGCTTGGCTCGGGTGCCGCGACCCCCTCTACCCGCATGGCGACGGTGAGACTCCCTCTCCCCGCATGCGGGGAGAGGGTTGGGGTGAGGGGTGTTGGCTTGGCTCGAGCGCCGTGACTCCCTCTCCCCTCATCGCGACGGTGAGACTCCC
>WBZU01003469.1_pt1 | contig 10312 bp, 11 predicted proteins | sample 5204311 | NCBI WGS metagenome assembly WBZU01 (sample SAMN12344359, study PRJNA552823) | activated sludge metagenome | biome: Activated sludge suspended growth; feature: Nitrification reactor; material: Wastewater; isolation source: activated sludge from nitrification reactor of wastewater... | reverse complement strand
GTCTCCTGCTCTTCTTCCGAGCAGGCAAGTCAATCACGTGGGTCAGCTTTCAGTGAAAACTACTCCCCTAAGTGGGTCAATTCTGGATGAACGTCAACAACGCTTCTGGCGCAACGTGGGTTGGCCATGGAGTTCCTGTCGCACGAAATGGTGATGGAGCAGGGGATGGGCAACCGTTTCCTCTACTCTGCCCCATCGTCGTTGGTCGGAGTACGGCTGTACTCTGATGTCGAGCTTGATCAGACGTCGGAATATCTCGACTACTGCGAACGAATCACAAAGATTATGGAGCAGCCGTGGGCGCTTCACCCCCAGACAGGGGGTGTGAAGGCGCGCACGCTGCGTCTGTCACCAGGAGCAAAAGAGGCATGGGTACAGGTCTACAACCTGCTAGAGACTGAAAGTGCTCCCGGTGGCCAATATGCAGATAGAGTGTCCTACACCTCTCGTTTCGCCGAGCAAATCAAGCGTATTTCAGCTCTCCTCACAATGCTGAAGGACCCCACAGCGGATGAGGTAGACGAAGAATCCATGCTCGGCGCCATCGACCTGGGGGACTACTACTTTCACGTTGCTCGCGCTCTGTTTACAGAGATGCCTGCGAACAAGGACGAACTCGACGCCTTCAAGGTGTTGGAGTGGATGCGCCAGTACCAACTTTCCCAGCAGGTGCCATCAGTCCCGATGCGTGAAATCTATCGAGGGCCTCAAGCTGCTCGTTCCAAAGAGCGCGCCCAGAGGCTGCTAGAGCTCTTGGTGGAACGGGAGGAGGTTGAGAAAATTGAGGCTCAAGGCGGCTACGGCTCTCGTCGCAGGGGCGGTGACAGCTACGCTGTGGTGAACCTCTGATCCTGCCACCTGTCCTGATCGTCATGCGACGTTCGCGACTTGGCGACACCATCCGGCCTTCTGTAGCCGGGTGGTGCCGCCGGTACCGCTCCGGTCCGTAGCAATGCTCTGGTGGCGCACTTTCAATGGCAGGCGCTTAGAGTCCTCATCAATCTTGTTCAACATCACCACATGGGACCGGACAATCTCCGGTCCCCGGCCGGTGCTTCCGGCGCGGTTTCGCACCCAATCGCAGCGGTTTTGAGCATCAGTGCGCTGTCGTATCGGAGGAAGTTATTGACGGGTTCCTGGCCTGCATACGCCCTTGAGTTTCATGAGGTGTGCGGTAGTCAGGCTGAGTCGTTATACTATCCCTGATAGTTAGGGCTGATGGCAACGAAAGTGAGTGCTCACTACCACTCATAATCCTTTGGTCCAGGGTTCGAGTCCCTGCGGGCCCACCAACAACCTATCCGAGCAAGTCCAGCGAAGTACATAATCGATTGAAATTGAACGATTCTGCCTATGACAACCGTCCAAGGCAGTGCAGTAACATCCCTTTGCATCCCCGGTTTTTTGCAGTAACTTTCGCAGTAACCCCGATTTTTCCAGTAACTGGGCGAAGGAGTTACTGCAATGGCAAGGCACCTGATTCCGTCGGATGCGACCATCCGAGCAACGAAGTCGAAGGACAAGCCCTTTCGCCTGAATGATGGCGACGGGCTCTATCTCCTGATCCGCCCCGACGGCACACCGAAGGGCGGATGGTGGTGGCGGCTCGATTACTCGATCACCGGCCGGCGCAAAACGCTGTCGCTTGGCACCTACCCCGACACCGGGCTGCAACTGGCGCGCAGGAAGGCGGACGAAGCGCGCAAGCTGGTTGAGGCCGGCGCCGACCCGAGCGACATTCGCAAGGCGGACAAAGCGAAGCACGCCGAGCAGCGCGAATCCGAGCGACGCCAGAAGGCCGGCATTCCACTGGCGAACAGTTTCGAAGCCGTCGCCCGCGAGTGGTTCGACAATCGCAAGGCGAAGTGGGCACCGAGTCATGCCGACAAGGTGATCGGCCGTCTCGTCGCCGATGCCTTCCCGTGGATCGGCGCGCGCCCCGTCAGCGACATCAAGGCCAGCGACCTGCGCGCGCTGTTCGACCGCATCAAGGAACGCGGCGCGCTCGAGACGGCGCACCGCGTCCTGCAACACTGCGGGCAGGTGTTCCGCTATGCCGTGTTCAATGAACTTGCCGAGCGCGACCCGACGCAGGACATGCGCGGGCAACTGCCGACCGCCAACGTCAAGCACATGCCGGCAATCACGAGCCCTGCCGCGGCCGGCGAGCTGATGCGCGCAATCGACGCCTTCAACGGCACCTACATCGTGAAATACGCGCTGCGCCTCGCCCCGCTGCTGTTCGTGCGCCCTGGCGAATTGCGCAATGCCGAATGGGCCGATTTCGACCTGGAGCGCGCCGAGTGGAACATTCCCGCCGAGCGCATGAAGGCCCGCGAGCCGCACCTGGTTCCGCTGTCGTCGCAGGCCGTGGCGATCCTGCGCGATCTGCACCCGCTGACCGGGCACAGGCAGTTCGTCTTTCCCGGCGCCCGCTCAAACGGCCGACCGATGAGCAATGCCGCCGTCAATGCCGCCCTGCGCCGCATGGGTTACGACACCCGAACCGAAATCACCGGGCATGGATTCCGCGCGATGGCGCGCACCATCCTGCATGAGGAACTCGGCATTGAACGCGACGTGATCGAACACCAGTTGGCGCACCGCGTGCCCGATGCGCTCGGCACCGCCTACAACCGGACCAGATTCATCAAGCAGCGGCGCGAGATGATGCAGACATGGGCCGATTACCTGGACCGCCTCAAGGCCGGCGCGGATGTGATTCCGCTGCGCAAGGGGGCCGCGTGAATACCGCTGTTGCCAGCCACCCGACCAAGGGCGCGGGCGCCGATCGCACGATTGACCGTGCAATGCAGATTCTCGAGTCGCGCCTGCGTTCGCCTGGCGTAACACTGGGCAGCCCGCAGGCAGTGCGCAGATTCCTTGCGCTGCGGCTCGCCGAGCTGGAGCACGAGGTATTCATGGCCTTGTGGCTCGATTCGCAGAATCGGCTGATCGAAGCAGAGGAACTGTTCCGCGGCACAATAGGGCATACCGCCGTTCATCCACGCGAGGTAGTGAAAAGCGCACTACGCCTCAATGCCTGCAAGGTGATTTTTGCGCACAATCATCCGAGCGGCTGCGCCGAACCGTCGCGCGCGGATGACATGCTTAACGAGGTACTCGAGCGGGCACTATCTCTAATCGATGTACGGGTTCTCGATCACTTCATTGTCGCGGGTACCACGGCGGTTTCATGCGCCGAGATTGGCGCCATGCGCGAGGTTGAGCCGGCGCAGGCGGCACGCAAACCGAGGCAACGAAAAGCGAAGTCATAGATCGATCACGCCGCGCCTAGATCGGCCAATCGAAAAGCGGGCACCTTCACCCGCCTGGCGCGGCTCCAAGTCCTGAAGGGGCGCATGCAGGGTGCTTACTCCATGAACCAACATACTCCGGTTTCCCTAGACTGGACGTTCGAGCAAGCTCAGGCGGCGCAAGACACTGCAATGATTGACGGTCCTGGCGGCCCTCTTTATCAGTGGTGCGCGCTTCACAAATTGGAGCGCTTGCGCAAAGAGTTCGCTGCAGGCGACAGATTCGCACTTATGTCGGCGATTCGCGTCTGTGCCAATCACGATCTTCCGATGCCTGATTGGGTTGCTCGCGCATACATCGCTGGTTTCGACTCCGTTCTGAACTACCGAGTCGCATCATGGGATGACGCATTCGGACGACCATTCCCACAAGGGAAACAACTCGCAAAGGCCCGCTGTCGGCGTATGCTGAAGTTCGCTGTATTGAATCGTGCAATAGAGCTGATGAAGCAAGGCCGATCTATCAATGCAGCGTTCTTCAGGGAGATTGGTCGTTCATTCGGGATCAAGAAGACGACGACTGAAGTGTATTTCCGGGCGGCCATTGCATCAATGCATCGCCCTGCGGCGCCGGGTATCGACAGACTGCTTGAGCAATACATGTCCCCACAAGCAAAGCGAGCTAGGGCGACCCGCAAAGTTCAGAAACTTCGCGGGTCGCGCTGATTTTTTTGCGTATCCGTCTAAAACTCGCGTCCAAGGATTCAAAAGGGCGCGCTAGGAATTCCCTGAATCCCATTCCGTAAGACTGTGCGCCCAGTGTCATCTGGGGGCACCATGTCCGAAGCACTTCAAGCCGCGCTCGATCGCCAGCGCGAGGCACAATCCGAACAGCATTTGCGCTTGCTGCGAATTCGCGAAGTCCTGGCGAAAACCGGGCTTTCGCGTTCCGCCTGTTATGCCGCCATTCAGGCCGGCACCTTCCCTGCCCCGATTCCGATCCTGCCCGGCGGCCGTTCGACTGCCTGGCCTGAACACGAGGTGGACGCCTGGTTGCGCGACCGCATTGTCGCAGCACGCCTGAGCCGCAAAGGGGGTGCGGCATGAGCAAGCCAGAGCGCCGCGCACGCTCGGCGAGCCGCAAGCGGCCACGGCAGATCGAGCTGACATTCATCCCCGGCCTGCCGAGCTTGCCGGCTGATTCCCTCGCTGAACACTACGAAACCGCCAAGGGCACAATCGGCGCCCAGGGCGTGAGCCCACGGCAGTTTGCGGTGGACGTGACCTATGCGGCGCGGAGGTTGCGCAAATGAGCGCGAGCCGAGCAAGCGAAAAGCAGCGGGAACAACGGGAACAGTGGGAACAGTTTTCCAAAGTCCTTTCTTCATGCGGCTTTCCGCGCCATTACCTGTTCCCGTCGCTTGTTCCCGCCGATGCGAGCGCGGGAACAGATTCGGGCAACCCCGCGGGCGCAACCCGCGCGAACTGGTGTTGTCCTGAACACACCCGGCATGCCCGCATGCAAAAGGGGCGAGCATGATCGACGTAGCGAAGGCGATCGACCAATTCCGCTCCGCGGCCGAAGCGCGCGGGCTGCTGCTACCTGACCGGCTGCAGACCGATGGCAAGCTGCACCGCTGCGATGCCGAGGGGGGCAAGGGCAAACGCGACGGCGCCTATCTGTTGCACCTTGACGGCATACCGGCCGGCGGCTTCCAGAACTGGCGCGACGGACTGGGCTGGGAGGATTGGCGCACCGACATCGGCCGGCGTCTGACGCCTGACGAAGAGGCCGCGCACCGCGCCAAGATCGAGGCCATGAACAAGGCCCGCGCCGATGAGGAACGCGCACGCCGCGACAAGGCCCGCAAGCGAGCCGAGGCACTGTGGAAGGCTGCGCAGCCGGCCGGCGACGATCACCCGTATCTGCGCGCCAAGGGCGTGCGGGCGCATGGCGTGCGAATCGGCACCTGGCTGAAGTATCACCGCGACGAAGCCGCAGACCGATGGATCGAAACCGAGATACCCGGCGCGCTGCTGATCCCGATGCGCGATGCGGCTGGCGTATTGAGATCCTTGCAGGCGATCTATCCGCAGCCGATCGACGGACGCAACAAGGATTTTCTGCCGGGCGGACAGACGGCCGGCTGCTTTCACCGGATCGGCGAGCCGATCGAGGGCGGGCCGCTGTGCATCGCCGAAGGCTACGCGACGGCAGCGACGATTCACGAGGCGAGCGGCTGGCCTGTCGCCGTGGCCTTCGATTGCCACAAGCTGGCAGCCGTCGCCCGTGCGCTGCGTCAGCAGTACCCGGCACTGCCGATGATCGTCTGCGGCGACGATGACATCAGCAACCCGAGCAATCCCGGCCGCACGCATGCCGAAGCCGCGGCACAGGAAGTCGGCGCGGCCGTGGCACTGCCGGAGTTCGCAGCATGACGGATAGATCGGACTTCAACGACCTGGCGCAATCGGCCGCGCCGGGCGGTGGTATCGAGGCCGTGCGACGCATCCTTGGCGCGGCTTTCGAGCAGGCCAAGGAGCTGATACCGGCCGCGCCAACAAAGCCCCATGCCAACCCGCCTGGCACACTGCAAGGCGGGCAATCCGCACCGGATGCGGACGCCGATGCGCCATCACCCACCGCACCGGCCGGCGACGAATTCGAGCTGCGCCGCGATGGCATCGCGCCTGGCGTCTGGCGCCTCAAGTGGGAGCCGCGCAAGGGTGGCGGGTTCGAGTGCGTGGAGCAGTTCGTGTGCGCGCCACTGGAGATCATGCATATGGTGCGCGACCGCAACGATGACGAGTGGAAGCGCCTCGTGCAGTTCCGCAATCACGACGGACGCATGCGCCGTGTGCTGATCGCCGACGAATTGCTGGAGGGCGACGGGCTCGCCCTGGCGCGGTTGCTTCGCGGGAAAGGACTGTTCATCGGCGACAACAAGGGCGGGCTGCTGAAGATGTACGTGAACCAGTCTCGCCCCGCGGCGCGCGCCCGCCTGACCCGTCGCATCGGCTGGCATGAGGATGTTTCCAACCCGGCGCGCTGGTCATTTGTGCTACCGGATGAGCGCGAGCCGATCGCGGCCGAAGGGGCCGAACTGTGGCTGTTCGACCAGCAAGGCAACGGCCATGCGAAGTTCGCCAGCGCGGGCACGCTCGCCGACTGGCAGCGGCACGTGGCGAGCCTGGCTATCGGTAATTCGCGGCTGCTGTTCGCGCTGTCGGCGGGATTCGCGGCCGGACTTTGCTGGCTGCATCCGAACATTCCGGGGGGCTATCACTGGGCGGGCGGATCGAGTCTCGGCAAATCGGCCCTGCTCTATGCCGCGGCGAGTCTGTGCGGGCCGCCCTCATACCGGCGCACCTGGCTGATGACGGCGACGGGGGTCGAATGGAGCGCGGCCGGGCACTGTGATGCACCTTACCTGCTTGACGAGCTGAAGCAGGCAGGCAACCCGCGGGACGTTGCCCAGGCCGCCTACATGCTGGCATCGGGGCAAGGCAAATCACGCGGGCAAGCTGCCGGCGGGCTGCGCGAAACCGCGGAGTTCCGGCTGCTGTTCCAGAGCAATGGCGAAATCGGTTTGGTGCAGTTTCTCGAGGAAAACCGGGAGCGCGCCTATGCCGGGCAGGAGGTTCGATTTTGTGAGATCCCCGGCGATGCCGGCGCGGGATTCGGCGCGTGGGAGGATTTGCACAAGCACGCCGACGGGGCGCGCTTCACCGAGGCCGTGCAACGCGAAGCGGCACGGTTCTACGGTACCGCCTACCCTGCATTTCTGGCGCGCGTGGTGATCGAGCGCGAAAGTCTGCAACGCGAGTTCGATCGCATGCGCCAGCAATTCGAGTCGGCGCACCTGACGGTCAAGGCCGGCGGGCAGGCGATCCGCGCGGCGACGCGCTTCGCGGCCGTGGGATTCGCGGGCGAACTGGCGACGGAATGGAGCATCACGGGGTGGACGCCGGGCGATGCCGTAGCCGCCGCGCAACGCATGTTCGCCGACTGGCTGCGCGCGTTCGGCGGCGAGGAGAACCGCGAACCGCGCCGCATGGTGGAACAGGTGCGCGACTGGATCAACGCCAATGCACCTAGCCGCCTGGCGGACTGGCGCCGCAAGTCGGACGACCATGCACCGCGCACCGAGAATCAGGCCGGCTGGCGCCGCCCTACCAAGGAAAGCACGCACCTGCCAAATGAGGAACAGGTATTCGAATACCTGATCTATCCGGGCGCGTTCCGTACCGAGCTGGCGAACGGCTTCGACCCCGAACAGGTCGCCAAGGAACTGGCACGGCGCGGCTACCTTGAGCACGACAAGAACCGCCTGATGGTGAAAGTACGCGAACCGGGCGCAGCCAAGCCCACGTGGTTCTATCTCGTCACGCCAGCAATCAAGGGCGGCGACGATGATTGACTGGGCCGCGATGATCCGCCCTGCTCCGCCTGGAGAAGCCGGCGCCGACTGTTCCCGCGAGAGTAGCGGGAACAAATCAGGGGCAGCGGGAACAACCTGCGACGCGCAACAAATTGATTGCGCACGAGATTCTGAAAAGTGTTCCCGTGTTCCCGCCGTTCCCGCTGTTTTTGAGGATGTTCAGGTCCGACACGAAAGCGACTGCGAGCCGGGCGGGGGCGGGGGCGCCGATGATGTTCGCGCCGAGGTTTCAGGCAGGACAAACCGGCGCCCTGTGATCGACTACCGGCTGACCGATCCGCCCGGCGCGGGTGGCTCCATTCTGGGCAACCGCGGCAACACCTTCGCCGAGCTGGTCGCCGACCTGCGCGCACGCTATGGCGATCGTCTTGACTGGCACGCCGTGCGCGAACGGTTCGAGGAACGTGCAGCAATCATGGAGTTCGACGGGTGCATGAGCCGGCCGGCCGCCGAGTCGGCGGCTGCGCTCGATACCTTGGCAGGAATCGAGGCCGCGGGTCCATCCTGACTGGCACCTCTTGCGGCGCGAAACGATACGGAATCTCGCTGGCGACACTTGAGAGGAGACCCCAACCTAATGCCCGATGTCACTTTATTAATCAATGGATTACAAAACCACTGATTATTTTGCGCCTAGAAGAGACAGCCCAATTGCGGCAGTGTTGCAAATTCGCCGTTGACTTGTATTCAGCGAAGTATTAAGTCACTTTGCGCTTGACGGAACTTAGCTCTGTATATACAGTCAAGCACATGCGGAACATCATAATTTCTTCGGGCGTTCTTGAAAAGATTCGAGCTAAGCATCGCGTTGATGCACGAGAAATTGATCAATGTTTTGAGAATCATATTGGACTTTTCTTAAAAGATGATCGAGAAGATCATAGAACTGACCCGCCGACACTTTGGTTTATTGCTCCAACCAACAAAGACCGTATGCTAAAGGTAGTGTTCATCTTTATTGATGGAAACATCCACGTTAAATCGGCTTTTGAACCAAACGAAGAAGAACTATCAATATATGAGAGTTTTGGTCGTTAGCCTGTCAATACAAATACATTAAGTAAAATGGAGCTCGCAATGAATGCCAAGGTCGCAGGAACAGTTGAAGCATGGGAATTAAGGGAACTTGGCGCCGATGCGCCTCATGCCAAACCAGTTTCGGCAGATTTCGCCCAGAAGATCGATGAATCGCTCGGGCTACAGATGATTTCCATTCGTCTCGATAAAGGGTTGATCGACTCGTTTAAGGCTATCGGGGCGTTTCATGGTATTGGGTATCAACCTTTGATGCGGGATGCCCTCAAGCGATTTGCCGAACACGAATTGCGTAACATCGTTCAAGGAGTTGTTGAGTCTCAGCGCAAGAAATCGACTGATTGTGGTTGTGTAGAAGTCTCCGAAGCGAAGCCGGCACCTAGGCGGGGTGGGAAATCGGCTTCACGCAAATCTGACGATCTGAAGAAAGCAGCTTAGGCGGCTTTTGAGCGTAGCCGAGATTAACAATAAAGCCCGCTTACGCGGGCTTTATTGTTTCGACTTGCCGACGCGGGTTCACCGTGTGAATCTACAGGGCTGCATCGTGGTAACCCCTGGAGGCTCGGTTTTCTCAAAATCCCTTTGGGACGTTTCCTTCGCTCTGGCGTTGTGTAGAGTTCCTGCGGATGTGTTCTGGTTTAGATTTAAAGCGCATGAAATGCCTCTTAGGAACCTCAGATCGATCTGCCTTACCTCGTCTCCGTAGTTCGGAAGTGGCAAGAGGCTCTGCAAGGCTCTCCTAATTTGTGTGGTCAATTTGATCCACTAGGCCGCGGAGAAATGCCGCAAGAACATGCATCCCCGCTGTTTTCAAAGACGCTCGGGTAAGACCTAAGTCCGACCCCGAACCGGCCGGGGCGGGGCGCCGATGATGTTCGCGCCGAGGTTTCAGGCAGGACAAACCGGCGCCTTGTGATCGACTACCGGCTAACCGATCCGCCTGGCGCGGGGGGTTCGCTGATTGGAAAAACAGGGGCGACACATTCGATTTGCTCGCAGCCGACCTGCGGGCTCGCTATGGCGATCGCCTCGATTGGCTTGCCGTGCGCGAGCAGTTCGAGGAACGTGCAGCAATCATGGAGTTCGACGGGTGCATGAGCCGGCCGGCCGCCGACTCGGCGGCTGCGCTCGATACCTTGGCAACAATCGCGGCTGCGGGTCCTTCCTCACGCAAACCCATTACGCGTTGCAACAGTGCCCTTTCGCGCTAGCGGCACTTAGGGCGAGGTCTAACCCGATTGCCCAGGAGGGGGGGGTAAAAATCTCTAGCCCCTTCACTCCCCAGACCGGTCGCCACACTGCCTGCGCATTGCCGCGAAACGGATAGGGGGAGGGGGGGCGTAAATCTAGTGCCCCTCTCGCTCAGGACCGAGCGCCTAAGCAAATTTCTGCGCGCGCAAGTTTGGGAGGGGGGTATAGCGGGGGATTGGCAAGGCGGCCTTGAAACGAGCAACGGAAGCACCGACGATCAGACGCAGTAACAAATGCAGTAACTGCCTATATGCCATTAGCACTATCAAGCAACTACGCGGGTTTCCGTGGCGTTTTCCAGGGTCTGCGGGCCACTCATCGCTCCCG
>WBZU01003467.1_pt1 | contig 10316 bp, 6 predicted proteins | sample 5204311 | NCBI WGS metagenome assembly WBZU01 (sample SAMN12344359, study PRJNA552823) | activated sludge metagenome | biome: Activated sludge suspended growth; feature: Nitrification reactor; material: Wastewater; isolation source: activated sludge from nitrification reactor of wastewater treatment... | reverse complement strand
GAAAAATTTATATTTTTTTTTGTTTTTAACAATAATAATAAAATCAATTTTTTTTCAAAAAAAAATGAATTTTAAAGTTTATCGATTTAGAAGTAAAGATAAATCTGATGCTATATATAATGAACATCTAATTCATGGTATTAGACCTCCATATTTTTCAAGAGACTATCATAATGTAAAAGGTGGATTCAAATTATATTTTATCATAAATACAGACGGTTATAAAACTATGGAATCAGACTATATCTTGAATAACAAGATACATATACAAAGGACTATGTGGGATATCATGATGAGACATATAATCAATGATACACGAAACCCTCATTATTATGAAATGACTGTTGAAGGAGGTATTCATATATTTGTTGATATAGATGGTAAGTCACCATTACAAACCATGTTAGACCATTGTGATAATGATCTAGAACAATGGACATCAGATTTGAACGAGTTTATGATCCAAAAGATAGTATCTATACTAGGTATGGAAAAGGACCCTGGTATCCGTACCCTAGTCACAGACTCTTCCAACAAGGATAAGTTCTCCAGACATGTTTTGTATAAACTACCTGATGGTCAATGGTTCGATAGTACACAATTGGTAGGTAGTATCATCTATGAGATCAAAAATCAATGGCCTACAGATAATAAACTATCTATACCTGAACTGAAAGAAGATGGTACTATCCAATATATATTTCCGTTTGATATGCAAGTATATGCTATTGATAAGTCTAGATGTTTTCGTGCTATTCGGTCTAGTAAAGGTGAACCGCAGTCAATAAATAGATTCAAACTACCTGTCATAGACAAAATAAAATATCCAAATAATCGTATAGATAAAAAAATGATGCTAGACTATATGCTTACATACAATGATTCCGATAATCAATCATTTGTACCTATCAGAGAACAGTTACTAGTCAATTATATAGAATTTGGTAGGTTAAAGACTGATAATAATAAGAAACGAACTTCTTCTTCTACAACAGACCGACTTGGTAATAGAAAGATTCAAAAGATATCTGATTCTAGTATAATCAATAAGCATATTAGAATCAATATCAACGATCTGAAAAAGATCATCCCAGTAGAGAGTCATCATCTATTGGAACAACCAAACGATTTGATTGATATTGTATTGAACATCCTTAATGATAGATGCGTTCATTGGTACGATCCTATACAAGGTATAGCCTGTATAGGAAATAGTAGACGTGATTGTGAAATTCTAGCAGGATGTAAGAAACATGATGTTGCTACTCTAGTTAATCGTACAGCCTCTAATCATAAATCCAATCATATATATTGGATAGTTAAATTTGGAAAGAATGGTTATATAGTTCAAAAATGTCATGATGTAGATTGTGTAAACAAGAGTGGTCAAAAAATATATTTTAGAGATATATTATCGACCAATCCATCTATTGAAAATCTTTTAAAATATGAAAGACCTATTTTTACTATTACAACTGATCATCTATTCTTTTAAAAAAAATAATAAAAACATATGACTTTTTTTCGAAATAAAAAATTTAATTTTTTTTATTCAAGTATGTTAATACTGCATTATAAATATTAGATGATGATGATTTAATATCATTAACAATTGGTTTAGGTTTAGGTGAAGAAGGAGATGTGGGAGAATCAATAATAAATTTTCTTTTTTTAGAATTAGTTTCTACTATTACTATTTTTTCAGTAATATGATTAATAAGAGGTTCGTCATCTTCATCTTTATCTTCATTTTCTGATACTATTGTATCATCTTTAGACTCAGACTCAGACTCGGACTCAGACTCGGACTCAGACTCAGACTCGGACTCAGACTCGGACTCGGACTCAGATTCAGATTCAGATTCATCAATGGAAGATTCTTCATCAACCATTGATTTTTCTTCTTCTATAGAAGAAGAAGGTTCCTCTCCTGTTTCGGATATAGTTGGTACTATTGCTACTTCAGTAGATATAGTTGGTACTACTATATCTTCTTTATCTTTTTCTATATGTTGAAGGTATTCTTCTGTAGTCATAGGTGTCTTGGGAATAGACCATAGTGTATGGTCAATATTTGAACATGTAGGAGTAAAAAGAGGAGAGCATGGTTTCATATCAAGATTAGAATACTTTTCGATATTATCGAGATCATCTAATACTGCTTGTAACAATAAATTAGTAACAGGTTCATCAGTAGTAGTCGTCTGTTTTTGTTCTAATGGGATATCTATTGCAGATGATGTCAATGAAATAGCAGACTCACTATCATTCTCTACTTGTTCATATACAACCTCTTCTTTTTCTTCTTCTTCTACTGTAGTTACTTGTGGTGGTATTGTAAACATATCTTCATATATTTCATTAGGAATAGACTGTACCATCTGATATACATATTGTGTCTCTAATTCTTTTCTCCTTTGTTCTTCCTCTCTATATATGTTAATACGCATAAACGATGCTCTAATTATCCTCCTCATGTTATTAACAAACATATTTTCGTATTTAGACGATATTACAAAAAGGTCATTAATTATATGTTGTCCATGTTCAGATAATAATATATTATCTAATAATGATTCTATTGTCAACCATAATTTTACTTTTTGACTAGTATTTAGTGTAAGCACATGAACTTGCATGATATTCATATTTGCATACATATGGTTAATATCAGATTTTGAAAAATTGGTACTATCCAAGTATATACCAACTTCTTTCAGTTGTTCTATATTATCTTTAGGATATAGAGAGTCTTCTCTCATAATCAGGTAGTTTGATTCTGAATAATATCTACCGGCATATTTGAATGTAGGTGAATATGTGTTCATAGATAACGAAAACAGATATAATATATTATTACTAGTGTCGCTATAGCATAATGGTAGTTCTTGTACATCATTTTCTATAAACGATATTAATTGATATGGTAGTAAAAATAATTTATTATTAAATACCAATGATAATAAATTTCTAATATCATCACTTTTAACATTCATGATTGAAAAAAATTGATAATAATATAGAAATAAGAGCGAAAACAGTGTATATGTGTGTAATTCGATAAAAAAATCAAACTGTGAAAAAAAATATTTTTTTTTAAAAAATAAAAAAAAAACTCCGATGGTTACGATTGTTTTCGTTATGTAAAAAAAAACTCCGATATTTTTTGGCGGGAAAAAATTTTTTTAAATTAAATAATAATTATTTTAATCGGTTTTTTTCAATTTTTTTTCAATTTTTTTTACTATCATAATGGCGATGGTACCTTCATCTTCATCTTCTTCTTCTTCTTCTTCTTCACATAAGAAGAAGAGACCTCTTAGTTCAGAAATTACCATTGATGATGATGACTCGTTTATTCAAAATAATCTAGATAATATTGAAGAGTTAGAGACAAAGATGAGTATCTATAATAAATTTAAGTTTATTTTAAATACTGATACTAAAAAGAAAGTCTCTGCTCATTTACTATGTCATCTATGTAACGATATTCTATGTTATCCAGTATTTATGAGTTGTTGTCAAAAGAAATATTGTAAATCATGCATAGATAAATTCTGGAAGTCTACTACTAAAAAATGTCCTACTGTAGGTTGTAGTAGACTAGTTAAAACAAAATTCGATGATCTACATATAGACCGTGATACACATGAAGTATGCTTGAGTTTATTTCCTGATCAGGTAGTACCTAGACTATCTGACCTCTATGATAAGTTAACAGACTATGAGAAGAGAATATGTATCATGTCTATGACTACAGCCAATATAGGATCAAGGTCAACCGTAAAACCAGAATCTGCTGCTATCTATATTAATAAATTATCAAACTATCTAAATGCAGCCAATCTAGATAATATAGTAAGATGCAACTGTGACTTGGTGATGATACCATCTATAAGTCAGCAACAAGGTAATTGGTATATTGGATGCCCTATGTTTTTATTAGACAACCCCAACCGTTGTAAACTATTCAATAATATCAAAGATATTAATCAATTCTTTAAAGATGAAGAAACTCTAAAACAATACAATGATAATCTAGTTGGTAAAAAACAGACTATTTTTCCTGCATTTAAGAAATCCAAAAAATAATGATAATGATTAAAAATTTATATGAATATTTTAAAATTTTAATTTTTTATATAATTATATAATTATATTATCGAATTTAATTAATTAATAAAAAAAATTTTTTTTAATGAATTTGAATGATGATATCATTATCAATTAAATCAATTAAATTTATTCCTAGTAAAGATGGTCTCATTGATATAAAAAAGAATAAAAAAATATCAGATATATCTTCTTATACTCATAAATTATCCAATCCTAAATTATTAGATAATAGTAGACTTGAAAAATTACAGGACTTTGCAGATAATGATGTAAAGACTATATATAAGGAGTTCAATCCTGTTATATATGTATGGTGTAGAGACACTACTAGTCCAGTCCAAAAAATCAATGTTCATGATAATGTTCAACATGGATTCTCTCTAAAGTTTAGACCAGATTTTATACCATCTGAGAATCGTAATCCTATCCTATTCTATCTAGTCACAAAATACACAGAGGACTGTCAAGGTGTTACTGGTATTAGTGGTCAGAGTTGGATCGATTGGACTTCTGTTTTCGCTACCACCGATGATATATCCATACCAGTCTATAAAGTGTTGACAGATAATAAACTACGATTCAGAGGTACCATTGTATTAGAAAGACCTACTTATACAGGTCCTAAAAAAATCAAAAGTATAGATAGTATAGATGATAAAAAAATTTTAAAAGATGGATGGTCTACAGAGACTCTTATTTTTCAAGATGGAGGTCTTAGTCCATATGACCAAAATCATAAAGTTACTCATTCCATTATCTATGTTACTGGAGGACGATTGATTACTGCTGCACCATACTATATACATCTACAACCTAGAGATATATCAGTACAACTCTTATCTGACCTACTACAACTAGGATGCAACATGATGAAATTAGATTCAAAGAATATAGACCGTAGTAAGTTGACTCTATATGCAGTAGCATTTGCTCAAGGTATATCATTACTAGCGAAACTATGTTACTATAGAACAGATATAGCACGATATATAGACAAACGTAGTATGGCAGGATGTACTACTGATGATGACCTATGGTGTGATATAGGACTGACTGGATCAGGAGATTGTGAAGATTTGGCTAGATTTATATTTTCATTATTTTGTGCTCTATTAGATTGTACCAATCATGATAAATCCGAGTTGATTGACTTTGCAAAAGAGATTTTCAACATGTATATACCATTCATGATGCATGGAGGTGTTACTGTAGGTTCTGCCAATAAAGTATCTGACGATGATGGTTATACTAGTCATATGTTTACTATACTACTACCTAAAAAACGATTTTTACAATCACTATACTATGGATGTAAGAATGGTGTTGAACAAGAGTCTAATGAAAAACTAAGAAATCATACTAGTATAGTTGATCTATCCAATATAGACTTTAATGATGGTCAAAAATTACCAGCACTAATTCTAGAAGGTACAGGGTTTCTTGATCCTACAGTAATACCTATTGGTATTGCTTGTCATCTAGATGGTAACAGTTCGGACATTGAAAAATACGATCATATATATGATCGAGAAAATAAATTTATGGCAAAAAATAATCATATTCAATTGGGTGGTATAGGTTTCCAATGTAGACCTAGTATGTCTATGGATGACCTACTGAAACAAAAACGATGTTCTAAATTTTACAAGAGTGTAGTATCTGGAGTCACACACTATCGATTCGTTAGAGATTATGCAGTTGATGACAAGGAATTGACATCATTTACTTTTCATGACCTAGGTAGGACCTATGGTATACCTATGACCCAATTTTTACTATATTATAGTAGTGTCACAGATGATGTTCCTCAACTAGTAGTACCTAAATCAGATTGTTTTAGACCATCTTCACACCTATTTACTGTACCATCTAGTATTAGAACCAGACAAAAATTTGGAAAAATTTTAGAACTAGTAAAATCATGGGTTATACCTCCTTCATCAATATCATCTATGAGTGGTCTATATGATACTATAGAGACCATAGACAATATACCTGTAATACATGATATAGATGAACTACCATTAGAGGGTAAAAATATGATGGTTATAAGATATAATCCTGTTATTATATCATTACTTAAAAAATTTAAAAATGTATATATTCATCCTTTATCTAAATTCAATATATCAAACATAGAGATAACTATAGTATTGATTATATATTAAAGACGATAACTAGATTTACTATATCCCTTTTTTAAGAAAAAAACAAATATTTCGAAAATAATTAAGTTTTTTTATTTTTTCATTTTTTTATTTTCTTTTTTTCACCCTATCTTATCTTATATTATCTTTATATTATATTATCTTTTATCTAGAATTATTTTTTTAAAAATAATAAAAAATGGTTAAAACATTAGAACAAGCACAAATTCAAAAAGAAAAAGAATTACATTCTTCATCTACACTTAAACCTAAACCTAAGTCTAAATCTAAATCGAAATCTAAATCAAACTCAAAATCATCGAGACATGAACCTAAACCTATCGTTCAAGGTACAAAGAGACATGGTAATGTTAAACGAACTCATATCCCTACTGCTATAATTAAAAAAATAGCAAGACGTGCTAAAGTAAAACGTATGGCTAAAGATGTTCCTGCATATATGAGAAAGTGTATTGAAAGTTACATGACCTTAGTCTTACGAACAGCATTGATGTATACGAAGCATGATCATAATCGAAAAACTATTTCTGGTAGAGACATTATTAGATCAGTCAAGGATAGTACAGGAACACGATATTTAGGTAGATGTGAACCAAGAAAAGTAATTGTTCGTAAAAAATAATTTTTTTATTTTAAGAAGGGTATAATATTAGTAGATGCCCATTCAGACACTATCTTAATTATATCTTCAGTTTTAGCATTAGATAATAAAAACACAAGATTATTATATCTCTGCTGATATTTTGTATCAATACATCTTACTGTATTCATTGCAGAAATAATAATATCACTTAAACTTCTTACACACGAATATAAAATCTCATTATTGTTAATTTCACTCACATATAAAAATATTTGATAGTATAGTAACGAAAAAATAAAATATTCTATTACATAAAAACTATCTTCATATTTATCAATTATCTCCTTGTTACATTTACAATTTTTTAATACTATAGTACGACCATTGTCTTCTTCAACAGTATTAAAAAATTTAGTACGATTATCTTTCGATATTATTTTAAACAATAGAATCAATTCTTCACTATTCAATTTATATAATGATATACTAGAGTTAGTATCCATGTTTATATATATAGCCCCATTAAGACGATAATTTATATTATTACTAGGATCATTCAATGTTTCTGATAATACAGTATTAATACTTTTTCTTAATACATTATTACCTTCTTCTTCATCTTCGTCATTATATATTATATTAATATGTATAGAAAGATATGTATTTTTTAACATCATAATAATAGAATGAACTATGAATGATTTTAAATCAATATTTTTATTTTCTTTATTATTAATACAATATTGACTTATAAATCTATATAGACCATATGGTGTATTTAATAATCTTCTATATAAATCTATTAATTCATTTTCAGCCATTTTTTATATATATATTTTTTGAGATAGATAGTATGTGTGCGTGTACGATATAAAAAAAAATAATAAATTCGAAAAAAATTTCAATTTTGTTTTTTTTTTCGTAAAAAAAAAATTTAGGAATCATAAATTAATAAAAATAATTTTCATATTTTTTATTCTTATTTTAATATCCTTACTACCATCCATACCATACCTATACCAATACATCCATCGAAAAAAAATTTTACGAAAAAAAAATGTCTAAACGATGTATTATTATTGATAGTGATAGTAATAATAAACCTATAAAACCATTGAAAAAGAAGCATCGATCTATAAAACCAGATGATCATAGTATTAAAAAAACTAGTATTAAAAAACATATCAAGAAAAAACAAATTAAAAAAGAAGTATACTTGGACCTAGAACCAGATAATTGCAATATTATATCTTTTATTAATTCAATAGTGATAAAACGTGAACCTAAAGAAGAAGAGAAAGAAGAACAATCTGATTTTCTAAATACAGTAATAAATGATGATTTATTTATGGAGACATCAGATACATCTCTTGTTTCTTATGAACCTATGACTATTGAAAATATTACAACAGAGAGTTCATCTCCATCTCCATCTCCATCTCCTCCTTCACCACCACCACCAGTAGATGAACATAAAATGTTGATTCAAAAAAAGATAGAGATCGTAGATACTAAAAATACTAGAAAGAATCAAAAGACCCATAAATTAGATACTACTAGAACAAGACTAGCATCAACTGTACTTACAGGTGAAGAATTAGATATACCAATTGATTCATCAAAACAAAATAATAATACAAATAGTAAGACCTATGTCTCTCATTCTAAAGTGGTCAGTAATGCTATAGAAAACAAACAGAGTATTATAGATAATATAGACACTATATGCGAACAAGTATTCAATATAGAATCAGGTATCACTTCTCTAGATAGATTCATTCATAATAGTGGTACCTCTCTACCATCGATGATCCCTAGTCATCCTATAGTTCACACTCTTATAAAATTTACAAAGGAGATCAATGATAATTCAAAGAAGGCTGCTTCAGATGCAAACTATGTTATACCTGTAGTCAGTCGTAGTTGGGTTGAATCCATGTTATATGAACCACCACGTGATAATATATGGCCAACTTGTTCTTCTGGTACTAAATGTTTAGGTATGCATGTATTTCCGGGACATAAAGTTCCATTGAGATCGTTTTTTGCATCATGTGAGAAAAAGAACGAAGTCAAGAACATCCAAGATATGGTCCAAGAAGAAACTAATAAACTAGGAAGACACTTGACCGAGGATGAATATAACAACCTAGTTAGACTACATGCAAGAATGTCTCTAGTACCTCTTATTAATATAAACAGTCAGAAACCAACACCTGGTCCATGTTTCCTGTGTTTATGTACTTTCGTTATAAACACCAGTATTCGTTACATGCTAACATCATCCAAGTGTCCATCAAACACTCTATGGAATCCTATAAGAGTATTGACTGGTATCAATGGCGAGTTCCCTATCCATGCTTGTTTTTACGACACTGGTAAAACTAAGATGATATGTGACGCTATATACTGTCCTAGTATCCACACTTTACAACCTATTGTCTCTGAAGACGGACTTAAAGGCTTCAAATTCTTGTTCGACAACAATATTGATTACCATTTTTTAGCATAACTGGCCGATTAACCAACCATGCTTATTATTATATTTTTAAGGGTGTTTATGAATCTATTAACCATTATATTCCTCGTTCCAATGACAGTTTATATTATTTATTACATAAAATAGAAGAAGATAGTTTAACAACAACAGATAGTCTTAATAAGTTTGAAGATGTAGATTATCTATATATGCCACAAGACCAATTAAAAAATGTTCCTATTGGTGTTGTTCAAGAATTCATGGCAGGTATAGATATAGAGAAAGCACAATACCAAAACAGAAATACTGAAGACCAGTATATCACTACAGTAACAAAGGGTGGAAGATTGCGTCTAAAGAAGAAGAAGATCAAAGGTCATAAACCTAATTCTAGTCACTTAGTTCGTGTGAACCTACCAGACCTTCAATATATGAAACAGATAAGACCATTCAGTGAAGATGAAAATTGGTGTCCTATACCTAGAGTGTTTTGTAAGAAGATGTTCTATTCTATAGATAGTGCAGTCAATAAAGATAGTATAGACATGATCACAGATGATCTATTGACAGTGTTCGATAAGAGACATGAAATATGTATTCAGTTATATATGACCATTAATTCACTACTAACAGTCGATAATCAACCGTTTATATGGAATCCGTTTCCTAATATCCCTATGACCATACATTATTTTCTCTATTGGCTACTGGTATTTAGGGTATCTATGCTAGAATATATAAGTCATAGATTGAATACTCTATGTTATCAGAAAACTAGTGACTATGAAACGATGTTTACAGAGGTAGAGTCTCAATATGTAGCAAACATAGTAGAAGAAGATATTAATACTAATAATAATATCTTCTATAGTACACATGTTAAGACCATTCAAGAAATAGACTTGATTCTAAAGACAGTATTAGATATAGACCTAAGTACCATCATCGTAGATTTCGAAAGTGAAGACCT
>WBZU01003464.1_pt1 | contig 10323 bp, 10 predicted proteins | sample 5204311 | NCBI WGS metagenome assembly WBZU01 (sample SAMN12344359, study PRJNA552823) | activated sludge metagenome | biome: Activated sludge suspended growth; feature: Nitrification reactor; material: Wastewater; isolation source: activated sludge from nitrification reactor of wastewater... | reverse complement strand
CGACCACCAAGCCGTTCGGCGGCACCGGCGGGGGCAACCTCCTCGGCCGCATCGGCGGCGGGATGGGCGGCCTCCTCGAGGGCGCGACGGTCAGCGACGAGGCCAAGGCCGCGCTGCTCGACGACGCCGACCGGTACACGTGGGTGGCCGCCACCACCGGCTCGCAGAACGCCTCCAGCTACCAGCTGGCCACCGAGCGACCGGTCATGGCCATCGGCGGCTTCAACGGCTCGGACCCGTCGCCCACCCTCGCCGAGTTCCAGGCCGACGTGGCCGCCGGGAAGATCCACTGGTACATCGCCAGCGGCCTGTCGGGCGGGCGCAGCATGAACGGCAGCAACGCCGCCGCCGAGATCGCCTCCTGGGTCGAGGCCAACTACACCGCCACCACCGTCGGCACCGCCACCTTCTACGACCTCACCGCCCCGACCACCTGATCGCCGGTCACCCCCACCCCTCGAACTTCGTCCGGAATGCGACCTCTGCGACCGCATTCCGGACGGAGTTGCGCGGCGTCCGGCCCACCCTGGCGCGTTGGCGGCGGTGGGATCAGGTCGGGAGCAGCGGCCGGAGTCGTTCGACGGTGGCGACGATCTCGTCGGGCGGGCCGTCGAGCTTGGCCAGGAGGGTGGTGATGCCGGCGGCGGCCAGCGTCTCGAGGCGGGCGGCGATCTCGGCGTCGGCGCCGAGGAGGTTGGTGAGCCGGCCGAGGTCGCGGGGGACCGCGGCCGCGGCCTCGTCCCGCCGACCGGCCCGCCAGAGCGCCTCGACCTCGGCCACCTCGGCGGCGAAGCCGAGCCGGCCGAAGGCGTCGTTGTAGAAGTTGCGGCCGGAGGCGCCCATCGCCCCGATCGTGAAGGCGTACCCGCCGGCGTGGCGGTCGATCGCCGCGGCGGTGGCGACCGGGTCGTCGTGGAACTCGACGGCCATCGGGGCGACGAGGTCGAGGTCGGCGAGGGTCCGCCCGGCGGCGGTCGCCCCCTCCCGCAGCGGCCCGAGGTGGACCTCGGCGGCCTCCGGGACGAACGCGTTGCCGAGCCAGCCGTCGGCCTGCTCGCCGGTGAGGCGCAGCATGGCCGGGCCCATCGCCGCCACGTAGATCGGGACGGCGGCGGGCTCCGCCAACGGCACCAGCGCCCGCCCGGTGCCGCCCGGGAGGGGCAGCGGGTAGATCTCGCCGTCGTGGACCAGCCGCTCGCCGCGGGCGACGGTGCGCACGATCTCGATCGTCTCCCGGGTGGTGGCCACCGGCTTGCGGAACGGCACGCCGTGCCACCCCTCGATCACCTGCGGCCCCGACACGCCGACGCCCAGCCGGAACCGCCCGCCGCTGAGCTGCTGGAGCGACAGCGCCGAGCCGCCGAGCAGCGCCGGGCTCCGACCGCCGAGCTGCACCACGAAGGTGCCGAGCCCGATCGACGACGTGTGGGCCGCGGTGTGGGCGATCCCGGTCAGGGCGTCGTACCCCCACAGCTCCGGCACCCACAGCGAGTCGACGCCGACGTCCTCGAGTCGCCGGGCCAGCGCCGGCGCCCCGGGCGCGTTGGGCAGGAACAGCACGCCGAGTCGCACGGTCGAGGCCTCTCAGGTCTGGCCGAACGTTGCGCCGAAACACACCTCTGGGTCGGGTTTCGGCGCAAGGTTCGGGGCGGGTCAGCGAACTTTGCGCCGAAACACACCTCTGGGTGGGGTTTCGGCGCAACGTTCGAGTGGTTGGCGGGTGGGTTCTTTCATGCAACGGTATCGGCTACGTTCCGGGCATGCGCTACCGCGACTGCCCCACCACCGAGGTCACCCGCCGGATCGCCGCGTCGCCGGAGGCGGCGTGGGCGGCGGTCACCGACATCGCCCTGCCGGTCGGCGACGGGGCCGAGGGCGGCGGCGAGCTGCGGGCGGTCGAGTGGCTGGACGGGGCGAGCGAGGTGGCGGTCGGCGCCCGGTTCCGGGGCACCAACGCCAACGTGCACCTCGGCGAGTGGCAGACCGACGCCGAGGTGGTCGACGTCGAGGACGGTCGACGCTGGGCCTACGACGTGGGCGAGCCGGGGGCGCCGTGGGCCACCTGGGGCTTCGAGGTCGACCCGGTCGGCGACGGCGTGGTCGTCCGCCACTGGATGCGGATGGGCCCGAACCGATCCGGCCTCAGCCTCGCCATCGACGCCATGCCGGAGAAGGAGGGCCGCATCGTCGAGCGCCGCCTCGCCGAGCTGGCGACGTCGATGGCCGCCACCCTCGAACGCCTCGACCAGCGCCTCACAGCGGGCTGACGCCGGCGCCGGGCCACCCGTTGCCGAACTTTGCGCGCAAACCCACCTGGGGGTCGGGTTTCCGCGCAAAGTTGCGCAAGGTGAGGTGGGCGGGGCGCGCTGGCTCGGCCGGGGAGGACGCTAGAGGCGGTCGATGACCGCGGCGCAGGAGCTCTGGTCGACGGCGCCGGACTCGTCGACGTCGAGGTGGGTGATCGTGCCGTCGTCGATCACCGCGGCGTAGCGCTTCGAGCGGGTGCCCATGCCGAAGCCGGTGCCGTCGAGCTCCAGGCCCATCGCCTTCGTGAACTCGCCGTTGCCGTCGGCCACCATCACGATCTTGTCGCCGACGTCGTGGGCGTCGGCCCATGCGCCCATCACGAAGGCGTCGTTCACCGCCACGCAGGCGATGCGGTCGACGCCCTTGGCCTTGAGGTCGTCGGCCCGCTCCAGGTACCCGGGGAGGTGGCTGCGGCTGCACCCCGGGGTGAACGCGCCCGGCAGCCCGAACAGCACGGTCCGGCCCGAGCCGAACAGCTCGCCGGTGTTGAGCGGCTGGGGACCCTCCGGTCCGGGGGTCTTGAGGTCGACGTTGGGGACGGGATCGCCGATGGCGGCCATGGGGGTGCTCCTGGGGTGGGCGCTCGAGGCGCGCCGGGCGGCGCGGCGCCGACAGTGTCGCGGCTTTGCTCGCCCGGTGCTGGTCGCCGGCCCGGCGGGCGGCGGACTGTACGCTGCTGCCGTGGCGCAGACCCCGTCGGAACGCCGTCGCCGTGGCCACCGCCACGAGCCGCACGCCGATGCGGTCGGGGGCCGCCTCGGGTGGCTGCGGGCCGCGGTGCTGGGCGCCGACGACGGGATCGTGTCGATCGGCGGCTTGGTGGTCGGCGTCGCCGCCGCCACGCCGAGCACCCGGGCGGTGGCCGCCGCCGGCCTGGCCGGGCTGGTGTCGGGGGCGGTCTCGATGGCGCTGGGGGAGTACGTCTCGGTCAGCAGCCAGCGCGACGCCGAGCGGGCGATGGTGCGTCGAGAGGCCGACGAACTCGAGCGCATCCCCGAGGCCGAGCACGAGGAGCTGATCGGGATGCTCCGCGACCGCGGGCTCAGCGAGGCCACCGCGGCGCAGGCCGCCGACGAGCTCACCGCCCACGAGGCCCTCGGCACCCACGTCGCCCTCGAGCTCGGCCTCGATCCCTCCGGCCTGGCCGACCCCCGGGCCGCCGCCGCCTCGTCGGCCGCCGCGTTCTCCCTCGGCGCCGCCCTGCCGCTGGCCGCCGCCGTCGCCACCCCGCACGGCGCCCGCATCGCGGTGGTCGTGGTCGCCGTGCTCGTCGCCCTCGCCCTCACCGCCCTGGCCAGCGCCCGCCTCGGCGGCGTCGCCCCCGGCCGCCCCCTGGCCCGCCTGGTCGGCGGCGGCGCGGCGGCGATGGCGATCACCTACGCCATCGGCACCGCGGTCGGGTGAGGCGGGCCCGGCCTCGCCCGCCCGTTCAGGCGAGATCGAGGAGCAGGGCGACGACCTCACGGAGCTGGCCCAGCACCACCGGCCCCACGTTCCCCCGTCCCGCTGCGACGCGCTCGCTCGACACGGAACGAAGGTGCTGACACTGCGCCGCGGACCGGGCATCGAGGCCGTTCCGTTCGTCGGGAAGGAGTTGCACCTCCGACCCCGACCGCCTGATCGTGGTGGTGAGAGGCACGACGTGGACGACGGACGGCTCGTTGTCGAGGATCCGTTGCGCCGTGATCACGACCGCCGGGTGCCGGAAGCCGGCCTCACGGCCGACGGGGGTGCCGAGGTCGAGATCGACGACGTCACCCGAGGTCAGCATCCAGCCATGCTCGCTCGTCGTCACAGAGATCGGCGGCCAGCTCTCGGCCCATCCGGTCCTGCCGGAGCGCGCGAACCGCGAGACCGACGGTGGCGCCCACCGACGTGCCGAGTTGGGCGGCGAGGCGCTTGAGCTCGTCGTGGGTGGCTCGGTCGATCCGCACGCTGGTGCTCTGCATGCAGATCAGCATACGGAGGTGAGCTACCGGTCCTCGCGCTCGTAGGGCCGGCCGAGGGCGGCGGGGGCGCCGAGGCGGCGGCTGGCCCAACCCGACGACAGGACGACGAGGACGACGACGGTCATCAGGTACGGGAGCGAGTCGAGGAGCTGGACCGGGACGTCGACGCCGCGGGTCTGGAGGGTGGGCGACAGGCTGGACAGGGCGCCGAAGAGGTAGGCGCCCACCAGGGTGAGGTCGGGCCGCCAGAAGCCGAAGATCACCAGCGCCAGGGCGATCCAACCGCGGCCGGCGGTCACGCCGTCGGTCCAGGTGGGGACGATGGCGAGGCTGAAGTAGGCGCCGCCCACGCCGGCCAGCGCCCCGCCCACCATCGTGTGGAGGTAGCGGTACCGGACGACCGGGATGCCCATGGCGTCGGCGGTGGCGGGGGACTCGCCCACCGCCCGCAGGTGCAGGCCGGTTCGGGTGCGGAACAGGTACCAGCTCGCGGCGGCCAGCGCGACCCAGCTCAGGTAGGTGAGGGCGTTCTGGTCGAACAGGATCGGGCCGACGACCGGCAGGTCGCCGAGGCCGCCGAGGTCGAGCAGCACCAGCTGGTGGGGCACCGGCGTCTTGGCCACCGACCACGTGTTGGCGAGGTACGACGACAGCCCCGCCGCCCCCGCCAGGATCGAGATGGCCAACCCGGACACCACCTGGTTCACCCGCAGCGTGATCACCAGCAGCCCGTGCAGGGCGGCGAGCACCGCCGCGGCCGCCGCGCCGGCCAGGATCGAGGCCACGAGCACCAGCCAGCCGGGGCCGGGGGCGTGGAGGCAGGTGGTGGCCGCCACCACCGCGCCGATCAGCATCATCCCCTCGACGCCGAGGTTCAGGACCCCCGAGCGCTCGGTGAGCACCTCGCCGAGGGCGGCGAAGTACAGGGGGGTGCCGTAGAAGATCGCCGAGGCGGCGATCACCACGAACAGGTTCGAGTTCACGCCGCCCCCTCGGGAGCCGGGCCGGCCTCGGCGGCGGGGGCGGCCGCCGGCGTGGCACCGCGGCGGATGCGATAGCGGGCGAACACCTCGCCGCCGAGGGTGAACGCCAGCAGCAGGCCCTGGAGGGTGCCGACCAGGCCGGCGGGGAAGTCGGGCCCCTGGAGCGCTCGGCCGGCGTTGGCCAGCCCGCCCATCAGGATCGACGTGAAGATCACCGCCACCGGGTTGAGGCGGGCGAGGGCGGCCACCACGATCCCGGCGTAGCCGTAGCCGGCCTGGTCGAGGCCACGGGGGTCGAGGAAGTGGCGGGCGTCGCCCACGTCGCCGGCGCCGCCGAGTCCGGCGATGGCGCCCGACAGCGCCAGCACCGAGAGGATCTTGCGGCGGGTGCGCATGCCGGCGTAGCCGGCCGCGCCGGGGGCGTCGGCGGTCACCGCCAGCTCGAAGCCGAACCGGGTGCGGCGCAGCAGGACCCACAGCGCCACCGCCACCACCACGCCGAGGACGAACCCGAACGGCACCGCCACCGAGCCGAGGTCGAACACCGGCCACGACGCCGCCGCCACCAGCTTCTTGCCCTGCGGGAACATCGCGCCGGTCCCGCCGAGCTCGCGCCACGGCGAGGTCGACCCGAAGATCAGGTAGGTGGCCAGGTTGGCGGCCACGTAGTTCAGCATCAGCGACGTGATGATCTCGTTGGTGCCGAGGCGGGCCCGCAGCGCGCCCGGGATCGCCCCCCAGGCGGCGCCGGCCACGGCGCCGGCCACGATCATCGCCGGGATGATCAGCCAGCCGGGCTGGTCGGCCATGGCGATGCCGATGCCCGACGCCGCCACCGCGCCGAGGACGAACTGGCCCTCGCCGCCGATGTTGAACACGCCCATGCGGAAGGCCACCGCGGCGGCCAGCCCCGTGAACAGCAGGGGGGAGGCGGCCACGATCGTGCCGGTGAGGGCGCCGTCGGAGGTGAACCCCCGCTCGAGGATGCGGCCGTAGGTGCCGAGCGGGTCGTGGCCGGTGGCCAGGAGCACGAGGCCGCCGGCGACGAGCGCCACCGCCAGCGAGGCCAGCGGGACGAGCACGTCGAGGCGACGGGGCACGTCGACGCGCCGTTCGAGCCGGATCACGCGGTCCCTCCGCCCATGAGCACGCCGAGGTCGGTCGGGTCGGCGCCGGCGGCGTCGACCACCCCGGCGATCCGGCCCTCGTAGATCACCGCCACGCGATCGGCGAGGTCGAGCAGCTCGTCGAGGTCCTCGCTGATCAGCAGCACGGCCACGCCGCGACCCGCCGCCTCCACCAACAGGCCGCGCACCGCCTCGATGGCGCCGACGTCGAGGCCGCGGGTGGGGGCGGCGGCCACGAGGATCGTGGGGTCCGCCGACAGCTCGCGGGCCAGCACCACCTTCTGGACGTTGCCGCCCGAGAGCAGGCGCACCGGGGTGGACGGGCCGGGGGTCTTGACCCCGAACCGGCCGATCAGGTCGTCGGCGCGGGTGCGGAACCGGGGGCGGCGCAGGAACGGGCCGGCCGAGAGCGGGGCGTGGCGGTAGGCGATCAGGGCGAGGTTGTCCTCGACCGGCAGCGACGCCGCCGTGCCGGTGTGGAGGCGGTCCTCGGGCACGTGGGCCACGCCGAGGGCGCGGGCCCGCCGGGGATCGGCCTTGCCGAGCGCGACGCCGCCCACCTCGACGGTGCCGCCGGTGGCCGGCCGCATCCCGGCGATCACCTCGGCCAGCTCCTTCTGGCCGTTGCCCGACACGCCGGCCAGCCCGACCACCTCGCCGGGGCGGATCGTGAGGTCGACGCCGTCGAGGGCCCGGTGACCGCGGTCGTCGAGGGCCCGCAGGCCGACCACCCGCAGGGCCGCGACATCGGTGGGCGCCGCTGCCGACCGATCGGGGTGGCCGCTCGGCCGGACGCCCTCGGCGTCGACGACGGCCGCCGCACCCGGGTCGGTGCCGCCCGCGGTCCGAGGGGTGCGCAGCACGACCTCGCGGCCCACCATCAGCTTGGCGAGGTCCCGGCCGGTGGTGGTGGCCGTGTCGACGGTCCCGACGGTGCGGGCGTCGCGCAGCACGGTCACGCGATCGGAGACCGCCACCACCTCGTCGAGCTTGTGGGAGATGAAGATCACCGCCCGGCCCTCGGCGGCCATCGCCCGCAGGACCGAGAACAGCGCCTCGGACTCCTGGGGGGTGAGCACCGCGGTGGGCTCGTCGAGGATCAGCACGCGGGCATCGCGGGCCAGGGCCTTGATGATCTCGACCCGCTGCTGCTCGCCCACCGAGAGCTGCCAGATGCGGGCCGACGGGTCGACCGGCAGGCCGTAGCGCTCGCCCAGCTCACGCACCCGGCGGGCCGCGGCCCGGGGCCGGTAGGGGCCGTGCTCGCCGAGCACGACGTTCTCGGCGACGGTGAACGGCGCCACCAGGCGGAAGTGCTGGTGGACCATGCCGACGCCGGCGTCGATGGCCTGGCGCGGCGAGCGCAGGTCGACCGGCTCGCCCCACAGCCGGATCTCGCCCTCGTCGGGGCGGTAGAGGCCGGTGAGGACGTTCGACAGGGTGGACTTCCCGGCGCCGTTCTCGCCGAGGAGGGCGTGGACCTCGCCGGCGCGGACCTCGAGGTCGACGCGATCGTTGGCGACCACGCCCCCGGGGAACCGCTTGGTGATCCCCCGCATCTCCACCGCCGGCCCGCCGATGCCGCCGGGAGCGGACGCGCCGACCGCCGGGGCGGGGGCCCCGGCGGTCGGATCGGTGGTCGGTGGCGCGGGTGGCGTCACGAAGGGGGTGGATCAGCCCTTGGGGCTGCCGTCGACGTTGTCGACGAACCAGTCCATCGAGAGGATGTCGTCGAGGGTCAGCTTCTCGCCGTCCTCGACGCGGACCTTGCCGTCCTGGTCGGTGAGCGGACCGGTGAACTCGTAGAAGTCCCCGCTCTTGAGCTCGTCCTCGCGCTTGGCGATGGCGGCCTTGGTGTCGTCGTCGACCAGCTTCCCGTAGGGCGCCAGGCTCACGAAGCCGTCGGCCAGGTTGCCGTAGTAGGAGCCGGTCTTCCAGGTCCCGTCGGCCACCGCCTTGATGCGCTCGGTGTAGTAGGGGCCCCAGTGGTACAGCGAGGCGGTCAGCCAGTTGTCGGGGAAGTTCTCGCTCTGGTCGGAGTCGTAGCCCACGAACGGCAGGTCGGCGGCCTTGGCCGCCTCGCCGGTGGCCGGGCTGTCCTGGCCGGAGGCGAGCACGTCCACGCCGGCGCTCACGAGGCTGTCGGCCGCCTGGCGCTCGGTGGTGGGGTCGAACCAGGTGTTGGTCCAGACCACCTTGACCGTGGCGTCGGGGTTGGCCTCCTTGGCGCCGATGGCGAAGGCGTTGATGTGGCGGATCACCTCGGGGATCGGGAACGGTGCCACGAAGCCGATCTTGCCGGTCTTGGAGGCGGCGCCGGCGGCCAGGCCGGTGAGGTAGATCGTGTCCTCGGAGGCGCCGTAGTAGGTGGCGAGGTTGTCGGCGGTGGTGGCGCCGGTGGCGTGCTCGAACTTCACGTCCGGGTACTTCTTCGCCAGCTCGGCCAGGGCGTCGCCGTAGCCGAAGGAGGTGGCGAAGATGATCTGGTTGCCGTCCTTGATCAGGTCCTCGATCGTCTGGGTGGCCTCGGCGCCCTCGGGCACGTTCTCCTTGTAGGTGGTCTGGACCTTGTCGCCCAGCTCCTTCTCGGCGTACTGGCGGCCCTCGTCGTGGGCCTGGGTCCAGCCGCCGTCGTTGATCGGGCCGACGTAGACCCACGCCGCCTTGACGACGCCGTCGGCGGACTCGCCCGACGAGCCGGAGCCACCGCTCCCACCGTCGGAGGAGTCGCTCTTGGCGTCGCTGCCGCAGGAGGCGAGCAGCAGCGCGAGGCAGGCGAACAGGGAGAGCAGCACGGAGGCGCTGCGCGAGGGACGACGCACGATCGGACCTTTCGGTGGGAGCGGGGTGCGCCGCGGCTGCGTGGGGGGCCGAGCCGGCGGGGCGGCCGGACCGTACCCCGCGACGGCCCGCCCACGCCCACCCCGAAATCGACTGTTCACACGGCGGCCGGTCTCCGACGCGGGAGCGGCCCGACCGGATGGTCGGGCCGCTCGTTGCTGGTGTGGCGGGTGTGGTCGATGGGGCGATCGAGACCCCACCGATCAGGCGAGGACGAGCTCGCGATCGGCGTCGCCGGCCTCGGTCGTCGACCCCTCGGCGGTGGCGGTCGTCGCCGCCTCGGCGGGGGCGTGGCGGGGGAGCCAGACGAAGGCGAACGCCGCCGCGGCGAGGGCGAGGCCGGCGCTCAGCCACATCGAGGCGGTCCAGCCGTCGACGAAGGCCGAGCGGGCGGCGGCCATCAGGCCCTCGCCCTGCGGGCCGAGCTGGCCGGCGACCACGACCGCCCCGCCGATGCCCTCCTTCGCGGCATGGGCGGCGTCGGCGGGCAGGCCGGTGGTGGCCGAGGCGATCGACGACGAGTAGCCGGCGCTGAGCACGCTGCCGATGAGGGCGACGCCGAGGGCGGTGCCGAGCTCGCGGACCGTGTCGTTGAGCGCCGACGCCACGCCCTGCTCCTCGGGCGGCAGCGAGCCGGTGATCGCGCTGGTGCCGGGGGTCATCGTCAGGCCGATGCCGACCGAGAGCACGAACAGGCCGGGCACGATCGAGAGGTAGCCGCCGGTCGGATCGGCGAGGAGGGCCATCAGGGCGAGGCCGCCGGCCACGGTGAGCAGGCCACCGGCGAGGATCGTCCGCAGGCCGATGCGCCGGGCGATCAACGGGGCGACGTTCGACAGCGGCATCATCACCGCCGCCATCGGCAGCAGGCTCACCGCGGCGCGGGTGGCCGAGTAGCCGAGGACCGCCTGGAGGAACTGCACCAGCACCAGGAACAGGGCGCCCATCACCGCGAAGGTCACGAGGAGCGAGGCCGAACCGGCGGCGAGGGTGCGATCCCGGAACACCCGCAGGGCGAGCAGCGGGTGATCCTGGCGGAGCTCCCAGGCCACGAAGGCCACGGCGGCGACGAGGCCGACCGCCAGGCCGACCACGGTGAGCGGGGCGCTCCAGCCG
>WBZU01003463.1_pt1 | contig 10324 bp, 10 predicted proteins | sample 5204311 | NCBI WGS metagenome assembly WBZU01 (sample SAMN12344359, study PRJNA552823) | activated sludge metagenome | biome: Activated sludge suspended growth; feature: Nitrification reactor; material: Wastewater; isolation source: activated sludge from nitrification reactor of wastewater... | reverse complement strand
ACCGCCCAAAGCAATAAAGAAAAAATATAGCCCAAAGATCTGGGCAGTTATCTTTTTTTGTATAGTTGGGTTAGTTGGTATAGCAATATTTGTAGAATTAAAAGTAGAAAATTTATATAAAAATAATGATTCCACCAGGGATTTTGAAAACAACTTTATTACTAGCTGTAAATCACAAGGTAGCTCATCGTCTGACTGCGAATGTATGTTTACGGCTCTCAAGCAAAATTATACTTTTGATCAAATTAAGGAGTTTGATAAAAACCCAGACTCTATTGGCACAAAGCTTGTTTTAGATAAAATAGTTGGCCAGTGCAAAAGAAGGTAAAAAGTACAAAAAAAGACCCATGGTTTGAGTCTCTTTTGGTGGAGCATCGGGGACTCGAACCCCGGACCCCCTGCTTGCAAAGCAGGTGCTCTAGCCAACTGAGCTAATGCCCCGTGGTGGGCACGCCTGGAATTGAACCAGGGACCTCGTCATTATCAGTGACGCGCTCTAACCATCTGAGCTACGCGCCCGTATAATTAAACACGGAATAATATATACAAAAGTAACTTGCATATTGTAGCGTATTTTTGCAGTTCTTTCAACTCTTAATCAGATTGCAATATGATATGTTAGGGCAAAAAAAGCCTCGAGTTTCCTCGAGGTCTAACTTACACTAGTACTACTTGCCGTACACAGGCCATGCGGTTGTGTCGGCCGACAAACATACAGAATTGCGGCGGGATACAATCGCTAACGCACACCACCGCACAACTGCCGTTGGCATAGCCAAAATCATGATTTTTTGGTTTGCCTATCCAAAGGTTAAAGAGACTTAATGCATCTACACTATTCCGTGCCAAAACAGGCATTATGTTGCCATTGAGGGCAACGTGATGAAACCGAAAGCCCCTCTCTAGTCGGCGAGCTACCTGTATTTCTAATAGCTCACTGCGGGTCTGACGTTTCTTCCGCCGCGACATGGCGATTCTCTCCCTCTAGCACTCATTAGAGTGCTTCGAGCCAATATTACCTTTTAAGAAGATTCCTCCTCTGGGTTTTACCCCTCAGACACTTGCAGTATAACGTTGGTATTCTTATCTTGTCAATTTTGTTCGTGATAAAATAGAGAGTATGAATAGCCCATACATATACCAAGCAAAGCAAAATAGCTCGTTGAGCAATAGTAAGACCGCAATTATCGTAATGCCAGATATTTTTGGCATTACCGAGTACGCCAAAAACACAATGGAGGAATTTGCTAGAGTGTTTAAGCAACCAGTCTATATGTTTGATTACTTTTATTGCCTTACTGCTAAAGCAACTCAATTTGCACCAGATGAGTCAGAACAAGCATTTGCTCTGATGCAGAAAATGCGTGGTGAAGATTTTGTAGTAGCCTTTACCGAAGTTGTTAAAGCTATTCGGCAAGATAATTCTAATATACAAAACTTTGTGGTAATTGGTTTTTGTTTTGCCGGGCGATTGGCATACCTTGCTGGACTCGATAAGCCAGTAAATAAGATAGTTTCTTTTTATGGTGCCGGTGCACATACGCCTAATTACTATCAAGGACAGTCTCCTATAACGGCACTAGTAAACGCGCGCCAAAACGACCCAGAACTAACTGTACTTTCGTTTTACGGTACTCAAGATGAATCTATTCCGCTAGAAGATAGAGCTAAAACCCAACAAGAGTTAGCTGAGGCAAACATTCACTACATAGCTAAGGAGTACGATGCCGGACACGCCTATTTTCAACTAGGCAGGCCTAACTATAATGCCGAGGCCGCCAAAGCATCTTGGCAAGAACTTACAAGTTTTTTGAAGTAGACCAATAATTACGGTATAATTTTAAGTTAAGCATAAGCAATTATTATGTATACCAATAAAACGAAGACAACAGCTGATTTGGCTAATCAGCTAGCGGTAGAAGATAGGTTACGCAAACGCTGGATATGGATCTTTGCAGGTGTTGCTGCACTTTTGTTATTGCTAAATATTCTTCTGCTCCGCACTCTCTGCAATAGCGCATGGTATCTTAGTTGGCTGCATCCTACCAAACTCTGCCCATCTTCTGAGCAAAGTGTCGGTAAAGGTACTATTACTGGCTTAGACATTGCTGGTGAGACTATTGGTCTAAAGAATCTTTCACCAGATATACAAAAATTACTTATTCAACAGAACAATCTGAATGTAACTGTTCCAGGACAAACAGCAGATGGCCAACCTGGTCCTGCAGGAGCTAAGGGTTCCACTGGAGCCCCTGGTGCACCCGGTGCAAGTGGTACTGGCGTAGGCACTGCGCAAAACGGTGTTAGCCTAGCGGCTACAGTATTAGAGCTTGGTGGTACACCCTTACTCCATGGCACCACCATTGCCCAAGCCGGCAATGACTTTACCTTTGATGCTACTGGGGCTGGAGGTAACTTGCTTGTTACGGGAGAATACGGTGCGGGGACAGATCTAGCAGTTTCTGGGCCTGGTACTCGACTTGTGTGGTACCCAAAGAAAAGTGCATTGCGTGCCGGAACAGTTACAGTAAACTCAGCTGGCTTTGCGCCGCCATACGATGTGTGTGATTCTGGCGCAGAATGGAATGATGCTTGCATTGGCAACAATACCGTGGTTTTTGGACAAAATTCTATTGCAACTGCCAATTATGCAATTACTATTGGGGTAGAGAATCAAGCAACCGGCATAGGGTCGTTCTCGCTAGGTTTTGACAATATCTCTAGTGGTTATGGGTCGATATCGATTGGTTCTAATACTATCTCGAGCGGTTTTGACTCATTAGTATTGGGCGAACAGTCACAAGCAACTGGTAGCCATTCTGTTGCAATAGGTTATGCTAATGTAGCATCAGGTGATGCCGCGGTCTCATTTGGTACCCAAACTTTGGCCAGTGGAGGTTCTTCTACGGCCTTTGGTAGCAATACTATTGCTTCGCAGTCGTTATCTACGGCCTTTGGTGATCAAACAATTGCGAGCGGATTTGGCTCGACCGCCTTTGGTAGCTACTCTGTAGCCTCTGGATATCAGGCAACTGCTTTTGGTTTGAATACTACTGCCAGTGGTGATTACTCGATTGCATTCGGAACAAACACAATCAATTATTTAGTACCACCCTTCTTCGATGTGATTGCCAATTGTACCGACTTTGGTTTTAGCCCAATTACCTCTGCCACCGGTTATGGTGCAGTTGCATTTGGGGCTTGTAATACCGCTAGTGGTGCTCATTCTACTGCCTTTGGAATTAACACGACGGCTAGTGGTAGTATGACTGCTACGAGCTTTGGTATAAGCACTACCGCAAGTGGAATTTTTTCTACTGCCTTTGGTAGTAATAGTCTTGCGAGCGGGGACAATTCTACGGCTTTTGGTCAATCCACAATTGCGAGTGGCGAATTTGCTGTTGCCTTTGGTTATAACAGTGAGGCTTCCGGAGCCCGATCAACTGCCTTTGGCGAAAGTACCCAAGCTACAAATAATGCTGCAGTAGCTTTCGGAAATTCTACAGTTGCAAGTGGTGAAGATTCTACCGCTTTTGGCAGCGGCACTCTCGCTAGCGGAACTTATTCAACTGCATTTGGTATAAATACTGCAGCCAAAGGTGCTGCTTCATTAGCTGTTGGCCAGTCAATTACGGTCGATACTACCGCTATACAGACTATTGGCTTTGGTCTCGACAATACTCCCCGAACAATAACCCAAGCCAACTCATTTGTTGTTGTTGGTGGTAAAACCGGCCTCGGTACCGTGGCCCCTACTATGCAGCTCGAAGTCTCCGACACTACCACCACTAACGTCGCTAAATTCGATGGCTCTGGCGGCACCCAATGTACCGTCGTTACCGGTACTGGTTGGAGCTGTAGCTCAGACGAAACACTTAAGACCAATATCTTAAGTATTAATAATGGTCTTAACATTGTCACCCAACTCCAAGGCGTTACTTACAACTGGAAGTCTGATCCTACTGGCACTCGCCAAGATGGCTTTATTGCCCAAGATATCCAAAAGATTCTCCCAGAACTTGTTACCACCGATAGTAATGGTAAACTCTCACTTAATAAAGACGGTATTATGCCCTTTATTGTAGAAGCTATAAAAGAACAAAACGGTAACTTAGATAAAACCAACCAACAACTGAGCGACCAAGGTATTAAACTCACCTCCCTGAGTGATGAGTTAGTAGCGTTGACTAAGCAGGTAGATGACAATACCCAGCAGCTCAAAGATCAGCAGTCACAAATAGATAAGCTTACAAAAATGGTAGAGCAACAAGCAAAAGATATTCAGCAGCTAAAAAGCGCAACATCCAATTCAACATCTAATCCATAGATTACTTAATTAAACAGTTTTAGCATAAGTAGTTTCGTGCTAAAATAAAAGCATCAAGAAATTCTATATTATTAAATGGTTTTACTGTAGAGAATGAGCTGGTTTGCCCGTAATTATAAGCGTATTGTTGCACTAGTTTTTGCACTGGCTATTTTGGCAACTCCAGCTGTTGCTGTTGCAGAAGGGCTTTCAACCCAGTCATACCAAATTCAGCCCGATGTTGTGGCTGGTGCGGCGGTAGTATTAAAAGATAACACCATTAGCTTGGCGGTTACTGGTAACGAACAATATTTCTATGGTGTGGCCGTTGGGTCGAGTGACGTAGTAATAAATGTTAGTGGTACTGCTCGCCCACCTATAGTTACCGATGGCCAAGCCAAAGTGGCTGCCTCTGACATTAATGGTGAGATACAGGTAGGAGATCAGCTAACTGCTTCGCCAATAGCCGGGGTGGTAATGAAGGCTACTCAGTCTACCCGAGTGCTTGGTACAGCAGCACAGAGTTTTGCCACTGCAGGCAAAGACCAAACTACTCAGACTCGTACATTAACCGCGAAGGATGGCAGTAGCAAGACAGTTAATATTCGCTTGCTTCCAATTGTAGTAAATGTGAGCGATTACCAATCGAGCTCACCTTCGGTACCTGCAATATTATTGCCGCTACAACAAATACTTAATGGTGCGAGTGGCAAGACAGTTTCTACCGAGCGTACTATTTTGGTAACCATTATCATTTTAATTGCGTTAGTTGTCTCATTAGTTATACTCTACTCAAGTGCATCTAGTAGCATTCGCTCTATCGGCAGAAACCCGACTGCAAAGAATGCGATCTTCTTGAGTCTCTTGCAGGTCGTAGGGATGATTGCAGTGATTTTTGTAGTGGCGTTTGTTATCATTAAAATAATAATTCGAGGGTAAAAATGGATCTTATCATCTTAGTAATTGGTGTTTTTCTAGCAATTGTAGCGGTAATCTTTGGTGTGCTTATTTTGGTAGAAAAAAAAGAAAAACCCTCTCAAAAAGACTCGCTCGAGCTAACATTGGCAAAAGCCAAGCAGCAATTTGATACTATTTTAGCCACTCAGGCAGCTGGCTTAGAAAGGACTTTGCAAAATAATGCCGACAAAATTAGCAAAACGTTTGTAAGCTCATTAGAGCAAGTTACTAAAAAGCAATTAGATGAATTTAGCGCTGCTACCGGGGCAATTCTTAAGCAAACTGTAGCTGACCTACAAGCTACAGCAAAAGAAAACGAGGCTGCCACCAAACAGGCCCATAGTGAATTGGCTACCCTTTCGGTAAAAGCTAAGGCAGATGTGGTAGAAAAAATTGATAAGCAAGCAGCAGAGATAATGATTAGTTATATGGCTGATGTGGCTGGCAATTTAGATTATCAACAGCAAAAGGAATATTTAGTTTCTTCACTCGAGGCACACAAAGACGAAATAAAAAAAGATATTGAGGCGAGCATACAATAATGGCGTATCGAATTCCCAATACATTCTCAAGTACTCAGCAAATTAGCGCGCTACTAACAGAATTAGAAAAACTTAAGCCCGAGGTTTTTGCTTTGCCGCAAAAATGGCCGAGCCATTTGCAAGAATTTGCGCAAATAAATGCACTTGGCAATCTAACTGTAGCCTCACAGTCTAAGTTAATTAGCTTTGTAAAAGAAGTGTTGGCATCTAGCCCACAACTATCACTTATTGTGGCAAGTATGCCAAATAATGAAGATCTAAGTGAACTGACCGGTTGGTTTCGCTCGTATATTCATCCGCACGCCACTTTGCACATTGCCCAAAATAGTGACTTACTGGCGGGTTGTATTCTGCGCACCAAAGATAAGGTATACGATTTTTCTTTGCGTTCTAGTCTGTTTGCTAATTCTGCCAAGTTAGTAGAAAGGTTGCAACATGCCTAAAACCAAACCAAAGATGCAGGTTATTAAAACCAAAGCTACCGCCGAGGTAGTGGCAGTTAGAGAGTGTATTGTTCTTACCACACCATTAAGTGGGGCACCAGTTTTTGCCGAGGTTGTATTTGCCGGTGGAGCTAGAGGAGTAATCTGGCAGATAGACAGCGATGGTTTAGAAATATTGCTTCTTAATAATCAACCCGTGCGAGCCGGTGAGCTCGTAACATTACAATCACAAGAAATTAGCTTGCCTGTCGGTAAGGGAATTGTGGGTAGGGTAATTGACCCTCTGGGCAAACCGCTCGACGGCCATGGCTATATAGCCACCACTGCCCAGGCCCCATATTTTCGCAGTGCACCAAATTTTCAACAACGGGATGATCTTAATGAACAGCTAGTTACCGGTGTTAGTTATGTCGATACACTTCTGCCAATTGTAAAAGGACAGCGCATTGCCATAATGGGCGATAGTAAATCGGGTAAGACTTCTTTTATGACCCAAGTAGCAATTGCCCAAGCCAAATCGGGTAAATCGGTGGTCTATGTATTGGTGGCAAAACGGCGCATAGAGGTAAACCGACTTGTGGAAGTCTTTAAAAAAGCAGGAGTAATGCAACACATTACTCTAGTGGTGACAGTGGCTGGAGAATCTTTACCGCTTGGTGTGTTGGCTCCATATGCCGGCTGTGCAGTGGCAGAATATTTTTGGCAGCAGAAAAAAGATGTTGTTGTGTTGTATGACGATTTCTCTAATTTTGCCAAGCTCTATAGAGAAATGTCTCTGTTACTAAGAAACAACGCTGGTCGTGAGGCGTATCCGGGTGACATGTTCCATGTGCAATCAGCCCTGTTAGAGCGGGCCGGTAAGCTCAAGGCAACTGGTTTTAGTCAAACGGTGTTAGTAGCAGGCGCCACACCAAATAACGACTTAACCGGCTATCAAGCTACCAGTTTAATCTCAATGACAGATGGACAAATTGTCTTTGATACCGAAGTATTACGGCGCGGGATAATGCCAGCTATTAATATTAACCTCTCAGTTAGTCGTATTGGTGGACGTAGTCAAAACCCCACTATGCAACAACTCTCAGCCACCGTTATGCAAGAACTGTCTAACTTTCGTAGTGCCGAAGAATACACTCGCTTTAGTGACCAAATGAGTGAATTTGCCGAGCAAGAGCTTGAAATTGGCCGTCAACTTACCGAAGCGCTTAGTCAAGAACCAAACGATTTCTTCTCTTTACCGCAGCAGCGGGTAATTCTCGAAGTGGTTTTGGGTCGAAAGGGTAAAGGACAGCTTAATATCGAAAAACTAAAGCATCTAGTGCAGACTAAGTTGCCTATTCATAAGCCACAAACTGATGAGGTGGTTAGCAAGCTTATTGCCAAAACCCTAAAGGACGGAGAATAGACCATGAAGCAATCCACCCAACTATTAAACGAGCATCGCGACATTGTTGCTATCGAAAATACCACACATATTTTTGAAAACGTGGCTTCTATTCGAATCCGCCAGATTAAAGAACAAGTTTTGGGGTCGCGTCAGTTTTTTAATCGACTGTGGCTTATTTATACTGGTCTTCGCTTAGATAATAACCAAAAAAATATCGAAAACAAGCGGCCAGTGAGAGTTTTGGTGAGTGCCAATGTTAATCTGGTAGGTTCGGTCGATACACTACTCTTACAGCAAGCACTGTATAATTTTGACCCTAAAACTACCGACCTAATAGTTATTGGTGCACACGGCGAACATTTGCTTTTAGAACGACATATTACCCCAACCTATAGTTTTCCTCTGCCAGACATAACTAAATCTTTGCAGGTAGATCAAATTGTTTCGGTATTGCAGCAATACGAAGCACCAATTGTGTATTATCCAAATTTTGTTTCTTTGGGCGACCAGCAAATTGTGCACTTTGCCCTTATTGAAGCGGTGCGCGATATGACCCAAGCCGAGCGCGAACAACGGCCAGAAGGGCTTATTTCGCCAGACGAATATATTTTTGAGCCCTCTGCCGAAGAGTTTGTGGCCTATCTTGAGTCGATGATTTTAGAGACGGTGCTTACCGAGGTAATTCTCGAGGCCAGCCTAGCTCAGTTTGCCAGCCGTTTTACTGCAATGAATATGGCGTCTTCTGAGGCACGTCGCATAGATGCCGATCTGCTGCGTCGTGCATCGCAAGCTCGTCGACACGAGCGCGATGAGCTAGACCGAAATTATCAACCAAGCGTGGGAGTATGGAAACGATGAATAAAATTACTGCAACTATCAAGTCTGTTCATGGCGTTGTTGTTGATGCTAATTATGAGGGTGCACAACCAAGCGTTGGTCAATTATTGAGCTTGCAAGGTAAGCCAGATGTGCGCTTTATGATAGTCTCGCTATTACCCAATGATATTTTAGTAGCAATTAACCTTTCTGAGGTGGTGCTTAGTGCTGGTGAAGTCTTAACCGGGGTGGGTGATACCCTGCAATTACCAGTTGGCAAATCGGTATTAGGAAGAGTATTTAATGCGTTAGGTGAGACACTAGATAGTGATGACCCGCTCAAAGATGTTAGCTATATTCCAGCTGGTAATGAAGTATCAAATGAAATTGCAGCTTCGCAAAAATCCAGCCTTATTGAGACTGGTATTAAAGCAATCGATTTCTTTGCGCCATTTGTACACGGACGCAAAATTGGTATTGTGGGTGGTGCCGGGGTAGGTAAAACTGTTTTAACCACCGAGCTAATGCATAACGTGGCGAAGTCGAATCAGGGAATATCGTATTTTGTGGGTATTGGCGAGCGCATGCGTGAAGCTCGCGAGCTTTACGATACCTTAGCTAATGCCAAATTGCTCGATTCCACAGTAATATATCTTGCTCAGATGAATGAGAATGCCGCACTGCGTTTTTTAGTTGGGAGCAGTGCAGCTGCTACTGCGCGTTATATGCGTGACACGTACAAAAAAGATGTACTCTTTTTTGTCGATAACATTTATCGTTTCTTACAGGCTGGCAATGAGCTCTCTACCTTAATGGGAGAAGTTTCTTCTGAAGGTGGCTATCAGCCAACCCTATTTACCGAGGTAGGGACTTTCCAAGAAAACTTAAGCTCATCAAATAAGGGAGCGATTACTTCTGTGCAGTCGCTCTTTATTCCGGCTGATGATCTCACCGATCCGGCCGTAACAGAAGTTTTCTCACAACTCGATTCGGTAGTGGTGTTAAGTAGAGCTATTATGGAAGAAGGTAGATTCCCGGCCGTTGACTTACTCAATACTACCTCGGCACTGCTTACAGCTGATATTGTAGGCGAAAGACATGTCAACTTGGTACGTCAGGTACAATCAATTTTACAAAAGTACCAATCCCTCAAAGGTATTGTGGCAATTATTGGTGAAACCGAGCTTTCAGCAGCCGATAGACGTGCATATTATCAGGCACGAGATTTAATGGAGTTCTTTAGACAATCGATGTTTGTTACCGAGCGCAATACAGGTGTAAAAGGACAGTACTTTACTCGTAATGAGACGCTCAAAGGAGTTGAAAAGATTCTTGCTAGCGAACCACAACAATGAAGTTAAACAAAACCTTCTCATTAACCATATTTTCTCCATTTCAGACCTACTTTGAGGGCCCAGCAACTTTGCTCTCGGCAGAAAACAAGAGTGGCCCATTTGATATCTTGGCAGACCACGCCAACTTTTTGTGCTTACTTACTCCTTGCGAGCTCAAGGTGCAATCTAAAAACGGTCTGCAAAAGTTCTCTGTAGAACGCGGAATTGTAGAGGTAACCGATACCAATACATACGTGTTTGTTAATATCTAAATTATGTAATATTTATTACATTTCTCACTTTCCAAAACCCTTGTGCTAACAGATTAAAACCTTTAAAATAATTAGAGGTGCAATTTTGCATAGAGATGTTTTTGTATTAAGTAACAATTGGTGGCAGTGAAACCAGAAAACAACCCAAAAGATAGTTTTGCAACCAATCAGGGTACCGGCCCAACTAAAGCTGGTGCTTCGTCGTCTACGCAAAAAAATATTTCCCAAGAATTATTCTCCTCGCGGCTTATTCAGCAATCACCACTG
>WBZU01003462.1_pt1 | contig 10327 bp, 8 predicted proteins | sample 5204311 | NCBI WGS metagenome assembly WBZU01 (sample SAMN12344359, study PRJNA552823) | activated sludge metagenome | biome: Activated sludge suspended growth; feature: Nitrification reactor; material: Wastewater; isolation source: activated sludge from nitrification reactor of wastewater treatment... | reverse complement strand
CGCGCGGCTGCGCCGAGGCGGCCGGCGTATAGCGCAGCAGCGTCACCTCGCCCGGACGATCGTCGAACACCGGGCGCACGCGCTCGCCGATCTTCACGCCTTCCGCCGCCACACCGACCAGCGTCGTATTCAGGTGCGGGCCTTCGTCGAGTTGCACGACGGCCAGCAACTGCGGCATCTCGTCGGTGAACTCCGGCAGGGTCGGGACGCGGGCCACCGTGAAGGTGTAGAGCGTGCCCTCGCCCGACACCTCGCGCCACGCCAGACGGCGTTGGCCGCAGGCCGGGCAATGCGCGCGCGGGAAGAAGATCCAATGTTCGCAGGCCTCGCATTGCTGCAGGCGCACGCGGTGTTCCTTCAGTCCGTCCCAGAACGGCCGCGAGGTCTCGGTGGGGTGCGGCAGTGGCTTGTTCCAGCTCATCGCTTCAGTCTCCGCGCAGGATCAGCGCGCCCTGCTCGCTCATCACGCCGCCGGTGCCCGACACATAGGCAAGGTCGTGGCGGGCCAGTTGACGCTCGCCGCCGCGGCCCTGGATCTGCTGCATCGCCTCGATCACCTGGCTCATGCCGCCGGCACTGCCGGCCTGGCCGAAGCTGAGCTGGCCGCCGTGGGTGTTCATCGGGAAGTCTCCGGCAAAGGTGAAATCGTGCTCGCGAACGAAGCGCATGCCCTCGCCCTTGGCGCAGAAGCCGGCGTCCTCGAGCGTCAGCAGCACGGTGATCGTGTAGCAGTCGTAGATCTGCGCCATGTGCATGTCGGCCGGGCGCAGGCCGGCCATCGCGAAGGCCTTGCGCGACGCCGGTCCGATCGGCGTGGCAAGCATGTCCGCGGCATAGGTCGGCGACTTGCTGTGCACGTGTTCGCCGCAGCCGACGACGCGCACCGCGCGATGGCGGCACCGGGCCGCGACGTCGTCGCGAGTGACGATCACCGCCGCGCCGCCGGCCACCGGCATCACGATCTCGAGCATGCGCAGCGGCTCGGCAACCATGCGCGACGCCAGCACCTCCTCGACGGTGAGCGGCTGGCCGTGGAACATCGCCGCCGGGTTGTGGCAGGCGTTGAAGCGCTGCTGCACTGCGATGCGCGCCAGCGCCGCGGCGTCGTAGCCGTGCAGCGCGGCGTAGCGCTGGGCGATCATCGCGTAGCCGGTGTTCTGCGCCATGTGGCCATAGGGCAGGTCCATCTCAGCCTCGGGCGCCCCGAAGCGGGTGCTGTGCCCGCCGAAGCGCGAGGCCTTCATCACCTGCACCATGTGGTCGTCGTGCGCCGCGGTCGGCGCCATGCGGCCCGGGATCACGCACAGCACGGTGCTGCACAGCCCGAGCTCGATCGCCGCCGCGGCCCGCCAGACGGCGCCTACCGAGCTGGCGCCGCCGAGGTCGATCACCTCGGCAAAGTCGAGCTGAACGCCCAGGTGCTCGCCCACCATCGCCGGAACGAACATCCCGGCTTCGTGGAACTGCGGGCCGTGCACGACCAGGCCGTCGAGGTCGCGCAGCGTCAGGCCGGCGTCGGCAAGCGCCAGGCCGGCGAGTTCGGCCACCTGGTCCAGGTGGAACATGCGCGGCGCGCTGGCGTATTTCTCGGGTTTGTACTGTGCCGCGCCGACCAGCGCGGCCTTTCCCTGCAAGCCCATGGCGATCTTCCCCGAATGCCCGATGCGCTTCATTGTGTGGGCCGGCCGGGCGTACGGCACCCTTCAAACGGACCATGCCGACCGCCCGCGGCGGGGCTAGCTTCGGCTCCCCCAAGGCTTCCGGCGAGAACCCATGCTTTCCACAGTCGACGCCGTCCTGCAGCGTCGCTCCGTGCGCGCCTTCCTGCCCCAGCCGGTCGACGACGGGCTGATGCAGCGCGTCTTCACGCTGGCGCAGCAGGCACCGTCGAACTGCAACACCCAGCCCTGGGTGGTGCATGTGGCGTCGGGCGAAGCGGCATCCACCTTGCGCCGGCGGCTGTCCGATGCCGGCCGCGACCCGGCCCAGCACCAGCCCGACTTCCCCTTCGACGGCCGCTACCCGGGCGTCTATCGCGATCGACAGTTCGACGCTGCCCAGCAGCTGTATGGCGCGATGGGCATCGCGCGCGACGACAAGTCAGGGCGTGCCGCCGCAGCGCTGCGCAATTACGGGTTCTTCGGCGCGCCGCATGCCGCCTTCGTCTTCCTGCCCGAGCCCTTCGGGCTGCGCGAGGCGTTGGACTGCGGCATCTACGCGCAGACGCTGATGCTGCTGCTCACCGCGCACGGGGTCGCATCGTGCCCGCAGGCGGCGCTGAGTTTTCACCCGCAGGTCGTGCGCGAGGTGCTCGCGGTGCCGGCCGGGCACCGGCTGCTGCTGGGCATTGCCATCGGCTACGAGGATGCCAGCCAGCCGGCCAACCGCTGCCGGGTCGGGCGGGCTGCCTTGGGCGAGGCCGTCACCTTCCATCGATAGCCATGATGCGTGCGTGCCCTTGCGCTAGTCCCATCAGACGATGCGCGCCGGCCTCATGCTGCCGAATACTGCGCGCCCAGCGGCGCCTGACCGGGGCTGCCTGAGCGCGAAAGAATGGAGACAACCCGATGCGCATCCTGATCGGTCTGGCCATGGCCGCCATCGTCGGCCTGAGCGCGGCTTATTCGTTCTCGCCGCGCGCCACGCCCCCGCTGGCAGCCAACCGACTGCCGGTGGACCGCATGGCCTTCACGACACTCGCCCGCGCCGGCAGCAACTGGGTGGCCGGCGGTGAGCTCGGCCACATCGTCTGGTCGGCCGACAACGGCAAGTCCTGGACCGAGGCGGCGATCGAGCCGCGCCGCTTCGCGCTGTTCACACAGATCGTCTTCGTCGACGACAAGATCGGCATGGCGGTCGGCCATGAAGGCCAGATCCTGCGCAGCGAGGACGGCGGGCGGCGCTGGAAGGAGCTCGCCTTCGACCAGGACAAGGGCGAGCCGCTGATGAGCATCGCCCGGCTGCCGTCGGGCCAATGGCTCGCGGTGGGTGCCTTCGGTCGCGCGCTGCGCTCGGCCGACGACGGAAAAACGTGGGAGCGGTTCGACATCCCGGGGGTGGAGGACAAGCACCTCAACCGCATCGAGAGCGCTGCCGACGGCAGCCGCTGGCTGATCCTCGGCGAGCGTGGGCTGGTGCTCGTTTCCACCGATGGCGGCGGCAAGTGGAGCGTCGTGCCGCCGTTCTACAACGGCTCGCTCTACGGCGCGGCGCAGCTCGCCGACGGCGGCTGGGTGGCCTACGGCATGCGCGGTAACGCCTTCCGCGCCGGCGCCGAGGCGCAGAGCTGGACCAAGGCCCAGGTGCCGGCGCCGATCTCGATGTTCGGCCATGCCAGGCCGGCCGACGACTCGCTGCTGGTCGTTGGCCAAGGCGGCATCGTGCTGCGCAGCGCCGACGGCGGTGCCAGCTTCCAAATCGTTCGCGCGGGCTACCGCGCCGCGTTCACCGACATCGGCCTGCTGGCCGACGGCGGCTGGCTGGTGGCCAGCGACGTCGGCCTGCGCCGCATCGACCCGCGCGCGCCCAAGGCCGCCGCCACCGCCGCCTCCGGAGTGCAGAAATGAACCCAGCCGTCCCGAGCAGCCGCCTCGAAGTCCTGGTCGACCGCATCGCGAACTGGCTGATCGCCCAGCGCAAGCTGCTGTCCCTCGTCTTCATCGCCATCACGCTGGCGCTGGGTGCGTCGGCGCTGCGCGTTCAGCTCGATGCCGGCTTCAACAAGCTGATCCCGCTGCAGCACCCGTTCATGGCGGCCTTCCTCAAGCACAGTGCCACCTTTGCCGGCGCCAACCGCGTGCTGGTCAGCGTGCAGTGGAAGGGCGAGGGCGACATCTACAACGCCGAATTCATGAAGGTGATGCGCGGCGTCACCGACGAGGTGTTCTTCACGCCCGGCGTCAACCGCGCCCAGGTGTTCTCGATCTTCACGCCCAACGTGACCTACATCGAGGTCACCGAAGAAGGCTTCGCCGGCGATGTGGTCATCCCTTCGCGCTTCGTGGCCGACGCGGAGGGCCTGGCGCGCGTGCGCGCCAATGTCGCGCGTTCGGGCGAGATCGGTCGCCTGGTGGCCAACGACCTGAAGTCGGCGCTGGTGCGAGCCGACCTGCTCGAGGTCGACCCTTCCACGGGCAAGAAGCTCGACTACGCCCAGGTGTCGAAGAAGCTCGAGGAGATTCGCCAGAAGTTCACGTCGGACAAGGTCGAGATCCAGATCATCGGGTTTGCCAAGGTCGTCGGCGAGGTGATGGACGGCCTGTCCTCGGTGGTCGCCTTCTTCGGCATTGCCTTCGGGGTGACGGCGATGCTGCTGTGGGGCTATACGCGTTCGCTCAAGCTCTCGGCGCTGGCACTGCTGGTGGCGCTGCTGCCGGTGATCTGGCTGCTCGGCATCCTGCCGCTGATCGGCTATGGGATCGATCCGATGTCGATCCTGGTGCCCTTCCTGATCTTCTCGATCGGCGTTTCGCACGCAGTGCAGATGACCAATGCCTGGAAACAGGACGTGCTGGCGGGAGAGAGCGCCGAGCATGCATCGAAGATCGCGTTCCGGAACCTGGCGATTCCGGGCACGGTGGCGCTGCTGACCAACGCGCTGGGCTTCATGGTGATCATGCTGATCGACATCCCGATCGTGCACGAACTCGGCGTCACCGCCTGCCTGGGCGTGCTGCTGATGATCATGACCAACAAGATGATCCTGCCGATCATCCTGTCGCACCTCAAGCTCGAGCGCCACGCACAGGCCGATGCCGCGGCTGGCACCGCACGCAACCCCCTGTGGTGGGCGGTGTCCGCATTTGCCACGCCCAAGGTGGCGCTGGTCACGTTCGCCGTGTGGCTGGGGCTGCTGGCCGTGGGCACGGTCGAGTCGCGCAAGCTGCTCACCGGCGATGTCGGTGCCGGCGTGCCCGAACTCCGTGCCGAGTCCCGCTACAACCGCGACAACGAGAAGATCGTCGGCAGCTACTCCATCGGCATGGACGTGCTCTCCGTCTACGCCGAGACCGAAGGCGAAGGCGAGGCCTGCCTGCGCTGGCCGGTGATGAATGCGGTCGAGCGCTTTGACTTCTTCGTGCGCGGCATCGACGGCGTGCAGTCGGTGGTCACCGCGGCCACCCTGGCCAAAGTGGCGGCCAGCGGAAACAACGAGGCCAACCCGCGCTGGGCGGCGCTGCAGCGCTCCGAGGCCGCGCTGCGCACCGGCTCGCGCACACTCAACCCGCTGAAAGGTCTGAACGACGACGGCTGCAAGGTGATCCACCTGGTGATCTACCTGAACGACCACCAGGGCGCGACGCTCAAGCACGTGGTCGGCGAGGTGCAGAAGTTCATCGACGCCGAGAAGACGCCAGGCGTCAACTTCCGCCTGGCCGGCGGCAACGCCGGCGTCGCCGCGGCCACCAACGAGGCCGTCGAGGAGGCCGAGGTCGAGATGCTGGGCGCGATCTTCGGCGCCATCATCCTCTTGTGCTGGCTGACCTTCCGCACCTGGAAGGCGGTGCTGTGCATCATGGTGCCGCTGACCATCGTCTCCATCCTGTGCAACGCGCTGATGGCGTGGCTGGGCATCGGGCTGAAGGTGCCGACGCTGCCGGTGATCGCGCTTGGCGTCGGCGTCGGCGTCGACTACGGAATCTACCTCTTCGAGCGCATGCAGCACGAGATCGAGGACAAGGGCAGCAGCCTGCGCGAGGCCTTCTACGAAGCGATGCGCCAGCGCGGCACGGCAGCCGTATTCACCGCGATCACGATGTCGATCGGCGTCGGTAGCTGGGCCTTCGCAGCGCTGAAGTTCCAGGCCGACATGGGCGTGCTGCTGGCCTTCATGTTCCTGGTCAACGTATTCGGCGCCATCTTCCTGCTGCCGGCGATGGCGTGCTGGCTGGGCGTAGGCAAGAAGGGCGAGACCACCACCCGCGCCGGGACGGCCGCGGCATGAATCCGAACGAGCAACTCCTGGCCGAGCGCGCGATTGCGCAGGTGCTGCAACGGTACGCCCACTTGGCCGACGAGCGCGACTGGGCGGCGATCGGCGAGGTCTTCTGCGACGAAGCCCAGGCCGACTATGGTGGGCTGCACCTGGATGACCGCGCCGCCATCGCCGCGATGCTGGCGCGGCATCTCGGCGGCTGTGGCCCGACGCAGCATTTGCTGGGCATACCGGTCGTCGCCTTCGACGGCGACCGGGTGTCGAGCCGCGTGGCCGTGCGGGCTGCCCACCGCGGCGCGGGCGCCAGCGCCGAAGCCACGTACGAATGCATGGGCGAATACCACGACCGCTGGGTTCACACGGCCCAGGGTTGGCGAATTGCCCATCGGCGCATGCAGGTGACACTCGAATTCGGCTCGCGCCGCGTGCTGGCGCCGGGGTGACCCGGTCCGGAACGAGCCTACGGTCCAACGCAGCCGATCAGGCGACCGCGCTCGTTTGCGAACTCATGCGGCACCGATAGGGCGCCAGCGCCAGAGCAAACGCCACCGCCGTCAGCACCATCAGCGCCAACGCGCAGAACAGCGCCCAGCGCAAGGCATCGCTGCCGAAGCGCGGCGTCAACAGATCGGACAGCATCCCGGTGACCAGCGGCCCGCCTCCGACACCGAAGAGCGTGATGAACAGATTCAGCAGAGCCGCCGCCGTGCTGCGCTCGCTGGCCGGCACCATCTGGCTCACCGCGCTGTACGAAAGCGACGGCCACCAGCTCGCGAAGAAGCCGAACCCCAGGATGAACAGCGCCGCGTGGGGCACCTTCAACGTGCCGAGCGTCCACGCAGGACCGGCGGGCCAGAGAAAGAGCGCGAACGCCATCGGCACGGCGATCGCCACGCCAACCAACGGCAGGCCGAGCTGCCAGCGAAGGTCTCGCCGCACAAGCCGATCGCAGGCCCAGCCGCTGAAGATCGAGCCCGCCACGGCGCCCAGACCGCTGGCCACACCGAACAGCAGCCCTGCATGTGCCAGCGTGAGGCCATGTGTGCGCATCAGGAAGCTCGGCGTCCAGATGGCATAGCCGTAGCCGGCCACGCCGGCCATGCCGCAGCCCCAGCAGATGTGGCGAAACGCGGGGTCGGCCAACAGCCGGCGCAACTGAGCCGACAGCGACTCGGTTGCAGCGGCAGCCGCGCTGGGCGGTTCGGCCGGGCCATCGAATCCGCCGCGCACGGGCTCGCGCACGAGCAGCCACACCAGCAGCCCGAGCACGACGCCTGGCGCGCCGAACCACAGGAACGCCGCGCGCCAGCCGTGGTGCTGCGCGATCCAGCCGCCGACAGCCAGCCCGATCAGCACGCCGAAGTGCGGGCCCATCATGAACAGGCCAATCACCAGCGACCGCTGCCGCCGAGGATACATGTCGGACACCATCGAGATCGAAGGCGCCATGCCGCCAGCTTCACCCACCGCCACCGTCATGCGCGCTGCAAGCAGCTGCCAGAACTGCTGCGCGAAGCCGCAGGCCATCGTGGCCAAGCTCCAGATGGTGCAGCAGACGGCCACGATGTTGCGCCGGTTGGCGCGATCCGCCAGCTTGCCCACGGGTACACCTAGGCCTGCGTACAGCAGCCCGAACGCAAGGCCGGTGAGCAGGCCCATCATCGTGTCCGACGCGCCGAATTCGCGTTTGATCGGCTCGATCAGGATCGCGATCGCCTGGCGGTCGATGTACGAGAAGATGTAGACGAGCCCCAGCAGCAGCAGGCCGAGGTGGGTGCGAACGGTGACGGGGGTGTGCGTCTGCACCAGATGGACCTCGGACCGTGGGAGGCTCGAACCGGGTCGAAGATCAACCGACTCGGGGCGTCGCCGTGCAAGCGGCCATCCACGAGTCGGGCGAAAGACCGCTCGGAGCGTGCCGCGCTGTCACCGCAGGGCCAGGCACAACAGCCAAGCGACGTCGGCGCTGGCTGGGTGCGCCGGCGCGCACCGAGCCTGGAACTCTGCGTGCATCCACTTCGAGGCGCCGTTGACAGCGTGGCGTCCTACCCATGGCACGGCCAGCAACAAGGCGGCAGCCACCACCATCGCGACAAGCATCTCCAGTGCCGATCCAGGCGAAGCATCGGGTGCTTCATGCCCAGATCCGCTGCGCTGGCCAGGGACTGATTCGATGCCAGATTTCTGCGTGCGCATGGTCGTCTCCGGTGCGATGCTGGGATGGCAGGGCCAAGACCAATGCCCTTAGTCTCGTAGCAGGTTGCCAGCGCTGAGTCGTCCGAACGGACGACCGTATGTACCCGCCCCCCCCCGGGGGGAAACACGAAGCACCGGGAGACTTCTGCAGCCACCCGGCGCTTCGTCGAGCGCGGCGGAAACGACGCCTAGAACGAATACTTGGCGATCAGCGAGAGCTGGTCGCGGTCGGTCAGCAAGCGGTTGGTCTTCAGCGCCAGATTGGCGTCGCCCAGGAACCCGAGGTAGTTCAGGCCCAGCGACAGGTTGCCGCGGAAGGTGAAGGTAGCGCCCACGCTGTAGCGCTTGTCACCCTCGCCGCCGACACCACCGACCAGCGTGCGCCCCTTGATCTGCTGCGAGTAGCTGATCGGCACCGCAAGATCCACGCCCTCGAAGAGGCCGGGGTAGCCCAGGCTCGCGGTGAAGCTCAGGGCCACGGCGTCCTTGGTCGCGAAGCTCGCCACGTCGCTGGCCGGGAAGAAGGCCTGCTGCGCCGCCGGGAAGTTCTCGACGCCGGGTGCCTTGCGCGCCTCGAGCTTGCCGACGCGGATGTACGACAGCTCGCCGATCAGGATCGTCGAATCCGCAATCGGCGTGCGGCCGAGGTTCGAGAAGGCGTTGATGTTGAACTGCGTGACCTTGCCGCGCGTCGGATTGGGGATGTAGCTCGACGGGTTGTTGGGCGCCTGCGGGTTGACCAGCGTATTCACCAGCACCGGCGCGCCGTCCTTGTAGGAGATCTCGCCGGCCACGGTCACGATGTTGAAGGTAGTGCTGAAGGTCGCACCGATCAGCTTCACGTCGTCGAAGTAGCGAACACGGTACGAGCCGTTGCCGATCTGGTTGCCCGGAACGTTGAAGAACCCCGGCGTCACCGTGCCCGGCGTGAAGGCGTTGATCTCGGGCACCGGCGTGCGGTCGTGGTAGTTGAGGTAGTACAGACCCACCTCGGTCTCGTCCGTAGCGCGCCAGCGTGTGCCCAGTCCCCACTGGCCCGTCTTGCCGGGCAGGATGTCGTCGCGCCGGTTGCCGAACGAGCAGCCCTCGAACCCGTTCGGGAAGGCCTGCGCGACCGCCGGCAGCCGGGCCCAGGGCCCGAGGCAACGGCCGCCCGGCCCAACACCGTCGGAGGAGTTGAGGTACGAGCCCGGCGCCGGCGCGATGGTCGGGTGGAAGTTGAACTGCGCGTGTCCGAGGATCGACCAGCGCGGGTTGAGTTCGAAGGAGAACGAGACCTGATCCTCGGGCAGCAGCTGGTCCTTGGTCTCGGTGCCGGGAACGCCGGTCTTGGTGCCGTCCGCGGGCCCCTGGGCGAGCGAGATGCCGGGGAAGAACAGCGCCTCGCCCCAGGACACCACGTGCCGGCCCACGCGCAGGTTCAGCTTGCTCTGCTCGCCGACGTTGAACGAGGTGTAGCCGTAGGCGTCCAGGAAGCGCGAGTAGCCGCCGTGGTAGCGCCGGGCTTCGCGGGTGAATTCGTTGAACGGCGGCGCCTTGCTGACGCCATTCGGGTTGTAGCCGGCGCCAGGCTGTCCGTTGCCCGGGTTGTTGTCGTTGCCCTGGTGGTAGACGTCATCGTAGAAGGTGCTCGCCGACACCACCAGGCCGCTCGCGTCCTTGCTGAGCTTGCCGTCGAAGAAGGCGCCCAGGCGGTTGGCCGTGAGTGCATTCTTGTTGAAGTTGTTGTTGCCGTCGTTGCTGCCCGAGCTCCCCTTGAGCACCGGGTCCTGGTTCTTCAGCCGCGTGGCCAGCGTGTAGGTCAGATTGATTCGGGCGTCGAGCTTGAGCCCGTTGCCGAGGTCGATCTGCTCGAATGCGAACGCCGGCCCGCACGCCGCCGCCAGGGCCGCGGCCGCCGCGATCGGGGTCAGATGCTGCATCTTGTTCATGGTCATGCTCCTCGTGGCCTGCCGCTCAGTTGCCGGCCGCGCGCGCGGCCTCGGGGGTGAACATGGCGGGCGTAAGGCCCCCGGCGTTCAGCGTCGGACCCTTCTCACGTTCCGAGAACAGGTTGTAGCCCACGTAGCCGCCGGAGTTGAGGTCGTGGAAGAAGCTCGTGCCCGCGTTCCAGGCCTGTATGTCGAAGGCGTAGTAGTAGTTGTAGAAGCCCCATTGCCAGAGCTGGCCGCGTGTGTCGTAGTAGTCGCTCATCAC
>WBZU01003461.1_pt1 | contig 10330 bp, 6 predicted proteins | sample 5204311 | NCBI WGS metagenome assembly WBZU01 (sample SAMN12344359, study PRJNA552823) | activated sludge metagenome | biome: Activated sludge suspended growth; feature: Nitrification reactor; material: Wastewater; isolation source: activated sludge from nitrification reactor of wastewater treatment... | reverse complement strand
TGAAGGCGCCCTTCTTGCCGGACTTGACCTTCTTCGGAGCCTTGATCTTCAGGCTGGCGAACTTCGCCTTTCCGGCGAGGCCGGTGCAGGCCTGAGTCGTTTCCGGGGTGACCAGGGTGGACTGGTTGGAGACCACACCTGTCTCACTGCGGTTGCCGAGCTCGAACGTGGCGTTGGTCGTCCAGTCGCCGCTTGAGCAGCTTGCCTGGGCGTATGACGCGGTCTGTCCGAGGTCGCCCGGGATGTTCAGTGTGAACGTGGTGGTCGCCGAATCGGCTGTGAGACGGGGAATCGCCACGTTCAGGTTTCCGTCCACGATCGAACCGGTCATGAGCACAGCGGCGTTGGTCGATGCCGAGTACGCATGGATGAGGAGGATGCCGCCGCCGTCATCGGCCGTGCCACCGTTGAAGATCGTGATCTTCGGGTCGGTGATGGGAGGCAGGATCGGCGGGAAAATCGCTCCGGCGAGAATGATGGTCGCAGTACCGTTACCGATGACCGAATCCGGGCACGTCTGGATAGCGGCGTCGGGCGGGAAGTTGAAGTTGTTGTCGTTGATCGCCGTGCAGACAGGCATCTTCGGATCCGGCACGAAGGCAATGTCCTTCGGCAGACTGAAGTTGGTGGAAAGCAGCGGTGTAGCCGTCGCATCCGTCGGGGCCGGAGTGATGTTGGCCGTGAACGTGATGTCGATGGGCTTCTTGACTTCTTTGTAGAGATCTCCCTGCGGGGTGATCGGCACAGCGGACGTGGCTGTCGGCGCCGCGTTGGCCACACTGGCCGAAAGCGAAATCGCCACAACCGCACCGGCTGCGATGGCAAATAGTTTTCTCATGGTCTCTCCTGTTTGTGTTCTCAACATAGAAGGCAGTTCCCCGCCCACATCCCTAAGCAAAACTGAGGTTACACCACCAGAACCCATTTAAAAAGCCGAAGTTGCGGATTCGCAAGAACGCTATGGAACTTTGAAGACATGCTGGTACTGAGTGGCCGGCTGTGAAGTGTCTCCGATCGGCTCGAACGGCGCCTGTTGCGTGCAGGCGGGGGCCGGGACGTCCGCGATCTGGCTCTGGGTATCCATCGCAAGGTCGTTGGCACGACCCCAGAGCCACTCTGGTGCCGGGACGCCGTCGACGGGCGCGTAGGTGTATTTCATCGCCGCCGCGAACTGAGCCTGCTGGATCGGAGTCAGGGCAGACCATGGAGCCATGGTGGCGTTGAAGCCGGTGCCGCAGTTGAGGGTCTGGAATGACTTGATGCCACCGCTGCCGACATCCAGGGAAGTACCGGCTGCCACATAAGGGTTGAATCGGTTGGTGGCCGATCGGGAAGGCATGGCACCGAAAATCTCCGGCCCCTGAGTGACTCCCACTCTGAGGTACTTCAGGCCCAAGGGCTTGGTGGGGTATGAGGACTTGCCGTTCGTCGCAGCCGCGGCATTGCCGAGGAATGCGGCCAGCTCGCGCCGGTAATAACTGCCGGTTTCCAGGAAGGGATTGAGTTCGGCCAGGTAATCAGGCAGTCGGCCAAGCAGCTTCGGGCCGTCTTCGTCCAGGAATCCGCGCAGCGACGGGAAGGCCTTGGGAGCCTTCCTGATGACCGGCTTGAGTGAGCGGAAGAGCCGTTCGCTGGTCGGCGCAAGCGCGGCCGAGGCCTGAAGTGTGGGCGAAAGCTGCTCGGCCACGGGCACCAGCTTGTTCATCACCGGCGTTGCGAACTCGGAGAAGTTGCCGAGGCGCTCCTGGGTGAGACGCGACTCCCTCAGGAAGGTGGGAAACACCCGGAACCAATCCTGCAGATCCTGTTCCCGCTGGGCTGTCGTCGTGAACACCGTCTTGCTGTTTCTGATCAATCCGCTGAGTTGGCCTTGGCGGGTACTGATCGCGTTGAAGACCACACCGGTGTTGCGGATCAGCTTGCTGACGTCGGCATCCTGCTCGTTGAGGATCCGCAGCACCGCGTCGAGCTCGGTGAACGTTCCCGGCAGCACTCCCAGGAACTGGTTCAGGTCGGCACCGCGGCCCTTGACGCCGATCGAATTGTCGATCGCGCCCTGCTTGAAAGCTTCTCTCGTCTTGGCATCGAAGCTGCGAAAGATCTCGTCCAGTTGGACCGACTTGGCCACCTGCGCCTTCGGCAGAGTGTCGCCGTCTTCGAGCATCCCGTCTGCCTCGTTGCCGGGAGCCAGTTCGATATAGGCCTCGCCGAGCAACGTCTTGGCCCGAAGAACGGCGCGGGTGTCGGCGGGAACCGGAGCGAACTCGGGCTCGATGTTCATGGTTACGATCGCGTCCTTCGAGTCGCCCCCATCGGCAAGTTCCACTTTGCTCACCCGTCCTATCTCGACGCCCGAGACCTTCACCTGGGACTGCTCGGCGAGCTGGCCGACCTGATCGATCGGCATCTTCAGCGTGTAGCCCGAGGCGGCCAGAGGGGTCGGCCCGCCGAAGGCAACCCAGACGAACAGGAGCAGGCCGAAGCACGACAGCGCAAAACCGGCGATCGTGATCAGTTGTCCGAGTGAGGGTGCCTGTTTGTTCATGAGGTGCAGATGCTCTGGAAGGGGGGCAACTGGGCCATTCGGTACGCCGGCAGCAACTGGGGTATGCCCGCGGAGATCTGCTGGGCACGCTTGGCGGTGTTGCAGCTGACCATGCTGATGCCACGACGGATCGGGCCCTCGGCATCCTGGCCACTGATTGCAGAATTGATGTTGTGGTTCATCCAGGCCCCCCAGAAGAGGTAGCCCTCGCTCTCATCCCCCTCGGGATTGTGTGCGAGCAGGTCGAACAGATTGTTGAATTCTGTGAAGACGCCGCGGATCTGCGGGCTTGACTTCTCCAAGGACTTGCTCGTGTTGCCCAGCGACCTGAACACCGGCTGCGTCTCGACCGTGAACGGTCTTATGTCGTCACGCACGGTCGGTGTCGTTGCGGTGGCCAGGTCCTGGACTGAAATCAGTGAAGACTTCAGCTTCTTGGCGCCGGGGATGAGGGCCAGCAAAGTCGGCTTGAGCACCTGGCTGAGGCGGTCGGACTTGGCGAGCCCGGTCTGGGCCGCTCGCAGGGTCGCCGGGAACTCCTCAAGCGCCTGACGCAGCGAGGCCTCTTCCGCAGCGAAATTGCCGAGCGAGTCTTTCGAGTTGGTCACGAAGTCGGCCACGGCCTGGTCGTTGTTGCCGAGCTCGGTTGCGATCTGGCTGAAAGCATGAATGCTTCCCTTGATGTTTTCCTTGCGCTTCTCGAGCACGCCATTGAGCTTCGCTGTGTAAGCGGCAAACGGACCGAAGCGACGCAGAGTCTGGGAGAGCTCGCGTCCCTTGCCGTCGAGGCCGATGCCGGCTCCGTTCAACAGAAGCACCAGGTAATCCTGGGTGTCTTTGTCGAGCGTGCCCCAGAACTGGTCGCGCTGCACGTTGGAAAGGGTCTGGGCGAGGGGGATCGTGGAACCTTCTTCGGGCGGCGGGCCCGTGGTGCCCGGATCGATCTCGACGACCATGTCATTGAGCCCGGTCTTGGGCCGAAGCAGGAACTCGGCGTTCTGGTGAAGCAGTTCCTTGTATTGCGGCTCGATGTCTAGGCGCACCTTGGCGACACCGTCCTCTAGCGTCGAGGCACCGACCTTGCCGACGTTGATCCCGGCGATCGTTGCGGCCTGTCCCTGGCCTGGCGTCACTGCCTGGGCCGTTTCGAACTCGGCGTTGATCGAGTAAAAGTCCTGTCCCAGACCGGGTACCCAGGATGGCAGTGCCGCCTTCTGGTTGGCAAGAATTCCCAGTAGGACCGCCAGGGCGATCACCATCAGACCTGCGATCGCGAGGAAATCCTTGAAGTGGGCTTTGATCGCGCGCTTCACGGGTATACCTCTGGGTTGGCGGCTCCGGGCCCGGCGGCGGGACCGTTCAGGTCGACCACGTCCTGCGTGTAACAGGCCTGGCTGTCGTCGAGTGTCGGAAGAGTTCCCTGCAGGGGAGAAGTCCCCTGGGTCGGGGTTTCAGTACGACCGTAAAGCACCTTGTCGTCGGGCAGGGTGGCGACAGGGTCGTCGGTCTTCACGGTCAGCGGTCCACCGCCGGACTGAAAGCGGATGAAGGGGCCGTTGCCGTCGAAGTTCTGTGATTCGCCGGCGACATTCACCGAGGCATAGAGGAACTCCCGCACGGCCGACTGCCCGTTCCCGTTCGAACCGTCGGCGATCACCTGGTCACCGGCGGGCACGAGGTTGCGGGAGATGCACTTTCCGAAGTCCTGGAGTTCGGGCAGTAATTGGATCGCCTCCGAGATCGACTTCGCCGACGCCGGAGCCGACTGCTGGAGGATCTTGGCGAGACCACCGAGTTCCTGGTTGGTGAGCAGGCCCTGCAGCTGGGTCGTGAACGGTCTGGCCACCCGGATGGTCTTCGGGACTTCGTTGATTCCCGGTGTGATGGCGATCGAGAACCCGCGCAGGGCCGGCAGAGACGAATTCAGGCTCACCAGCGATGCGCGGGTCGTCTGGAGGGTTGGTCCGAGCAGGGCGATCGTCTCCTGGAGATTGCCCGACTCTGCGGCGAGGGCACCGGCGAAGGTGTTGAAGTTCTCGACGAATCCCTGGAGGTCGCCTTCGCGTTCGTTGAGCTTGCCCGAGACACGGCTGAGGCCGCGAATCAGGTTGCCGAGGTCATTTGGTTCCTCGCCGAGGAACGCGGCATTGACGATCGCCGTGCCACGAGCGGCCGTGGTGCCCTTGCGATAGGCGAGGTTCAGGGCCTCTCCACCGCTCAGGCCCTTCACCATCGGCTCGAAAGTAAGGTCTTCTTCGGCGGTCGGCTCAGCGTTCAGTCCCGTGCCGAGCCCATCGAGCAGTTTCTGGATGTTGGCACGCTGCGGCAACTGGAGGGTGGTCAGGATCTGGTCTACCTGGACTGCCACCTGGGTGTTGGAGACCGGGATCGTATCGCCGTTTTCGAGTTCCGGAGAACCAGGCGTGCCCGGATCGAGGTCGATGAAGTAGTTACCCTCGAGGAAGAGACGCGGGCGGATGGTGGCCACGGCGTCCTGATGCAGCGGGCGTCCTTCGTTGTCAACCGTGAACGAAACTGTCGAATTGTCGCCGTCTGCACTCACCGAACGGACCTTGCCTACGTTGACGCCGGCAATGCGTACCGGCGACTTGGTCGCGATGTTGACCGCGTTCGAAAACGTTGCCTTGACTTCGTAGCCGTGGTCGATGAACGGAATGGTCTTGGTGAAAGCAAGGAAAAGACCGACGATGACCAGGACCACGGCAATCAGCCCGAAGACGATCGGCCCAGGTCCGCCCCAGTCCCTGAAGAATTGCTGGTTGTAACGCGAGGGTTTTGAGTGGTCTCGGCTCATTCGCCCCACGCCAATTGTTTTTCGGACTGATCGTTGGTCAGGATGCCCTGATTACCCGGGTAGTTGCCGATGATCTGCTGCGGCGGCAGGCTGGACGGTTCGTTGCCGGCTTCGCACTCTCTGGTCTGACCCGGTGACGCTGTGTTCGGGTAGGGGTTGTAGCGGAGGTAGTTCGAAGCGGGACCGCCACCGTTGGCCGGTGCCGCGGCGGGGTTGCCCTGGCCGTTCGGACCTGGCGGAGGCAACACGGAGACCGCCCGGACCCAACGGCCCGTTTCGTTGCCGGTCGACGAGAACTCCTGGGCATTCCTGAGCACCAGGGCGAGGTAGTTGCAGGTGTTCTGGGCGGGTGCCACATGTGAGAGCAGCGGCTGAAGTATCTGCTGGGTATCGATCAGTGAATCAAGGCCGTTGTTGACCGGGGTGCTCGCGCCGAAAGCCCTGAGCGAACGAGCGGTCGGGCCGAGTTCGTTGTAGAGCGCCGGTGAGGACTTCAGCACCGGAATGCCGACGTCGAAGGACTGGCTGACGATCGGAGCGCTGTTACCCAGTGCCCGGGCTCCTGGCAGGAATGCTCGCATGAAACGGGCTGACGCATAGAGGAACGGACGGATGCGCGGCCCTTCCTGCTGCGTCACCAACTGGGTTTCCAGGCCCTCGGTGATCGAGTCCTGTATGTAAGGACGCGCGACGGCGGCGAGCGCCGAGAAGGTGGTGTCCAGCGCGACGAACATATCGGCCTGGTCCTGGGCGACCGGCGCGACCTCGGCTGCCGCCTGACTGAGCCCGCGGATGAAACCGTCGAGGTCGGTCTTGTCAGAGGCGAAGTTACGGGCTACCGGCTGGGCGACCTTCAACAGCGGTGGCAACTGCCCGAGGATTTCGTTGACGTCGGTTCCTCGGGCCGCGAACATTCCACCGTATTCGGCAAGGTCGCTCTGGATCGCTTTTCGCACCGGCTCCTGGAAGAGGTTGAAGTACTGGTCCATGTCCACGGGTTCGGGCCGCGCCTGGGCAAGGCCCAGTGTGCCGCCCGCAGGAAGTCCGACTTCGGACTTGCCGGGAGTCAGCAGCAGGTACTTGAGGCCGACTGCGGAACGAGCTCTCACCAATACCGTCGTATCCTCGGGAATCGGCTTCACGCTGCGGTCCAGCTGTAGTTCGGCCACCGCTATCGTCTCACCGTTGTCGGGGTTCTGATCAGCCTGGATCGACTTGATCAGACCGACGCGCACCCCGGCGATGCGCACATCGTTTCCAACCACCAGTGAAGAAGCCGATGGCAATTCGACCCGGACCGGGTAGGTGGGCACGAAGGGCAGGCCTTTGTTGGCGTTGTAGGAGAAGAACACGCCCACGACGATGATGACCGTGGTCACGGCTCCGACCAGGAGCGGGCTGCTCGAGATCCTGGATGTCCGGCGCTGTTTCTTCATTGGCCGAGGAGATAGTCGAGGACGCCCATGCGGCTTTCGAGGCCGTTCGAGCGACTGAGTTTGCGAGGGACGGCCGCATCTTCAACCGGGTCAACTCCGGAGTCGGTCGAGGAGTCCGCATCGTCAGTCGAAGTACCGGGGTCAGTTGTACCGAGGTCGCCTTCGAGGCCGGTGCTCCCGGTGACGGCCGTCTCGCCGGTCGGGCCGGTCACTCCCGTGACGCCGGTGTCGCCGGTCGGGCCGAGCAGGTTCTCGGGTGCGACGCCGCCGGAAATGCCGGGAAGCGCTTCCTTGAAGGAGGCTTCGGTCTGCGGTGTACTGAACGCCCACTGCGTCTCGCAGCCTCCGAACTTCACAGTCACGTATTCGACACAGCTGGAAACCAGCAGGTTGGTCCGCTGGAAATGGCCGAACTGGTCATAGCCGTTGAGAGTATTCGCCGTGTAATAAAAGAGTCGGGCCAGGTTGTTGAACCCGTCAGCCTGGCGGGTGCTCTTGAGCAGGAAAGCAAGATCCGTGTTCGGCTGAAGTGAATCATTGGAGAGGTTGCCCAGTTTCTTGATGATCGGTTGCGAGGCAACGAGGTCGGGGCCGGCCGTGCGGGTGGCGCGGCCGAGGCTGAGCAGGGAAGTCTTGGTCGCATCGGCGAAAGGACCGAGCTTGGTAGTCACCTCGGCGATTGCCTTGGCGTTCGGACGCAGGCTGTTGGCGACTGGCAGCGTCGCATCCGAGAAGGTGCCGAGGGCGCGGAAGGTCTTCTGGAGATCGACCAGAGTCGAAGGTAGCTCTCGCAGATTGCCCCGGAGGGCTTCGCCGCGCTCGGCCGAGGCGGCGGCGGTGTAACCGGCACTCTGGAAGAACCCGATCAGCTGCTTGCGCTTGGCGGCAAGTGCGGTCAGGTTGGTGTCGCCGTTCTTGGCAAGTTCTGCCAGCCGCTGATTCTGGTCAGAGGCGATCTTCAGAACCTTGTTCACTTCCATCAGCGCCGGGTTGGCCCTGGTGATGGTTTCATTCACCTCGGGTCCGCGGGTGGCAAGACCGGCACCGAGTTCATTGAGGATGATCCGGAACCGCTGGGCATAGGGCAGGCGGTAGATGTTGGTGATCAGGTCCTGGTCCACCGTCTGTCCGTTGTTCTCAAGCGGAAGCAGATGCTGACCCGCGCCGGCCTCGCCGTCGGGTATCTCGGCGAGCTCGGGCGGAGCCTCAGTGCCGTCCGGACGCGGTTCGGTCACGGAGCAGTCGATGAACTTCTCACCGATCAGCGACTGCGGCCGGATTATGCAGGAGGCGTCATCACGGAAGTCCTGGAAGCCCGGGTCAGTGATCTTCATGACCACAATGGCCTTGCCGGGTTCGGTGTTGTCGGTTGTGCCGGCTCTGACGACGTCGCCGGGCATTGAGACGTCGATCGACTCGACACTGCCGACATTGGCACCGGCGACTCGCACGTCTTCACCGGGTACCACGAAGGAGCCGTTGTCGAACACCGCCCGGACCAGGTACGCGTCGCTGTCGTCGCGACATCCCCTGACCAGGATGACCGCCAGCACTACGACCACGATCGCAAGAATGATCAGGATGACGCGTTTCACGGAATCACCTGGCTGGGGTCGCACTTGCCGGTGAGGTTGCCGTTATCCAGGAACGGATTCGAGCCGGCAATCGCCTGGGTCGATGCGCCCGGGCAGCGCGCGAAGTTGCTGTTGAAGGTCATGCCGCCGTAGACGGCGCCGGTGTTCGGCGCGATCGTGCCGCCGTTGAACTGAAAGAGGTTGCTGGCCGTCGGCCTGACTCGAGCGTAGTGTCCGTTGGCGTCGTAAGGGGCCGTGTCTGCCGCGAGGCGGGCAAAGGAGTTGAAGATGTCCGGCGAATAGGCCCGCATGTCTGCGACATCTTCCTGTGATGCATCCAGACCTCCGACCACGGCGTTGACTGCCGGGGTCGCCTTGGCATGGAGCGGGATCAGGTTTGTGAGCAGGTCAGACGTGTCGTTGTTGGGGCCGGGCTTGACTGCGGCGGTGGCCAGGTTGCTGAACACCGGCTTGGCCTTGACCAGCACCGGCCGCAGGTCGTTCTCGAGAAATCCTGCGAGCCCGGCGTCGGCAGCTCGTCCGTTGGCCGCCACCAGGGGCTCGACGTCGTCAAGTGCAGCCCGCAGGTTCACGAAGGTCGTATTCGCCTGACGCAGGGTCGGCGGCAGCTCCTGCAGGGCCAGCGAAAGCGACTGGTTCTCGTTGGCGATGGCACCGAGGGATTCATTGGCATTGCTGACCAGGCTGGTCAGCGTGTCGGACTTCTCGGCCAGCGAGGTGACCACCCCGGACGTGTTCTTCACGAAGTCCTTGAGACCAGTGTCCTGCTTGGCCAACTCACCAAAGAGACGCTGCGTACTGGAGAAGGCCGCACCCGAGTACTTGAAGGTGCCGTTCGCACCTTCGGCTGCATCACCGGCATAGATCGCGGCGACCCCCTGGATCCAGTTGGACAGTCCCTTGCGAGATTTTGCGTCAAAGGTGTCGAAGAACTGGTCGAGGTCGACTGCGGTGGTCGTCTGACCCTGGCCGATGACCGCATCGTCGGCCAGCACCTTGTTGTTGTCCGGTCCCGGGGTCAGCGATATGTAGTGGTTGGCAACGCTGGAGAGCGAACTGTGCCGGATGATCGCCGAGGTGTCCTCATGGAGCTCATCGTCGACGCTGATGACGACCTCGGCCTGGTTGTCCGGGGTCAGGCCGACCGACTTGACGGAGCCGACCGGATGGCCACCGACCATGACCAGGTTGCCAGGCACGATCTGCCCGGCCGTCTGGAACTCGAGCTTGTACTGATGGCCGCTGCTGCCGCCGAAGATGAGCACTGCGACAAGCACGATCGCGCAAAGAAGGGCACCGAGCGTCACCGCTCGGAGCACTGTGGAACTTCCACCGCGGCGCGAGCCACGGCCTGTCTGTGCTGGATTCGCCTGCGTCAAACTGAGGTACCCGGGACTTCTCCCCTTTGTTGAGGCCTCCTTCCTGCTCGTGGATGCTACCTATCCCACCGGAGGAATCCTTTGCGGTACATCTCCCTTCGCCCGCCGTCGGACGCCAGAGGCCGAACCCGGCCCGGGGAACCAGCCTCTGCCTCGGATCCGAGCTCCTTCCCGCGAGGGTCCGATGAACCGTTGCCGACCCGTCCCGGGCGGGTCTCAGGGACCGGTGAAACCGTTGGCGTAACAGGGATCGACGCCACATGTGTCGTTGATCCTGCCGCCCACCTTCAGAAAGCCGGAGACCATCAGCTGGTCGGAGACGGCGCGACGCGGATCCTCGTGCGGATCGACGCCGGTCGAGTTCGGCAAGCTGGTCACCGCCGGAGGGTCGGTGCCGATGAACTCGCCGGGATTCAAAGGGTCGCTGCGAAGCGGGCCGCTGTCCCAATAGCCGATCGCCGAACCGTCGTACGGATAGGAAGCGATCGAGTCGATGCCCCACTGGTAGTCGACGCCGGGCCACCTTCCGTCGTAGACCAGAGGAGCGATCGCCTTCGCGC
>WBZU01003460.1_pt1 | contig 10331 bp, 7 predicted proteins | sample 5204311 | NCBI WGS metagenome assembly WBZU01 (sample SAMN12344359, study PRJNA552823) | activated sludge metagenome | biome: Activated sludge suspended growth; feature: Nitrification reactor; material: Wastewater; isolation source: activated sludge from nitrification reactor of wastewater treatment... | reverse complement strand
CCGATCCGCGATCCTACGGGACAGCTGACCGCCGGCAAGGCCGCCGTGGAACAGACCTCCGCCTTCGTCGGTTTTCGGCCCGCAAACCCTCTGCTACGTTGTCCGATGCCCCGCGGACCCGGCATGTCGTCGACCCCGCCCCACCGAAACGCTCGCGCCGGCGCTCTGCGCCGGCTGGCGGCGTGGTGCGTGATGGTCGTCGCGCTCGCGTGCGCGAACCTCGCCCCCGGGTTCGTGGGCGAGGCGGACGCCGCCGGCACGTCCAGCAAGAAGAAGAAGTCCAAGTCGAAGAAGAAGAAGTCGGCGGCGAAGGCGCCGGAGCGAGTCCGTCCGCTGTCGCGCGAGCTGACGGCGCCGCAGTCGGTGCCGGTCGACGGGGCCGACGAGCCCGACGACGACGGCGGCGAGGGCGACCTCGACGGCGACGACGGGGCCGGCGACCCGCTGTCGGAGCTCGAGGCGATCGAGCGCGAGCTGCTGGCGCAGCCGGTCGGCCAGGAGCCGGAGGCGCGGGTCGCCGACCTGAGCGAGCCGCCGGCGCTGACCAAGCCGATGTGGCTCGACCACAAGGTCGCCCCGGGCGACACGATCGAGGCCGTCGCCAAGCGCTACGGCGTTACGACCGCCAACGTCGCCCGCTGGAACGGGATCAAGGCCGACGCCCCGATCCCCGGCAAGAAGAAGATCCTGCGTGTCCACACCGCCACGCCCGGCGCGCCGCGCGAGAAGCTCGAGCACACCGTCAAGCGCGGCGACACGTGGGACAGCGTCGCCAAGGCGCTCGGCGTCGAGGTCGCCGAGCTGCGCAAGCAGAACCCGCGGATCGGCGACAAGCTCGACCCCAAGAAGAAGCAGAAGATCGTCGCCTGGCGCGACCTCGAGATCGCGCCGAGCGCCGCGCTGTCGACCAAGCTCGGGCAGATCCGGGTGCGCGGCGGCGGGCTCAGCATCGGCAAGCCGAGCCGCGGCAAGCTGATCCGCGGCGTCGAGCTGCCCGACCGCCCCGACCTCTACACCAAGCGCAAGCCCGAGGAGTCGTACGGCTCGACGCACGCGATCGTGCAGATGCTCGCGGCGTTCACCCGCTTCCGCCACGACAGCGGCTACAAGGGCCCGGTCGTGATCGGCGGCATCAGCCGCGCGCGCGGCGGCCGCTTCCGCCCGCACAAGTCGCACCAGTCCGGCCGCGACGCCGACATCCGCCTGCCGCTCCTCCCGGGCTCCCAGGACAAGAAGCAGACCACCTCGGCCGACGTCGACTGGCGCGCGACGTGGAAGCTGATGCGCGCGTTCCTCGACACCGGCGAGGTCGAGTACATCTTCCTCGACTACCGCTTGCAGAAGAAGATCTACCAGGCCGCGCGCGAGTCCGGGGTCCAGCGCGAGCAGCTCGACCTGTGGCTGCAGTGGCCGGCCAAGCCGCGCACCAACAAGGGCGTGATCCGCCACGTCGAGGGCCACCGCGTGCACATGCACGTCCGCTTCCGCTGCGGCCCGCAGGAGAAGCACTGCTACTCGCAGCGCTGACCTGTCCCACGGGACAGCTCACGGCGCGTAGATCAGGTCCGAGCGGACCGCGTGCTTGACCCCCGCGGTGACCTCCGCGCCCTCGTGCAGCAGGAGGTGGTCGAACACCACCGCCGCGCCGACCGGCGGGCGCACGGCGAACCGCTCGCGGTTGTCGAACTTGCGCCCGCGGCCCTCGCCGCGGCGGCTCGCGCGGTCCTTGAGCTCGAAGAAGCGGGTCGCGCCGCCCTCGAACGCGTCGCCGAGGTAGATCACGACCGAGGCGCGCGTCTCGCCGCGCGGCACCGCCGTGCGCACGTCGACGTGGGGGAAGAAGCGCTGGCCGACCTCGTAGCGGTACACGCGGAAGCGGTCGTTGAGGCCGGCGACCGCCGCGCCCTCGTGGCGCGGCTCGACGACGTCGCGCACGCGCGCCCACAGCCCGGCGGCCAGCGCCGGCGCGTCGATCACCACCCGCAGGTTGTTGCGCACCGCGAGGTTGACCCGGTACGTGTCGTCGCCGATCGCCAGGCCCGCGTGGGTGAAGCCGATCGCGTCGGCGGCGGCGACCAGCGCCCGGCACTCGCGCGGCGACATCACGCGGTGCAGCACGTAGACGCCGGGCGCGATGTCCTCGCGGCTCACCGCGACGTCGCGCTCGGGGTCGAGGATCGGGACAAGGGCGGCGTGCGGCGCCGCGTGGAACATCTCCTCGCGGCGAAACGACGCGTGATCGCGGCTTCGCATCCGCCGGGCCATGGCGGCGGTTGTAGTCGATCGCCGGCGCCGACGGAAGCCGCGGCTCAGATCATGCCGGGCCAGCCGAAGGTCGCCCACGCGCCGCGGATCGCCGCGACGACCGCGGGCGCGAGCGGCCCGTCCTCGGCCGCGGCGACGGCCGCCCGCAGGCGATCGAGGCGGCGCGTGCCGACGAGGATCGCGTGCGGCCCGGCGAACGCGGCGAACCGCGTCGCGGCGGCGGCGGGGTCGTCCGTGACCGCGCGCGGCAGCCCCGGCGCGAGCGCGGCCCACCGACGCGCGTACTCCTCCACGTCGGCGCGGCCCGGCGCGGCGCCGACGAACGCGGCGTTGAGCAGCGCCCGCTTGCCGAGCAGCCCGGCGCCGGCCGGCAGCGGCTCCGCGAGCGCCGCCTGGTCGACGAGGTTGACGCTCGCCTGGAACGCGCGGAACACCGCCATCCGCGCCGCCGCGCGCAGCCCCGGGCCGTCGCCCGAATACGCCGCGACGCGGACCTTGCCGGCGCGCACGGCGTCCTCGAGCGCGCGCGCGATGTCTTCGCGCGCGAGCACCTCCGGCCCGCACGAGTGCAGGTGCGCGACGTCGATCCGGTCGGTCGTCAGCACCCGCAGCGCGCGCTCGACCCCGCCGGTGATGCACGGCCCGGTCCAGTCGGGCACGCCGTCGACGCCGTAGCCGAGCTTGGTCGAGAGCGTCACGCGGTCGCGTCGACCGCGGAGGATCCGCCCGAGCCGCGCCTCGCTCGCGCCATACGACGGCGCCGTGTCGATCAGGTCGATCCCGAGGTCGAGCGCGCCCAGCACCAGCGCCTCCGCCTCGGCCTCGGACAGCGCGGCGTCGCCGAGCGGGCCCCCGCCGAGGCCGACGATCGAGACGTGGAGGCCGGTGTCGCCGAGCGGTCGCCGCTGCATCGCGCGCGACTCTACCGGAGGTCCTTCAGGGCATGTCCGTCGGGACAGGCGCGAGGGTGATGGTTTCCTCTCGCCCAGCGGGCCGGCGCCCTCTGCGCACTGCGGGCTCTGGCGCCATCGGACCGCGTGCGAGCCGGCCGCCGCGCGCGCCGGGGCCGCCTCCGTCGCGGGCGCTTGCGCCAGGACTCGAGGGTGCCACGACTGCCGGAACCCCATGCCCACCGCACGCCTGCTGCACTCGTTCACGCTGCTGGTCGCCGACGACGATCGCAGCTACCGCGCCTTCCTCGCCGCGTGCCTGCGCGGTCGGGGCCACCAGGTCCGCGCCGTCGCCAGCGGCGCCGAGGCCCTGAGCGCCTGGGAGACGGCCGCCGGCGGGTTCGACCTGGTGCTGACCGACCTGCAGATGCCCGGGCTCGACGGGCTCGCGCTGCGCGACGAGCTGCTGCGCCGCGACCCGTGCGCGTGCGTCGTGGTGATCACCGCGGGCGACGGTCGCAGCGACGTGCTGCCGAAGCCGTGCACCGCCGAGGCGGTGATCGAGCTGGCGGAGATGACGCTGGCGGCCAAGGGTCCGCCGCGGTCGGTCCGCGGCCTGCCGCTCGCGGGGCCGCCGGTCGACGTCCGATTCGCCGAGATGGCGCTGGCCGGGACGTACCCGCGACCACGGACCGCCACCGCGACCGCCACCGTGTCGGCGAACCAGCGCACGCGCTGGCCGCCGAAGGCCCGCTAGCCGGCCGCCGCGACGTACGCGTCGATCGCGGCCAGGTGGCGCTGCTTGGCGGCGTCGGCGAGGAAGCTGGCCGTGAAGCTGTTGCGCGCCAATTGCACGATCTCGTCGCGCGACAGCCCGAGCGCGCGCGCGACCGCGAGGTAGTTGTCGCCGACGTATCCGCCGAAGTACGCCGGGTCGTCGGAGTTGATCGTCACCACCAGCCCGCGCGCCATCAGCCGCTTGAGGTTGTGCGACTGCATGTCCGGGAACACGCGGAGCTTCACGTTGGACAGCGGGCACACGGTCAGCGGCACGCGCTCGCGGGCCAGCCGCTCGACGAGCGCGTCGTCCTCGAGGCAGCGGACGCCGTGATCGACGCGGGCAGCGCCGAGCACGTCGAGCGCCTCGCGGATGTACTCGGGCGGGCCCTCCTCGCCGGCGTGGGCGACGATCGGCAGCCGCTCCTCACGCGCCTCGGCGAACACGCCCTTGAACTTGCTCGGCGGGTTGCCGACCTCGGACGAGTCGAGGCCGAAGCCGCCGAGCCACGGGCGGAACGACGGGACCGCGAGGTGCAGCGCGTCGAACGCCGCCTCCTCCGGGAGGTGCCGGAGGAAGCAGAGGATCAGCCGCGACGTGATGCCGAGGCGCCGCTCCGCGTCGACCTGCGCGCCATGAATCCCCGTCATCACCGTCTCGAACGGCACGTCGCGCTGCACGTGCGTCTGCGGGTCGAAGAACAGCTCGACGTGCCGCACGTTGTCCCGCGCCGCCCGCTCGAAGTAGGCCCAGGTCAGGTCGTAGAAGTCCTGCACGTGCTGCAGCACGTCCGCGCCCTTGTAATAGAGGTCGAGGAACTCCTGCAGGTTGCCGAATTCGTAGGCCTTGCGCAGCTCGTCGACGCTCCCCCACGGCAGCGTGATGCCGTTGCGCCGCGCCATCGAGAACATCAGCTCGGGCTCGAGCGTGCCCTCGATGTGTACGTGGAGCTCGGCCTTGGGGATCCCGCGGATGAATGCGTCGAGATGATCGTCCTGGGTCATCGGTGACTCGCCCCTGGATGTCATCGCAGGTGCAGGCGCCCGCGCAAGCCCTGCCCGTCCGCGGCGCCCCGGGGCCGATTTCGAGCGCCCGGGCCGGGGCCGCGCAAACGTCGTTCCATCGCGGGGCCGCGGCGCGCACCAGGGCCCACCCGCGGGCAGGCGCGGCCGGTCGCGGGGATCGGCCCCTCGTCGCCGCACTCCCCGCGCGTCAGTGCACCTTGTCGGGGTGCATCGGCGTGCACTGCCCGCTGGGCATGCACTCGAGCGGCCACCCCTCGCTCGCCATCTCGCCGGGCACGTGCGCGCCGGCGCAATCCTTCATCTCGCGGCAGCTCTTGAGGCACGCGCCCGCCCGACACGCGTACGGGTAGCAATTCTCCGTGCCCCCGTCGGCCCGCCGCGCCGTGCGGCGATCGACGCAGCCCGCGTCGCCGGACGGGACGACCGGCTCGAACGGTCGACCGCCGGGATCGAGGATCCGGATCTCGACGCGACGGTTGCGGCGTCGACCCGCCTCGGTGCGGTTGGTGTCGATCGGCCGCGACGCGCCGTACCCCTGCGATCGCAGCCGCACGGCCTCGATCCCGGAGTGCACGAAGTACCGCTCGATCGCGTCGGCGCGCCGGCACGTGAGACACCGCGAGTAGCTCTCGTGGTCCGGCCGCGCGTCCTCGTGACCGCTGATCTCGATCGACACGTCGGGGTACTTCTTCAACACGGCGGCGATTCGGTCGAGCGCGGCGAACGACGGCCGCTTCAGCGTGTCCTTGTCGATGTCGAAGGTGACGTCCGCGAGCACGCCCGTGATCGCCGCGAGGTCGTCCGGCAGCGCGTCGGGGCAGCCGTCGCCGTCGAGGTAGCCGTTGATCGTCTCGGCCTCGCCCGGGCAACGATCGCTGGCCTCGACGCTCGCCTGAGGAGGATCGACGTCGGTCGCGGCGATCGTCGGCGCATCGCGCGGGTCCGGCGACGGCCCCGCGGGCGCCGAGGATTGGCTCGTCGTCGTCGGCGACCCAGTCGGTTCGACGACATCCCGCCGACACGCGAGCGACGCGGCGAGGATCGCGGCGAGGCCGAAGAACGACTCGACCCGCGGGCGGCGGTGGGGGACTCGCGTGGCGCTCACGAGCCGAGGATCGCACGAACGGACGCGCCGCGGATCGGCGTCGTGCGATCCTTGCGCGGTCACCCGCGCGCGCGCAGGCGCTGCGCGAGCAGCCACGCATAGATGTCGTGGCCGCTCGAGAGATCATAGGTCCGCGTCCACGCGTCGTGACCGACGCCCGGATAGATCACCATCCGCGCGTCGGACCGCGGCGCGCATGCCTGCAGCCCGCGGATCGGCGCGATCGTCCCCGACACCGGGACGATCTCGTCATCGGCTCCGTGAAACGCCCAGATCGCGACGTCGCCGAACGGACGCTGCCGCGCCGCGAACACGCGGCGACCGTCGCCGGCGATCGGGACCATCGCCGCGATCCGACGGTCGGTGTGCTCGCCGAGGTACTCCCACGAACCGATCGCGCCGCAGCTCAGGCCGGTGAGATAGACGCGCGTCGGATCGATGGCGTAGGTCGCGACCGCGAATTCGAGGAACGCGTGGATCTGCGCGGCCCCCGGGCAACCCGGCCCCGGATGCTGCGGCGACAGCACGACGAACGGACGCCGATGCGGCCAACGATCGGCACGGATCAGCGCCGGGATCCCGTTCGCCAGGACCCTCCCGAGCTCGCCCGCGCCGTCGCCGTTCTCGCCGAGCCCGTGGAGGAACACCAGCAGCGGCGAACGAACGCCGCCACCATAGCCGGGCGGCACGTACTCCCAGAAGCCCTGCGGCGCGCCGCCACGCCCGCGGGAGACCGGCCGCAGCCGCGCCGACGACGGCCGCCCATCGAACGAGGAGTTGTCCTGCGGACCGGGCATGACGCGCGACGAATCGTCCGAGGCCCCGCCATCGCGACGACACCGACACTCGCGAGGCGAGCGTCGGCGTCGTCAGGGAAGCGGAGGGGCCTTTCGGCTCAGGCGACGAAGTAGCGGGTGCCGCGGGCCTTGCCGCTCCACGACAGCTTGCCGGCCTCGATGAGGCGATTGCACGCCGAGCGGACCTGCATGTTGGTGCCACCGGCGAGCTTCTGGATCTGGCCGGCGCCGACGGGGCTGCCGATCGACTGGACGGCCGCGAAGACCGAGTCGTCGAACGCGGCGCGACCGGCGGGGGTGCGCACGTCCACGTCCGCGGGGGCGGCCTTCGCCGCATCGCCCGGCGCCGCGTCGGCAGCCTTCGCCGCGGCCTTCGCCGGCTTGCTCGCCTTGGGCGCGCTGGCCTTCGCCGCCGCCTTCGGGGCCTTGCTGGCCTTCGCCTTGCCCTTCTTCGGGGCGGCCGCGGCCTTGCGCGCGGCCGGCTTGGCGGCGGGCGCGCCACCACCGGTCAGCTCGCCGATGGTGATCGACGCGACGACGCCGCCGAATTGACCCTGCACGAGCTGAATCAGCTCGCGGATCGACCGATCCAGGTTCTCACGGAGGGCGTCGACGACCATGCCGCGAGTGCGGGACTCGATGGCGGAGATGAACTCAACATCATTCTTGGACATGCTGACAAAGGCTATTGCACATCTCCGATCCAGGGTCAACCTGGTATCGCGCGGCGACGGATCGGACGAGGCTCGACATTCGCGTGCGCGAAAACATCCACGCGATCGATGATTCGTCGTTCCGTCATCTATGCGAACACCGAGGAGTGGCGCCAACTCACGCGAGAGCCCGAGCGGCGCGAATGGCCTGAGGAAGTCCCCAACGCCCTGTCCGCTGGACCAGGCGCGCCCGGCCTGTCCCCGGAGCCACTCGGACGATCGCGGGCCGACGCGCCGCGGGCCGGCGCCACCAGGGAGAACCCCCGGACCGGCGCCCCCGACGATTCCGGCGCGGCGGCCGGCCCTCGATCGCGGCCTCGCGCAGCGCGCGCTTTATGACGGGTCAATCACCGCTCGGTCGGCACGCGCGGATGTAGGACGTTCCAGTACGTCAGCCCGCGAATGTCCGGACCCTCCAGGGGCGTGATCTGGCTCCATTGACCGCGAGCGGGCCGCTGCGACCTCGTTCCCACGATCGGCGCACTCGCCCGACCCGGACGGGGACGGGCGCGCAGACGGCCGATCGCACGGCGGGTCGCCCGCCGGCCCGCCTGCGCGGCCGGGCGACCCACTGTCACCACGCATGTCCCGAAGGCCCTGTTCTATCGGTCCTGACGGCCCAGGACGGCCACGCGCCCCCCGAGCCACTGCGACAGCGCGGCCGGGTCACGCGGCACGACGTCGTCCGGGCCACGCGTGAGGGAGTACGAATCCTCCTCGTACAGCGCCACCGCGCCGGTGGGCGCGGCCCGCAGCTCCCCGCCGCGGCCCGAGCTCCCGCCCCGCTCCAGGCCCCCACGCGAGAACCCGCGGCGCACGACGACCGCCTCGCCGGTGGCGACGTCGGCCCGCATCAGCGAGCCCTGATCGCCCACCAGCGCCAGCTCGAATTCACCGATCCACGCGAGCGACGTGGCCTGCTCCGGGAGGCGCAGCTCCCGTGCCGAGCCCTCGCCGCGACCGTCGAGCACCAGCACCGCGTGGCCGCCGACGGACACGGCGAGCTGCCCCTCGCGGCTGTACGCGAGCGCCGGGAACGCGGGCAGGCTGACCGCGCGGCGATGCTGCGATCCCGCCGCCAGGTCGCGGACGACCACGATATCCTCGCCGGGCAACGCGACCGCCGCGACCGGCTCGCGCGGATGCACCGCGACCGCCGCCCGCCCCGCGGTGAACTTCGTCCCCTGGCCCGCGTCGAGGCGGACGGGCTCGCCCGCGCCGATCGCCGCGATATGGCCGTGGTGCGCCCGCGCGATCACCCCGCCGCCGGGGACGACCGTCAACCCCAGGATACCTGACCCGAGGGACAGGCTCTCCGGCGACGCCCCGACCGCGCCCCAGCGCATCACGGCGCCGTCCTCGAAGCCGACGGCGAAGCCCTCGCCGCGGTCCGCCAGCGCGCCCGTGACCGGCGCCCCGGACACCTCGATCCGGTGGGCCACGCCGGCCGCGTCCTGCAGGCACACGCCCTGCTCGCCGGTCACGAGGAGGCGGCCCTGAGCGTCGAGCTCGAAGTGGGTCCTCCGGCTCCGCGCGGTGTGCTGGCCGACCAGGCAGGGCGCCGCGAGCTCTGCCCCGGAGGACACGTCCCGGAGCGCGAACTCCTGGCTGCGCGTGCGGCTGACCTCGCGGGCGCCGTCGCGGGCGAGCGCGGCGTAGGAGCGCGTGGGCGCGGGCGTGGGCGAGCCCGCCGGGCTGTCCCACAGCCACAGCTCGTCGACCCGCGCGAGCGCGAAGCCGCCGGCGTACCACGCCCCCTGCTCGAACGCGCCGGAGTCGACGCGCCGCGGGAGCTCTCCGGTCGCCAGCGAACCGAGCAGCCAGTGATCGCGCACGCGGATCGCCAGGCCGTCGCCCCGCGGATCGACGTTGGCGAAGTAATCGCCGGTGCCTCGCCACTGCGACAGGCTCTCCGAGTCGAAGTCGCGCTCCCACACGGCGTCTCCGGTGGCGAGCGAGCGCAGCGACAGCGTCGCCGACGAGGTGAACCCGTCGAACACGATCGCCAGCGCGCGATCGTCGGCGGCGACGCCGAGCAGCCAGCGCCCGAGCTCGTGCGCGTCGGCGGCGCCCGGCGTCACCGACGCCATGCGTGGCTCGCCGCCCGGGAAGCCGAACACGTGCGCGCCGCTGCTCGAGTAGCCGAGCGCGCGCGCCATCCCGGCGAGCTTCGTCGATTCGCCGGCCTCCCACACCGCGACCGTGCGATCCTTCAACTCGTAGGCGACCGCGCGGCCGTCGGGGCGCAGCGCCGCGACGCCGGCGCGCACGCCGGGCACCTGCGAGACCGCGGCCGGGCGCGCCTTCAGGTCCCACAGGAATGCCGGCGGCCCGTCGCCGACGTTGATCGCATCGCCGAGCGCCGCGAGCGTCTCCCCGCCGGCCGACAGGTCCCATTCGTACTTGGGCGTCCTGTGGAAGCCCGGCGGCACGATCGACACGTCGAGCACCTCGAGCGATCCGTCGCCGCGGACCACGTGGGCCTTCGTCTCCGTGACCGCGGCGAACACCGGGGCCTCCCGCGCGGCGACCAGCGTCACCTGCGGATCGCGGGCGTCGAGCACCTGCGCGCCGCGGCCGGTCGACGGATCCCAGCGGAATACGGCGCCGGCGATGTCGACGCCGACGAGCGCGCCGCCGACGAGCGCGACGACCTGCGCGATCGGTCGCGTGTGCCCGCGCAGCACCCGCGTCGGCGCCCCGCGCGACTCGGCCGCCAGCGCGAGCAGCCGGACCCGCCGCGCGGTCGTCTCATCGG